>Ga0075428_100001472_pt1 | contig 25194 bp, 22 predicted proteins | sample RhiMetdeltSRZDD2_FD_75291 | JGI IMG/M metagenome (GOLD analysis project Ga0075428, IMG submission 75291) | Populus rhizosphere microbial communities from Tennessee, USA - Rhizosphere MetaG P. deltoides SRZDD2 | ecosystem: Host-associated > Plants > Roots > Rhizosphere > Soil | place: USA... | reverse complement strand
ACCGACGAGGGCATGACATTCATCGGCCCCAGGCCGGAGGTGATGGAGCGGGTTGGCGACAAGGCGACCGCGCGCGACCTGATGTCGAAGGCGGGTCTCCCGCTGCTCCCCGGCACCGTCGACCCCGTTGCCACGGTGGACGAGGCGCAGCAGATCGCCGACGAGATCGGCTACCCCGTGATCATCAAGGCGGTCGCGGGCGGGGGCGGCCGCGGAATGACCGTGGTGTACAAGCGCGAGGATCTCGCGAGCGACTACCGATCCACGCGTGCGACGGCGCAGGCGGTCTTCAAGGACTCGAACGTCTACATCGAGCGCTACCTCGAGGCCCCGTTCCACACCGAGGTGCAGCTCGTTTGCGACACGTTCGGAAACGGCGTCTACTTCGGCGAGCGCGACTGCTCCGTCCAGCGTCGTCACCAGAAGCTGATCGAGGAGGCACCGTCCGTCCATCTCACGCCGGAGATGCGGAAGGACATCGGCGAGAAGGCGGTCGCGGGAGCGACGTCGATCGGCTACTCGGGCGCCGGCACGATGGAGTTCCTTCTCGACCACGAGGGCAATCTCGCCTTCATGGAGATGAACGCGCGCATCCAGGTCGAGCACCCGGTCAGCGAGATGATCACCGCCTGCGACCTGATCCAGGAGCAGATCGGCGTCGCGGCGGGCGAAAAGCTGTCGGTGTCGCAGGACGATGTCGTCTTCAAGGGGCACTCGATCGAGTGCCGCATCAACGCGGAGGATCCAGACGCGGATTTCGCTCCCACCGCCGGCCGCCTCGAGACGTACGTGCCGCCGGGCGGCCCGTGGACGCGCGTCGACTCGCACTGCTACCCCGGCTGGATGATCAGCCCCTTCTACGACTCGCTGATCGCCAAGCTGATCGTCTGGGCACCCGACCGGGAGCGCGCCATCGACCGGATGTCGCGCGCGCTGGACGAGTTCGAGATCTCCGGCCGGGGCGTCAAGACGACGATTCCGTTCCATCAGAAGATCCTGCAAAACGAGCAGTTCCGCTCGGGCGACGTGACGACCGACTTCGTCGAGCAGTTCATGGCCGAGGAGCGCAAGGCGCTGGCGGCGGCCGGATGATGTCCCGGCCGGTGCTGCTGCGCGGTCTCTGGCGAGCGAAAGCCGCACCAGGCAAGGACGCAGGGAGCGCGCGTAGCGGAGCTACGGGCGCGACTGAGGACGCAGCATGGCGCGAGCTTGCAGCCGTCAGAGGCCCCGCCGACAGGGCCGGTCGGGACAGCAACTAAGGAGGTTCGAGAGATGGCTGAAACCCAGACCGACGCGGCGACCCTCGAGCGGCTGCTCGAGATCTCGTCGCACCTCAACTCGACGCTGAAGCTGGACGAGCTGCTCGGCGAGATCATGGGCGCCGCCACCGAGCTCACTGGGGCGGAGACGTCGTCGCTCCTGCTCGTCGAGGAGGAGGGCGGCGACCTGACCGTCGAGGTCGCGACGGGGGCGCCCGGGCAGGCCGTCGAGCGTGCCCGCGTTCCGGCCGGCCAGGGCATCGCTGGCTGGGTGGTGGAAAACGGTGAGGCGGTGATCGTGGCCGAGCCGAAGTCGGACGACCGCTTCTTCGGCGACATCGACGAGAAGAGCGGCTTCGAGACGAAGAACATCCTCGCCGTGCCGATGGCCTCACGCGACCGGACGATCGGCGTCATCGAGGTGATCAACAAGCGCGACGGCTCCTTCGACGAGCGCGACCAGAGGGTGGCGACGGCACTTGCCGGGCAGGCGGCGGTGGCGATCGACAACGCGCGGCTCTACGGGCGGCTCGCGGACGCGGTCGTGACCACGCGCATGTCGTACCCCGTCTTCGCGGAGTAGCCCTACGGGATCGGCGGCTGCGGCGCAGCCGGCTCAGCGCCGGCGGCGGTGCGGGTGAATCCGGCCATGGCCGCGGCAACGAGGGAGAGTACGGCGGGAATCACGAGTCCCAAGCGAAGTCCGACGCCGTGCGCAACGGCGCCGATCACCGCCGGGCCAAGGACCACTCCGACGTAACTCATCGTCACCACCCAACCGAGGGCCTGCGCGCCGCCTCCGAGGTTGCCCGCGGCGCTGAAGACGATTGGGACGATGGGCGCGAGCCCGAGTCCCAGGAGCGCGAAGGCCACGAGCACCGCGGGCACCTCCACGATCGCCAGCCCGAGAGTGAGCCCAACTCCGGCGAGGAGCCCTCCTGCGCGGACGATCGCGACCGGCCCGAAGCGCGCCGAGAGGCGGTCGGCGCAGAAGCGAGCCAGCACCATCCCAACCGCGAAGGCCGTGAAGGCGAAGGCCGCGAGGCCGGCGCTCGCGCCGGCGTCCTCGTGCGCGTAGACGCCGCTCCAGTCCGCCGCCGCCCCCTCGCCGAGGAACGAGCAGAAGCCGATCACGCCGAGAGCGAGCACAGTCAGCGCGAGGCGCCGGCGGCGTTTCTCGGCGCGTCGCGTCCCCGTCGTTCCCGGAAGGAGACCGAGCGGCGCGAAGAGGCTCAGCACGGTGAGGATGCCGGCGGCGGCTACCAGGTTCGCCCACACCGAGACGCCCGCCGCCGCGAGCCCGGATGCGACTCCCGAGGACGCAAGGATGCCCGCACTCCAGAACCCGTGGAAGCTGGACATGACCGGTCGCCCGAGGGCGCGCTCGACTTCGACCGCCTGCCCGTTCATCGCCACGTCCACGAGGCCCGACGCAATGCCCAGCGGGACGAGCGCGATCGTTAGCGTCGCGAGATCATCCGCGAGCCCCGGGCCGGCCAGGCAGATCGCGAACAGAGGGAGGCCGACCTGGACGCTCCGCTTGCTCCCGAACCGGTCGACGAGCAGCGCCGCGACGCGCGTGCCGGCGAAGAGCCCGGCCGCGAACCCGGTCAACGCCGCGCCGAGCGCGCCGTCCCCCAGCTCGAGGTTCGCCTTGATCGCGGGAATGCGCGGGGCGAGCATGCCCGCGATCGCCGCGTGGACGAGGAAGACGGCGGCGGTGCTCTGGCGCGGGGTCAGCTGGGCTGAGCCGCGAACTCGTCCAGCCGTGCCGGCGAATCGGCCGAGAAGACGTTGGCGTCCGGGTGGATCTGGCGCACGAGCCCGCCGAGCACCCGGCCTGGGCCAGACTCGAGGAAGGTGGTGGCACCGGCGCCGACGAGCGCCTGCACGCACTCGACCCAGCGCACGGGGCTCGCGATCTGCTCGACGAGCGCGGACTGGAGTGATGCGGCGTCGTCGACGATCGCGCCTCGCGAGTTTGACGCCACCGGAACGCGCGGGTCCGACCAGGCGACGTCGCGCACGGCCTCGGCCATCTGCTCCTGCACCGGCTTCATCAACTCGCTGTGGAAGGCCGCGGCCACCTGCAGCTTCACGACTCGGGACGCGCCCGCGTCCTCCGCCAACTCCATCAGCTTGACCACGCCGTCCTCCTCACCCGACACGACGATCTGCGTGGGCGAGTTGATGTTCGCCAATGTGACCATCCCGGCGGAAGAGGCCTCCTCGCACAGTGCGCCGAGCTTGTCGGCGTCGAGCCCGATCACCGCCGCCATCGCGCCAGGTCGTTCGTCTCCGATCTCGCCCATCAGCCGGCCGCGCAGGGACACGAGCTCGATCCCGTCCTCGACGGAGATCGCACCTGATGCAGCGGCGGCGGTGTACTCGCCCAGCGAGTGGCCGGCGACGTAGTCGGGCTGGAGGCCGCGGGCGCGCGCCGCATCGCTGACGGCGAGCGACACGCAGAAGAGCGCCGGCTGCGCGACCTCCGTCCGTGTGAGCGCCTCGATCGGCCCCTCGAGCATGATCCTCCGGATCGGCTGGCTGGATGCCGCCTCGGCCTGGCGCAGGTAGTCGGTGAGCAGGTCGCCTTCGTTGTCGAGGAGCTCGGCTCCCATGCCGACCTTCTGCGAGCCCTGGCCCGGATAGAGGAAGGCTGTAGACATGGCGCGGGCGAGTATGTCACGATCGCGCTCCCAGGACTAGCTAGGAGGCGAGCATGGAAGCGCAGGAAAAGACTCAGCCGGGCGTGCGGAAGGTCGACGAGACGCCGGCCGACAACCGCCGGGGCGGCGACGTGCGCACGTTGCTCAGCCCGAAGTCCGTCGGCTCCACCTCGGGCTTCATGGGCGTCGCGACGATCCCCGCCGGCGACTGGATCTCGGAGCACTACCATCCCTACTCGGAGGAGTTCATCTACGTCTGTTCCGGCTCCCTGACGGCCGACCTCGACGGTGACGCGCAGACGGTGAACAACGGCGAGGCCCTCTACATTCCGGTCAACGTCAAGCACCGGCTCCGGAACGAGGGTGACGAGGAGGCGTTCATCGTCTTCCACCTCGGCCCGTTGGCGCCGCGTCCCGACATCGGCCACGTCGACACCGAGGAGCGCAATCCTTGAGGCGGAGCGCGGTCACGGGCGTCGGCGTCGTCGCGCCGGGAGGCGTGAACAGGGAGGCGTTCTGGGAACGGATCACGTCCGGCGAGACGGCGACGCGGAACATCACGTTCTTCGATCCGTCCGGCTTCCGCTCGCAGATCGCCGCCGAGGCCGACTTCGATCCGCAGGAAGCAGGGCTGAACGACCAGGAGACGAACCGCATGGATCGCTACGTCCAGTTCGCGGTCGCCGCCGCACTGGAGGCGGTGAATGACGCCGGCCTCGACCTCGGAGAGGTCGACGGGGAGCGGCTGGCCGTCACGCTGGGAAGCGCCGTCGGTGGGACGATGATCCTCGAGCGCGACTACGTGGTCGTGTCCAACCACGGCGAGAAGTGGCTGGTCGACCACGAGTACGCCTCCCCGTTTCTCTACCACGCGCTCGTGCCGAGCACGCTTGCGTCCGAGGTCGCGCTCAAGTTCGGCGCACGGGGGCCGTCGGTGGTCGTCTCCACCGGCTGCACGTCGGGAATCGACGGGATCGGCTACGGACACCAGCTGATCCAGGACGGGGAGGCGGACATCGTCATCTCCGGTGCGTCCGAGACGGGTATCTCACCCATCTCGATGGCGTGCTTCGACCCCATCAAGGCCACTTCCCGCCGCAACGACGACGCCGCGCACGCTTCCCGGCCCTTCGACCGTGACCGGGACGGGTTCGTGATGGGGGAGGGGGCCGCGATCCTCGTGCTGGAGGATTTCGAAGCGGCACAGGCGCGCGGCGCGCACATCTACTGCGAGGTCGCCGGCTACGCGAACCGGGGCAACGCATACCACATGACCGGTTTGAGGCCCGACGGGGCGGAGATGGCCGAGGCCATCCTGGACGCGATGTCGCAGGGCGGGATCGAGCCCGAGGACATCGATTACATCAACGCGCACGGCTCGGGCACGAAGCAGAACGATCGGCACGAGACGGCCGCGTACAAGCGGTCGCTCGGAGACCAGGCGTACAAGATCCCGATCAGCTCGATCAAGTCGATGATCGGCCACTCGCTGGGCGGGATCGGCGCGGTCGAGATGGCGGCGTGCGCGCTGGCCATCGACCGCGGGGTGGTTCCACCGACGGCGAACTGGGAGAACCCCGATCCCGAGTGCGACCTCGACTACACGCCGCGCGAAGCCAAGCGGAGGCAGATCGACGCCGCGCTCTCGACCGGCAGCGGCTTCGGCGGCTTCCAGTCCGCGATGATCCTGGCGCGGCCGAAGGAGCTCGAAGAGGTAGGTATCTGATGGCGCAAAAGCCCGAATCGTTCACCTCGATTCCCGACCCTGACCGCCGCGCGGTCATCACCGGCATCGGCGTCGTCGCCCCCGGCGGGATCGGCAACGACACCTGGTGGTCGTACGCGAAGTCGGGCCAGAGCGCGATTCGCCGGATCTCGCGCTTCGATCCCTCCCAGTATCCGGTCCAGCTCGCCGGCGAGGTGGACGGATTCGACGCCGGCGACTACATCGACCAGCGGCTGATCGTCCAGACCGACCACTGGACGCACATGGCGCTCGCCGCCACGCAGCTCGCCCTGGACGACGCCAAGTACGACCCGGAGGGCAAGGACCCGTACCGAATGAGCGTCATCACGGCCAGCGGCTCGGGCGGAAACGAGTTCGGCCAGAAGGAGATCGAGAACCTGTGGGGCAAGGGCCCCATCTTCGTCGGTGCCTACCAGTCGATCGCCTGGTTCTACGCGGCGACGACTGGGCAGATCGCGATCAAGTACGGAATGAAGGGCCCGTGCGGGGTCATCTGCCAAGAGGGAGCCGGCGGACTGGAGGCGCTGTGGCATTCGCGCCGCAACATCCAGCGCGGCGTCGACTTCGTCGTCTCCGGCGGGACCGAGGCACCGATCGGCCCCTACGCGCTCACCTGCCAGCTGACGAACGGACGGCTGTCCCTGGAGGACGAGCCGGACGATGCGTACCGGCCGTTCGACGAGCGGGCGAACGGTTACGTCATCGGCGAGGGCGGCGCGATCGTGATCGTGGAGGAGGCCGGACACGCGAAGAAGCGCACGGCGCCGCAGGTGTACGCGGAAATCCTCGGCTACGGCGCGACCAACGACGCCTTCGACGCCAAGCGGGTGAACGGGGACGGCTCGCAGCTCGTGCGCGCGATGAAGATGGCGCTCGAGCGCGCCGGGGTCGCTGCAGGCGACGTCGACGTGGTCTTCGCAGACGCCGCGGGTGTCCCCGAGGCCGACCGCGCGGAAGCCGCCGCGATCAACGAGGTATTCGACCGGGACGTCCCCGTCACGGCGCCGAAGACGATGACCGGCCGTCTATATGGGGGCGGTGCGCCTCTAGACGTCGCGGCCGCGGTCTTCGCGATGCGCGACGGCGTCCTTCCGCCGACGATCAACGTCGACTCTCCGGCCGAAGGCTGCGCACTCAACTTCGTGACCAAGGCGCAGGAGGGGCCCGTTGACACGGTGCTCCTGAATGCCCGCGGCTTCGGCGGGTTCAACAGCTCGATCGTTCTACGGAAACCTCAGTGATCGTCAGCCTCCTCGAGGAGGCGCCCGCCGACCGTCCCGCGCTCTCCTCGGGGGAGCAGGTTTTGACGTACCGGGAGCTGCGTGAGCTCTCGGCGCGGCTCGAGGAGGAGATCGGAGCGGCGGGCGACCTGCAGGGTCAGCGGGTCGCCATTATCTCGCCCAACTCGCCGGGGCTCGTCGCCGGCCTGTTCGCCGTGTGGCGCCTGGGCGGTGTCGCGGTCCCGCTCAGCTCTCGCCTGCGAGAGCGCGAGCTCGAGCTGATGCTCGCGGACGCGGAGCCGGCGGTCGTCGTGTCGGTCGCGGCCCACGCCGGCTACTCGTTCGCAAACGTCCTCCCGCGCATCCTGCCGCCCAGCGTCCGGCGCTGCCTGCTCGACGCAGATCAGGTGGCCTTCGACGAGGCGAGCAGCCCGGAACCGCTGGAGGACGGGATCGCGGCGATCCTGTACACGTCCGGAACGACCGGGCTACCCAAGGGCGTGCTCGTCAAGCACGTCAGGGAGGTCGAGGGCTCGCGCTACCTCGCCGCCACCCTGCGGTTGGGCCCCGACGACCGCTGCGGCCTGATCGTTCCCATCTCGCACGCGTTCGGGCTCACCTGCATGCACGCGGCGATTGCCGCCGGCGCCGAGGGGGTCCTGGTCGACTCCAGCTTCTCTCCGGCCCCACTTCTGCGCGCGCTCGGGGCGCGCGACGCCACCGTCCTCCACGGCTCGCCGACACTCTTCCGCACCCTGCTCAAGGCGCGCCCGGAGGGGATCCCCGGCGTCCGCACGGGCCTGGTCGCGGGAGCACCGTGTCCCTCCGACCTGCTCGAGGCGCTGGACGAGCGCGGCACACGCATCCTCAACTGCTACGGCCTGTCGGAGACCGGCGCGGTGACGTGCGTTCAGCAGGACGATCCGCCGGAGCAGCGGCACACGACCGTCGGTCGGGTGGCTCCGGCCTACGAGGCGCGCGTCACGGATCGCGAGCTCGAGGTGTCGGGCCTGCACCTGACTCCCGGCTACTACAGGCGTCCCCAGGAGACGGCGGCGGCCTTCCGCGAGGGCTGGTTCCGTACCGGGGATCTCGCCGAGATCGACGACGCGGGATACGTCCGGATCGTCGGCCGCGCGAAGGAGATCGTCCACGTCGGCGGCTTCAACGTCGTCCCGGCCGAGGTCGAGGCAGCCCTTCTGGCGCACCCCGACGTCGCGAACGCGGCTGTGCTCGGCGTGCCCGACGAACGCATGGGTGAGGCTCTCGCCGCATTCGTGGCGCCGCGGGCGGGCGCCCGGCTCGAGGCGCGGGAGCTGATCGCCTTTGCCCGCGCCAGGATCGCCGGTTATAAGGTGCCGTACGCGATCGAGATCCTCCCCGAGTTGCCCCTCCTTCCCTCAGGAAAGCCCGATCGAAAGGCCCTCGCCGGATGATGATTGACCTCCTGGCGCGCAATCCGCTGTTCGCGGGACTCGATCCCTCCGAGCTGAACGACCTGGAAGCGGCCATGCGCCGAAGGGAGTTCGGCGCCGGCCACGTCATCTGCCGCGAGGGAGAGAGCGCGGAGAGCCTCTTCGTGATCGTAGACGGTTTCGCCCGCGTGCTCGTGGACGACCGCCCGGCTGCCCGGCTCAGGCGTGGGGACGTGGTCGGGGAGATGTCCCTGGTCACCGGGGAACCGCGCTCGGCCACGGTGGTGGCCGCAGTGCCTACCAGCGTGCTCGAGCTCTCGCGCTACGGCGTGGCAGCGCTGATCGCGGAGCAGCCTCGCATCCTCGAGAACGTGACCCGGATCCTGAGCCAACGGCTCGCGGCGACAACCGCCCAGGTGGTCGACTCACGCGCGAGAGGCGAAGCGGTCGCACTGATGGTCTCCCCCGAGGCGGCCGCCTCCGTGCCCGAGGTGCTAGCCGCGACCGAGGCTGCGAGTCCGCGGCCGGTCGCAACCATCGACCTCCGCGAGTCGCTCGGGGAACTCGAGAAGCTCGACGACCTCCTGGCCGGGAACGGTACGGTCGTCATCCTCGCCGGCCCCAGGATGACCGCGGCGGAGGACGCGGCCGATCGGACGGTGACGCTCGACGCGCCTCCGGCCGACGTTGCATGGCTCGGCCGTCACCTGTCCCGCACGAAGCTCGGGCTCGCACTCGGCGCCGGCGGGGCCAAGGGTTACGCGCATGTGGCGGCGCTGCGCGTCCTCGAGGACGCCGGCTACACGGTCGACTACGTTTCAGGCTCGAGCATCGGCGCGATGGTCGGAGCCTGGCTCGCGCTCGGCCGCGATTCCCATGCGATCGAGGCCACCATGCGCGAGGCCTTCGCCAGCGAGACGATCGACGAGATCTTCAAGCTCTCCCTGACCGGGGGGTCAACCGGGCTCGACGCGATGACGCGACTGCTGCGCGAGCGGACGAACGACAAGACCTTCGACGACCTCGTCATCCCATTCGTGGCGATGACGGTCGACCTGAACGCTCAGGCGCCGGCGCCCGTTACGGAGGGGCCGCTCTGGGAAGCCCTGCTGGCGGCAACCGCCCTCGCCGGGATGTTTCCGCCGCAGGAGCAGAACGGCAAGCGGCTCGTGGACGGCCTCGCGCTCGTGCCGGTGCCGACCGACGCGGTCGCCGATCTCGGTGCCGACGTGACCGTCGCGGTGAACATCATCAGCCGCCAGACGCTGGACGCGTGGCCCGGCGAGTCTCCCCCGGCCGAGCCGACGCGCGGCGCGCGCTCGCGTATGCTCGACACCTTGCTCGAAGTGATGGACGTGGCCCAGCTCGACTCGAGCGAACGGCACGCCGCGCGTGCCGACGTTCCTATCACGCCCAGGTTCGGACCGTCCAGCTGGCGCGACTTCCATCTCGCCGACCTGTTCCTCGACGCGGGACGACAGGCTGCCGAGGAGCAGCTACCCGCACTCCAAGCCCTTGCCAGACCCACCAAGGAGGTAACGCATGGCCGTTCGTGAGTTCACGTTCGAGAACGCGAAGGACATCCTCGTCAACCGGATCGGCGTTCCGGAAGACTCGATCAGCGGGGATCCGGGTCAGTCGTTCGAAGACCTCGGGCTCGACTCGCTCGCGTTCGTCGAGATCCAGCTCGCGATGCAGCAGGAGTACGGCTTCCAGATCCCTGACGAGGACGCCGAGCAGATCACGACGATCGGCGAGGCGATCGACTACACGAATCGCAGGCTGAACGAGGAGGGATAGCCATGGCGGGCCATACCGACAACTCTGTCGTCATCGACAAGCCGCTGGACGAAGTCTGGCAGCGAATGAACGACCTGGAGAACTGGACGAACCTTTTCACCGAGTACGCCAGCGTCGAGATCCTCGAGCGCGACGGGAACACGGTCAAGTTCCGGCTGACCACGCATCCCGACCCCGAGTACGACGGACAGGTCTGGAGCTGGACCTCGGAGCGCACCATGGACCCCGAGAGCTACACGACTAAGTCGCGCCGGATCGAGACCGGCCCGTTCGAGTACATGAACATCGAGTGGTACTTTGAGCCCGCGGACGACGGGACGAAGATGCGCTGGGTTCAGGACTTCTCGATGAAAGAGTCGGCTCCCGCGAACGACGAGCAGGCCGAGGAGTACCTCAACAACAACACGGCCGAGCAGATGAAAGCGATCAAGGAGCGGCTGGAAACGAGCTAGGAGGGTTTTCCGAAATACGGGAGGTGCCGCCGGTGAGTACCGCTCGGCGCCCCTCGGCTCTTTGGCCGGCTCCGTGAAGCCTACGCCGGCAGCGTCCTTGCCACGCGCCAAGCGGACGCACCCCACGGCGCGCAGTATTCCGCCAACCCCTCCTAGTCGCTCGGCGTCTCAGCGCGGTTCAATGCCATGCGCTCCTCGGCTTTTCGGTGGATGGCCTCGGCCAGCTCCGTGTGCTCCATGAGGAGCGCGTCGAAGCGCTCCTTCGGCACGACCATGAGCTCGGTGTCGTCGAGCGTTTCCACCGTGGATTGATGTGTCGTGCCGGCCAGGAGCGACAGTTCGCCGAAGTGCTCTCCCGGCCCGAGCGTGGCCAATTCGCCTCCGCCGCGCCCGAGGACGCGCACCTTGCCGGACAGCACGATGTACAGCCCGCTCGTCGGCGTTCCGTATTCGAAGACGCGATGGCCGGGCGGCCACACTAGGTTGATGGAGTCGCCGACGATTTCCAGGAGGGTCTCTTCGTCGCAGACGCTGAGGCTGGGAACGTGCCTGAGGGCCTTGACCAGCGTGTGCGAATGCGTCGCGCGGGTACGTGGCTCGGGAGTGGCGCCGTCCTCCTCGATGACCATCCCTTCACTGTAGATGGCCGAGGCCATGTTCTCGCGCGCGCGGATGCACGATCTGACGCGTCTGGGCGCTACCGCCCGTCTTCGGCCGGCGAAGCCGTCCTGCGCCGGGCGTGCGCTTCGCGCCGCCGGGCCGGCCCCCGATGCTGACAGCATCGCGACCGTCCCGTCCGCGCGACCCAGAGAGCGGCCAGCTCGCGCCCCGCGGCGAGCGATCCCATGGCATCGTCCATCCGATGAGTACCTGGACCGGCCTAACGCGCTTCCCGTTGCGCATCGTGCAGCTCTCCGATCTGCACTTCGGTGGCCCGCTCAGCCTGCCAGAGGAGCAGATGGACGCCGTGGTCGAGCGGGTGCGTGCTCTCGACCCGGACGTCGTCGTCCTCGCCGGCGACCTGACCACCGCCGGGTACGAGTGGGAGTACGAGCAGGCGGCGCGCTGGGCCGAGCGGTTCGAGTTCCCGAAGGTGGTCATCCCGGGGAATCACGACGCGCGCAACGTCGGGTACGTTCACTTCGAGCGGCTGTTCGGTGAGGCCTATTCGCGGTTACGGAACCCCTTCGACGCGGAGCGGGCGGAGCGGCTCCAGGCGACCGGGTTTACGATCGTGGGGCTCGACTCCTCCGAGCCGGACGTGAACGAAGGCCGTATCGGGCGGGACCGCTACCCCTGGATCGCGGACCAGTTCGACGAGCCGAATGACATCCGCATCCTCGCCGTCCACCACCATCTCGTCCCGATCCCGGCGACGGGGCGCGAGCGGAACATCGTGCTCGACGCTGGCGATCTCCTGCGGACGCTCACGTCACTCGATGTCGACGTAGTCCTGTGCGGCCACAAACACGTGCCGTACTTCTGGGGGCTGAACGGGATGCTGATCTGCAACTCCGGGACGGCGGGCACGTATCGCGTGCGCGCCTTGACGCCGCCTTCGTGGAATGAGCTGCACGTGGACGCGTCCACGGTCAAGGTGTTCGTCCACTACCTGGATGGGCGGCGGGAGCTGTCCGTGATTTTTAGCCGGAAGACGCGAGCGCTGACCCGGGAGTCGTTCTTCGTCACGCGCGAGTTCCTCGCCTCGAACCCGCTGCTGGCGGTCTGACCCTCAACCCCCCAATGGGTGCCTCGCCCCGGGACCAGGCCCGCGGGGACCGGGCCATGCAGAATCGTCGGGAGGTCGGTACCAGAGACCGGCCCACCAGTCGGCATGCGGCATTCCGCTCGTCCGGATGAGCTCGAGAAGCGAGTCGACGTCGAAGTCCGTTCGCCGCAGGTCGACCGACAGCCGCCCGTTGTCGGAGTCGACGATTGCGTACTCGGCCCACGGGCTGATCCGCATCACTTCCTCCTGCTTCGCAAACGGGAGACCCACACTCCCGGGATTCACGACCAGCGCCCCGTCGAAGTGGCGCACCATGGCGAAGTGCGTGTGCCCGCCGGCCATCATCGGCGCGCGCGTCCCGTCCAGCATTCGCGACAGCTCTGCGTCCGGCGTCGTGGCGTAGATGAAGTCCTCGTACGAGCGCGGGGAGCCGTGGAAAGCGAGCAACCCCGGGCGCCGCAGCTCGCCCACGAACGTCTCGATGAAGGCACGGTCCTGCGGCGAGAGGTGGCCGGCCCACCATTCGCCCATCTCCACGAGCTGACGCCCGACCTCGGACTGGTGCGAGGGGAAACCGTGGGCGAAGTAGGCGTCCCAGTTGCCCAGCACTACCGGGCACCCGAGATCGCGGACGCGATCGAGTGTCTCCCGCGGCTGGGGCCCGACGGCGACGTCGCCGAGGCAGATGATCTCGTTGACGTTCTCTCGCTCGACCTCCTCGAGCACGGCCTCCAGTGCAGGCAGGTTGCCGTGGATGTCGGAGATGAGCGCGAGGCGCACGCCTACTCCGACAGGTTCAGCTGCGCGATCCGCCCCTGGATCCGCCCGGCCGCATCGCCCGGATCTCCCAGGCTCTCAGCGACCTTCAGCGCGCGCTCCCACAGGGCGGCCGCCTGCTGTGGGGCGTCGAGCGATGCAGCCCGCAAGCCGGCGCGCTCGAGGTAGTCGAGCGCTTTACCGAGGTCGGCGCTACGGGAGTAGTAGTTGGCGAGGACGTCCAGGTAATCGTCCAGCGAGCTGGCGAATAGCGCCTCGAAGGCCGCTGCGACCTGCCCGTACAGTTCTCGCCGCCGTGCTGCCGGTAGGGCGGCCAGGCATGACTGTCGCAGCAGCCCGTGGCGGAACACGTACTCTTGTTCAGGATACCGGCGCAGTTCGCGGATGATGTCCGAGCGGAGCAGGACGGCGATCTGCGCGTCGAGGTCGTCCGCGCGGGCGACGTGCTCGAGCACGCGCCGGGGGAAGCTCCGCCCGATCACGGCGGCGATTTGGACGAGCCGGCGCGGCTCCGTCGGTAGCCGGTCGATCCGCGCGAGGAGGAGGCTCTCGAGCGTGGGCGTCAGGCGCGCGCTCGTGTACGCGGGCGTGATCGTGCCGGTGTGCCGCTCCCCCTTCCCCTCGACGAATGCGTTCAGGAGCTCCTCGAGATAGAGCGGGTTGCCCTCGGCGCCCATCACGATCTGCGCCAGCTCGGATGCGTCCAACGCCCTGCTCTGCGGCCTCGAGGCCAGCAGTTGCTCCGCCGCGTCGTCGTCCAGAGGCTCGAGTGTCACCTCGACCGAGCGATGCGGGAAGTCCATCATCGCGCGCGCGCGCAGCTTCCAGCCCTCGGACTGCGGATCGATGCGGGAGGTGGCGATCAGGAGGATGGGAGCCGTGTCGGCGAGCTCGAGGAGGTCCTCGGCGAGCGCGCGCGTGGAGGGGTCGGCCCAGTGCATGTCCTCAACCGCGACCACGACCGGACCTTGCGAGGCAAGCGCGCCCACCCAGGTCGCGTATCCACGGCGGAGCTTCGCCGCCAGCTCTTCCGGGCTCAGGTGCCGCAGGTTGTCGTCCTCCTCGCCGTCCAGCTTGATGCCGAGCAACCGGGCGAGGAAGGGAAGCACGTCGGCAAGCTGCGACGCCGGGAGCAGTCCCAGCTTGGCCCGCAGCTTCGTGCGGATGGCGAGATCGGCCTCGCCCTCCTCGACGCCGATCCATTTTCGCAGCATCTCGATGAACGGCGCGTACAGCGCCTCGGTGCCGTACGAGAGACAGCCGCCCTCGAGCCACGTGACCTGGCCGGCCGCGACCGCGCGCAGTTCGGCGTGCAAACGGGTCTTGCCGATGCCGGCGTCGCCGACGAGCATGAGCAGTTGCCCGCGGCCGGAGATGAGCTCTGTCAGGATCGTGTGCAGCCGCCGCATCTCCTCCTCGCGCCCGATCAGCGGACTGAGCGGGACGGTCAGCGTCGTCGCCTGCAGGCCGACGAGCCGCCAGAGCCCGACGGGCTGGACGCGGCCCTTGACCTGCACCTCGCCCAACGCCTCGAGCTCGAACCGGTTGAGGATGCTCTTGGCCGTCGCTTCGCCGACGACGGCGTTTCCGGGGTCCGCGGCGGACTGGAGGCGCGCTGCGACGTTCGCGGTATCCCCGAGGGCGACCGCGCGAGGATCGGCCGCGCCCACGACCCCGACCGCGACCTCACCCGTGTTGATCCCCACGCGCGCGTTGAAGTCCGAGATGCCCCAGGCCGCCTCGACCTCGCGCGCGTAGTCGCCGACGACGTCGAGGATCCTGATGCCGGCGCGTGCGGCGCGCTCCGGATCGTCCTCGTGCGCGGCGGGCACACCGAAGAAGGCCGCGATCCCGTCTCCCATGTGCGATTGGACGTCGCCGCCGAACTGCTCGACCGCGTGGCACATCCGGGTCACGCACTCGCCGATCACCACCTTTACCTCGTCGGGTGAAAGCCGCTCACCGAGGGAGGTCGAGCCAACGATGTCGGCGAAGAGCGCGGTCACGGGCCGGAGCTCGTCGCCCTCGGCCGGAGCCGGCGGCGGCGTGTGCTGCTCCCTGGGCGGCGCCGGCGGCGGCGGCGGCTCGGGCGCAGGCGGTGGCGCGGCCTCGACCGGCTCTTCCTCGGGAGGAGCCTGCGGCTGAACGGTCCGCGGCGTGGAGGCGAGCACCGTGCGCGAGCCGCCGGCGAGGTTGGCTTCGACCTCGATCGTGGTCGCGCCCACCATGATCACGTCCCCGGGCCGCAGGCGCCGTGGCCCCTCGAGCTTCTCGCTGTTGACGACCGTCCCGTTCAGCGAGCCCAAGTCCTCGATCTCGAGCGTGGAGTCGGCCGCGCGCACGACCGCGTGCCGACGTGAGATGAGCGGGTCCTCGATCGTGATGTCCGCGTTCGTACGCCCGAGGACCATCTCTCCGGCCACCTCGAAGCGCTCGCCTGCGAGCGGACCGTCCCTCATCCGAAGGGAGAACATTTGGCTCGAAGTCTAGTGCGGTGCCGGCGGCTTACTTCGTGCCGGTGATCTTCTTGATCGTGTCCACGCAGACCTGCTCGGAGACCTGCGCGCGGCACTTCCCGATCAGCTGGTGATACGGATTCCACCAGCTGAAGAGACTCGCCGAGTTGCCGCGTCCCGGCTCCTTGGCGACGGCGAACGTGTCGACGTGGTTGTCACTGGGGGTTTGGCCCGGCTGCGTCTTTTCGTGTGTCCACGCGACGATCGAGTCGCCGTTGCCGTCCACGTAGCACAGCCGGTGGCCGCCGAACTTCCCGTCCGGGTGGCGCCACTCTCCCTCGCCCTTCCACACGTTCCGGTCGCAGCGGCCCGTGTTCTCCGAAACGCCGCTCGAGGAGACCTGGGCGTCGTAGACGGCCGCGACATCGGTGCCGTTCTTGTAGAACGAGAACGTCAGGTTGTCCGGGAAGGCTGCGGTCGCGTTCGCCGACGGTGTGCAGATGTTGGTCTCGACGGCGTCGCCTTCTGGGCTGTTCTGTGTCGTGCAGGCGTTCGCGATCTCGGTGGGGACGACCACCGCCAGGAGTGAGTTCGCGGTCGTGCTCGAGCTCCCGCCACCGGTAAGGGCGAGGATGGCGCCCACGATCCCGCCGGCGATGAGCACGAGCAGCGCGATGGCGACCGGTACGAGCCACTTCTTGCGCTTGGGCCCTTCCCCGCCGTCGGCCGGCTGTGCCGGCGCGGGAGGCGCGGCTTCCGGAGGCTGGACGGGGGGAGCTGGAGCGGGTGGAGTGGCAGCGGCGCCCGCGGCCGCGGCGCCAGCAGCGTCGCCCGTAAGAACCGTCTCGGGCACACGGGGCTGGTCGGACTGCTGCGTCCGCCTGGTCTCCGTCCCTATCAGTGCCCTACGCATCGCCGCCGCGAACTCCGGCGTGGTCGCGTACCGATCGGCCGGCGACTTGGCCATCGCCTTGGCCACGACGGCGTTCACCTCCGGCGGAAGATCGGCCCGCTTGTCGGTAACCCTGGGCGGGGGCTCGAGCAGGTGCGCGTACATCAATGCGACCTCCGAGTCCTTCTCGTATGTCGGCTCGCCGGTCAATGTCTCGTACAGGACGCAGCCGAGCGCGTAGACGTCCGCGCGGCGGTCGAGCTCGCGCCCCTCGATCTGCTCCGGAGCCGCGTAGTCGGCGGTCCCCACGAACATGCCGGTCTTGGTGAGGCCTCCAGCGGCGCGCTGCTTCGCGATCCCGAAGTCGGACAGGTAGACGTGGTCTCCGCCATCGGGGCCGTGACCCGGGACGACGAGGATGTTCGCCGGCTTGACGTCACGGTGAACGAGTCCCTTCTCCTCGTGGGCCGCGTGGAGCGCGCTCGCGACTTGGCTCATGATCGAGGTCGTGCGGATGGCCGATTGGGGGCCCTCCTGCTCGAGCACGGCCTTCAGCGTCGAGCCGCCGACGAAGCGCATGGCGATGTAAAACACGCCGTTCTCGTCGCCCGCCTCGTAGATGGGGATCACGTTCGGATGGTCGAGCGATGCGGCCAGACGGGACTCGCGCGTGAATCGTTCCCGGAACGACTCGTCCCGGCTCAGCTCAGGCATCAGCAGCTTGAGGGCCACCGTTCGCTCCAGCCTCAAGTGCTGGGCGCGGTAGACGGTGCTCATTCCGCCGCGTCCGACCAGGCCCTCGATCCGGTAGCCGGCGAACTCCGATCCGATGTTCGGCATCCAGGCCGCGCTGGTCATCCCTCAGTTGTAACAGACCGGTCGTAAACCGGTAGGAACGTGCCGCACTACTTTGGGAAACCTGCACGAATGAGTTAATGTGGTCGCGTGCGGGGTCAGGGGTTGAAAGCCGTCCGGAAGCTGCCGCTTTTCGCTGCGGTGGCGGTCGGCGCGTGCGCAATCTTGCTCGGCGGCGGCGCCGCCTCGGCATCATCGAGCGCCAACCACCTCGTCTACAGCGACCCTGCCGGCGACAACGAATCCACCTCGAGTACCGCCTACGCCTCGGACATCCGCCAGATCGACGTGACGAGCCAGAATGATGGCACGGTCAAGTTCGCGGTCACGCTTGCCGATGGGCCGGCGAAGCTCGTGGACAACGATCAGCTGGACATCCTGATCGACTACGACCGGAACCGAAATACCGGGTCGAGCGGCTTCGACATCGACCTCGTCGCGACGGGGCACACGAACAGCGCAACCACATTCACGCTGTGCCGCTACGAGTCGAACCAACAGTCCTGCGAGGTGCCGACCTTCGAATGGGCGCATGACACCAAGACCGCGACAGGCGTACACGTCGTGGACTTCATCGTCTCGACTGGCGTATCGGCCTTCGATTTCGGCGCGGTCGAGACGTGGACGCCCAGCGGCGGCACCGCTCTCAGGGACGCAGCGCCCAACAGCGGTCTCTACGCCTTCCAGACGAAGGCCGATCCGGATAGCGACGGCAAGTTCGGAACGGCGGACGCCTGCCCAGCTGCGCGGGCGATCGGCAAGTTCGACGCGAACAGGAACGGCTGTCCCGGTCCCTTCGCGTTCATCTCGGCCAAGGAAGCTCACTTCAAGGGGCTCGCATTTCCATCCACCATGCGGCTCAGCCAGGTCCGCGTCACCGGCGTACCGGCCGGATCCAGGGTCGTCTTCTCCTCGCCGAAGGGCGGAGACGCCACGACCGCGAACGGGTCCGGCGTCGCGAGCAGCAAGCGGGTGAAGGGCGACTTCCGTTACGGCTCGGTCATCACCATCCGCATCACCAAGCCGGCGTTCGTCGGAGTGCTCCTCAAGGAGAAGATCTCCAAGAGCGGTCTTCAGGTGGTGCAGCGCCTTTGCATCCCCGCGACCGGCGGCGCGCCGGTCAAGTGCAGCGCCAAGCTCAAGGGCAGCTGACGCAGGCGATCAGGGCTCGCCGGGCAGAACGCGCGTGTCGCTTTGCCTGCCGACGACGACCCAGATAGCGGTCACGCGCTCGTCCCCGACCGCCCAGAGCCGGTGGGGCGCCGAGGAGTCGAACGAGACCGAGTCGCCCGGCCCGAGGATGTGCTCGTCGAACGCGATCCGCACTCCCAGCCGCCCGCTGATCACGTAGCCGTACTCCTTTCCGCCATGGTGGACCAGGGAGTCCTCGGGGCACGACTCGCTGCCGGGCTCGTACACGACGTAAAGAAATTCGACCCCGGGATCGCTCATCTGCGTCAATCGCTCCCAGGTGACGCCCGAAGCAAGGTTGATGACCACGCGGCTGTCGTGGCCGACCACCGGGCCGGCGCCGGCTCCCGCAGCCGCCCGGTTGGACGGGGTCGAGGCGCCGTCCACCTCGAATAGGTCTCCCATCGAGAGGCCGAGCTCGCGGACGAGCGCGTAGAGCGTGCTGACGCTTGGGTTGACCTTGTCGCGCTCGATCTGGGAGATCAGGCTGGGGGAGACGCCGATACGGCGCGCGACCTCGCGGAGGGTCAAGCCGAGGCTCTCCCGCTGGGCGCGGAGTCTCGTACCCACATGCGCCGGTTCCGGGTGCTCGGACGTGCTCGCGGCTGCGGACGCGGCCATCGCCGTAGCGTATTCGGGATCGACCGCCATCGCCCTACCCGACCCTCTGCGTGATCTCGGACGCGATTCGCTCCGCACCGGGAAGGTGCGCATCCTCGAGCGGCGGGCTGTAGGGGATGGGGTTGTTGGGCGTGGCGATCCGCCAGGCGTCGTCGAGATGCTCGAGCCCCTGCTCGGCTGCGACCGCAAGTACCTCGCCGGCCCACCCGCCGGTCAGCGGTCCCTCCTCGACGACCACGAGCCGGTTCGTCCGCGCGACGGAGTGGAGGATCGTCACGGTGTCCAGCGGCCGGATCGTCCTCACGTCGATCACCTCGGCCTCGATGCCCGCGGCGGCGAGAGTGTCGGCGGCAGCGAGGCTCTCGTGGACGCCGCGCATGACGGACACGATCGTCACGTCGGTTCCTTCCCGCCGCACCACGGCCGAGCCAATCGGGACGGGAACCCCGTCGACCTCGCCTTTCTCGGTGTACAGGCGCTTGTGCTCGAGGAACAGGACCGGGTTGTCGTCGTCGATCGCCGCGCGCAGGAGGCCCTTCGCGTCCGCAGGGGTCGAGGGGGCAACGATCTTGATTCCAGGAATTCCGAAGAGCCACGAGACCGGCATCTGCGAGTGGATCGCGCCAAACCGGCCGCCGGCACCGACCACCGAGCGGATGGTGACCGGCACGCTCACCTCGCCGCGCGTCAGGAACCAGTACTTGGACATCTGGTTGACGACGCCGTCCATGACGAGGGGGAGGAAGTCGCCGAACATGATCTCGACCACGGGTCGGAGGCCGTTGACCGCGGAGCCGAACGCAGCGCCGGCGAGCGCGAGCTCCGAGATCGGCGTGTCGAATACGCGCTCGGGGCCGTGCTTCTCGTAGAGGCCGGGCGTCACCGCGAACACGCCGCCCGCGACCGCGATGTCCTCCCCGAAGAGGATCACACGCTCGTCGGCCGAGAGCGCCTCGTCGAGGGCGTCGCGGACGGCGGTGCGGAAGTCGATCTCGGGCATCTCAGAGAGCGGAGGGGTCCTCCAGGAAGGACTTGACCTTGGCGAGGAACTCGGCGCCGTCCGCGCCGTAGACGACGCGATGGTCGGCACTGAGCGTGGCGAGCAAGCGGCTCTCGTGGATCCCACCGACGGCCAGAATCGCCACCTGCGGCGGATCGACGATTGCGGTGAAGGAGTGCACGCCGTACATGCCGAGGTTGGAGACGGTGAACGTGCTGCTCATCAGCTCCTCGGGTGTCAGCGTCCTGCCCCGCGCTCGCTCCGCGAGCGAGCGCAACTCCTCTGCGATCTGGGCGAGCGGCTTCTCGTCGGCGTCGAACAGCGTTGGCACGAGCAGCGCGCCCTCGACCGCAACGGCGATGCCGATGTTTACCCGCGAGTAGCGCTCGACGCGGCCCTCGATCCAGGCGCTGTTGAACGCTGGAAACTCGCGGAGCGCGAGGGCGGCCGCACGGACGAGGAAGTCGTTGACGGAAGGCTTCGGCTCGGGAGCTTCGTGCCGGAGCGCGACCACCTTGGACATGTCGATCTCGATCGTGACGGTGAAGGTCGGGATCGCTGACGCCTGCTCCATCCGCCTGGCGATCGTCGCCTGCGTGGGCGTGAGGGGGACGAGCTCGACCGCGCCCTTGGCGCTCGGCTCAGGTGCGGCAGGAGCGGCGTCGCCGGCGGCCCGCTCGACATCCTGAATGGTGATCCGTCCGTCCGGTCCCGTCCCGCTGAGCTCCTGCAGCGAGACGCCCAGCTCGACCGCGCGGCGGCGCGCGACCGGCGTCGCGCGGACGCGCTCGGACGAGCTGGGGGCCGGCTCGGCTGTGCCATCCGAACCAAGCGTGGCAATCGGGTCTCCGAGACGCGCGGATTCCCCTTCCGGCACGACGATGCTCCCGATCACGCCGTCGGCCTCCGCCTCGTACACGATCGTCGCCTTGTCGGTCTCGATCTCGGCGAGCGGTTCGCCCTTCGCGAAGGTGTCCCCGGGCTCTTTCAGCCAGCGGACGATGGTCGCCTCCTCCATCGAGTCGGAAAGCTTTGGCATGTTCAACGTCGCCGCCATCACGGCTTGAACTCTTCGAATGTACGAGCCTCGGGGAAGGGTGCGGCCAGCCCTCGCTCCTCGTGCTCGGCCAGCTGCGCGGTCACGGCGCCTTCGAGCTCGTCGAGCGTGGACGCATCGACGCCTTCGGTCTCGAGACGGCCGCGGAGCAGGACGAGCGGGTCGCGCTCGCGCCAGCGCTCGAGCTCGCCCTCAGGGCGGTACTTGCCCGGGTCGCTGCGCGAATGTCCGACGAAGCGGTAGGTGATCGCTTCGACGAAGTAGGGGCCGCCGCCCGAGCGCGCGTGCTCGACGGCAGTGCGCGCGGCGTCACGGACGGTCCAGACGCTCATCCCGTCGACCGTCTGGGCGGGAACCTCCATCACCTCGGCACGGCTACGGATCGTTCCCGCGGTCACGTCCTCGAAGGGCGTGTACTCGCCGTAGCCGTTGTTCTCGCACACGAACACGACCGGTAGGTCCAGCACCTTGCAGAAGTTGAGACATTCGAAGAAGTAGCCGTGGTTGACCGCGCCGTCGCCGAAGTAGGCGACCGCGACTCCGCCCGTGCGGCGAAGGGCGATGCCGGCGCCCGTCGCTGCCCCGATGCTCCCGCCGACGATCCCGAAGCAGCCGATGAGGCGGTCCTTCGGGGAGGTCACGTTCATCGATCCCGCGAGGCCACCGTTGATACCGGTCGCGCGCCCAAGCATCTCGTCGAGAAGCGCCTGCGGGTCGACGCCGAGCGCGAGAGCATGTCCGTGGCCACGGTAGGTGGCCGCCGCCCGGTCGCGCTCAGCCAGCACGCTGGCGAAGCCGACCGCGACCGCCTCCTGGCCTGAGTAGAGGTGCGTCGTCCCATAGACCTCTCCGCGGAGGAAGAGTGACTGGACGAGGTCCTCGAACCCCCGGATGAGAAGCATCCGCCGGTACAGGTCGAGGTAGAGATCGATGTCGAGCGCGGGTTCGGCCTTCACCGAATCGGTCATGCGAGCCTCTCCGCCAGGTACTCCCAGTCCCGCTCGAAGCGGTACGAATGCCGGTCGGGTGGCGCCGGCGCTGAGGTCTCGAGCCACTTCACCGTACCGCCCTGCGTCTCGTAGAAGGCGTGGATGCAGCCGACGCCAGTCCAGAAGACATCGCCGGGGCGGAGCGTGTGGCGGTCGCCGTCGGCCACGACGTCCACCTCTCCCTCGAGCATCACGTACGACTCCTCGAAGGGATGGTCGTGCGGGTGCGCGACCGCTCCGGGCTTGTACCCCACCATGAACATCGTGTGCAGCTGCGCGTCCAGCCGCTTGTCGACGAGCATCTTCACGGTGATCCCGCTGTAGAGGAGGGCCGCCGTCGCCATGCTCGCGGAAACGGTCGGAGCCGTCGTCCGCGCTCCCGCGCTCAGCTGATCGACGTTCATATCGGACTCCGCGAGGTGGAAGAAGTGGCGGTTCCGTGGATCGCGCAGGTCGAGCTCGGCGGGTTCGTCGGTGGGTGCGGCGTCGAGGAAGTACGTATCCGGCGGCTGGTCCGCGCCGCGGGGCCGCGGGGATGCCATCTCGACCCAGCGCGCGGGATCGTCGCTGCGCCAGGCATGTGGCACGCCGACGGGGATGACTCCGCACGCGTCCGGACGCAGCTTCACGCCGTGGCCGTCCAAATAGAGGACAGGCTCGCCCGAGAAGACGTAGAAGCTGTTCTCGAAGGAGTGGAGGTGCGTATCGACCTCGCCATCGAGCTCCACCATCCAGAGGCCCGTATGGGTCGCGCCGGTGTCTCCGCCGATCAGAACCCTGCGCTTCAGGCCGCGACTGTGCTCCGGCAGGGTGGGCTCGAGCACGATGTCCTCGCGGCGGATCAGCCGGTACCGGGTCATACCCGTGACGATGCGTGTTCCAGCTCGAGGATGTCGGCGCCGCGAACGTAGGTCTTCCCCGCGACGAGCAGATCCTCGGCTGGGAACCGGGTGAGGATCTGGTTGCCGTCCTTCGTCACGACGACCTCCTCCTCGATTCGCGCTGCCGAGCGGCCGTCGGTGGCGGGGCAGTACGTCTCGAGTGCGAAGACCATTCCCGCCTCGAGCTCCATCGGGCACTCGAAGGAGTGGACGCGGGAGATCATGGGAGGCTCGTACAGTCCGACGCCGACGCCGTGCCCGAACTGGAGGCCGAAGCAGCTCTCCTCACTCTCGAACCCGAGCTCCTGCGCGGTCGGCCACACCGCCGCGATCTCGTCCGTCATCGTCCCCGGCCGGACCAGCTCGATCGCGGCGTCGAGCCACTCGCGGCACTGCCGGTAGGCGTCGAGCTGCGACTGCGAGACGCTGCCGACGTTGAAGGTGCGGTAGTAGCACGTCCGGTAGCCCATGAACGAATGGATGACGTCGAAGAACGCCTGGTCGCCTGGCCGCAGCAGGCGGTCTGAAAACACGTGCGGGTGGGGATTGCAGCGGTCGCCCGAGACGGCGTTGATCGCCTCCACCTGCTCCGAGCCGAGCTCGAACAGCAGCTGCTGCGCCCGCGCCACGATCTCGTGCTCGTGCACGCCCGGCCTCAGCATCCGGTAGATCTCCTCGTACACGGCGTCGACCATCGCGCACGCGTGGTCGAGCAGCGCGATCTCCTCGTCGGTCTTGATCTTCCGTGCCTCGAGCATCACGCGAGCGCCGTCCGTGACCTGGATGCCCGTCCGCTGGAGCGCCTCGATCGTGACGAGGTCGGCCATGTCGATTCCGATCCGCCCGCCGTCCAGGCCGCGCTCGTGGAGCTCGAGCTCGATCTTTCCGGCGAGCGAATCCGGGATCCCGGTCTCGACCGGCATCGCGCCCCGCATCGGGGCAACACCGGCGCGGAAGCTCTCTTCCGGCAGCCAGGGCGCGTACATCCGATGGTGGCGCGCGGCCGAGCCGAAGTCCCACAGGATCGGGTCGTCCCCGCGCGGGAGCAGCACCCAGCGGGCGTTCTTGTCGCGGGCCCACTCACCGATGTGCGTGCTCGTGACGTAGCGGATGTTGTTCGGGTCGAACAGGAGCAGTGCGGCGAGATCCGAGTCCTCGAGCGCCCGCTTCGCCCGACCGAGCCGGTCCGCGCGCAGCTTCGCGAAGTCGATCCGCTGCTCCCAGTCGACCGCCATCGTCGCGCCTCGTGATGCGATGTTCGTCGTCACTTGCTCACCTGTCCCTGATCGCTGGCTGGCTGGTTTGCGCCTCCTGGAGCCGGCGGAAGAGCGCGATGAAGTCTTGATCCCCGTATCCGCCCTCCACCGCGGACTCGAGGAGGGTTCTGAGCTGCTCCGCGAACGGCAGCTCGAGGTCCTGCTCGGCGGCGACGTCGAGGACGAGCTCGACGTCCTTGAGCATCAAGCTGGTCGTGAACGTGGCCGAGTAGTCGTCCTGCACCAGCGGCTCGGTCTTGTAGCCGACGAGGCGCGAGCCGACCGCCGAGGCGCCGATCGCCTCGAGCAGCTTGGCGCGCTCGACCCCCGCGGCCTCGCCGAGCACGAGCGCCTCGCCGAGCAGCTCGACGGTGCCGGCGATCAGGATCTGCAGCACGAGCTTCACGACTCGCGCCTGCTCCGCGTCTCCGACGTAGAGGACCGTCGGGGCGACGGCGTTCAGGATCGGATCGAGCCGCTTGGCCAGATCCTCGGGTCCCGAGACCATCATGCTCAGGTTGCCGCTGCGCACGACGGTCGGGTTGCCGCTGACAGGGGCTCGCAGGTAGCCAACGTCCGCGCCGGCCGTACGCTCGGCGATCTGTTCGGAGACGGGCACCGAGACCGTGCTGAGGTCGACGAGTGCGGTCCCCGGGCGCGCGCCGGCGAGCACGCCATCGTCACCGAGCACGACGGACTCGAGAGCAGCGTCGTCCGCGAGCGACGTCAGGCACACGTCTGCGTCCCGCAGCGCGGCGGCCGCCGACGCGAGCTGTGTGGCTCCCCGCTCCACGAGCGGGGCGGTCTTCTCGGGGGTCCGGTTCCAGACAAAGAGCGGAAAGCCGGCCTCGAGGACCCGCTCGGCGATCGGTTCGCCCATGTTCCCGAGCCCGACGACCGCTACTGCAGCATCCATCCGCCGTCCACC
>Ga0075428_100001471_pt1 | contig 25203 bp, 18 predicted proteins | sample RhiMetdeltSRZDD2_FD_75291 | JGI IMG/M metagenome (GOLD analysis project Ga0075428, IMG submission 75291) | Populus rhizosphere microbial communities from Tennessee, USA - Rhizosphere MetaG P. deltoides SRZDD2 | ecosystem: Host-associated > Plants > Roots > Rhizosphere > Soil | place: USA... | reverse complement strand
TTGCGATGCGGCTTCAAACTCAAGTGTTCAACCTGACCCGCCATTTCGACCTGCGTGAGGGTGTAGGCGCGGGACAACGGCGACCAGAAGGACTGCTCATTGTGCCGCCGGAGGTTCCGCTGGATGTTCATGCCCCAGAGGACGTCGTCTCCGGGATTGTAGCGGAGGGTTCGTAACGGAATCTTGAACTCTGCTTCCCAGCCGCGCGCCGTGATCTGTGAACGCACCGTCCAGACGGCGTCCCAGTTGATGTTGACGGCGGCAGCACCGCCGCGTTGTGTGCTGCTGGTGTTTGTTGCGCCGGCGCCACCCGCCCGGGCTGGACTGCCGGCGCCACCGCGACCCTGGCCGGCTTTCGAAACCTGGGCATCGTATTCGATGCCCGTGGGACTCGTTCCGAAAATCACACCGTTCTGCTTATCGTTAAACGTATCGAACAGGATCTGGACGGAATCGGTGTTTTCCAGGCTGCCATCACGGCGATTCTGAGTTACCACGATGTTGTTTGGCTGGCTGTCGAGGCAGATTATGCCCAGATAAAGGTTGTCATCGTCGAAGGCAATCCGCACTTCGGTTTGTTCCGTGGAGGGCTCCCCGTTATTCGGCTCCTGCTGGACAAAGCCGGTGGCGGGCTGCATTGCCGTCCAGATCGGTTCGTTCACCAAGCCGTCAAGCGTCGGGGGCGTGTCAATACGGTAAGCACGGACAGTTGGACGCTTGCGCAAGTCGATGTCCACTGGCCCATTCTCCGATCCTGTCTTGGTCCGTGCAAGGGTCCCAAGCGGAAGTGCGAGAAGGGCGCCCAGGATTGCGAGCCGGTTGGCTAGGGACGACCATCGTGAAGGAAGTAAGCGGCATGTGGACGTATGGCTATGGGAAATAGTCACGCAGTAAGTGAAACCAATCCTTTTCTCAGAGTTGGTTGGAGTCGTCTTCTGTTTCATTCCAGCGACTGGATTTCCACTTTGGCGAGCATGACAAGTTCTGACGTTTACCAAAATGCCGTCCAGTCGGACGCTTGAATCGAACTTGGGCGGTTCTCAAAGGTTTTGCCTGATTCGCGTCATTCGCATTCTGCGCACAAGTCTGTCACGACCAGATCGCAGGTCCTTAGAGAGAGTGCAGACCTCCGCGCTGCGGAGGTCTGCGTTGCCACCAATGGAAGTAGGGAGCGACGAAACAGAGGGCCTACACCTTCTCGGGAACGACAAACGGGCTGCGATACTTCCGTCCCAGGTAGCCATTGGCTTCCTTGTCGCCAGGGAACGTCTCAGTTTTCGGGTCAAAGGTCAGAGTCCGGCCCAGGCGGTAGGAGATATTGGCGAGGTGGGCCAGCACGGTGGAGCGATGGCCTTCTTCAATCTCTGCGTTCAACATCTCAGGTTTGCGGCTGCGCACGGCCGCGATAAAGTTGGCGAAATGATCGCCATCCTCCTTGCGACTTGCGCCGGGTTTCGCTTCCTTCCCGAGGAACACTCGATACTGGCCGTAGCTGGGGATTTCCATGTAGCCTTTCGATCCCATGAATAGGATCCCAACCTTTAAGTCTGTGCCTTCAACCGGTGTGTCCCAATGGCGAACTTCAAAGGTGAGAAGCTTCTTCTCCGCCGGGTACATAAACGCGGTAACTTGTGTATTCGGCGTTTCCTGGTCGTCATCGAACATGAAGTGGCCGCCCATAGACTGCACCTTGGAGGGCAAAGTCACTCCCAAGCCCCAGCGCGCCACATCCAGTTGATGCACGCCCTGGTTGCCGATGTCGCCATTGCCGTAGGCCCACTGCCAGTGCCATTGGTAATGGAAGCGGTTCTTCGTGAACGGACGCAGCGGCGCAGGCCCGGTCCACAAGTCATAGTGAACACCTTCCGGAACCTTTTCTTCAGTAGCCTTTCCGATGGTGTCGCGTCGCTTGTAACACAGGCCCTTGGCCATGTACACGTCGCCGATCACACCGTCGCGCAGCATCTGTACGGCTTCCTTGATGGCTGGGCTGCTGCGAATCTGCGTTCCATGCTGAACAATCCGATTGTACTTGCGAGCGGCCGCCACCATCTGGCGCCCTTCAAAGATGTTGTGCGACGCCGGTTTTTCGACGTAAACGTCCTTTCCAGCCTGACAGGCCCAAATCGTTCCCAGTGCGTGCCAGTGGTTGGGCGTGGCGAACGAAACCACGTCGATTGACTTGTCGTCAAAAACCTTGCGCATATCGGTGAACGCGGCAGGCTTCTTGCCCGATTTCTCCTCCACCTGCGAGATGCGCTGGTTGAGCACGCTCTCGTCAACGTCGCAAATGGCGGCTAGTTCGACGTTGTCTTTGCTCAGCGCGGAGAAACCGCGGATGTGCTCTCCTCCGCGTCCCTTGACGCCGATAATGGCAACACGAACACGGTTGTTCGCCCCATTTGGGGACCAGACCCGGCTCCCTGCCAGCGGAGCTACGGCGGCCAAGCCCGAAGACGTCAGAAAATAACGGCGATTGACATCACTCATAAATCCTTCCTTTCATGTGACTCTGGTTTTAGAGAAAAGACGCAATAGTAACACCCAAGGTTTCGTATTTTGTAGCGAAGTCTCGTACAGAAAGCAGGACAGGCAGTTCGGAGAAAGCGCATCGAGCTCTACCTGATTTACATCCCGAAAGCGGTACAGACAACCCCGGAGCTTCCGCCCCCCCAGTGTCATCACAGCTCCTCCTGGCTATGCAGGCCGCACTTCACGCCAGAATCTTGGTCGCTACATTTCCGTGGACGTCGGTGAGCCGGAAATTGCGGCCGCTGTAGAAGTAAGTCAGCTTCGTGTGTTCCATTCCCAGCAGATGCAGAATCGTCGCATGCAGATCGTGAATGTGCATGCGGTCTTCCACAGCGTAGTAGCCGAACTCATCGGTGGCGCCGTAGGTGATGCCGCTTTTGACTCCGCCGCCGGCCATCCACATGGAGTAACCGTAAGGATTGTGGTCGCGCCCGTCGCCTTCCGCTATAGGGGTGCGGCCGAACTCGGCACCCCACAAAACCAGAGTGTCGTCCAACAGCCCTCGAGATTTGAGGTCTTTCAACAAGCCAGCAATCGGGCGGTCTACTTCGCGGGCATTCTTCGTGTGCAGGCGCACCAGCTCACTGTGCTGGTCCCATTTGTAGCTATGAGAACACTGAATGAAGCGCACGCCACGCTCTGCCAGCCGTCGCGCCATCAGGCACTGCCAGCCAAAATCGGCGGTTTCTTCCTGGTCGAGTCCGTACAACTTCTTTGTCGCTTCCGTTTCCTTGTCGATCTCAAAAGCTTCTGGTGCTTCCGTCTGCATCCGGAACGCCAACTCGAAAGCCTGGATGCGCCCTTCCAGTTCGGGATCGTGCTCGCGGGAGAATGCGTGCCGCCGGTTCTGCTTCTGGATCATGTCCAGCTCGAATCGCTGCAAATCGGGCGAGACGTTCTTGGAAATCAAATTCTCGATAGGCTCGGCCAGCTCCTTCACCTTCATTCCCGCGTTGCCGATTGCCGTGCCTTGATAGGCGGCCGGAAGAAACCCGGAACTCCAGTTCTTGGCGCCTCCATGGGCCAGCGACGGTTTGATAGTAATGAACCCAGGAAGGTTCTTATTTTCGCTCCCGAGGCCGTAGACGATCCACGATCCCATGCTCGGCCGGGTGAAAGTATTCGAACCGGTGTGCAACTGTAGCAGAGCGCCGCCGTGCGCCACGCTGTCGCCCACCATGGAGCGGACAATGCACAGGTCGTCAACGCAGCTGGCAACGTTGGGAAACAGGGTGCTGACGGGGATGCCGCTCTTGCCATGGTTCTTGAATTCCCACGGTGACTTCATCAGATTTCCGACGCGGCCTTCAGCAAAGGTTAGCGGGCGCTTGAACGGCAGGGGCTTGTCGTGATCCTGAATCAGCCGGGGCTTGGGATCCCAGGTGTCGATACTCGAGGGCCCACCGTGCATGAAGAGAAAGATCACACGCTTCGCCTTGGCCGGGAAATGCGGCTTCCTCTGCGCATCGGCGCTGGGCGCTTCCGGCATCCCCAGGAGTCGGTTGTCAGCCATCAAGCCTGCCAGTCCCAAGGTTCCGAATCCGCAAGCCGCCTGGCGCAGCATGGCGCGGCGGGAGAGGGGTTGAGTTGCGTTCCAGTGGTTGAAATCGATCAAAGGGACCTCCAAAAACAAGCATTCAGCCGTCAGCGATCATCCGACACAAACCGTCCCCCCTTGCACGGGGACTTGAGGGGGGTTGCTACTGAATCACCCGTTTTAAACTCCCTGCCGCAAACTGCACGGGGAAGCCTTCTCAAGGCTTCCATTCCCTTGTCCAAAGGGGACAAAAGCACTGCGTGCTGACCGCTCTTTTCAATCCACATAAATGAACTCATTTGACGACAGGAGCACACGGCAAAAACTTTGCCAGGCATCCAGTGCCGGAGTCGTGACCGCACCTTTGGCCTGGGCTGCAGCCAATGACTTGTTCCGGTAGCTTTCCAAGTAGTCCAGCGACTCGCGAGACTCCTCCGCAGTTGGGGTGCGTCCCAGCGTGCGCTGGTATGCAAGCGCGACCCGCTGATCGTCGGTGCCATTGCCTTCCAGGAGAGCTCTGGCTAATTCCCGTGACCGCCTCCCAACGGCTTCACCGTTCATCATGTAGAGGGCCTGTGGCGAAACATTGGTGCGCGGGCGGCCTTCGCCCGGAGTCGTCGCGTCACCGAAGTCGAACAGGTTGAACAGCGATGGCAGGTTGGAACGACGGATCGGCAGATAGACCGTGCGGCGTACACTGGTGTCCGGGTTAATGCTCAAGCGCCCGCTGCTATTTTCCCCATCGGTACCGAAGCCCGCCTGCAGCGTGCCACCCACGGTGAGATCGAGTTGGCCAGTCATGGCCAGCATGCCGTCGCGGATTTCCTCAGCGTCCAGGCGCCGCCGGTTCATGTGTGAAAGCAGTCGGTTGTCAGGATCCATCTCGCTCGCTTTGCTGGAAATCTCCGAACCCATCTGGTATGTGCTGGATAGCATGATTAAGCGATGCATCGCCTTGATCGACCATCCCTGTTTCACGAACTGTCGCGCCAGGTAGTCCAGCAACTCAGGATGCGTAGGCATTTCGCCCAGCTTGCCGAAGTTGCTCGGGGTCCGCACCAGCCCTTCGCCAAAGTGCCATTGCCAGAGGCGATTCACCATTACTCGCGACGTCAGGGGATGGTCGGGCTGGGTCAGCCACTCGGCTAACTCCAAACGACCACTGCCCTTGGTGACGGGTGTTTGGTGCTCGCCGGCTATGATTCGCAGGAACTGCTTCGGAGCGTCCTCTCCTGGGTTTGCCCAGTTACCACGAATGAAGACCTTCTGCTGAACGGTAGCTCCTTCGGTCACGGCGCAAGCCATGGGCGGCTCAGGCGGGGACGCGGCCTTCAGAGCATCAAACTCCTTGCGCAGCTCGCTGAGCTTGGCCACCGATTCCGCTGCGAACAGCTTCTCAGGCTCATTCTCTGGCAATGCCAACGGACCCTTCTTGTCGGTGACATCAGTCAGAAAGCGCTGTCTTGCCACATCGAGATTCACACGCTCGGGCGGCGGCATGCCCAGCCGGCGCGCTTCAGCGACTAGCTTCTTGTGCGCTTGCAGGGCTCCCTTTCGCTCGGCAGCCAATACCTTCAACTCTTCCTGAAACGAACGGGCCACCTCCGCCAGTGCTGCTGGGGGTTTGGGAAGTTTCTGCTGTGTTTCGGATCGGCTCAAAGCCGCCGTAGCCGCATCGGTTGCCTCATACCATCGCTTCAAATGCGGCCGAACATCGATAGAAGGCTTCAGGTAAGTGATCCAGCGTTCCAGTACCACTACATCCAGATTCTGCCGCCCGGCAAACTCGGCCAGCTTCATGTTGGCCATCGAGCCGGGACGATTTTCAAACTGCCAGGCCGCTGGCAAGTATCTGTCCATCTGCGCGCGCAGAGTTGCGGCATGCCGGTCCGCCTCGACACTCGTGACCTCGTCGATCTCTTCCTGCTTCACCTTCACCTTGTCTTGATGAGCGTTGTAACGATCGGCCACTTCCTTCGTCACCAGCGGCGCGAAGTAGAGCTGGGAAACGGTCCCTTCAACCTTTGCGAGGGACTTCGTACTCGCAAAGATCGACGCCAACGAGTAATAGTCCCGAGTCGGAATCGGATCGAACTTATGGTCGTGGCAGCGGGCGCAGGCTACCGTCAGCCCGAGAAATGCGCGCGTGGCCACATCCAGTTGCTCGTCCACCATGTCGTAAACCATCTTTGGCTTGTCCTGCTCTGCCAGGAGCTTCGGTCCAACCTGGAAAAAACCGGTGGCGATGATGCCCGTGGTGTTTACGTCTCCCAGTTTCGCAGCCGGCAACAAGTCGCCCGCCAGTTGCTGCTTGATGAACTCGTTGTAAGGCAGATCTCTATTGAAGGCATCGAGGGCGTAATCGCGATAGCGCCAGGCGTAGGGATAGCGGATATCCTCATCAGCGCCCGCTGAGTCGGCGTAGCGCACCACATCCAGCCAATGCCGGCCCCAGCGCTCGCCATAGCGCGGCGAGGCCAGCAGGCGATCGACCACTTTGGCAAAGGCATTGGGAGATCGATCGGCAAGGAATTCTTCGATTTCTTTCTCGGTCGGCGGCAAGCCTGTCAGATCAAACGTTGCGCGGCGCAGCAGTGCCAACTTGCTGGCGGGTCGGGCAGGGGAGAGGCCCTTCTTTTCCAACTCCGCCAGGACAAACTGATCGAGAGGCGACTTGCTCCAATTCGCGTTCTTCACTTTGGGCGGCGCGTAGTCTTTCACAGGCTGAAACGCCCAGAACTTCTTCTGCTCCGCCGTAAACTGGTAACCCTTGGGCTTCTCGACGACCACCTCTGCTGCGGTTGCATCCGGCCAGGGCGCGCCGATCTTGATCCAAGCCACCAAATCTGCGATTTCAGCGTCCTTCAGCTTGCCTGTCGGCGGCATCTTGACCTGGCCCTGGTAGTTCACGGCGTTGATCAGACGGCTGTTTTCCGGCTCGCCTTTCACCACCACCGGACCGCTTTCGCCTCCCTTGAAGAAGCTAGCTGGGGTAGCCATGTTCAACTTGGCCATCTGTATCTCGGAGCCATGGCAAGCAAAGCACTTGCTCGACAGTAGCGGGCGAATCTTGCTCTCGAAAAATTCATTTTGCTCTGCGTTTGCTTGAGGCTTCGGAGAGGCAAAAGTCAACGATCCGCTGCAAATAAGAAGAAGCGCCGGCAGGAGAAAGAATCTTACTTTCAACATGCTAGGTAGTATAGCAATGCGGGAAATGCGGTACAAACGCGAAATTGATCTGTGGCTTCTTGATAAGTGAGCCAGCAACGAGCGCGGCCAGGGGTTTTCATCGACACGGCCTTTGACCGATTCGTATTTTCAGTGAGCTCGATTTCTCTCAATCAAGTTCGAGGAGGTCGCTATTGCGACGCATTTGTTACTCGGTTGCGGCAAGTTTGGACGGATATATCGCAGGTCCCAACGGCGAAGCGGACTGGATCACGATGGATCCCTACATCGACAGTGCGATCACAGTTCGACACCTTGTTGGTAGGACGCAGGACGTTTGCGAACGACTGCCTCAGGACGTCCTTTTGGTCGTTCGGAACGTTTGGAAGAATGCCATGTATGGAAGGTTAGAGTGTGCCATTATGTAACTTTTTTAGCTTGACAAGTTTCTTCTAGATTCCATATTTTTGGCCCGGTTTCCCTACAATCCACTTTTCAAGTAGATGCCCCTTCAGAGCTTCCTCAACTCAAGATGTAACGGCTCAGTGGATTTAGTATTCCAGGTCTAAAATCGAATAGCGCAAATTGTTGCCGGTCAGAAGGCACCGTGATCGGTCAGCAGCGCCTGCACGAGGCTTCAGTTTCTGCATCCCGGGTTTGGTTCCAACGTCAGCAAATCGTCCACCCTAGTAGATCGTTGCATTGGCAAATTGATAGCACGTGCGACGAGTCAGGAGGTCCTTCGGGAATGGACCGATGACACGCGCATGCTGCCTCGACTTGCTAATCGCGCCCGATCTCTCTTTGGGAACGGCAGCCCGATTCTCTGGAAGGGAGCACAGGATGACGCAACAGTGCAAGAATCGTGGTAGGCGTTCGTCATCAGGGCTAAGGACCCAAGCCGGAACGGGCAGCTTTCGGCGGCAATCGCTTGAGGTCACTTGGCGGTTCGTTGGGTCAGCATCTGTGGCTCGACGTTTTCAACATCGGTGATCTTTTCGAGACCTTGGATACCCTTGAGCGAGTCCGCGATTTTGCCCGATCGGACCTTCAACCAAGCAGCGTGCGGCGCGTAGTCGATTTTCTGTGTTACCTCGTAGCCTGCGTGGCCGATCTCAAGGAGGTGTTTTTCAACCCGCACGTTGTCTTTGAAGCGGATGAAGACTCGCCCTGTTGGAACAAACGGCACGCCGCCCGGTTGCAGGGAGTAGACGGGAAGGATTTCACTTGGCGAAAGCTCGCGCTGGTGTTGATCGCCTTCTCCACGGAAAACCTCAATCACGCCCTCACCCTCAACCATCGTGGTGACTGTGTCATTGGAAGTCGACCTGTCAGGGAGCAAGCGAAGTACAGCGTAGTGATCGGGCAACCGCTTGTATATCGTGGAGGGATGTTGCGTACTGCTCCGAATCTCATGTGGGTATTCAGAATCCATTGCCCCACCTAAAACGCTTGAAAGGCGTCCAAGTTGATTCGGGTTTCCGTTCCCGAGGAAACCACTAAATCAAAAAGACCAAGGAGGCTATTATGTACTCGTTCCGGTACGGTGGTAAAGCTGGCGCACGATTCTCGCTCACCACGAGCGACGAACACGTCGTTGTACGTACGAACAGTCGGAGCCCCGTGCTGGTTGAGAGACCGTTCGAGGTCGCTCCAGTTTCAGCCGCGACGCGCTCACTCCTAAGAAATTTCGAACTCGCAACCCGCTTCAGTTCGGCGGGCGTGGAAATTCTGCGTACAAAAGTTGAGCGCGGCGCCAGGAGGTTGCGCGACCGTGCCCGCGCCGCTCTTAAGAAGGAGCCGGAAATCGAATTTGCCGGGCGCGTGTTGGTGGAGCCGCGCGCAGGTAGGCCAGTCATTTACACGGAGAACTTCTTCCTTAAATTTGACGGCGAGCAAAGCGCCACTACTTGCCGGAAGATTATCAAGAACCATCGCTTGAGTATCAAGCGAGAGCTACACTATGCACGCAACGCCTATTTCGTGGCTGCGCCCGAAGACACCGGGCTGAAGATTTTCGACATCGCTGCGAGCCTCCTGAAAGAACCAAGCGTCGAACTCTGTCACCCGGAACTCATTCGCGAGATCCGACAGCGGGGCGCTTTCCAACAGCAATGGCACCTCAAGAAAACAAGCGTTAACGGCCAAACCGTTGACGAGCACGCCAGTGTCGAAGCGGCATGGTCATTGAGCGACGGGACAGGATCGATGATCGCGGTGATTGACGATGGAATCGATCTTGACCACCGGGAATTCCGTTCGTCAGCCAAGATTGTTGCGCCTCGCGACGTGACGCGTGGGACCAACAATCCACGGCCAGGTAACGGTAACAATCACGGGACCGCGTGTGCTGGTGTTGCGTGCGCCGACGGCAACTTCGGCGCGTCTGGGGTAGCGCCTAGAGCGCGGCTCATTCCTGTGCGGCTTGCTTCTGATCTCGGATCGCAATCAGAAGCCGATGCCTTTGTGTGGGCGGCGCAGAATGGCGCGGATGTGATCTCGTGCAGTTGGGGACCAGTAGACGGCGACTTCACCGACACCGCGGACCCTGTCCACAGCCAAGTCGTGCCGCTGCCCGACAGCACGCGACTGGCGATAGAATTCGCCATTGCGAACGGACGCAACGGCAAAGGGTGCGTGATTTGCTTCGCAGCCGGCAATGGCAATGAGAGCGTGGACAACGATGGCTATGCCAGCTTTGAGAAAGTGATCGCCGTCGCGGCCAGTAATGACAAAGGGAAAAAAGCGCCCTACAGCGATTTCGGGAAGGCTGTCTGGTGTGCTTTTCCGAGCAACAATGTCTTTCCGTCAATCACTCCTGGCATCTGGACGACGGACCGGTCCGGCTCGGTCGGCTACAACCCAGGCGGAGGTGTGAGCCGCGGCGACGCAGCTGGTGATTTCACGAACAGTTTTGGAGGGACTTCCAGTGCCTGCCCGGGAGTTGCGGGCGTCGCTGCATTGGTTATTGCACGCAATCCAAACCTGCGCTGGGATGAAGTGAGGGACATCATCAAACGCTCCTGCGACCCAATCGACACGGCAGGTGGCCAGTACGACGGCAACGGCCATAGTCCTTTCTACGGATTCGGCCGAGTCAACGCGAAGAAGGCGGTACAACTGGCGGCTCCGGCCCAGCCATCCGCGGTCGCCATTCGTACGGCCGTGCAGGATGTCCCCATCAAAGATCTGCAGACCGCGCGACTCGAATTGCCCATCGCGGACACGGGAGCATTGCAAGGCATCAAGGTATCGGTGGACATTGAGCACACCTTCATCGGTGACCTGATTGTCAGCATCAAGCCACCAGCAAGCATTGGTGTAGCTCCGATCATCCTTCACAGCCGTGAGGGCGGCCCGACGGACAATCTGAAGAAGACCTATGACGAAATCAACGCGTCAGGCCTTGTTGCCCTTAAGAATAAGAGCCCGCAGGGAACCTGGACGCTGGTTGTCACAGACAAGGAACGTCAGGACACGGGCAGGATTCGGAGCTTCACTCTTGAGATGAGATTTTGATCTTTTGATCTGACGACAGAAGGCGGGCAGAAATTCCGCTGGCTTTTTGGCGAGGACCTGAGGGGAGCGCGTGAGTTCGTGCTCAAGAAAATAGTTTCAGGCGGCCAGACGGGTGCTGACCGGGCGGCACTCGACGTCGCGCTGGAGTGCGGCCTTGAGATAGGAGGTTGGATTCCGAAAGGTCGACTGGCCGAGGATGGCCCCATCTCCCTCCACTACGGTGGACTCATTGAGAGCGAGTCCTCCGATCCTTCAGTTCGAACTTGCCTCAACGTACGAGACTCGGATGCCACTCTTATCGTCTCGCACGGCCCGCTTTGCGGCGGATCTCTTCTCACATTCGGCCAAGCGCAAACTCTCGCGCGCCCCGTGTTACATCTTGACCTGACGGGACTAGGGCATACAGAGGCCTCCGATCAAATCCGCATGTGGCTTCGACGTGTAGATCCTCATACTCTAAATGTGGCCGGTCCTAGGGCTGCTGAAGACACGGCGATTTATCGCTCAGTCTTGGGACTTCTGCGGGCGGCACTACCGCGGGTTTCGAGAACAGAGTGATTAAGGGTGAGTGCCCACCATCTGAAGTCACCACGAAACCGCTATGATCCCTTCAATTATCGTGAAGCAGCCTAGTGACGTTTCAAAGTGTGCAAGATTGCACAGACGGTGGAATGCAATCTGTGAAAGTTTGCGCGCGCTTGACTTTTCTCTGAGCCGTCGTATAAGTTGGCGAATCGACTAACGTCGCGGGCTGTACTAATAATCCGGCGCAAGGACGCGTTCCGAGTGTCCTAACAGCACGCGCGACGGAGGGCAGGGTTTGGCAGGCTCGAACGACCAAGAAAAAGGAGGAGACATGGAAGCAAGAGACGCAGAAAGCGGACGAGGATCATTAGAGGGGTTGTCGCGCCGCAGCTTTATTAAGGGCGCCACGGCGCTTGCTGCCGCCGCGAATGTGCCAAAAGCCTTTGGTAAAAAGCCAACCGACGGACAGCCAACCGGCACCCCACCCGGAACGGTTTGGCTCTACATCGGCACCTACACGGTGAACCTCGTACAACCCCCCATACAGGTCCCCGGACCCCGCGGACGAAACGGTAAGGGGATCTACTTATGCTCGCTCGATCTTTCTACGGGCGAGTTAACCGTTGTGAGGCTCGTAGCTCCGGCTGTGCCCGTGGCGGGAACTGTCCAGGGGACATCGAGTCCCTCTACGATTGCTCTTGATCCGACGCGGTCGTTCCTATATGCCGGAAATGAATATGGGCCGCCAGGAGCCGTGAGCGCGTATTCGATCAACCGGCAAACGGGCGATCTGACGCTCTTGAACGCTGTACCTACCCAGGGAGCTCCCGCTCATGTCAGTGTTGACGAAAAAGGTAAATACCTGTTCTCGGCCGAATACTCAGGCAGCTGGTTCGAAGTCTACGAGATTTTGGGAAATGGCTCGATCGGGAATCGGGTGTTTCAGTTCCAAACTCTCGGTAACGTGGACACTTCGTTTACTAGTAAGCCCGCCACCAGCGCGCCTGACGGGAGTTTCGCGTTCAGCGCGCATGAGGGGCCGAATGGACACCCGCACCAGATGGAGACAGACCCCTCCAATCAATGGGTTGTGGGCAGCGATGCGGGGCAAGACCGGATTTACGTCTGGAGACTGACCCAAGGAGCTACTCCGCCCCTGACTCCGGCTGCGACACCCTTCGTGAACACGCCTCCAGGCGATGGGCCCCGGCATTTCGCGTTCCACCCCAACGGGATCTGGATGTACTCCATTCAAGAAGAGGGGTCCACCATCATATTCTGGCGTTTCAATCCCGCCACGGGAGCTCTTGTGAATGAACAACAGGTTCCGAGTGTGCCACCGGGATTCACTGGTACGAACTTCACTTCGGAAATCCGCGTTGCCGCCGACGGTGACTTTGTCTACGGGGCAAACCGCCTGAACGACACCATCAGCGTTTTCAGGGTGGGCCGCGATGGCAGGCTTACTCAGGAAAGCCACGATTCAACGCTCGGGGATTATCCAAGAATATTCACCATCGATCCTTCTGGACGGTTCATGGCGGTTGGCAATCAGTTTGCCGACAACGTTACTACCTTCAGTGTTAACCCAGGAAACGGCAAGCTGACATTCACGGGTAACTACACACCCTTGGGGGCCCCGTCAGGTATGGTTTACCTGTTTTGATACTTGTGATGTACAAGAGCCGATGCGGGTCATCGCGCTTTCGGCTCTTGTACTGCCGCTCGGATTCATCGCGCATGTCGCGCACCAGCATCCCTCCATCATCAGGCGAATACGCGAAGGACCCTTGGGGGAGACGCCCTGGCAGACGCTGTAGGAAGTGGTGAGCGCTCTCGCCCAGATCAGAACGAAGGTGCACCGTTGCCGGCACTCGACGAAGGACTTAAACGAGGGCTTGAATCGGAGGCTGGCAGAAGAGGGCCCCATATCGCAGCGCTGTTGAGCGCTCGTTGAGACCGACTTCACTGATCCCTCAGTCCGAACTGCCCTCAATGTGCGCGACTCCGAAGCCCACTCTCACCGTTTCGCACGGTCCCCTGCAGGCTGCTGACACTGGAGGAAGCGCGAAACCTGGAGCGACCAATGCTGCATGTGGACCTCGCTGCAGCCTCTGAGAGCGCTGCCACCGAGCAGGCTTACGAGTGGCTTCAATGCGTCGATCCTTCCATCCTCAACGTGGCGGGCCCTCGTGCCAGCCAAGATCCTGCCATCTATCGCACGGTCGTTGAGCTCTTGCGCGCAGCGTTGGCGCAGCTGGCGGGTTAAGGGGCCTCAACTGGTAGCACGCGAAGCGGGGTCTCTGGCAGCTTGAGGGGCTGAATAATCTGCAAGGGACCGTCGAAGGTTAGTCGAGTGGAGACAACGGTTCGCTGAAAGTCGCTGTTCTTAACTGCCACAGCAATGTTGCGTTTATAGAAGAAGAGCACTTTCAGCATGAACTCACCGCCGTAACTGACGGGAAACCATACGTCCTCGTCGAATTTCTCGTAAGTGATCTTGAACCCCAGCTGCTGAATATTAGTTCCAAGCAGGACCTTGACGGCGACCGGCAAGTTTTTGGCCAGCCGTGTCGTTATAACAACGGGCTGATGCTCAGCCTGATCAACCAAGAGCTCCCCCGCCCAGGGAGCATCCCCAAACTCTCCCCAACCTTGTCCAGCAGGCTCAAAGACAATTCGGTAAACCGGTCTGCCGCGATACATTTCTTCGCTCTTGAGATGGAAGCGGTACTTGTTTTGCTTGTGGCTGGTCAATGGGAAGAAGGCTCGTGAGATTCCGTCGCGGGATTTCTTGTCTCCGGTGAATTCTTCCGCAAAGGAGTCGATGAGTTCTCCATCCAGATCGAGTGATTTGGGACGTAATCCAAGCTGGTCGTACTCCAGTATCTTACCGTCTTTCTCATATTTTCCCTGAAGACGAACCAGCGTCTTTTCACTCTCCTCAGGCGTTGGCATCACTTGGAATTCGCGCAACTCCTCGCGAACGAGTTTCTTGTTGCCGCGCGTGAGGCGGACGACTACGTTCTGACGGTAGACAAATTCACGGCGCAACTCCTGGGCCCGATCCTGGTTCGCCGCGACTTCTTGCATGATCTGCTCAACCGTGGGCCTTTCGGTTGCCGTTGATAGGGAAGGGCCGGAGAACATAGCAACGCAAATTAGGAAGTTGACGTGGACTCGCATGGCATCCTTTCAGCCGGAGTTCTTTTCCTTTACTACGCTGCGAGCAGCGTCGAGGTTCAATCAAAATGTTCAGAAGGTGGAATGGCCTACTCCTTCCGAGAGTTTTGCGGCATCTGACAGAACCGCGCGGCACACGCCCAACTGAGCGGCAATGGAGGTCTCAGGGCGGACGATCGATTGGGCCAGCGCCAGCGCCGCGCCAAAGTCGGCTTCGGCCAACCAGGTAAAGCATCGGCTACTGAGAAGTTTGCTCGCGATCACCAGATCTGGTCCGCCGCGGTAAAGAGTTCGACGTCCGTCGGTCACTTCAGCGTGGTTAATCTCCTCCACCAGCCGAGCCACTGACTGGTAGGCGTGCTCAGAATCAAGCCTCGCAAACTTTTCCACAAGATCTATGGCGAGGCTCAAACGCCAAGGGCCTGAAACTTTGTCGAGGAGCTGATCGGCTTCACTGAGGCACAGCAACGCAGGCTCTGTGGCTTTTCGCTTGGTATGCTCGTCGGCAATTTGAATGAGAAAGGGAATCTGTCGGGAGGGTTCGGTAAGGGTTCGGGCAAGGGCAGCTGCGCTGTCGAGCTGCCCTTGCTTGATGGCGTCCTTGATCTGGCTGGAAATTAGCGCTGAGCGGAGATTTGCTTTCATTCCTTCTTTCTTCACCTTGTCGATGATATCCAGCGCTTCTGCTGTTTGGCCTTTATTGATGGCTGCCATTGCTCGGTCATAGTTTCGAGAGTCTCGATTCTCGGGAGTTTCTTCAGCCTCCCACTGAGCGGGCTTTTCCGGGTCGCCGATAGACGAAAGCATCTGAAGTGTCTTTTCCAAAGTGGTTCCGTCTTCGTTTACGAAATACCGGCTTAGCTCGTCCAGGCGCACTTGAAGATTGACGGCTTTGTCGGGAGCATGCTTGGACAGCAAAGATCGCAGCATCGCTGCCATGGGAAGGTCAGCCAGGATGCCGTGAAGAGCAGGATTCTCTGCCGTGACCGGACCCGTCGAGAGTGAGGATAGTGTGTTCATGTAGCGGTCATAGGCGAGGTTCAGATAACGAGAAACTAACTCTGGGTCAGGATCGGCATTCGGAAGGTTACGGTTAGAGCCGCGTGTCTCACCCAAGTCAAACCCCATTTGGAGATCTTCTTGGTCGGCCTGGCTAGTAACGATGCTGAGTGCTTGTGCCATGCTTGGGAACAAGTAGCTGCCGAGCGCCATTAAGGAACGGCTGGTTGCATTCGGGTGGGACTCCACATAGGAAAGGGCCTTGTTGAATGTTGCATCAGCCAGTTGAGGGTTTTGCTGGTGTAGTGCTTCCAAGGTCAGATACGTGAACCGAGAAACCCCCGTCGCGAGGTTCTTTTCGAGCCACTGAGCTGCCAGTTCAGGTCGTTCCTTGGCGAGCGCTATGCCCGCTGAGCCAACGATGCGAGCTTTCCTTCGGGCAACGAGGTCGGGATCGGAGCTGTCCCCAGGCGCGGCAGCGGCAAGACTCTCTGCAAGTGACTCAGCATAGGCTGGGTCGGCTTTCGCGGCTAGGGTCATCAGCTCGCTCCGCAGCGAACTGAGCTCCCAGACGGCTATTTCATCTGCTGCAACTGGCATGTTCGGCGACCGCTGGACAGGGATTGTCTCCAAGCTCTGTAAGCTTTGCTGGAAGAGCTGCCGGGCCGATTCGGGATCTCTTTCCGCTAATACACCCGCCAGAAACGCTCTCAGGCGGACCTTCCAGGCGGGAGATCTGAGGGCATCAATACGTCCCATCAGCAGCGGAAGAAGCTCCATGGCCTGCTGTCTGTTTTCCTGCCGTGTCTTGGACACAGAAACGTCTTGTCTTTGTGCTTGCTTGGTCGACGGCCTCGTCCTGGTCTGAGCTGCAAACGGCGAGGCAGCTTGAAGCAATCCAAGGAACAACAAAATCGGTACGAGGCCCCGCGTGCCGGACGTCACCATTCCCTCCATCCATGTTGAAAGGTGCGGGCAATAGCTTGGTTCAGATGATACTGGACACTCAAAAGGCTGCCCAGAAAAAGCTGGCAGTCGAAGAATCGAACCCACGATCAGCGTGATGTATGATGTGGGCCGAGCCTGCTCTGCTCGAAGAATGAATGCGATGTGAGTAGCCCCATTCCCCGTTTGCAACTGGACGACTCAACACCTGTTGCGACCAAAGGGGTTGTAGTCAACTTTTCCGAATCTCGAAGCACGACTCGCCAGGAACACGAGCGACCGCAGTAGCCTATTCCTTTTTCGCGTGTTGTCTTTTTGACTTTCTACAGAAGCAAGGAGCCCTGATGGCAGAAAACCCAGTCTCAACCCACAATCGGCGTGAGGACCGCGCTCTGGGAATGGGGACAGCGGTTACGCGGCGGGATTTTCTGAATACTTCGCTGTTGGGTGCCGGAGCAGCATTGATGACAGCAGCGGCGCCGCTGGCCTTGCACGCAGACGATAGCGCTTGGGACGGTTATGGAGGCGTCGGAGACTATGCACGTTCGCATGGGAATACACAGGAAGTGCTGCGGACTGCGCATGAGATCCGCGATGGGCGCTACGATTCGGCAAATGATGGAGCCATCGACAGCGGCGAAGTCTTTGACTTGGTGGTTGTCGGCGGCGGGCTAAGCGGGCTGAGTGCGGCCTATTATTTTCAACGGCAAAAGCGCCCTGGCCAAACCTGCTTGATTTTGGACAATCATCCGATGTTTGGCGGGGAATCCAAGCGCAACGAGTTCAGGGTTCGCGGCCAACGCTTGATGGGACCGCAAGGTGCCAACGAGTTCGACATTCCTGCCGAACCTGCCGAAGACGGCTACGGCCTCTACTCGGAACTCGGAATTCCCCGCGAGTTTGAATACGCGCCGTGGAGTCCCAAACACAAGAAGCTCCATTTCGACCGGACCAACTATGGCTTCCAGCTTTGGGTGGATGAATCGCCGAGCTTCGGTACTTACTTTGGGGATACGCCCGCTCGCAAGGCCGGATGGGTTGCCGATTTGTGGGGCAACCGACTGAAGGAAGCTGCCTGGCCGGAGGAATTGAAGAAGGACTTTCTAACGTGGCGTTATGGCGAGCGGAAGGTTTACGAGGGCACCGATGTTGAACGCTGGCTGGACACGATGACCTACCAGCGCTATCTGGAAAAGGAAATGGGGCTTCGTCCGGAAGTAACGCGGTATATCGATCCTGTGTTGGCCGCTGCCGTCGGGCTGGGGAGTGATGCGCTCTCCGCCCACGCGGCCCAGTCAGTGGGGATGCCTGGGTTTCAAAGCTTCTCCAAGGTGATGGCCTATCCGCGCAAGTGGGCAGAGGTTTCCCCGCTGACGTGGCATTCTTTTCCGGGCGGCAACGACGGTTTCGCACGCTGCTTTGTGAAGGCGCTGATTCCCGACGCGATTCAAGGTTCCTCCGGGTTTGCTTCCATCATGAACGGTCCTGTTCGTTTTGACGAGCTGGATCGCGGAAACCAGCACGTTCGCCTGAGATTGAGCGCTACCGTGGTACGCGTGGAGCACGTGGGACAAGCCGAGAGCGCGAAGACGGTGAGAGTGACCTGGGTACAGCGGGGACAAGTATGCCGGCTGCATGCCAAAGCAGTGGTAATGGCCGGCGGTGGCTGGATCACGCGCCGTGTGGTACGGAATCTTCCGGAAGCCCATCAAGGAGCCTATGCCCAGTTCTTCCACTCGCCAATGCTGGTTGTCAACGTCGCCCTCAAGCACTGGCAGTTTCTATACAACCTGGGTCTGACGGCTTTTCGCTGGTTTGAGGGATTTGGCTTCTGCTGCAACCTGCGGCATCCGATGTGGGTCGGCAATCATCGGCCACCGCTCGATCCGAAGCAGCCGGCCGTGCTTACGTTTTATGTTCCGTTTTACTACCCGGGCCGACCCATCCAGAAACAAGGTTCGATGGGCCGCGCCGAACTGCTTTCGACACCCTTCAGCAGCTATGAACGGCAGGTTCGCCAACAACTCACGACCCTCTTTGGCAAAGCGGGCTTCGATCCGCAGCGAGACATTGCCGGAATCATTCTGAACCGCTGGGGCCATGCCTATGTGAATCCGCAGCCCGGATTCTATTTCCAGCCCAAGGGCGCTCCTGCCGCACGCGACGTGATTCGCAGGCCGTTTGGCCGAATTGCTTTTGGTCACTCAGAATTGGTCGGGCATCAGTATTGGCTGGGAGCAATTCATGAAGGTAAGCGAGCGATGGAACAAGTGGCAGAGTTTACCCGTTCGACTTGACTTCCAACAATGCCGTAACGTAGGGTGCGTTGCCTTTCCACGCACTCGGCCAGATAGGGGGCCACAGGGGGATTTCGGCATTCTCGACACCCCCTGTCGCAAACCGCGACGTCCCCGTTTCCAAGGGGACAAAACGTCTTCCTAGCCCCAGAAATGTATAGACGCCAACGTGTGTTGGCTCCTAACCCATTACCATCATGACACCGTACTCAAAGCACGCTGTTTGCTGGAAGGCAGCACACCCTACATTGTCTTTAACAAATTGAGAAATCCTTGAGAACTGCAGGACAGATGGTTACGGAATCGGTTATCTCAAAAACCATTGATTTTTTTGTCGTTTATATCTGGCTGTTGGCCTGGTGTTCGTGCCTTGCTCCGCACGCTAGTGCTCAGGCCTCTCCGGCGAGTCGCTCGGCAAACAGAGCAGCTAGCACCTACGATTCGCCGGTCCACCTTGCAGACCTTGAGTACCAGCCCATCAAAGAGAGCAGCGGCATTGCAGCTTCCAGACGCAACCCGAACCTGCTTTGGACGCACAACGACAGCGGCGATGGGCCGTTCATCTACGCCTTTGACCGCCGCGGGAAGCATCGCGGAGTCTGGCGCGTTCGCGGCGCAACTGCTGTGGACTGGGAAGACATGGCCATCGGACCCGGGCCGGACAGAGGCAAGTCTTACCTTTACCTGGGAGACATCGGGAACAATTCGAAGACACGCGAAGAGATGATCGTGTACCGTGTCGTGGAACCGCTGATCTCTTCCGCAGACTCGGCGTCCTCACAACAGAACCCTCGTAGTACGCAACAGGCTGATGTGATTCGATTCAGGTATCCGGACGGCAAGCACAATTCGGAGGCACTCCTGGTCCATCCTTTCACAGCCGATCTCTACATAGTTACCAAAGTGAGCGGCGAAGCAGCCGGTGTCTACAAAGCGAAGGCGCCGCTCTCGAAATCAAGTGTCACTCTTGACCATGTTGGCGAAATCCGCTTCCCCAACGCCCTGGTGGGAGTCATTACTGGAGGCAGTATTTCGCCAGATGGACGACGTATTATTCTGTGCGACTACCTCGAAGCATTCGAATTGGTCTTGTCAGACAAGCCAGGCATTGCGTTTGACACGATTTGGAAACAACCCCTGAACCCCGTGAATCTTGGAGCACGTCAACAGGGCGAGGCTGTTTGCTACAGTGCTGACGGGATGGCCCTGTTCGCCACCAGCGAGCAACTGCCTTGTCCTTTGACCGAAGTGAAGCGAAGAATGGCAGGTCGGTGACGAACATGCTCGCCTACCGTATTCCTGACTTGCAGGATTCTGCAGGCGCATAGCGCGTGTCGAGGCATCGGTAAAGAGGACCTCAATATGAAATTGTGGCGACGTTTCCTAGTGGCGTGGGTGGTTATGGTCAATTTGGGCTTGGTAGAGGGTCAACAGGCCAAGAGGAACCATCGTCTGATGCCAACTCCACAGACGATAACCTGGGGCTACTTCGACGCGCGAACGCCGCCAGTCCTTCGAGTCCGGTCAGGAGACGTGGTTGAAATTGAATCTCTGGTCGCTTTCACCGTAGATGGACTTGAAGCGGCTGGTTTACGGCGTGACCAGATTCAACCGGCTCTCCTTGAGATCGATCGCGAAGTCAAGGATCGGGGTACCGTTCCTCACATTCTGACGGGCCCCATCTGGGTTGAGAGTGCAGAACCGGGAGATGTCTTGGAAGTCAAAGTCATTTCCGTCGAGCCCACTGTTCCGTATGCAGTCAATTTTTTCGGGCCGGGTCGAGGATTTCTGGCGGACGAGTTCACTTACGAACACTACAAACTCACTCCACTCGACCTTGGCCGTAAGGTTGCCAGATTCTCCAAAGACATCGAGATTCCAATCAAGCCATTCTTTGGAGTGATGGGAGTCGCGCCGCCTGCTTTCTCGGGTCGGATTAGCAGCGGCCCTCCGTGGATCCACACGGGCAATATGGACAACAAAGAACTTGTCGGCGGTTCGGTGGTTTACCTCCCGGTCCACGTGAAAGGCGCGCTCTTTTCTGCCGGAGATGGGCACGCCGCGCAGGGAGATGGCGAGATCTGCGTCACGGCGTTGGAGACTTCGTTGCGCGGCACACTCCAGTTGTCGGTCCGCAAGGGACAAAGACTCCTCTGGCCTCGAGCTGAAACGCCCACGCACTTTGTCACGATGGGATTCGACGAAAATCTTGAGGTAGCAACCCGGATTGCCGTCAACGAGATGATGGACTTTCTCCGCAAGGAGAAGGGTCTCAACCGTGAGGAGGCCTACATCCTGGCCAGCAACGCAGTCGATTTGCGAATCACCCAACTCGTGGACGGGAAAAAAGGCGTCCATGCACTTCTCCCCAAGGGAATCTTCCTTCGCTAAACCCCCATCGGACCTTCGTCCCGACCGTTTGGTCGCAGACCCTCTGTTCAATCCCTGTCGCCACCCCAGCTTGCGACACGCGATCCGTAATCTCTAACAAGTTTCAATGAATGAACAGCTTGAAGATAGGTTCATCATGTACTTGTTCGAATTTTCCCTGGTGATGTAGGAACTTGGGGGCCACAGGCGCCCCAGGCGCGCCGTGCCGGAACCAAAACGTTGGAAAGTAGTTGTTGGCCACGAAAATCGTTCAAGTTTGTAGGGATTTCCAGCGATAAATGGAAGGTGAGATTCATAACTTCAAGAATTTTGACCGCTCGTTGACCGGAGCTTAGCTCCGCGGCGACAGGGAGAGGCCATGCCAGATTCAATCGATCATAGCGACATCGGTCCAGGCGGAATGAGCCGGGAGTTAGTTGTGAACGGAGAATGGTCAGATGCGGACATCCCTCGAGAACAAAGCGGACATTTCGAAGGAGCCTCCAGTTTTCAGGAGCCAGCCAACTCGCAGCCGGGTGGGGATGGCACTCTCGATTTCGATTCGGAACAGAACCTTCGAACGCTTCTCAAGGACGTGGAGAAGTTGCGGAAAGAGATCCAGGTGACAGCCCAAGAATCTTTTGCACCGCAATCCGCCTACGTGGAAGCCTTTTTGGAGCGTGCCCGGGAGCGGTATGCGAATCAGGATTTCAAGAAAAGCCTTGAGATTTTGCACGACGGACTCAAATTGGAGCCGGGAAACGAAGCCATTCTCGCTCTGGCGGAAGAAGTGCGGCAGGCTTCTGAACACCGGCAGGCTGAGATGGAGGAAACCGGTTTGGCGGATCGCATAGCGCATTGCAAAAGCGAGGCGATCAAGCTGTTTGAACAGGGAAGGTACGGTGACTGCATTGAAAGGTTCAAAGTTCTGGCAGAGCTCGAGCCCACCAACAGCGATCTACGCGACTTTCTGGAAGTCAGCCGCGAGCAGGTGGAGAAGGTGCAATCCGCAGAAGTGATCCCGCCGACTGCCGAACCGATAACGCCTCAAGAAATCGAACCGATAGCGCCCCAAGAAGCGGTAGTTTCATCTCAGGGTTCCCAGATTCCAGAGCCCGAGTTGTCTCCTCCAAACAATCGGGTACCACTCTATGTTCCGGTGGAGATACAGAGCGTCGTTACCCCGCAGCTACCCCAGCGGCATTCCTCCCGGCTCTTCGAGCCTATTCAGCCAGATTCAGTGGACCATTCGCCGACAGACCAGAATTCAGCAACGCCGGATGATCCAGCGCCGGAGTATCCCGTGGCTATGCAGCTTCAACAGTTGCGGCTGAAGGCGCGCGAAGAGGACAGGAATCAGGCAGGACGCGAAACCGTTGTTGATGAGCTGCCCGAAGATCCGTCGCAAGCGGCCAGGAAGAAATTGACCATCGCGTGTCTGGCGGGTGTCGGACTTGTCATCGGAGCAATGATGGGTGCCTGGTTGGCGCTGGCTCCGGGAAAGCACTCGACCGTTCCATCGGAGGCTCCGGTAGCCTCGGAAAGCAACGCAATTATCGCAGATCCGGTGCAGTCTCCTCCGGTGGCGGCTTCGACTGAAGCTGGAGTAGTTGATCCTCAGGGGCAGGCGCAGAAGGCATTCCAGCAAGGCAGACTCCTGGAAGCCAATCGATTGTGCGACAGTATGTTGCAATCTGCTCCGGACAATCCATTCGCCCTGGATCTCAAGCAGGAGATTCGCGGCCGCTACGCGAAGATTGCAGGCCGGGCTGCGGCTGACCAGAAGTGGGCCGACGCTTCGATGGCCTGGCATAACCTCCTGAAAGTATTTCCGGGCGACGCTGAGGCTGCCCGTGAACTAAAAGCTGCAAAAGCCAACCTCAAGAAGGAAGAGCAACTTGCGCTGGCCAGCAAAATGGAAGCCGAGCAACGGATAGGTGAGCTTCAACAGCAGATCACTGTGGCCATGAGCTCAGGCCGTCACCTGCCGCCGACTCCGGGCAACGCTCTTGAACTGATACAAAAACTTGAGGCGGTATCTTCTGACAACGCATTTGGTCATGGGCAGCGCGACGAGATTTTGCGACATCTGGTGGCGTCGGCAAACCGAAGCCTCCAAGCCAAAGACGCAGTCCGTGCCACAGCGTTGGTTCATCAGATGGAAACCTATTTTCCCGAAGCGCCCGAGCTGAAGGGCTTACGTGACGGCCTCAAGGCCGAGCAGTCTCGCGTGTCCGAGGCCCGCAATTCGTGGATGCAGAAAGCGGAGGCCGCCATGGGTGCTGGTCACTTCGTCACGCCCGCCAGCGACAATGTGATGGCTCATTGCAACGAGCTTCTGGCCTTGGATCCACAGAACGTGAAGGCTCTCGAGTTGAAGAAATCCAGCATGGCAAAGGCCGGCACCCAGGCCAAAGCCTGGATTCAAGAAGGTAAGTATGACGAGGCCAGGGCAGTGTATTCTGCGCTGCTCTATCTCCCGCAAAACGAACTTCAAAATCTACCCGGTAGCCAGGAGATTAAGACAGAAATCGATAAACTCACCTTCAACGCCCAAGCGGTGGTCCACGACCATGCACTGGGAAGCTGTACAGGACGACTGCGATTTAATGGCTATCAAATCACGTATGTTCCATCGTCCGACTCCAAGGATGGTTTTTCCGCGAAGGTTTCAGAAGTCTCGCTCGTGGAGTCTGACGACAGACTGAAGATCCAACTCAAAGGGAAGACCTACCGTTTCCAGATCAATGGCGTGAAGGACCCACAAGAAATCCGGACAAGGATCAGCAGCCTCCAACGGCAACTCAGTGCCCTTGTCGCCAGCAAGTAGTTTCTCGAGGGTTTGAAAGGACGACAGGCAATGAGACCTGTCGTCACTGTCTCGAACCAGTGTCGCTCGGATTCGACGCCTTCATTGGCCCCCAATCGTACCCACCTCACTTCCAATTTCTTTCCAGTAACAGTTCTCAATCGTTGGAAGGTCCTTGACGCGTAAAGCAAGTGAACCTAGTATTCGCGTCTATGAACCCACAAATTAGCTTCCTGACCGTTTTTCTCTCGGTCGCGGTCATGGCTTTCGGCCAGGCACCGACCAAGCGCTATCTCTACATGAGCACTCCTGATGCCTCGCAGAAGGAAGGTCGGGCGGGCAACGGGATCTTGATCTTCGACATTGATAACGGCCACAAATTTGTGCGCCGGATCAACGTTGCGATCTTTGAAGAAGGGATTCGAGGGTTTACAGGGAATCTCAAAACCCACTCCGTGTACTACTCGACTTCGAATCGCCGCGTCGGTGCATTCGATCTGGAAAAAGAGCAGGTGATCTGGGAGAAGACCTATGAGGTGGGCGCTGACCGTTCCTCGGTTACGCTGGACGGGAGAAAACTCTATGTGCCCAGCGGGTGGTGGGACAAGGCCGAAGACGGAGGACTACTGGTTGTCAACGCGACAAACGGAGAGCTCATCAAGCGGATCCGCGTCGGGCCCCAGGCTCACAACAGTTTCGTTAGTCTGAATGGGCGGTTTGTGTATCTTGGCACACAAACCATGCTGACGGTCTTTGACACGGTTAACGAAAAATTGATCCAACAGGTGAAGGACGTGGGTGAGTATGGAATCTTTCCCTATACAGTGAACAGCGCCAACAGTATCGCGTATGTCTGCCTGGGAAAAACCGTGGGCTTTGACGTTGTGGATCTTAAAGCGGGCAAGGTTCTGCACCGGGTGATCGCAGGGAGCGAACCGATTCGCCATCGCACCCATGGTGCAGGCCTCACTCCGGATGAAACGGAACTCTGGATCAGCGACCAGGAAGGCAAGAAGCTTTTTATCTTCGATGCCACGAAAATGCCCCCTCAACCGAAGGGCCATGTGGAGTTGTCGATCGCAGGCCACGGCTGGGTTACCTTCAGCCTGGATGGGAAATATGCCTACTCGCATGCGCCAGACATCTTTGACGCCAAGACCAAGAAGCACGTAGGTACGTTCAAGGACGAACACGAGAACCCCATCGCCAGCTCAAAGTTCATCGAGGTCCATTTCCGTGACGCCAAAGTCACTCAGGTCGGAAACGAATTTGGGCTGGGACGCAAATAGAGCCGGTCTAACGTTGCCTCCAAGAATCCC
>Ga0075428_100001470_pt1 | contig 25215 bp, 26 predicted proteins | sample RhiMetdeltSRZDD2_FD_75291 | JGI IMG/M metagenome (GOLD analysis project Ga0075428, IMG submission 75291) | Populus rhizosphere microbial communities from Tennessee, USA - Rhizosphere MetaG P. deltoides SRZDD2 | ecosystem: Host-associated > Plants > Roots > Rhizosphere > Soil | place: USA... | reverse complement strand
CATTTTTTCTAACCGCAGCGCTGCTCGGGACCGCCGTGTGGACGATCACCGATCCTGGCGCGGTCACGTTCTCCATTCTCGCGACTTTTGCCGCTTTGAAGCTCGCCGCCGAAATGAACGCGCTTCGTCGCGGTGACGACACTGTCGTCGATGACGTTTCCGCGCGGCCCGGCGAATTCGATCGCTGGTCGCTTGCGCAGACGGCCGCTCTTTTGCGTGGCCGTTTCGCGCTGCTCGTGCGTTGCCGGCTTGCTTGTCTCATCACGGGAGGGCTTGTTGTGCCGTTCGTCAGCTTGATCAGCTATTCGCCAATCCTAATTGGCGCGTTCGCGTTGTGCCTGGCGGGCGAGGTGATCGAGCGCTATCTGTTTTTCCGCGCGGTTGTTCCGCCGCGCATGCCGGGAGGGTCATGACAGCGTCTCTTGCCAAACGAGTCGAGCCTTCCTGGCTGCGCGAATTTAGCGGCCCCATGACCGCTGAACTGGTGCAGCAACCGGGCGAGTTCGGCCTGGGTCGAGTTCCCTCACGGCTCAGGCCGGACGCTACCACGGAATTGGTCTGCGGTTTCTGCTCCACCGGCTGTGGACTCACGGCGCATTTGCGAAACGGCCACGCGATCAACCTCTCACCATCGAATGATTATCCGGTGAACCTGGGCATGGCGTGCCCGAAAGGCTGGGAAGCGCTGACTCCGCTGGCCGCGCCGGATCGCGCCACCACTCCATTGCTCCGCGATGCGCGGGGACATGTCGCGCCGATCGACTGGGACCATGCGCTCCAGGTCTTTACGCTGCGCTTCAAGGCTTTGCTGGATCAACACGGGCCGGAGTCGATTGCGTTCCTGAGTTCGGGACAGATTTGCACGGAGGAAATGGCCTTCCTGGGCGCGCTGTTCAAGTTCGGCATGGGCGGTCTGCACGGGGACTCGAATACGCGCCAGTGCATGGCCACATCGCATGTCGCTTACAAGCAGAGTTTCGGCTTCGATGCGCCGCCGTACACCTACGCCGATTTCGAAGAGTCCGACGTGCTCGTTTTCGTTGGCTCGAACCTGTGCGTTGCGCACCCGATCATGTGGCAGCGCGTGCTGCGGAATCCGCATAATCCGGAGATCATCGTGATCGATCCGCGCAAGACGGAGACGGCGCTCGCTGCGACGCAGCATTTGCCGATTCAGCCGAAATCCGACCTGGTGTTGCTTTACGGGACGGCGCGCGAACTGATCGCCCGCGGGCGAGTCGATGCCGAATTCGTCGCGGGAAGCACCAGGGGTTTTGAGGAATTCGCAAATTTCGTTCAGCAATTTACTCGCGAAGTTGTTTGCGACGCCACCGGATTGAAAGCGGACGCCTACGCGCGGTTTGTTGACACGATCGCACGCGGCCAACGCGTGAGTTTCTGGTGGACGATGGGGGTGAACCAGGGCCACGAGAGCACGCGCACGGCGCAGGCGATCGTCAATCTGGCGCTGCTGACCGGAAATATCGGCAAGCGCGGCACCGGCGCCAACAGCATCACGGGCCAGTGCAACGCGATGGGCTCACGGCTGTTCGCCAATGCGACGGGACTCTTTGCCGGCCGTGATTTCCTGAATGCATCGCATCGCGCCGATGCTGCGCAAATTCTGGGCATTCCCGAAGCGCGCATTCCGCAACGCAACTCACTGGCTTACGACCAGATCGTGGATCGTGTTCGCCAGGGACGCATCAAGGGGCTTTGGGTGATCGGCACGAACCCGTCGCATTCGTGGATCGGCCAGGACGCTTTTAATGATACACTGCGCGGGTTGGAATTTCTGGTCGTGCAGGACGCCTATACGACCACGGAGACAGCGCAACACGCGCACCTGCTGTTGCCCGCGGCGGCGTGGGGTGAGAAGGAGGGCACCTTCATCAATAGCGAGCGGCGCATCGGCATGGCGAAGAAAATTTCGCGCGCGCCGGGAGCGGCCCTGGCCGACTTCCACATTTTTCGTTTGATCGCGCACTATTGGGGTTGCGCGAACCTGTTTCAGGCCTGGACTTCGCCGCAGGCCGTTTTTCAAATCCTCAAGCAACTCAGCGCGAACACGCCATGCGATTTCACAGGCATCGCCGATTACCGGCACCTCGATGCGGCTGGAGGTATCCAATGGCCATGGCCACTGGCGGATGCGGAGAGTCACGACGCGACGAAAGCGCCGAATCGCGAACGACGTTTGTTCGATAACGGCCGGTTCTTTCATCCGGACGGAAAGGCGCGTTTCATTTTTGATCCGCTGCGCGAGCTGCCCGAAAAGCCGGACGCGGAGTTTCCGTTCGTGCTGTTGACGGGCCGCGGTTCCACGGCGCAATGGCACACGCTGACGCGGACCAACAAATCCGAGATACTGCGGCGGTTGGGCCCCGCTGAATTGCAGGTGGAGATTCATCCGAAGGATTCAAAGGCGCTGGGGGTGCGCACCGGTTCGCGCGTGAACATCTCGTCGCGCCGCGCCACGATTGAGGCGGCGGTGTTGGTGACGGCGACCGTGCAACAGGGGCAGGTCTATCTTCCGATGCACGACGCGGCCACAAACCGACTCACGCTGCCGGTCTTCGATACGCATTCACGCCAGCCCGCATACAAATTTTGCGCGGTGCGGGTGCAGGCGCTTCCTCGCAAACGTAAATGAGCACCTCGACACTTGAACCTTCCGCTCCCGCGACGGCGCAGGCCTTCAGCGCCGAGCAGAAGGAGTATCTAGCGGGTCTGTTGGCCGGCGTCGCGCAGCGCCAGTTGCGCGACAAAACGGCGGGTTCCTCTCCCCTTGACGCCGAACCCGGTTCCGCCGGACCGGCCGCAGCACCCGCAATTTTCGGCACACCGCTGGCGGATGCCACGAAGCAGGAACTGTGGAAGCATCAGGAGCATCCGCTGGATAGTTGGGACCGTGTGCTCGCGCATGCCACGGAAGGAAAGTTCCCCAACGAGGAAGACACGTTTCGCTTTCGATACTTCGGGATGTTCTACGTTGCGCCTGCGCAGAACAGTTTCATGCTGCGCTGCCGCATTCCCGCGGGCGAGTTGAGCGCCGCGCAACTGAGCGGCCTGGCGGGTATTGCGGATGACTTCGGCAATGGCAAGGCCGCGATCACCACGCGATCGAACATCCAGATTCGAGAGATCGCGCCGCGGAACCTCGTCAACGTTCTCACGCGCCTTCAGAGTCTCGGTCTCACGTCGAAAGGTTCTGGCGTGGACAACGTGCGGAACATCACCGCTTCGCCGACCGCTGGATTTGATCCGCAGGAACTGATCGATACACGGCCCTTTGCGCACGCGTTGCACCATTATATTTTGAACAGCCGCGACCTTTACAATCTGCCGCGCAAGTTCAACGTGGCGTTCGAAGGCGGCGGGACGATCGATACGGTCGCCGACACCAACGACATCGGTTTTATGGCAGTGCGCGTTGCCGCGGCGAGCGAAGCCGTCTCGGTGAAGGATGGCGCTGCGCACAAGCTCGAAGCGGGCGTGTATTTCCGGGTCGAACTGGCGGGCATTACCGGCCACAAGCAACTGGCGAGTGATGCCGGGCTGATTGTCGCGCCCGAGCAGGTTGTGCAGGTCGCGGCGGCGATGATCCGCGTCTTCACCGAAAATGGCGATCGCACGAATCGCAAAAAGGCGCGCCTTAAATATTTGATCGATACCTGGGGCATCGAGAAGTTCGTCACGGAGACGCAGAAGAAGCTCGGCTTTCCGTTGCTCCGATTTCCAATCGCGAAATGTACTCCCAGTCCGCCTGCGGTGAGGCATGGGCACATCGGAGTTTACCGGCAAAAGCAAAAAGGACTGAACTACATTGGCGTTGTTGTCCCTGTCGGAGTGATGTCCACAAAGCAGATGCGCCGGTTGTCGGAACTGGCGACCAACTACGGTTCCGGCCAGGTGCGCCTTACGCCGTGGCAGAATTTGCTCATTCCCGACGTGCCGGACGGTTTCGTCGAAACGGTGAAGCGCGCGTTGCGGCGCACAGGGCTCGAGTGCGAAGCATCGGCGTTGGCGGGAGCCTTGGTGGCCTGCACCGGGAACACCGGCTGCAAGTACGCGGCCACGGACACGAAAGGGCACGCGCTCGCGCTCGCAGAGTATCTTAACAAGCGGCTGCAACTTGATCAGCCCATCAACATCCATTTCACCGGCTGCCCTCACTCGTGCGCGCAGCATTATGTGGGTGACATCGGCCTGCAGGGCGTGAAGGTCGCTTCGGGCAGCGTTTCCGGCGAGGGCTACAATATTGTTCTCGGTGGCGGCACTGGTGCTCACGCCGGCATTGGTCATGAAGTGTTCAAAGGGATTTCGTCTGCGGAAGTTCCTCTTCTCCTCGAACGCATTCTTAAAACCTATTTGGAAAGCCGCAAACCGAACGAATCATTTCTCGATTTCACGCGGCGTCACGATTTGAAGCAACTTCAGGAGTTGTTCTCGGCATGAGCGAACTGGTCCCCGTCATTCCCGAAAATGCGCCGTTTACCCCGGAGCAGCGGGCGTATCTCAACGGCTTTCTGGCCGGATTATTCTCGCGTGCGCCGGTTGCGAACGGGGCAACCCAGCCGGCGGCCTCAATGCCGCTCTCGATCCTCTTCGGCTCGCAAACCGGCAACGCCGAAGCCCTCGCGAAACGTGCCGCCAACGAGGCCCGCAAGCTCGGCTTTGCTCCGACGGTTCACGATCTCGCGAGCTATGCGGTGGATCGGCTCCCCTCCGAACGACGCGTCCTCGTCATCACGAGCACCTACGGCGACGGCGATCCGCCCGACAATGCCAAACCGTTTTGGGAACGCATCCGAAACGGTACCGCGCCCAGTGTGGCCGATCTCCAGTACGCCGTGCTGGCCCTCGGCGATTCGAGCTATCCAAAATTCTGCGCGTTCGGAAAGGCAGTCGACGAACGGCTCGAAGCCATGGGGGGAAAACGCGCCCATCCCCGGCTCGATTGCGATGTCGACTTCGACACACCCTTCGCCAACTGGATCGCCACCGCGCTCCAAGCCTTTTCCGGTTCCTCGAACGGCATATCAAAATCTGCTCCGATCTCTCAACTCTCAACTCTCAACCCTCAACTTCCGCAGTACGGTCGCAGTAATCCATTCCCGGCCCCGCTGATCGCGAACCGCAAACTTAACGGGGCGGGGTCATCGAAAGACACTCGGCATTTCGAGTTTTCCCTCGAAGGTTCCGGTCTGGAATACGAAGTGGGCGATGCACTTGCCGTGCGACCCCGCAATTGCTCCGAGTTGGTTGACGAATTGATGGCTGCTCTTGGCTGCTCGGGCAGTGACGCGCTCAACGGAGTTTCAGTGCATCATGCGCTGCTCCACGATTACGAAGTCACGCGTGTGCCTGCTGCGCTCGTGAAAAGCGCGGGCGAACGGTGCGGCGATAAGGACCTGCTTCAACTCGCCGGGGAGGACCTGAACAAGTTCGTGCACGGAATGGACGTGCTGGATTTTGTGCGACGGTTTCCGGCTGCGAAATTTTGTGCGGCTGATTTAGCGCTGCTGAAGAAATTGCCTCCGCGGCTCTATTCCATTTCGTCCAGCCCGAAAGTTCATCCTGGGGAGGTCCATCTCTGTGTCGGGATTGTGCGGACGGAATTTGGCGGGCGCCCGCGCAAGGGTGTCTGCTCCACTTTCCTGGCCGACCGGGTACCTGCGGGGTCGAAAGTGCCGGTGTTTGTTCACCATAACAAAAATTTTCGGCCGCCAAGTGACGGATCGACACCGATGATCCTGGTCGGGCCGGGCACCGGCATTGCGCCTTTTCGCGCGTTTCTGGAGGAACGGCGTGCCACCGGCGCGAAAGGCAAAAACTGGCTCTTCTTTGGCGATCAGCACGCTGCCACCGATTTCCTCTATCGCGAAGAGATCGAGGTCATGCTTCGCGAGGGCACTCTTTCACGCCTCGACACCGCCTTTTCGCGCGACCAGGTCGAAAAGATTTACGTTCAGCAACGCATGGTGGAAAACGCCGCGGAGGTCTTTGCATGGCTGGAAGAGGGCGCGCACTTTTACGTTTGTGGCGATGCCAGTCGCATGGCTAAAGACGTCGATCGCGCGTTGCACGAGGTCATTGAGAAGGGCGGCGGTCGCACCCCGGAGCAGGCGGCCGAATACGTTCGTCAGCTCTCCGGCGCCAAACGTTATCAGCGCGACGTTTATTAGGCGTTGCAAATCGGTACTACAGGTGTAACACTCGGTTGATAACGCCGTCCTTGTAGGTTTTTCTGCAACTCGTTCCGGGGGCCGAGGGTTCTCTCAACCGGAACTGGTAACAACGTTCAACAAATTACAACTATGAATCCATTACTCCGTTTCACTCTCTCGGCCGCCCTATGTGTCTTCGCCGCGGCGGCGCAGGCCCAAACTCAACCCGCCGGTTACGTCGATTTCGGCAAGCTGTCGGATAGCGCCGACGGCGACTCCATTGAGGTCAACATCAAGGGGGCGCTGCTTTCCTTCGCGGTGAAGGTCGCTGAAAAGAGCGAACCCAAGGCCTCCGACCTGTTGAAGAATCTGCAGCAGGTGCGCGTGAACGTGCTCAAACTGAGCGAGAAGAACCGGGAGCAAATCGCCGAACGCGCCAAAGCCATCCGCGCCCAACTCACCACTGACAAATGGGAACAGATCGTTTCCGTGCAGGAGAAGAAAGAGGACGTCGGCGTTTTTGTGAAGATGTCGGAGGAAGTAATTCAGGGCTTGGTCGTGACAGTCATCGACGGCGCGAAGGAAGCTGTCTTTGTCAATATCGTGGGCAACATCCGTGCCGATCAACTGGCCGAATTGGCGGACCAGCTTAACATTGAGCCCCTCAAGAAAATGACCGGCAAACTCAAGAAGTCAGAGAAGTCATAGTTTTTCACCGATTCAATTTCGTGCGAGCTAAGGATGCCGCTCCGCGGCGTCCGGTTTTTCATCGTAACCGGAAGAGCCGGCCTGGTTGGAGGCCGGCTTTTTTATGGCGGGATTGCGGTCAAACCCGCGACGCCGCGATGGATCAGGCTCAGGAAGTAGCGGCAGCCAACTGCGGTTTAACCAGGACATGTGCGGGACAAAAGATTTTTGCGGCGACTTCGTCGAATACGGCGCCACATTCCTTCCAAAACTGCCTCGGGCTTAAGCCCAGTGCGCGGAAGATCGAGCCGTGGTCGAGGTACACCACCAGGCAAACCACGCGAAAGACGATGTGCCAAAGCACCTGCATCGCGATGCGGCGAGGGAAGGAGATTTTTGCGAACGCTTTGTTGAGGTAATCGGTGTGGAAGGCGAGGTGTCCTTCTTCATCGCGCAAAACCTGCGTGAAGACCGCGTTCATCGCCGGATTCGAGAATCCCTTGCGCAACGTGTCGAAGTAAACTTTGGCGATCATTTCCGGCAACAACACCACGAGGAGCTCGGTGTGCAGGCCCGAGACGTGGCGCATAAACGTGAAGCAGTTGTCCGTCCAGTCGCTCTTCAGCAGCGGAGCGTTCAACCGCGTGAGAATGCCCGCCATCAACTCGGCGTGCCGTTGCTCCTCGCGGATGAACAACTCCATTGCCTGCGCGTATTGCTCGTCTCCGGTCGCCGCGCTTAATTTTCGCAAGTGCCGCCCTTCGCCGCTCTCGCCGATCTGAAATTTTTGCAGCGAGCGGACGAACGGCTTGCGTAGGCGCGGGGCGATGCTTCCGCACGTTTGCCAGGGGATAGGTGGGCGGTGGTCACGATTATACTCGAAGTATTTCAACCAATTCATGTTGGGACCTCGGTCACGCGTTGTTGGAGTTGGGATTGGAACTGCGCAAATTCCTGGAGCCAACTTTCAACCTCATCGATCACGCTGTCTGGCGTGGACGTGCCGGCGGTGAGGCCGACGAGGCGGTCTGAACTGCGGAACCAGTGCGAGCGCAGTTCAGACGCCCCTTCCACGTGGTGCACTCGGTCGCGATACCGACCGCAGGTGGCAACAAGTTCGCGCGTGTTGTTGCTGTGGGCACCTCCTACGACGATGACCACGTCGCACTGCTGGGCGAGCGCGATCGCGGCCTCCTGTCGTTGCTTGGTTGGCTGACAAACTGTGTCCTGAAAACGCACTTTCGCATTGGGGAAACGCTCCTGAAGGAGCGTGACGAGGCGGCGCACGCGATCGATGGGCTGCGTGGTTTGGGCGGCCACACCGAAGCGCGGCCGTTCGCGCAGCGCCCCCACGTCTTCATCCGTCAGAATCACGTCGAACTCGTCGAGGTCTTCGGTCAGGCCGCGCACTTCGACGTGGTCGCGCTTGCCGACGATTACCGGGTGAAATCCGTTTGCGACAAAATTTTGCACGACGCGATGCGCGTGATGGACCAACGGGCAGGTCGCTTCGGTCACGCGCAGGCCGCGCACTTCGAGTTGATGCAGCGCGCGTTGCGAGGCGCCGTGCGCCGTGACCATCACGTCGGCGGTGGCAATGTTGGCGACCTGGTGCTCGATTTTTACCCCTTGCGAGCGAAGTTGTTGGAGAACGGTTTCATTGTGCACCAGGTCGCCCAGGATGGTCACGGGCCGCGACTTGCTTTCGGCCAGCGCGAGGTTGATGGCGTCGCGCACGCCGAAGCACATGCCGAGATGGGCGGCGCGCAAAATTTTCATTTCGTGCCCTGGCCTTTCATTTCGCATATCAACTTTGTAATACAAAGTATCTGACGTTGCGGATTCGTTCTTGTTCAAAGTGGAATTCATTTTTTCTTTGTCTGTTTAATGATCTGCTCCAGCAGATCGATGTAAGAGGTGAAGGCCTTCTTGCCGGGCGCCGTGAGTGAAAACGTCGTGAGCGGGCGGCCACCATGAAATTCCTTGGTCACCGAGACATAGCCCGCCTCCTGCAACGTGCGCATATGCGCGGTGAGGTTGCCATCGGTCATGTTCAGCGTGTCGCGCATTTCGGTAAACGAGAGTTGCGCCGTGGCGGCCAGCAGCGACATGATCGCCAGCCGCCCTTTCTCGTGAATGACACGATCGAGTTGAAGAAACGGTTCCGGGTTCACGCCGCATTCCTGCTTTTCTCGGTAAAATACAAGTAAATGCCATACGCAAAATGCAGAACGCCAAAGAAAATTCCCATGAGGTAGTGGGCGGCCTCCGCGGTCTGCAAACTCGGCCGAAGTTCTCCCGCCACGAACGCAATACAGCCACCAACAACAAAGCCCCATCCGAATAACCGGATACCCCGTTGCATAAAAAATCCAGCAGCGTTCAGTGCGCAGCCATAAACGCACACCCAGAGCACGGCCAAAAACCACCCGGCTCCGGGTGTCAGGTCTTTGAACGTCAGGAAAATCACGGCGCCCGTAAGCCCAATCAAAAAGGGTGGCAGCAAGGCCTGGCAAACGCGCCGAGTGGGTGTCGACCAAAACGGTTCGGCATCCTTCAACGCCTGGCGGCGCACGAGCAGAAACGAAATCAACGAAGCGACTACGCCAACGCCCAGCCAAAAACCTGCAAACATTGCCGGCCCATTGAGCTTGACGAAACAGGCGGCCGTGGCCGCGGCGATGCCGATGACCCCACAGGCCAACATGATCGGGGCCAGAGCGCGCCGGTACAAGGCGGAGCGCTCCATAAGAGTGCGAATGACCTGCAAGTGGTCCGCGGCCCAGTTGGCTTCCATTCGGGCTTTGTACTACAAAGTCAACATTGTGTCAAGGGGTCCAGGCCCCACGGTCCCTGGTCAAATATCCTGATAACGAATTAACCGAATGCCGAGCTTTTCGACGAGGGCGCGTATCCGCGGGCTGATCAGGGCTTCCATCTCGTGTTTGAACTGGTCGAGTGAGGGATGGGAATAAATCTCGGAGACGCCCGCCGGCAGTCTGGGCAGGAGTCGCTCGAGATAAGGCTCGTCCACGCGCGCGTCCTGGAGCAACCCGAAGACCGCATCGGTGTGTTTAATGTCCATGCTCCGCAAGACGCTGCGCGCCCGTCCCGCCAGCAGCCAATAAATCAGCCCGTAACCAAGGCGGTCCATGCGATATCCGATCGCCAGCCGCGCGTGCACGCCGATGGGCTCGCTCGTCAGCCGCAAATGCGTGATGCCGAGTGCTTCGGCGCTCTCGATCAAAATGCGAAAGATGACCGGGTGCGCGTGCAAATGGTGATGGCTGTCGACGTGGTCGAGAGGAAAACCCGTGGCGCGAAACTTTTCGAACTGTGCCAGGATTTCCGCGTGGAGCTGGGCCCGGAGATCCCGTCGCTTGAAAAAGTAGCGGAAGCCCACGCGCGCCGGATTGAAATCGAACTCGCCCTTTCCATTGACCAGCCCGGGAATTGTTTCCGGCGGCAAGGTCGAGTGCCCGCACAACAGCGTCAGGTGAAGGCCTACGCCCAACCGCGGATGCTCGCGCGCGAGCGCGACCGCTTCTTCGAAGCCCGGTTCGTTGACCATGAGGCTCGCCGACGTGAGGATGCCGTCGCGGTGGCCGCGGATAATCGCGTGGTTCGTGCTCGTGTTGAGCCCAAAGTCATCCGCGTTGACGATGAGCAAACGCTCTCTCATCTCACAGCGCGCCCTCGGCGGGATCGGGCGCCAACGTCTTCACCATGCGGTGATAGCCGGGATAGCCAATGGCAGTCTCAAGCGGCGGAACACGCACCGTCTCCACAATGCGGTAGTTATGGCGTTGGTAGAGCCGAACTGCGCCCACATTATCGATGGTCACGCCGAGCGAGCACTTCTGCAGGCCCGCCGCGCGCGCCTTGTCTTCGGCATGGGCCAGCAACTGTTTGCCAAACCCGCGTCGCTGAAAGTTTGGATGAACCGAAACGGTGAAGATGTAAAACTCGTCAGCCTCGTATTCCTTCACCGTCATCAACGGCATGCTCCGGCGCAGCAAACGTAGCATTCCACCCCAGCCGATGATTTCGCGCAATTGCTTCGCCATAGGCGCCGCGAGGCCGCTCAGAATTTGCGCGCGATAAGCCAGGAGCAGGCCGGCAACCTTGCCGTCGAGTTCCAGCACGTCGCTGAACTCATATGAAAAGCGATTCTGTGGGTGCGCGAACAATTTCGTAAATACTTCCAGCGCGCAATCGCGATCATCGCCGCCGAACAGATAGTCGCCCATGCGGCCCATTGGCTGATAGATCAATGCAGCGGCCTCGTTCGCATCACTCGGAGTTGCGGAACGCAGCGCGACTGGTCGGGGGTCTTCAACCACCGCGATTCCATTATCCTCAGGGACAGTATGCGGCGCGGTCATTCAGACTCCCTGAGTTCCTTTGACCTGAAGCAGGAAAATCGCCACCCCAACCAAAACAATGCCACTCCATTGCCAGATCGAAAGCGACTGGTGAAACAATCTCCAGCAGACCAGTTGCAGCACCGCGAACGAGCAGCCATAGCAAAGGGCATAGCCAAGGCTCGGACTGATTCGTTTCAAGGCAAGCGTGAGCGCAACCGGTCCAAATGCGCCGATGATGTTGCCGGCCACGAAGTGCCAGATTGCTTTCTTCCCGCTCGCGTCGGCGGCGAATTTGAAATGGATAGCCGACCAGGTGCTTGCCGCCACAAAGCCCGCCACGCAAATCACCAGCACTGCAATCTTCATCCCCTGAATATGCGCGACCTGGCCGGATTTGTCGCGGGAGGTTCAACCCCAGCAGCGGAGCACACATCCGCACCCGAGCGGATTCAAGTCCGCGGCCGGATAAAGGGCTGGGAGAGGAACTTACCAAGATACGCCTTGGCGGCACTCTCTTTGGCTGCGGCCGTGGCGTTTTCTTTGCGGATCAACGAAAGTTCACCGCCGTCGAGCCACACTCCGCCGCAACCGGGACATTCATCCACCTCGACCTTGCGCTGCTCGCTGAAGTAGTGGCGCATCATCACGATGTCCGGGCACTTCGGACACTTGCGCCGCCGCGCGGTGTCCACGACCACGGTTTCATCCCGCCCGATATGCAGGAGCGCGCCACCCTCGAATTCCTGAGGATCGTCAACCTTCTTCAGTTCGAAATTGTCGAACCAAATCCCGCCGCAGCCACCCTGGCAAACATCCACCATCAGTTGGCCTACCGTGAGCTGTGTCAACGTCCTGTCGCAAGCCGGACAAATCATATTCTCAAGCAATAGTTCCGGAGGCCGACGCTGGCAAGGTGCTTTCGTTATTCTCTCGCAAAAAGGGGGCAGTTTCATCAACGTATGCCGGTGCAGTATGAGGTTTCAACCGACCGGGCGCGCTTCGATGTGGATCTCATCCACGGCTTTCTGCGATCGACGTACTGGGCCACGAACCTGCCGCGGGAAGTGCTGGAAAAATCGATCCGTCAGGCCCTTTGCTTCGGCGTCTTCACCGAACGCAAACAGATCGCCTTCGCTCGCGTGATCACGGACTACGCGACGTTCGCGTACCTCTCGGACCTGTTCGTGGTGCCGGAGCATCGCGGGCGCGGCGTCTCAAAACTGTTGATGCAAACGATCCTGGCACACCCGGAGTTGCAAGGGCTAAGACGTTTTCTGCTGGCCACAAAAGATGCCCACAAGCTTTACGCGCAATTCGGTTTCAAGCCGCTGGCCAATCCCCAGGACTTCATGACCATCCACGATCCCGACGTTTACAAAAGGGCGAAGACCGCATGACCTTGTCGCTCCCGGAGTTGATCGAAACTGAAGCGCAGTTGGAGCAATTGTTGACTACGCCGAGCCCGGCGCTCGTTGAGTTCATCAAAACCGTCCACGGTCCACTGCTGGTCCTCGGCGCTGGGGGCAAAATGGGTCCCACGTTGGCAGTGCTCGCGCGCCGCGCGGCCGAGGCCGCCGGGCAGAAGCTCGATGTGATCGCCGTGAGCCGCTTCACTGACGCGCAAAGTCGCAAATCCCTCGAAGCGTCCGGTGTGCAAACTTTCGCATGCGATTTGTTGGACACAAGGGCTGTTGCCGGTCTTCCCGAGTCCGCATCCATCCTTTACCTCGTCGGCCTGAAATTCGGCACTGCGCAAAATCCCGGCGCGACCTGGGCGATGAACACCATCGTGCCGGCGCGCGTGATGGAGCGCTTTCGCGATGCGCGCATCGGCGCGCTCTCCACCGGCAACGTATATCCGTTTTCCGAGGTGAGCCGCGGCGGATCGGTGGAGACCGACCCGTTGACGCCGTTAGGCGAGTACGCCAACGCCGCGGTTGGCCGCGAGCGCCTCTTCGAATTTTACTCCCGCGCGCAGGGCACTCCAGTAACACGACTCCGGCTTTTTTACGCGGTCGAACTTCGCTACGGCGTGCTCGTCGACATCGCGCAAAAGGTGCATCGCGGCGAGGCCATCGATCTCGCTAACGGTCACTTCAATTGCATCTGGCAGGGGGACGCGAACGACATGGCGATTCGTTCTCTGTCGCTCTGCGCAAGTCCGGCGACTGCCTGGAATCTGTGCCGCCCGGAGGTTTTCTCCGTCCGCGAAGTAGCCAATCGCCTGGGAGCGTTGCTCGATAAACGGCCGCAGTTCCAAGGCACTGAAGCGACGACGGCTTTGCTCGGAAATGCCAGGCCGTTATGCGCGCGGCTTGGCGAACCCACCGTGAAACTCGAGCCGATGCTTCGCTGGATCGCCAACTGGGTTCGGCAGGGTGGACGCAACCTTGGCCGCCCGACACACTTCGAGGTCCGCGATGGAACATATTGAACAGCTCCGCGCGCGCCTCGCCGAAGGACTCGTCATCCCCGCGTGTCCTCTGGCGCTCAACGCCCGGCGTGAACTGGACGAAGCACGGCAGCGCGGGTTGTTCCGTTACTATTTGCAAGCCGGCGCCGGCGGCCTGGCCGTCGGGGTGCACACCACGCAGTTCAAGATTCGTGATACCGCCCTGTTCAAACCCGTGCTTCAACTCGCTGCATTGGAGGCCCGCGCATTCAAGGCAACCAAGCCGGGCGCATTGATCGGCGGGGTTTGCGGTCAGACGAAGCAAGCCTGCGCAGAAGCCGCGCTGCTGCGCGAACTCGGCTTCGACGCCGGATTGTTGAGCCTCGGCGCGCTGCGCGATGTGGCCGACGCCGATGTGTTGGAGCACTGCCGCGCGGTCGCCAAAAGTTTGCCCGTCGTCGGCTTCTATCTTCAACCCGCCGCAGGCGGTCGCGTTTTGTCATACCTCTTTTGGCGCGCGTTCGTGGAAATTCCAAACGTTGTCGCGATCAAGATTGCGCCGTTCAACCGCTACCAAACAATCGATGTCGTGCGCGCCGTGGCCGAGTCGGGCCGCGACGATATCGCGCTCTACACCGGCAACGACGACAACATCATTGCCGATCTGCTGACGCCGTTTCGATTTTCCGTCAATGATCGGCAGGTCGAGCGCCGGATTGTCGGCGGCTTGCTCGGACAATGGGCCGTCTGGACGCGCCGCGCGGTTCAGCTTCACGCGCAATGCCGCAAACTCGCGCCAGCCAACGTCGCGGTTCCGTCCGAAATGCTGCGCCTCAACGCCGAATTGACCGATGCCAACGCCGCCATCTTCGATGCCGCCAACAATTTCGCCGGCTGCATTCCCGGCATTCACGAAGTGCTGCGTCGTCGGGGTTTGCTCGAAGGCCTCTGGTGTCTGGACCCGCACGAACAACTCAGCCCCGGTCAGGCCGAAGAGATCGATCGCGTCTGCCGCGCTTACCCGCACCTGACCGACGGTGACTTGCCGGGCGCATGATCCGCTGGTTCATTAAGTCCGTGAGAGCGCTCATTTTATTTCTGGTCCTCTTCACCGCGACTTCGCACGCAGCGGAATGGCTGCTCGTAACGCCGCAACAAGTCCAGCGCGACGCCCTCTCTGCATGGAAGAGCGAAGGGTTTTCGAGCGTCGTGCTGTTGCTCGATGAAACCAATGTCACCGTGGTCAAGGCCGCGACAGCATCCCTGGACGACGCCTCCATACCGTTTCATTACTGGATCGAGGTCGGGCGCAACGTCCCCTTCGCAAACGCGCATCCCGAATGGATGGCCGCACTAGGGATGCACGAGGATTGGCAGAGAAACTTCCCCAAGGCGCCGAAAGCCAATGCCAGCGAAGTCGTGAAAGCATTTCCGTGGGTGCCCATCAATTACAAGGAGGCTTTTGAGGCGCATGTTAAGCGTGTCGAGCAACTCCTGCGAGCCGCGCCCACAAATCATTCCGGCGTGCTGCTCGATCACCTCCAGGGCGGGCCGAGTTCGTGCGGTTGCGGCAATTTGCAATGCCGCTGGGCCACGGATTATCACATGCCCGCAACCGGCACGCGCGCGGGCGACGATGCCACTGCGCGGTTCGTGCGCGACGTGCAAAAGTTTATCGGCGCCAAACCTGTTGTACCGGTCTGGACCACGGAATGCGAACACGACGATTTGCCCGCGACCAGGCGCGCCGACCGCCAGTCCACCGGTTTGTGCGGCATGGTTGGCTGCGCCACCGGTTCGTGCCCGAAGGAATTTGCCAAACAATGGGAGTCTCTCACGAAAGACCATCGTCATCCTGTCGCCCTGCTTGCGTTGCATAATGATTTCACGCGCACGAATGCAGCCTTCGCCCAGGGTCCGGCGTGGGTGCCTCGCACCATCGCTTACCTCGACGACACGTTGCGCGAGGAAGGCAAAAATTCTTTTCCCCGCGCACGCCTCTGGCTCGTGATTCAGGGTGCAACGCGTGATGAAGAACGCGCCGCGCGCAAGGTCGCCGCGAACGCCCGCGCCGCCAACGTGATCGTCAGCCGCGTGCCACTGGATCAGTCCTTCGAGCCCCGCGTCATCAAAGTGGGTAACGCGCCCAGGTAAGCACGCGGCTCCTCTTGCTGCCGCCGAATTAAATTCGTCTGCAACTTTTGCTGCGACCGCTGTGTCCTCACAGCGAAGTTGAAAGATTATGCTAAAACCGTTTCGTTTCGCCGTCGTCGTAGCAGTACACCTCTGCTGTTTCACCGCCATCTCACGCGCCGCCACTAACGTCTCAACCGGTCCGATCGATTTTCCAGCGACCCCCGGCGGCAAGCTCGCGCGCGGTCTGGTCGAAGCGATCAACGCGGACGCACAAGCCGTGACAAAGTTTTTCGCTGATCACCTCGCGTCCGACGTGCGCGGGACCAAATCAGCCGAGAAATACGAGCGCATGATGCTGAAGTTGCGCGAGCAAAGCGGCGGGGTGGCATTGCAAAGAGTCCTCGGGACTTCCGAACGATCCACGCAAATCATTTTGCGCGCGCAAAATACACCGCACAGCGTTGGCCTCGAGTTGATCTCCGACGGCTCGACCCACATCCGCTCATTGATGTTTCACCCGATGCCTCCTCCGGAAGGCGCGCGCCCAAAGCCGCTCTTGAAGGCAAAGGTCGAACCATCGCTCCTGCCGAAACTCATCGAGGAACACGTCTCCGACACCGCGGCTCATGACCTCTTTTCAGGCGTGGTGCTCGTCGCTAAAGACGATCGCATTCTCCTGCATCGCGCCTGGGGCATGGCCGATCGCGACCGCGGCATCACCAACCGCACCGATACGCGCTTTGGTTCGGCCTCCGTCGGCAAAATGTTCACCGGCGTCGCCATTGCTCAACTCGTCGAGGCCGGCAAATTGAAATTCGAGGACACCCTTCCCGCCGTGCTCCCCGATTATCCGAACGCGGATGCCGTTTCCGGAGTGACTATCCATCATTTGCTCACGCACACCGCGGGAGTGGGAGATCCATTCGATTCCCCGCGTCATCACGGATTCGAGCCGAAGCGCGAATCGGATTGGTTCCCCTTGTTTGCGCAAGAGCCGCCCGCTTTCAAGCCCGGCGCCAAACACGAATACAGCAACGGCGGTTACGTCGTCCTCTCGGCCACAATCGAGAAGGTGAGCGGTAAATCATTCGCCGATTACCTTTGCGACAATGTTTTCGCGCGCGCCGGCATGGCGCACACCGGCTGCGCTGCGACCGAAGACGCGAACACGATGATTGCCGCGCCACACCGCCGCTTCATGGCGGAGGATCCGCTTGGCATTGCCCCTCGCCGGGTCGATACGACGCCAAAGTTCAAACGCACGGCCAGCGGCATGGGCGGTTGGCAGACGACGACCGAAGACCTCTTTCGCTTCGCCCGCGCGTTCCGCACTGGGCGTCTGCTCTCACCTGCGATGACCGCGAAAGTCGCTACCGGCCACGTGCCGGTTTTCGGTGACCACGTGAAGTATGGCTACGGTTTTTACAGGATGGATGTGAAGGGCGAGCCCGCCGTCGGTCACAGTGGCGGGGGCGGTGACCTGGCTGTCGCCGCGGAAGTCGAAATGCTCTGGGACAGCGGCTACACCGTTGTCATTCTGAGCAATTACGACCTGCCGGAAACCCGCCGTCTCGCCCATGACATTCTACGACTGCTGCGCGAGCAGCACCGCGACACCTGATCAGCGCGGCTGCGCGGTCGCGACAATTCGGCCATAACGCGAGAGCGCCGGTTCCCCGTTGTCCGTGACAGTTAGAATAACGTGGATCGTTTTGCCCGCAGCAGAATTCGGCACGACAAAACTCGCGCGAGGTTTATCGGCATCGATTATTTCGAGCGGGCCGCGATAGGTGCCCGGCTCCGGATAAAATTCCCAACGATATGACAACGTCTGTCCATCCGGATCACTCGATCCCTCGGCGTTCAACTCCACGCGCGCTCCGGGTGCGACGCTTCGCCGCGAGTCGCCAGCCAATTTCACTACGGGCGGGTGGTTGGCAACCGGCTTCACGCACCAATCGAGTCGCGCGCCGAAATCGTTCTGCAACGCCGCCGCCCAGCGCGCGAGCGTGTTATCGCGATTGGTTGTGCCGTTCCACGTGTCAAACTGGTTCGCCCAATAGTAAGGCTTGCCGGGATACTTCTCATTCAACCCGTAACGCCCCGCCCAGCTTCCCCAGGTCGGCTGTTCCGGATCATTCATCCCCGTGGGTACCAGATACAGAAACGTCGGCGTGTCGCCTTCCTTTTGCCAGTGCGTGGTGTTCGTCGGATACATCGCGCCCAGCGGCCCGTGCCCGGTGAGCACGTCACGCGCGAGATCGAACCCGCCCGCCTTCGCCGTGATGCCCGAGAAGCGATGATACCAGCGCTTCCCATCCATCGGCGGCTGAAACGTGTTTACCATCAACTTGAATTCCGGCGCGATGTTCGTGGTGTGCGCGCCATACATGTCGTAGGAAGTGAGGCGCAACTTCGACTTGAACCGCGCGTAACCTTCCGCGCCGCGTTCCCGCAGCACTCGATCCAGCGCGCGCTTCAAATTGTTCGTCGCCCCGCCGCTGTCCGTCCCCCAATCCGAATACCAGAGCGGGCGCGGGTCCTCGCGGTCCAACGCTGCGATGATCAGCTTCACCGCGTCGTCCGTATCATTGTAACCGGCGACCGTGCGTTGCCATAGTTGCTCCCGTGTCGGATACCGTTTGTCATGCTGCGCCAGATTCGTCCAGCAAACCCCGTACGCATCGATCAAGCGCCGCACGATCCCGAGCCCGGTCCGCTCCGGATTCAGGTTCTCGCCGTCGCGGGTCCGCTCCCGATTCGCGATGATCCCCTCCACGTCCCACTCGTTCGCATACAACAAAAACCGGACAAGCGATTGCTCATCGTCCGGATCACCTCCCGCATCCGTTTCGATAATAAGCCGCAACCGCTCCGAGGCATTCAGGGAAGGAACAACAACGACGAGTGCAGCGAGCAGCACCCAAAAACGGGAAAATGAAGACAAAAAATTGGTGCCCCGGCCAGGACTTGAACCTGGAACCAATTGATTAAGAGTCAACTGCTCTGCCATTGAGCTACCGAGGCAATAAGAGCCTGAAAAGATTGTTCGCCACCGCCCTTTTGTCAACCGCAATGCGCCTCTTTCCTGTGCTTGAAATGCGCCCTGCGCGCCTCCAACATCACACCATGCAGTCCGTGTTCAAAGGCCCTGTTTACGTCGTGCGGGACAATATCGATACCGACCAGATCATCCCGGCGGAGTTCCTCAATCTCATTCCCACCATCCCCGAGGAATACGAAAAGCTCGGTAGCTACGCGCTCTACGGACTGCCCGAATCGCTTTACGCCACGCGCTACGTCAAGCCCGGCCAGTTGGATAGTGATTACCCGATCGTTGTCGGCGGCAAGAACTTTGGTTGCGGCAGCTCCCGCGAACACGCTCCTATCGCGCTCGGGTCCGCCGGTTGCAAAGTCGTTCTCGCCGAAAGTTTCGCGCGCATTTTCTTCCGCAACTGCGTTGCCACCGGCGAGCTCTATCCGTGCGAAGCAGTCGAGCGCCTCTGCGACGTGCTCAAGACCGGTGATGTCGTCACGGTTGATCTCGACAACACCACCGTCACTGTCGAAGTCACCGGCAAGACCTTTTCCTTCAAGCCGCTCGGCGATGTCCGGCCTGTGGTCGACGCCGGCGGCCTGTTCAATTACGCGCGCAAGACCGGCATGATCGCCGCGCACGCCTAGCGGAGGCTGCGTGGGCTCGCCGGTTTCCATTTCGCTTGCCGATCTCCGCCGCGAATACACGCAGGCCGGCCTCGACGCGCGCGACCTCGACGCCGATCCGCTCAAGCAATTCGCCAAATGGTTCGAGCAGGCGCTCAAGGCTGGAATCCGCGAACCCAACGCGATGGTCCTCGCCACCGTCGGCCCCGACGCGCAACCGTCCGCGCGCATCGTGCTCCTCAAAGGCGTCGACCAACGCGGCTTCACCTTCTTCACCAGCTACCAAAGCCGCAAGGCTGCCGAACTCCAACACAACTCGAAGGCCGCCCTTAATTTTCCGTGGGTCGAACTCGAGCGCCAGGTCAACGTGACAGGCCGCGTTACGAAACTCGGCCGCGCCGAATCCGAAGCCTACTTCAAGGTGCGCCCGCGCGGCAGCCGCCTCGGCGCGCTGGCCTCGCACCAAAGCGCTGTCATTCGCGACCGCGCAGTCCTCGAACAGCGCATGCGCGAACTCGAAGCCCAATTCCCCGGCGACGAAATCCCGATGCCCGACTACTGGGGCGGCTACTGCCTCGCCCCCGCCGAAATCGAATTCTGGCAAGGCCGCCCCAACCGTCTCCACGACCGTTTCCGCTACGCCCGCACCGAAAACGGCCCTTGGACCGTCAACCGCCTTGCGCCGTAACTACCTCCTTAACTGGCCTATCGCCCACTCCAGGTTACGCCGCGCGGTTGTTTCATACTTATTATAAAACCAATCCGTTCGATAAATTCGGTCCCGGCGCAAAAACCCTTCCAGGATCTGTGCTCTCTTCGGCGCAAAGATCATCTTCGGCACCCATTTGTATTCCCGTCGGATTTGCGCCTCATATTCCAGGAACCGTTGTTCGGGCTGGCCCAAAATACTCAGATCGATATCCACCATTGCCGCCGCATCTGTATTCTCGCCCGGTTGGTGAGACTTCGTCACCATCACCAATTCCATCACCGCGTTCGAGATCGATGCCGACACTCCTGCTTCATCGAGACACGCGTGTGCCAGTGCCGCGCTGCGTTCTTCGTTATCTCCCGCACGCGGATTATACACCGCATCATGAAACCACAGCGTCAGCTCGACCGTTTCCGGCTGCCGAATCAAATGCCGCGCCGCGTCAAATTCGCCCAGGCATTCCGCGATATGCCGTTGGTTATGATAATGCCGATGCCCTTCAGCATAAGCTGCGGTCAACCGATCGTACCACGACTTTGAATCTCCGCGCGCACCCACAGCTTGCCACAGCCGCAGCCACCTCTCTGGAGCCGGCCAGTTCACGTCAGCTGATCCGCAGTCGGCGATAAACCGGCTCCGGCACATACTTTCGCACCACCCGTTTCCAGCCGCTCGGTCCGACCAGCCCCTTCACCATGCTCGAACTCACCTCGGCGATGTCGCGCGGCGGGATCAGGAACACTGTGCAAATCCCCGGGTCGAAGTCTCCGTTGATGTTCCTCATCGTACGCTCATATTCATAATCACTGGCCGATCGAATCCCGCGCAGAATATGCGTCGCCCCGACCTGTTGCGCGTAATCAATCAGGTACGAATTCGAAAACGAAGTGATCGACAAGTTGCGGTGCTGCCGCAGCGACTCTCGTAACATCGCCAACCGTTCCTCGAGCGTGAAGGAATACCGCTTCTCAGGATTGATCCCGATGGCCACCACCAACCGATCGAACAGCAATACTCCCTGCTCGATCATCCAAACATGCCCGATCGTCAGCGGATCAAAACTGCCGGCGTAAACACCCAGACGTTTCCCAGAGCGCACACGCACGTTCTACCACGCCCAGGAATCATATCCAACCAACAGATGCTTGTAGCCGACGACGCGAATAGCAAATGCGTTCCGCCGATCCTCGCGTGCGGTCGTGCTCCTTGATTCTTTGGAGATCTACCTCCTGTTTCTCCGTTTGCTCCAGTAAAAATTCGGTCAAGCACTTTTTCGACAAAAAAATGTCCGCTGGTGTCCGCTCATGTCCGCTGGTGTCCACTCCTGTCACATTCATCTTCGCCGCAACGCAGTTGCCGCAAAAACCCATGTTATAATAGGCGCGTGAAGCAGAAGTGTAGCTCTGTAGTGCGCGCTGGCAGTCCCGATACGTCGGGACGCCGATGCTATGTGGTCATGTCGCGCGGTTGGCCGGCCCAGCCCTCGGCGCTTCTCACTCGAGTCCCGTGTCTGATTTCGCGTCGTCGCGGATTTGCCGAATTCATGGCCGCTGGAAAACCGGAATTTTCCGGAATTCCGACTTTCCGAAATCGTCAAAATCGGCGAACTCGCCGATTTTCAACCGATTCGACCGCGCCGTACCAAGTACTTACGACAAATCAAAATCGGCGTACGCCGATTTTTCGGCCCTTGACTCTCGTCGTTCGCCCCTCGACCCCAGGTGGAACTTGGTGCTTCGCTGGTTATTGGAGTTTGGTGTTTGGGATTTTCCGTCGTTGCCTCACCCTTGACCCCTTCCTAAAGTGCGCATGCTCATGAAACATCAGCTTGATTTTGAAAAACCGATTGCCGAACTGCAATCCAAGCTGGAAGAACTCAAAAAACATCGCGATACCCACTCCATCGGCGTCAATTTCGAGGAGGAGATCGCAACCATCGAGCGCAAGATCGCCGAGACCCGTAAACAGATTTTCTCCAACCTCACCGCCTGGCAGCGCGTCCAGCTTGCCCGCCACCCGCGCCGCCCGTTTTCCCTCGATTATTTGCAGAGCACCTTTACGGATTTTTCCGAACTCCACGGCGACCGCCTTTTTGCCGACGACCGCGCCGTCGTTGGCGGCTTCGCGCGTCTCGACGACCGCAAGGTGATGGTCATCGGCACTCAAAAAGGCCGCGACACCAAGGAAAACATCCGCCGCAACTTCGGTTCCGCCCATCCGGAAGGTTATCGCAAGGCCCTGCGCCTGATGCGCATAGCCGACAAGTTCAACCTGCCCATCGTGACTCTCATCGATACTGCGGGCGCTTACCCTGGCATCGGCGCTGAGGAACGTCACATCGCCGAAGCCATCGCTGTCAACCTGCGCGAAATGATGCTGCTGTCCGTGCCCATCATTGCCGTCGTGATCGGCGAAGGCGGTTCCGGGGGCGCGCTGGGCATTGGCGTAGCCGACCGTGTCCTCATCCTGGAGAACGCCTACTACTCGGTTATCAGTCCGGAGGGTTGCGCCGCTATCCTGTGGAAAGATCGCACGGCGAGCGCGAAAGCCGCCGAAGCCTTGAAGATCACTGCGAAGGATCTCCTGGAACTCCGCCTGGCCGATGAAGTCGTTCCCGAACCCCTCGGCGGCGCGCACAATGATTTGCCCGCGACCGCGGCGACCCTTAAGCAGGCCGTCGTCCGCAACCTGGACGAACTCGAAAAGCTTCCCGCCGCGAAGCGGTTGAAGCAGCGCTACGAAAAATTTCGTTCGCACGGTCACTACCTTGAAAAGCAGGCCGCGGCTGCGGCGGCCGCTTAGCGCCGCGTTTGGAGATACGCCATGTTGTATCCACTGACGTTCCATCCCATTTTCAAAGAGCGCGTCTGGGGCGGTCGTAATCTCGAGCGCCTTTACCAGAAGCCGCTCCCGCCCAAAGTGCCCATCGGCGAATCGTGGGAGATCACCGATCGCCCTGAAGGCGTCAGCGTCATCGCCAACGGCCCGTTGGCCGGCAAGGACCTGCGCTGGCTCATGGAGAACCATCGCGAAGAATTGCTCGGCAACGTCAAAGGCGAACGTTTTCCGCTGCTCATCAAAGTTCTCGATTGCCAGGAAACCCTCTCCGTCCAGGTCCATCCTCCGGCCAACGTCGCTGAAAAGTTGAAAGGTGAGCCAAAAACAGAAATGTGGTACATCGCCGATGCGACTCCCGAAGCGTGTTTGTACGCGGGCTTGAAACGCGACGCGACGCGCTACGATTTCGAGCACCGCATCCAAAACGGCACCGTTGCCGATGTCCTGCACCGCATCGACGTCAAGGCCGGCGACGCGATGTTTCTGCCCAGTGGTCGCGTTCACGCCATCGGCGCCGGCAACGTCATTTTCGAAATCCAGCAAAATTCCGACACGACTTATCGCGTCTTCGACTGGAACCGCGTGGGCCTCGACGGCAAGCCGCGTGAGATGCACGTGCGTGAGTCGCTTGAAAGCATCGACTTCGCCGACTTCGAGCCAGAGTTGATCAAGAGCAAGTACTCGCGCAATCCGACTTTCGCTGTCCGTTATCTTGTCCACGACCCGCTCTTCCACGTCGACGCTTGCAAAGTAAAACGGCGCGAGCGCTTTTACCTGAGCGGCAACACGCTCCAGATCATCGCGCTCATTAAAGGGCGTCTGCGTTTCAGTTACGCCGAGCGTGAGATCGCCATTCAACCCGGTGGCTTCGTGCTGCTGCCCGCGTGCCTGGATCGCGTGACCGTGCACGCCGAGACGCAGGCGGAATTTCTCCAGGTCCAACCGGGGTCATGAGTCATGCCCGAGCGCTTCAAAGAATTTCTGCAACGCTGGATCATCAGCACCGTCGCGGCGCTCGTCGCGACGTATTTAGTACCCGGGATCACGTATCAAACCTGGGTCGATCTCTTCGTCGCGACATTCATTCTTGGTCTGCTGAATGTGTTCGTGCGCCCGATCCTGATGCTGTTTTCGTTGCCGCTGCTGATCTTCACACTCGGATTGTTCACCTTGGTGATCAACGCGCTCTTGCTTTACTTCGTTGGCTATCTTCTTGCGCCGAAGTTCGTTGTCAGTTCGTTCGGCGCGGCGTTTTGGGGCGCGCTCGTCATCACCATCGTCTCACTGATTCTCAATTCCCTCACCGGCACTGGAGCCGCGCGCCTCAAAGTTCAGACGCGCAAGGGTTCTCCGCCGCCACGCCGTGATCGTGACGACGGCGGCGGGCCGGTCATCGACGTATGAACATCGCCTTTAACTTCCTTGAGACTCGCTTGCCCGTCGTGGCAGAGTCGCCGCGCCTATGAAATACGTGCTCGCGCTCGACCAGGGCACCACGAGTTCCCGCGCGATTGTTTTCGACGAGAACGGCGCCATGCGCGGCGTCGCGCAAAAAGAATTTCGCCAGATTTTTCCTCAACCCGGCTGGGTCGAACACGACGCCGATGAGATTTGGTCCACGCAACTCGGGGTCGCCGTCGAGGCGGTCGCGAAGGCTGGACTTAAGAATTCCGACGTCGCGGCCATCGGAATCACCAACCAGCGCGAGACCACCGTGGTGTGGGACCGACACACCGGCAAACCAATCTGCAACGCGATCGTGTGGCAGGACCGCCGCACCGCCGACCGTTGCCGCGCGCTGAAAAGCGCGGGGCACGAGCAACTCTTTCGCGAACGGACCGGGCTCGTTCTCGATCCCTACTTTTCGGGCACGAAGCTCGCGTGGATTCTGGACAACGTCCCCAACGCGCGCGCGCGCGCCGATAATGGCGAGCTGGCCTTCGGCACGGTCGACTCCTGGTTGATCTGGAAACTCACGGATGGCTCGACGCACGTCACGGATCCGAGCAACGCCTCGCGCACGCTGCTCTTCAATATCCAAACCGGCGAGTGGGATTCAGAGTTGCTGAAGATTCTGAATGTGCCTCGCTCGCTCCTTCCCGAGGTCCGTTCTTCCAGTGAGGTCTACGGCGAAATGAAGGGTATACCCATTGCCGGCATCGCGGGTGATCAGCAAGCTGCACTCTTCGGCCAACTCTGCACGGAACCCGGTCTCGCGAAGAACACCTACGGCACCGGTTGTTTCATGCT
>Ga0075428_100001469_pt1 | contig 25219 bp, 15 predicted proteins | sample RhiMetdeltSRZDD2_FD_75291 | JGI IMG/M metagenome (GOLD analysis project Ga0075428, IMG submission 75291) | Populus rhizosphere microbial communities from Tennessee, USA - Rhizosphere MetaG P. deltoides SRZDD2 | ecosystem: Host-associated > Plants > Roots > Rhizosphere > Soil | place: USA... | reverse complement strand
ACCTGCTCGTGGTCGCCAAACCCGCGGGACTCGCCGCGCAACCGGGCAGCGGGCAGAGCGACGACCTCGCAAGCTGGCTCGATCGCCAGAGCATCGGCACGCGAACGGACACGTTCAAACCCGCACCCGCGCATCGGCTCGACCGCGGCACCTCGGGTCTCGTCGCGATCGGCCTGTCGCCGGACGGACTGCGCGGGCTCACGGCCGCGTTCCGCGGCGACGCCGTGCGCAAGGTCTACCTCGCGGTCGTGCACGGCGTGCCCGAACCCGCGTGCTCTACGATCGACGCGCCGCTGTGGCAACGCCCCGACGCGGGCAGCCGCGGCGCCAAGATGGTCGTCGATGCGCGTGGCAAGCCGGCGCGCACCGACTACGAAGTGATGACGACGGGGCGCGAACGCTCGCTGTTGCGGCTCGTGTTGCACACGGGGCGGCAGCACCAGATCCGCGCGCACCTGCAACACCTCGGCCACCCGATCGTCGGCGACCAGCGCTACGGCTCGCCCGTCGATCTCGGATACAGCACGTTCCTGCTGCACGCCGCGGAGCTCGCGTTCGCGCACCCGTGCACGGGCGAGCTCGTGCACTGCGTCGAAGACCCGCCGCCGCTCTTCCGCCAGTGCCTCGATCGCGAGTGATGCCTTTCGCGAGCGGACCGGATACACCACGCAGCGCATGACAGGCAAAGTCCCGGCCGAACGCGAACGGCTGCGCCAGAGCGCGCAACGCGAGAGCAACTGGCAGCGGTTCGGTCCGTACCTCTCGGAGCGCCAGTGGGGCACCGTGCGCGAGGACTACTCGGCCGACGGCAACTGCTGGGACTACCTGCCGCACGACCACGCGCGCAGCCGCGCCTACCGCTGGGGCGAAGACGGGTTGCTCGGCATCACGGACCGGCAGTGCCGGCTGTGCTTTGCGTGGGCGCTGTGGAACGGCAAAGACCCGTTCCTGAAGGAACGCCTGTTCGGACTCGGCAGTCCCGAGGGCAATCACGGCGAGGACGTCAAGGAAGCGTACTTCTACCTCGACGCGCTGCCGACCGGTTCGTGGCTGCAGGCGCTCTACAAGTACCCGCAGGCGGCCTTCCCGTACGAACGCCTCGTCGCCGAGAACAAGGCGCGCAACCGCGAACAGGCCGAGTTCGAGCTCGCCGACACGGGCGTGTTCGAAGCGCAGCGCTACTTCGACGTGCAGGTGACCTACGGCAAGGCCGACCCCGACGACATCCTGATCGAGCTCGCGGTGCACAACCGCGGCCCCGACAGCTCGGTGCTGCACGTGCTGCCGCAGTTGTGGTTCCGCAACACCTGGGCGTGGGGGCGTGCCGGCGAGGGTTACTGGCCGCGCGGCGTCATCGTCGCCGATGCCGACCGCAGGCTGATCGCGAACGGCGCCGACCTGCCTTCGTTCGCGCTCGAGCTCGACGAGCCGAAAGGCGGCAAGTGCCGCGGCATCCTCGCGACCGAGAACGAGACGAACCAGCGGCGGCTGTTCAAGAGCAAGGATCGACTCACGTTCGTCAAGGATGCGTTCCACGAGCACGTCGTGCGCGGCAGCAAGACGGCCGTGAACCCCGCGAGGAGCGGCAGCAAGGTCGCGTTCCATTGCGTCTACGAGATCCCGGCCAACGGCTCGGTGTCGTTGCGGCTGCGGCTGCGTGCATCGAGCAAGCGCGAGCAGCCGCCGTTCGGCCCCGAGTTCGACGACGTGATGCGGACACGGCGTGAGGACGCCGACGAGTTCTACGCCGACGTCATGGAACCGGGTCTCGACGACGAGGCCCGGATGATCAAGCGCCAGGCCTACGCGGGGCTGATCTGGAGCAAGCAGTTCTATCACTACGACGTGCGCACCTGGCTCGCCGGCGACCCGTCGCAGCCGCCGCCGCCGCCGCAGCGCAGCAGCGGGCGCAACTCGGACTTCGCGCACCTCTACAACCGCGACGTCGTGTCGATGCCCGACAAGTGGGAGTACCCGTGGTACGCGGCCTGGGACCTCGCCTTCCACATGATCCCGTTCGCGAAGATCGATCCCGACTTCGCGAAGAACCAGCTGCTCTTGCTGCTGCGCGAGTGGTACATGGCGCCGAACGGGCAGATCCCGGCCTACGAGTTCGCGTTCCAGGACGTGAACCCACCCGTGCACGCGTGGGCCTGCTGGCGCGTCTACAAGATGACCGGCATGCGCGGCCAGCGCGACTACGTCTTCCTGCAGCGCGCCTTCCACAAGCTGCTGCTGAACTTCACGTGGTGGGTGAACCGCAAGGACCTGCACGGCAAGCACGTGTTCGGCGGCGGCTTCCTCGGACTCGACAACATCGGCGTCTTCGACCGCAGCCAGCCGCTGCCGACCGGCGGGCACCTCGAGCAGGCCGACGGCACCGCGTGGATGGCGTTCTACTGTGCGACGATGCTCAGCATCGCGATCGAGCTGGCGTGCCGCGAGCCCGCCTACGAGGACGTCGCGTCGAAGTTCTTCGAGCACTACGTCGCGATCACGCACGCGATGAACACGCTCGGCGGCAGCGGGCTGTGGGACGAGCGCGACGGCTTCTACTACGACCAGATCCAGCTGGGCGAACGGACCGAGAAGCTGCGCATCCGGTCGCTGGTGGGGCTGATTCCGCTGTGTGCCGCCGAAGTGCTGCCGCTGGCGACGATTCGGCGGTTGCGCGGTTTCGACAAGCGGCTGCGCTGGTTCCTCGCGAACGAGCGCGAGCTCGCGGGCCACGTGAGCTTTTCCGGCGACGGCGACGAGTCCCAAGCGCTGCTCGCGATCCCGGCGCGCGAACAGCTCGAACGCGTGCTCGCCTACCTGCTCGACGAACGCGAGTTCCTGTCGCCGTTCGGCGTGCGCTCGCTGTCGGCCGTGCACCGCGAGCAGCCGTTCGTGATGACGGCCGACGATCAGACCTGGCGCGTCGACTACGCGCCCGGCGAGAGCACGACGGTGATGTTCGGCGGCAACAGCAACTGGCGCGGGCCGATCTGGCTGCCGCTCAACTACCTGCTGATCGAGGCGCTCGAACGCTACGGGCGCTTCTACGGCGACACGCTCACGGTCGAGTGTCCGACCGGCTCGGGCCGGCAGTGCACGCTGCAACAGGTCGCCGACGAGCTCGCGCAGCGGCTCACGCGTCTGTTCCGCCGAGGCCAGGACGGACAGCGGCCGTTCGCGGGCAGCGACCGCCGCTTCGCCGACGACCCGCATTGGCGCAACCTCGTGCTGTTCCACGAGTACTTCCACGGCGACACGGGGCGCGGCTGCGGCGCTTCGCACCAGACCGGATGGACCGCGCTCGTGACGCGCTGCTTCGGCGGGCCGCTCGCGCCGCCGGGAATCTGACGGCGGTCAACGCTGCCGCGGGGCCTGTGCCTGCTGATCAAGCGCTGTGAGCGCCTGCGTCACGGCGGCCGCGTCGAGCGGGATGCGCACGGGCAGGAACGAGGCGCCGTCGACACGCAGCTCGTAGACGCCGAGCGGGATCGATGCCTGCGGCGAGGACTCGCTGTCGGTCGCGTGCGGGCGCAGCAGGACCTGGTAGCGGCCGCCCTGCATCAGCGGGATCTCGACGGTGTCGGAGATGCCGAGCCAGGCGCCGTTGCTCTTGCCGAGGTCCCAGCGCGCGAAGTTGAAGCGATCGCCCGTGCGTTGGTCGAGGCCGCCGAGCGACTGCGGCAGACCCGTGTCACCCTCGAGGATCGCCGAGACGCGCACGCGCCGTTGCGGACCGCAGAGCGCGCGCGCGCCGGGCAGCTCGACGAGCGCGGGTTGCAGCCGCTGCACGTAGACGTCGTGCTCGCCGGGACCCAGCGTCAGCTTCTGCACCGCGCAGCCCGGCGCGAAGACGACGAGGTCGAGCAGCGACGTGGTTGCAATGAGCTCGGCCGTGCCCTTCTGGAAGCGGAACCCGGCCTCCGCGATGCTGCCGTCCTGCTTGCGCAGCCGTGCCAAGATCGGGCTGTCGAGCGGCACCCTGCGTCCACCGGCATCGACGGCTCGCAGCCGGAAGCGGAACAGCGCCTGGCTCAGATCGAGCGGCTGCATGCGCTCGTCGCGCGTCTCGCCGGGTGACACGAACACGTCCTGCAGCACACAGAGCGGCTCCGGCAGGTTGCGCACCGCGACGATCGCGTCGTAGCGGCCAGGCCCCAGCGGTTGCACCGTGAAGCGGCCGCCACCGCGCCGGCCGAGCCCGACCGATCGTGCGTCGCGCTTCTGCTGCTGCTCGTCGAACGGGCGCATCGTGAGCGTCACGGTGCCGTCGGCGACCCACTCGGGCAGCAGCACGCGGCCGTTCAGGATGCCGTTGCGATCGATGCGGATGCGCAGCTGCTGGCCCTGGCTCTGCAGCGGCACCGAGTCGGCGAAGTGCAGGTCGGTGTCGGCGCGCACGCGCAGGCGGCCCGGTGGCAGCGCGCCGTGGAGCACGAACGTGCCGTTCTCTGCCGTGTTCGTCGCGAGCAGCGGCAGGTTGCGCCATTGTTCGCCCTTCTGCTCGTTGCGGCCCGGGCGCGCCGGCTCCTCCTGCTGCACGTTCACGCTCGCGTTCGGAACGGGCTGTCCCTGGTCGTCGACGACGAGACCGGACGTGAGCACCGGAGCTTCGCCGAGCACGATGTCGCCGAGCTCGATGCGCTGGCCACCTGGGAGTCCCGGCACGTGCACGCGCGCGCCGAGCTCCGAAGGCGCCTCTGCCGCGCCTGGCGCCCAGGCGGTCGTGATGACCAGCGGCTGCGTGTAGCGCACTTCGAGCCAATACTCGGTCGCGTCGGACCGGGTGCCGAGGACGAGATCGAAGCGCCCATCCGCGATCGTGTGCAGCGCGTAGGTCTCGAGGTCGCGGTCCGCGCGCCAGAGCACCGCGGGCGTCGTGGCGGTCGCGACCGGCTGACGCGTCGGCAACAACAATCGCCCCGCGAGCACGACGTGGTGCGGGGCCAGCGGCAGCGCGACGCGCTTCTGTTCGGCAGCCTGCTCGGGTCCTGCGAGCGGACTCAGCTGCGCCGGGCGGCGGTCGCCCGGAAAACGCGCGACGAGGCGCAGCGGGGCGTTGGCTCCGATGAACGGCAGCAACACGGGATCGGCTCCGACGGGCTTCTGCTGCCGGCGGTTGCAGAGGCCGGCCGCGAACGGGAACGGCTGCGTCGGTTCCTCCTTGCGCTCGACCTGCGCGATCACGACGGCCGGCGTGAGCAGCGGCGTGCCGCGATGGTCGGTGAGCAACACCTCGAGGCTGCCGATTGGCGGCAGCACCAGGCGGATCGGCTCGCGCGGGACCGGGCGCGAGAACTCGACCGCGAGGGGCGCCGGCAAGGGCGCCATGGCCAGCGCGGCGTATCGCGGCTGCGACTCGCGCTTCTCGGCGGGTTGCTTTTCGAGCACGAGCTGGAAGTGGCGCACGACGGCGCGGCCGTTCGCGGCGGCTTCCCCCTGCCAGACGGTCCGCACCTCGCCGTTGCCGGCGCGTTGCAGCAGCGCGATCGGCAGTCCGGCAGCAGGACGATCATCGGCGTGCGTGGCGTGCACGGTGACCGTCTCGTCGAGCACGAGGTGCATGACGACGAGACGTTCGCCGGGCGGCACGACCGTGAACGCGAATTCGTCGCCGGCGCTCGCGGCACAGAACCACGGGGTCTCCGTCGCAGGCAGCTGCACGATGCCGTCGCCGCCGGTGCTGGCTCGCTGGCCCAGGGCCTCGGGCCATTGAAAGCGCGGCATCGTCACCTTGCGCGCGCGCAGGAACACCTCGGCTTGTTCCTTGGTGACGTAGTGCACGACGGCCTCGGCCACCGCGACTGGCGGGTTGTCGCGAACGACCTGCACCCTCGGTGCGCGCGTGGGGTCGACTGCGGGTTCTGCCTCGACCCGCTCGGCTTCCGCGTCGCGGTCGGCGGGTTGTTCGACCTGGTCCTGGTCGGCAGTGGCCGGCATGTCCTCGGCGGTCTCGACCGCTGCCGCGGGTTCGGCCGTCGGCGCGCCGACAGGATCAGCAACCGGTGGCGGCGGCCCGACGTCGCTGCGGCTCCACGCGAGCCAACTGGCGGCCAGACCACCGAGCAAGCAGAGCCCCAGCAGTGCGGCAAGCCATCGCATGGCCCGAGTTCTACGGGGGCAGGCCCGCGCTGCGAAGTGCCCTGAACGTCACATTGCGGCCTGCCCGCTCGTTGGATGGGGGGCCTGCCCGCGCAAACTGTCGCGCAAGGCGACAGTTTGCGAGGAGGTCAGGTCGTTGGGCCGGAACTGCCGATGAGGTGGGGGATCGGGCAGCGGTGCATTGCCCCGGGCGTACTGTCTTCTACGATGGCGCCCGACGCGCTTTGCGAGGCAAACCCCAACGTGACGACCGACGAAATCAAACTCCTCTCCCTGTTGCGGGTGCTGCTGCTCATGGCGCTGGGCTGCCTCGCGGCCTGCGGCTCCTTCGAGGAGAAGCGGATCCGCGAGCTGATGGTCGAGAAGGGGTTCGGCTCGCGTGCGCATGGCGATGCGACGCGCGAGAACTACGTCGGTGGCCTCGACGCGGTCCAGTTCCGGTTGCGCCCGGACGTGTTGCTGACACCGGCCCTCGAGCGCCTCGTCGATCTGACGGTGCCGCAGCCAGTTGGCATCGATGGGACGATCTTCGTGCCGTTCGTCGGGCCCATGTACGTGCTCGGCAAGACCGAGGCCGAGCTGACGACCTACGTCAGCGCGGCCCTCAATTCCGTGCTCCAGGACCAGATCGACCTGCAGGCGCGCATCGTGAGCGGGCAGAAGTTCTTCTACACGTTCGGCGAAGTGGGGCTGAAGGGGCGGTTGCCGCTCGAACCCGACATGACGCTCGTCGACGCGATGTATGTGGCGCGCTGGACGAACCTCGCGAACCTCGGGCGCGTCTATCTGATCCGCCCCGACGCCGAGAACCCGCTCGTCATCGACGTGAATTTTCGCGAGCTGATGACCAGTGGGTGGACGACCAACAATTTCCAGATGCGCGAACGCGACTTCCTGTATGTGCCGCCGACGTTCCTCGGCCTCATCGCGCGGTTGCTGCAGCGCATCCTCGAGCCCGTGGCGCTCGCCGTGCAGACCATGCTCGGCGCGGCAGACATCGCCTATGCCGCCGACGTGCTGCGAGGTGACGCCGTGTACTACTACCGCTTCTAGTCATGCAAGGGAACCAGATCGAGCTGCCGCAACTCTCGCTGCAGCGCTACGTCGACCTGCTCAGGCGACGTCGCTGGCAGGTGATCCCAGTTTCGCTGTTCGGCTTGATCGTCGGTGGTCTCGTCGCGTTCTTCATCCCGCGTTACTACGTGGCCGACGTCTTGATCGAGCACCAGCAGATGCCCGGCGAGAGATCCGTCGGCAAGGATCCGGTCAAGTCGATCGTCGACACCGCGCGCCAGACGGTCCCACTGGCCGTCGGCGATACGATCGATCACCTGCGCTGGCCCGAATCGCGCATCACCGATCCGTACGAACGCGCACAGGCCGAACGCGAGGTGCGCTCGCGACTGTTCACCCAGGACTTCAATCCGGACCCCGACCGCAGCTACGCGCAGCTGCGTGTGACGTTCCGCGACCTCGATGGCAAGCGAGCGGCGGCGTTCCTGAACGCAGTCGTGCAGATCTGGAGGCAGAAGCGCCTCGACGAGATGCGCCAGGTGTTCGAGCGGGACCGCGAAGAAGCCAAGCTGGCACATGAACGGTACGAACAGATCGGCGAAGCGGCGCAGCGGGACCGGCGGGACTTCGAGAAGCTCTACGGGATCGATCCGTCCCAGTCACCCGAGACGCAGAGGCATCTCGCACAGCAAGATCGCCAGGAACTGCAGCGACTGAAAGACAAGTTGATCGAGAAGGAGCAGCAGGGCATCCAGCAGGCGAACGCGCTCGAGGTGGCCCAGAGATTGCTCGCGGACACTCCACCGCGCGTGGTGCCGACCACGGAGCAGATTCAGAAGCTCTTGCTGCAGTACCCCGATGGCCCAGCGCTCGCGCTCAGGATCCAAGGCCTGCGCGCCGAGATGAGTGTCTACCGCGAGGGCCAGGACGACTACCGCCGCGCGAAGCGACTGTTCGAGGCGGCCGTGAAGAAGCTGATGGATCTGCTCGGGCCCGACGTCATCGATGCGACGGCGATGATCGCCAACCCCGTGTACAAGGATCTGGAAGGCCAGATCAAGGCGAACGAGATCCTGTTGGGCGGGCTCGGAGTCGAGATCGAGAACTTGCGCAAGACCTTCGAAGAGGACAAGAAGCGCCTCGACATGCTGAGTGAAGGGTTCTCGAAGTACGAGAAACGCGGGCGCGACCAGAAGGACGCCGAGAGGGACCGGGACAGTAGCCGCAAGCGCATCGATGACGCCGACAACCTGATCGCCCGGCTCGAGCACAGCCAGACGATCAAGATCGTGGAGCCGGCGCGTGAACCGCCGCGGCCGACCGAACCGAACATCTTCATCGTCGCGCTGATCGGCTGCGTACTCGGTCTCGCTCTGGCCGTGGCCTTGATTCTGCTGCTCGACGTGCTGCAGGGCGCGTGGAAGACCATCGAAGACGTCGAGGACGGCCTGCCGGTGCCCGTGCTCGGTGGCATCAGCCACCTCGAGACCGAGGAGGAACGGCAACGCGCGCTGCGCACGCGGCGGCGCACGACGGTGACGGCGGCCGCCTTCGTCTGCGTGTGCGTGGCCCTCGTGCTGCTCTTCTACGCCGATCCGACCCGCCTTCCGCCGGTCGTCCGTGATCTGCTGGCACTGCTGCTCGGCGCGTAGGAACCGGCGTGCGCGATCTCCTCGTCCTCGCCGTCGTGCTGCTGTTGCTGCCGGGCGCGTTCCGGCGGCCGTTCGTCGGTCTCCTCCTGTTCAGCTGGCTCGCCTACATGCGCCCGCAGGACCTGTGTTGGGGTTTTGCGCGCACGATGCGGCTGTCGTTCCTCGTCGGCATCACGATGATCATCGGCTGGTGGGCCAACGAGCAGGGTCGCCGGCCCTTTGCGCGCTGGGACTTCCGCTCGGCGGCTCTCTGCGTGCTCACGGTCTTCGTGACGCTCAGCTATCTGTCGGCGCGCTACTGGGACCAGTACACGAACCGCTACTTCGCCGAGTTCCTGAAGATCGTGGTCGTGGCGCTGTTCACCTCGGGGCAGGTGGACTCGCGGCAGCGCCTGCGCGTCCTGCTGTGGACGATTGCGCTCTCGCTCGCTTTCTTCGGCGTGAAGGGCGGAGTCTTCGGCATCGTGTCGGGCGGGCGCCCGATCCTGCGTGGCCCGGGCGGCCTGCTCGAGGACAACAACGACTTCGCGTTGGCCCTGGTCATGAACATCCCACTGCTCTGGTATCTCGGGATCTCGGAGCGCAAGCTGCCGTGGGTGAAGCCGTGCACGCAGGTCGCGGTCGCGCTGACGATCATCACGATCGCGCTCACGCACAGCCGCGGCGGGTTCCTGGCCCTCGCGGCCACCGGGTTGTGGATCGCCTGGCGCTCCGGAAAGTTCATTCGCGCGGTGCTGCTGCTCGCGGCACTCGTCGGAGCCTTCCTGCTCGCCGTGCCACCCGAAGTGCTCGAGCGTCTCGGCAGCATCACCGCCACCGCGGGCGATTCGTCGATCCAGGCGCGTTTTCGGTCATGGACCGTGGCCCTCGCGATGATCCAGGGCAACCCGCTGCTCGGAGTCGGCATGCGCAACTTTCTGTGGCGCTACGAGGAGTACTCGGCAATACCACTCGGCGCCGGCCAGCAGAGCCACGTCGCGCACAACAGCTATCTGCAGATCTGGGCCGAGAGCGGCAGCCTGGCTTTCATCACCTACCTGCTGCTGCTGGCTTCGGTGTTCGTGGTGTGCCGCAGGGTCTACCGGATCGGACGCTCGCGACCCGACATGCAGTGGGCCGCCGACTACTCGCGCATGATCGAGGCGACGACGATCGGTTTCCTGGTCGGCGCGTTCTTCCTGAATCGCGGCCACTTCGACCTGATCTACCACTGGATCTCGCTCGTGACGGCGCTCGGAGCCATCGTCGCGGTAGCGCTGCGCAGCAGCTCCGCCGCGACGAGTGTTGCGCCGGCAGAGGGCAAGCCGGCGGTCGAGGTGGGCTGGCGCAAGCGCGGCCGCGCGGGCCAGAGCGGACGTTGGACGCCGGCGCCAGCTGGCGGCCACGGGGCCGGCTCCACGTCGTGGCGACGACCGGGGTGGTGGCGCTGATGTGCGGCATCGCGGGGCTGTTCGCCCTGGCGCGCGAACAAGCGGTCGATCCGGAGCTGGCGGTCCGCATGGCTGACCACCTCGCGCATCGTGGTCCGGACGGCGCCGGACTGCGCGCCGGGCCCGGCTACGCGTTGTCGCATCGGCGGCTCGCGATCGTCGATCGGTCCGGCGGCAGCCAGCCCATGGGCACGCCCGACCAGAGGTTGTGGGTCACCTACAACGGCGAGATCTACAACTTCGTCGACCTGCGCGCGGAGCTCGAAGCGAAGGGGTTCGTGTTCCGGACCGCGAGCGACACCGAAGTGTTGTTGCACGGCTATCGCGCGTGGGGCACCGGGCTCGCGAGCCGGCTGCGCGGCATGTTCGCGTTTGCGCTGGTCGACACCGAACGGCACGAGCTCTATGCGGCCCGCGATCGCCTCGGCAAGAAGCCGTTCCATTGGACCGAGCATCGCGGAGTGTTCGCGTTCGCGAGCGAAGTGAAGGCTCTGCACGTGCTCGGCATCGACCGGCGACTGCGCCCCGACGCGATCGCGCAGTTCCTGGCGCTGCGCTACGTGCCGGATCCGGCGACCGTGTTCGCGGCCGTGCACAAGCTGCCGCCGGCGCATTGGTGCCTGGTGCAGGGCGGCAAGGTCCTGCGGCAGCGTTACTGGCGGCTGCAGTTCGCGCCCGACAACGAACCACAGTCCGTGCACGAACAGCGCGTGTTGGACCGGCTCGACGAAGCGGTGCGCATCCGCCTGATGGGCGAGGTGCCGCTCGCGCCGTTCCTGTCGGGTGGCATCGACAGCTACGCGGTCGTCGACTCGATGACGCGCACGCTCGGGCGCCCCGTGACGGCGTGCACGATCGGCTTCCCGGGCGGGCTCGACGAACGGCCCGCGGCGCGCGAGTCGGCGGCCGCGTGTGGCGCTTTGCTGCACGAGGAGATCCTGCAGCCGGCTTCGCTGCTCGACCTCGACTGGTTTGCCGAGACGTTCGACGAACCGTTCAGCGACAGCAGCGCCGTGCCGACCTACCACGTCAGCGCGCTGGCACGGAGGCACGTCACCGTGGCGCTGTCGGGCGACGGCGGCGACGAGGCGTTCGGCGGCTACCGGCGCTACCTGTTCGACGTGCGCGAGCACCGCGTGCGGCCGTGGCTGCCGCGCGCGATGTGGCGCGTGCTCGGCGCGTGTTGTCCGAAGGCCGATTGGCTGCCGCGTTGGTTGCGCGGGCGGCGCACCGTGCAGAACCTCGCGGCCGAGCCGGCAGTCGCTTACGCGCGTTCGGTCAGCGCGCATCTGCCCGAGGAGGTGTTCGCGGTGCTGTTACGCGACCATCACGGCCCGGCCGGCGATCCGCATGCGCCGCTGCTGGCCGCCTACGCGGCGGCCGACGCGAAGGCGCCGCTGCACCGCGCGGTCGCGACCGATCTGGAGACATGGTTGCCCGGGGACCTGCTCGTCAAGGCCGATCGCGCGTCGATGGCGGTCGCGCTCGAAGTGCGCGCGCCGTTCCTCGACCACGTGCTGCTCGAAGAGAGCGCGCGCATTCCGGCGCAGTGGCACTTCGCCGGGGGCCGCACCAAGGCGTTCCTTCGCACGGCGCTGCGCGGGAGGCTGCTGCCGGCAGCGCTGCGGCGCAAGAAGCAGGGTTTCTCGGTGCCGCTGCGCGAATGGTGCCGCGGCCCAGTCGGCGACGCCGTGCTCGCGGTGCTCGGGGAGCGGCGCCTGCGCGAGTGGATCGATCCGGCCACCGTGCAGCAGCTGCTGCTGCGGCACCGCGCGGGCATCGGCGACCATTCCGAGATGTTGTGGACCGTGCTCGTGCTCGCGAGGTTCCTGCAACGGTGGGCCGCGTGAGCCGCATCGTCACGTTCACGAACCTGTTCCCGTCCTCGGCGATGCCGACGCACGGGTTGTTCGTCTACGAACGCATGCGCCGCGTCGCGGCGGCGAGTGGTCTCGGCTGGGAGGTCGTGGCGCCGGTGCCCGAAGTGGCGTGGCTGTTCCGCAGCGGGGCCTACCGGCGCTGGGCCGAAGTGCCGAGAGCCGAAGAGTGGCAGGGCGTGCGCGTGCAGCACCCGCGCTACCGTCACTGGCCCGGTTTGTCGCAGCGCCGGCAGGCGACGGCCATGGCGTCCGGTGCGCGCAAGACCATCGGCCTGCTCGCGCGCGAGGGCCCCATCGTGCTCGATGCGCACTACCTGTGGCCGGACGGCGTCGCGGCGTCGCTGCTGGCCGCGGAGTTCCACGTGCCGTTCACCTTGACTGCACGCGGCAGCGACCTCAACGTCGCGGCGCAGGACCCGGGGATCAGAACGCAGATCGCGGCGGCGGCGGCGGCGGCGCACGCGTGTTGCGCGGTCAGCCACGCGCTCGGCGACCGCTTTGCGACCGTGGCCGGGCTGCCGCGCGAGCGCATCCAGGACGTGCGCAACGGCGTCGATCTCGAGCGGTTCTGCCCCGGTGATGCGCTCGCGGCTCGCGCGCAACTCGGCCTGCCAACGCAGGGCCGCCTGATGCTCGGCGTGGGCCGTCTCGTACCGGGCAAGGGCTTTCTCGCGGCGGCGCGAGCGCTCGATAGCCTGCCCGCCGACGTGTTGCTCGTGCTCGTCGGCGACGGACCCGAGCGCACGGCGATCGGTTCGGCCGGCACCGGGCGCGTGCGTTTCCTCGGCGTGCTGTCGCCCGAACGCACCGCACTCGCCTACCGCGCCGCCGACGTGCTCGTGCTGCCGAGCGAACGCGAAGGCTGGCCCAACGTCGTCACCGAAGCACTGGCGTCCGGCCTGCCTGTCGTCGCGACACGCGTCGGCGGCATCCCGGAGATCCTCGGGGATCCCGCGTCGAGCACGCTCGGCGCGCTCGTGCCCACTCACGATGCAGAGGCCCTGGCCGCGGCGCTGCGCACGGTGCTCGACGCGCACGCGGACCGCGCCGCAGTGCGGCGCTTCGCCGAGCGGTATGGTTGGGACCAGCCTGTGGCGATCCTGACGAAGATGTTCCGGCGGGTGCTGGGGGAGACGCCGTGACCTATCGCTTCCTCTACCACCACCGCATCCGCGCCGAGGACGGCCAGGCCGTGCACGTGCGCGAGATGATCGGCGCGTTGCGACAGTCAGGCCACGAGGTCCGCGAGTGCGCACTCGTGCCGAAGACGACGGCTGGCCCCGCGGGCTCGCGCCGGCCCGGCTTCTGGCAGCGGCTGCGCCTGCCGCGTGCCTGCGTCGAAGTGCTCGAAGTGCTCTACAACCGCCGCGGCCGATCGATGCTGCTCGAGGCTGCGCGCGGATTCCGGCCGCACTTCGTGTACGAGCGTCACGCGCTGCACTGTCGCGCGGGACTCGACGTCGCGCGTGCTCTCGGTGTGCCGCTGCTGCTCGAAGTGAACTCGCCGATGGTGACCGAGATGCAGCGCCTCGGCAGTCTGCGGCTGGCGGCCCGCGCGGCAGCGACCGAACGCGAAGTGCTCGGCCGCGCCGACGCCGTGCTCGCCGTGACGCGTGTGCTCGCGGATCTGCTCGCTGCCTCGGGCGCGCGGCCGGAGCGACTGCACGTGATCGGCAACGGCGCGGACCCTTCGCGTTACGGCGATGTCGCGCGTGAAGCGGCGCTCGCGGTGCGCGCGCGATGGCAGCTGCCGGCCGGTGGCGTCGCGGTCGGGTTCGTTGGCCACATGCGTCCATGGCACAACCTCGAGCTGATGCTCGACGCGATGACACGGCCCGCGTTGCAGGCGCTCGTGTTCGTGCTGATCGGCAACGGCCCGGCGCTGTCCCCGGTGCTCGCGCGCGCGCGCGAGCTCGGTCTGCAGGACCGCGTGAGGACGCTCGGCGACGTGCCGCCGGCGTTGCTGGCGGCGCACGTGCTCGCGTGTGATGGTGCGCTGATTCCCGCGATCAACGAGTACGCATCGCCGCTGAAACTGTTCGACGCGCTCGCCGCGGGCGTTCCGGTGCTGGCGCCCGATCAGCCGAACCTGCGCGAGTATCTGAAACACGGCGAGACGGCCCTGCTGTTCCGGCCCGGCGACAGTGGCGACCTCGCGCAGCAACTGCACCGGCTCGTGCACGAGAGCGGCCTCGCGCGAGCACTCGGGCAGGCCGGGCGGCGGACCTTGCTGCAGCAGCGCTGGACCTGGGCCGGCAATGCCGAGCGCGTCCTGGCTGTCTGCGCCCGGCTCGAAGGACGCGGTGCACGATGAGGGCGTTGCTGGCTGTGTTCCTGCCGCTGCTCGTCGCCTATGGCGCGACGCTGCAGTGGTGCATCGACCGCTGGAACGCGCCGACGAGATACTTCGAACACTGCTGGCTCGTGCCGTTCATCGCGTTGGCCGTGTTGTGGGTGAACCGCGCAGACTGGCGGGCGCGCGCGGCCAGGTTCGATCGGACCGGCTTCTGGTTGTTGGGGCCGGCGCTCGCGCTGCACCTGGTCGGGGCCGGGCTCATGATCGACTCGTGGTCGGCCGCGAGCCTCGTGCTCGCGGTGCCCGGTGCCGCGTGGCTCGCGCTCGGACGCGAGCGCCTGCGGGGGCAATGGCCCGTGTTGTGGTTCGTGCTGTTCCTGGTGCCGCTGCCGTTCTACGTCGAGGGACGCCTCGCCTTCCACATGAAGGAGTTCGCGGTGCGCGCCGGTTCGTGGCTCGCCAACGTCGCCGGTGCCGACATGGTGCGCCGCGGCGAGGTGCTGCAACCAGAAGGCCTGCCGGGCGCCCTCGCGGTGGAGGATGCGTGTGGCGGTCTGCGCTCGCTGATGGCGATGCTGACGGTCGCCTACTGTCTCGCGTTCTTCATGCGCTCGAAGGCCTGGCCGCGGCGTTGGCTGCTGATGGCGGTGGCGGCGCCGCTCGCGATCGCCGCGAATGTGGTGCGCATTGCCGTGTTGTGCCTGCTGGCCCGCTGGTTCGGCGTCGGTTTTGCGGAGGGCACGGGTCACACGCTCGCGAACATCGCCGCGTGGATCGCCGAAGTGCTGGCCTTGCTCGCGTTCGACGCGTGGCTCGTGAGACGCTTCGCCGGCGCCGTCGTGTCGTCGGCGCCGTCGACTGCCGCGGGCCCTGCGCCGCGCGCTCTTTCGGTGGGCCTCGGACTCTGGTTGGCTGCGCTGCCGCTGCTCGCGCTGTGCCTGTATCGACCGTTCGTGGTCGGGCACGGCCGCGCCGAGAAGCTGCCCAGCACGCTGGCCGGCTACGACCTGGTGCCGCGCACGCCCGAGAAGGAGGCGAAGTTCCGGCGCGATCTGCCGCGCTGGAACGAGCTGCTCGGCACGGCGGACTTCGTGTGGCGGCACTACAGCGACGGCGGCCAGAGCCACATCAACCTGGTTGCCGTGTTCCACGACGCGAACTGGAAGAGCGTGCATCCGCCGCGCATCTGCATCGAGGGCAGCAACATGACGATCGAGGAGGACGGGCTCGTGCCCGCGCCGGGGCTCGGCGAGGACGTGGTCGCGGGCCTCATCGTGGCGCGCAGCAACTGGGACGAGCGCCGCTACGTGAGTCTGAGTGTGTATGGCACTCGCGATTGGACCTCGGGCGACTACACGAAGTTCATGTGGCACCACCTGCCGCTGGCCGTGCTGCGCCAGAGCGAGTCGGGATTCCTGCTGCGAGTCGAGTCGCAGGTCGAAGCGCGCGAGACCGTGGGCGACGCCCAGGCGCGGTGTGCGAAGTTCCTCGGCGAGCTCGTGCCGCTTGCCAGGGGGATCCTGCGATGACGATGTCGCACGCGTTGTCGGTGGACGTCGAGGACTGGTTCCAGGTGCTGAACATGGCGCACGTGATCGACCGCGCCGACTGGGATCGCTGCGAGCTGCGCTGCGGTGATTCGACGAAACGCCTGCTCGCATTGTTCGACCAGCGCTCGGCCAAGGCGACGTTCTTCTTCCTCGGGTGGATCGCGGAGCGGTTGCCCGACCTCGTGCGGCTGGTGCAATCAGCGGGGCACGAGATCGGCAGCCACGGCTACGACCATCGCCTGCTGCCGGACCTCGGGCCCGAGGGATTCGCCGCGGATCTCGCGCGCACGGCGGCGATCCTCGAATCGCTGACGGGCAAGCGCCCCACGGCGTTCCGCGCCTGCACGTGGTCGATCGGCAAGCGCACGCCGTGGGCCATCGACGCGCTGCTGCGCGCCGGTGTGGAGGTCGACAGCTCGATCCAGCCGGTGTCGCACCCGGACTATGGCTTGCGGCGCGCGCCGACCACGCCGTATCGCCTGCGCTCTGGTTCGGGCGAGCTGATCGAGTTCCCGCCGCTCGTCTATGACGTGTTCGGCTGCCGCCTCCCCGTCGGCGGGGGTGGCTACCTGCGTCTGTTCCCGCTCGCGCTGGTGCGGGCCGGCCTGCGCCAGAAAGAGCTGGCCGGCGTGCCGGGATGCCTCTACCTGCACCCGTGGGAAGTCGATCCCGACCAACCGCGCCAGGCCCTCGGCGGCCTGCGCGGATTCCGGCACTACGTGAACTTGAAGGGAACGTATCGCAAGCTCGATCGCCTGCTGCAGCAATACCGGTTCACGGGGTTGTCCGAGGCCCTGGCTCAGTGCGGGCCCAGCTGGCTCTCGAAGGTGCCGGCATTGCGCGCGAGCGAGCTGTTCGGGTAGTCGCGCACGAGCGCCTCGAGCACGGTTCGCGCTCGCTCGGCGCCGTCCTCGAGCCGACTCTGCAGCAGGGCCAGCGCGGTTGCGTAGAGATGCAGGCCATCGGCACGCGGCGGCGCTCCCTCGAGCAGCGCCAACGCCTCGTCGGGTCGGCCCGACCGCAGCGACACGAGCGCGCGCGCGAACTTCGCGTCGGCTCCGGCCTTCATCGTGGCAGGCAGCGCTTCGATGAGCTGCGCGTCGTCCGGGTGGAGCCCGTGCTCGGCGGCGGCCAGCGTCGCGAAGGCCAGGTTGGCGGCCGGTGAAGAGGCATGTGCGAGCACGGAGCGCAGGTCGTGGATCCCGTTCGCGCGGTGCAGTTGGGCGAGTGCCATGGCGCGTTCTTGCCAGAGGATCAGCGCCGAGGGGTGCTGGTGCAGCACGGCCTCGAGGTCCGCGACCGTGGTCTCGGTGCCCTGCGCACTGCGCAGGCGGGTCATCGTCTTGTCCAACCACGAGAGGTCCCGGCCCGTTGCGATCAGCTGCAGGTGGCCCAGCAGCAGCTGCGTGCGGCGAGCATCTTCGGGACGCAGCGCCACGTATTCGCGGGCATGGTCGAGCAGGAAGTGCACGATGCAGCCGAACGGGCCGTAGCGATCCGCCCATGCGCTGACCGTCGCATAGACCTCGGGCAGCGGCTCTGGGCTCTTGCCGAGCAGCTCGTGCGCGACCTTCACCGTGATCTCGAGCACGGGTGGCCGCTGCTCGCGGTCGATGGTTTCGAGCACGAGGCCGAGCATGGGCAGCGCCTCACGCGCCGGGAGCTTCGCCGCGATCAGTTCGGCGTCGGCCAACGAGAACTTGCATGCGCGCGGCACCCGCTGCCAGCGGCTGAACCGGACCACACCGGCCGACGTGAGGTCGCCGCTCTTCTCGAGGCCGAGAGCCATCTGCTCGAGGCCGTAGGCCAACGTGGTGGTCGAGTCCGCGATGTCGCCGGTCGCGCCGGCGTCGATGAGGGCCTTGAGCAACGCCGGGTCCGGGATGTAGCCGGGCCTTGCGCCGAGCACGGCGACCTCGCGCCAGAACACGGGGCCTCTGACGTTGCGCGCGAACAGGTCGCCGTGCACCTTGGCGGCCTCGGCGAATCGACCGGCGGCCGCGAGCGCCCGGGCGAGCAGCATCTGGTTCGCCCACGATTGCGGATCCTGGTCGACGAGCGCCTGTGCGCGCGCCGTCGCGAGCGACCCGAGGCCGTCGGCGCCGAGGATGCTCACGACCTCGAGGCGTTCGCGGGTGAGCTGCTCTGCTCCGGGTTGCCAGTCGACCAACGATGGCTTGCCCAACGCCGCGAGCGTGCAGTGAGCGAGCAGGTCGGCCCGGTCGTGGACGATGTCCGCAGCGGCGAGGTATGCCGCGATCTCGAGCTCGCCATGACGCGCCGCGAGTGCCGCGTCGCGAGGCTTCTCGACGAAGCGGTAGACCTGTTCGGCGCGGTCGCTGCGGCCCAGCGCGAGGCTCAGGCGCGCGAAGTCCTCGGCCAGGAAGCGGCCGTCTTCGAAGGCGAGCGCCGCGATCCAGTGATCCTCGGCGAGGCGCAGCGAACCGATGGCCACGGCGAGGCGACCCGCGAGCCCGTAGACGGCGCCATTGCGCGTCTGGGCGTTCGCGATCGACATGGCGTGCGTGACGAGCGCGAGAGCCGTCTCGGGATGCGTCTCGGCCAGCGTCGTCGCGGCACCGATCAGATGCGGCGCCGCGCCAGGGTCGTCGAGGTGCAGCTGCACGAGCCGGCGGTTGGACAGCCGGGCGTGGTCGGCGTCGTTCTCGTGCTTTGCGGTCGCGAGCAGCCAGGCGCTCAGTGCCTCGGCCAGGTCGGCCCGCTGTGCCGGCGGTAGCTCGGCGGCCTGCGCCGCGAGGCCGTCGAAGATCGGACCGCATTCCGCAGCTCTGCCGCCGTGGGCCAGCGCACTCGCTGCCAGGATGCGCAGCTCCGGGGCCTCGGCATCGGGGACCGTGGCCACGAACGTGGCCGCTCGCTGCGGGGCGCTGCGCAGCGCCGATCGCAGCAGCTCTGCCTGCAACTCGACGGTCGGCCGGCAGCTGCGGAGTGCTGAGAACAGCAGCGGCCCGGTCACCTCTCCGGCCTCGCGGTAGACGCGCAGGGCCAGCAGCAGCGTCTCTTCGTCGGGCTCGACCACCTGCAGCAGCCGGTCGGCGAGTCGCTTCGCCTCGACGAGCCGCCCGGCCGCCCGGTAGGCCTCGATCTCGATCAGGCGCGGGCGCCTGGCCCGCGGGAACGTATCGACGGCCTGCCGCGCGCATTCCGCGGCGATCCACCATTCCTTCTGCACGAGCGCGGCTTCGGCGCACAGCACGTAGCTGATCTGGTCGTTCACTCTCGGCACGGAGACGCCGCGCTGCTTGCAATGCACGACCAGCGCGGCGCCGTCCTGTTCCGAGTTGCGCAGGTGTCGCCGCATCGCCTCGAGGCGCAATTCGAAAGTCGGGTCGTAGTCGGGATCGATCTTCTCGGCATTGGCGATCGTGAGCAGCGCAGCCGCGGTGTTGTTCCGCTCGAGCTGGAACCAGGCGAGCGAGAATCGCGGCTGCAAGTCCAGCGGCCGATGGTTTGCCCATTGCGTGAGCAACGTCTGCAGTTCCGCATCGGGAGCGTTGCGTGCGCGAAGAGAGTCGAGCAGCAGCGGCATGACCTCGGGCAGCAGGTCGGGTCGCCCGCGTGGCTTCGTCCACAGGCCGAGTTCGATCGCGATCCTGAGGTTCGGTTCGGCTGCCTTGTGGTTCTGGGCCTCGTAGGTCTGGAGCCCGCCGCCGAGGTGGCCCGGGAGCGGGTCGTTCTTGCCCGCGCGGAACAACAGCGCGTTGTCGCCCACCGCGGCTCCCAGTGCCTGGTGGTCCCGAGAGCGCCAGGCCGCGTAGATGCGGGCCAGCTGGAGGTCGAACAAGGCGGGGCCGACCGTGCCGTGGTCGATGCGCCTCTGCACGCTGCCCGCCGGCACCCACCGGGCCGCGGTTGCCACGGCAGCCGAGTACATGCCCTGGTTGATCAACGCCCAGACGGCGGTAGCGCCTGCTTCGTCGACGAACTCGTTGTCGTAACGACGGCGGTAGATCTCGCAGGCGATCAGCAGGTCGTCGAGGCGGCCGGACTGCTCGAGAGCCACGGCGAAGCCGCGGAACGCGGCGACCGGCTTGCCGCCGGCCTCGAGACTGCGCTGGAAGTACCGCAGCGCGCGCTGGACTGCCTCGCGCTGCGCGCGCAATTCGAGCAGCAGTGGCTGCCAGAGAGCGGCGAGGCGAGGTTCGGAATCGTAGATCGTTCCCAGCGCAGCGATGCTGGTGGCGACCAACTCGTCTCCGTCCGCGCAGTAGAGATAGGCACTCAGTGCCTCGCGTGCGCGAGGCTGCTGGCTGCTGCTGAGGTCGTGATCGATCCGCTTGCCGAGGTCGGCAACGGGCTGCTCGTAGATCGTCTGACACGCTTCCCCGGCGAGTTCGAGCGCGCGGCAGTCGCCTGGATGCTGCTCGAGGAAGTTGGTCGCGAGAAGCAGCGCGCGGTCGCCCTCGCCGACCGATGCCGTGAGCCGGATCCGTTCGAGCAGCAGGGTCTCGTCGCCCTCGTGTCCCGACTGCAGCAGGTTCTCGACGTCCTCGAGCGCGCCCGCATCGTTTCCCAACTTGGCGTTCGCCTGATGACGCAGCCGCCACACCTCTTCGCGCATCTTGGCGTCGTGCCGCACCGTGGTGCCGCGTGCGGCGAGGTCGAGCTCCGTGACGGCCTCCGCGAATCGCTTCTGCGCGACGAGGCTCCTGGCCAGCGCGATGGCTTGTTGGGGACCGGAGAAGTTCAGGTAGGCGTAGCCCGTGACCGCAGCGAGTGCGACGATCGAGGCGACCATCAGCAGGTAGAGGCGCTTTCTGAACATCGAGGGGAAGAGGTTATAGCTGGCCCTTGCCCGTGATCGCACACGTTCTGCACGCGTGGAGGCGACGAGCGGGACGCGGTGCGGGCAGCTCCATCAGCGGATCTCGAACTTGCGCAGCTTGTGGAACAGCGTGCTGCGGTTGATGCCGAGCAGTTGCGCGGCCTTCTCGCGGTTGCCGCCGCAGTGGGCCAGCGCGTGCTCGATGATGCGCTTCTCGGGACCCGCGAGCGCTTCCTTGAGCGGCAAGACCGGTGCCTCGGGGCCGGCGTCGGCCGCGGGCGCCGCCGCGAGGCCCTGCAGGGCCGCCGGCAGGTCGAGGCTGTCGATCTGCGGACCCTGACTCAACACGACCGCGCGTTCGATCACGTTCTCGAGCTGGCGGACATTGCCGGGCCACGGGGCCGCGACGAGTGTGCTGAGCGCGCGCTCGGTGAACTGCAGCTTGCGGTCGTGTTCGACCGAGAAGCGCTGCAGGAAGTGCTGGGCGAGCGTCGGGATGTCGGCCTTGCGCTGGCGCAGCGGCGGCATCTCGACCGCGACGACGTGGATGCGGTAGTAGAGATCTTCGCGGAACTGCCCCTCGGCGACCGCCCTTTCGAGGTCCTTGTTCGTAGCGAGCACGACGCGCACGTCGACCGGGATGACCTCGGTGTCGCCGACGCGCTCGATGACGCGGTCCTGCAGCACGCGCAACAGCTTGACCTGGAACGACGGCGAGCTGGTGCCGATCTCGTCGAGGAAGATCGTGCCCTTGGCGGCGGCCTCGAACTTGCCGATCTTGTCGCGGATCGCGCCGGTGAACGCGCCCTTCCGGTGGCCGAAGAGCTCGGTCTCGAGCAGCGTCTCGGGCAGCGCGCCGCAGTTGACTTCGACGAACGGTCCGCTGCGGCGACTGCTCAGGCGGTGCAGCGCCCGCGCGAGCAGCGTCTTGCCGGTGCCCGATTCGCCGGTGACCAGCACGGTCGTGCGCGTGTCGGCGACGGCCTTCACGGTCTTGAAGATCGCCTGCATGCGCGAATCCACACCGATCACGTTGTCGAGGTGCAGGCGGTCGTCGAGCGCCGACTTCAGCGCGAGGTTCTCGCGCTGCAGCGCTGCCCGCTCGAGCGCCCGGTCCACGGCGACGAGCACCTGGTCGGCCGCGAACGGCTTGCCGATGAAGTCGGCGGCTCCGTTCTGTATCGCTTTCACGGCGTCCTGGACCGAAGCGAACGCCGACAGCAACACGACGGCCGTCTCCGGGTGTGCGTCGCGTACCTGCTGCAACAGCCGCAGGCCGCCGCCGCCCGGCAGCTCGAGGTCGCACAGGATCAGGTCGATGTCACCGTCGGCCACCGGTGCGAGCGCCTGCGCGACGTCCGTGGCCGCATCGAGCTCGAACCCGCGCCTGACCAGCAGCTCGCGCAAGTGGGTCCACGAGAGCGGATCTCGGTCGGCGAGCAGGATCTTCGTCATGGGGCTGGGTCTCGAGAACCGGACACCGTCGCTGCCGCAGGACGGAGTCCTCCGCGGCAGACTCTTCATCGGCAGAGCCCGTTCGTTGTCTTCAGCGCGCCAACCGGGCATACCGCAGGAAGGGCGTCGAAAAGTCCGTGCGGCCGGCTAGGCTCGGAACCGGCGATGAACCTGTTCCGCCTGCCCACCGAACCTCCTACCGCGGCGGAACGCCTCGGCGACGTGCTCGCGGAGGTGCGTCGCATCGAAGTGCAGAGCAGCCGGCTCGTGACCGATGTGCTCGCGGGCGGATACCGATCGACGTTCCGCGGCGCCGGTGTCGAGTTCTCCGACGTACGCGAGTATGTCGAGGGCGACGATCCGCGATCCGTGGATTGGAACGTGACCGCGCGGATCGGCCGGCCCTTCGTCAAACGCTTCGTCGAGGAGCGCGAACTGACGGTCGTGTTCGCGCTCGATCTCTCGGCGTCGATGCAGGCCGGGTTCGGCGCCTGGTCGCTGGCGCAGACCGCGGCGCGCTTCTGCGCCTGCCTCGGGCTCGCCGCGATCGCGAACAACGACCGCGTCGGGCTCATCGCGGGATCGGCCGCCGTGGAGCGGTTCGTGCTGCCGCGCAAGGGCGCCGGTCACGTGCTGCGCATCGTGCGCGATTGCCTGCTCGTGCGCGGCCGGGACGTCTCGACGCACCTCGGCGCGCTGGTCGCCCGCGCGTCGTCGGCGCTGCGGCGGCGCACCGTGGTCTTCCTGATCTCGGACTTCCTCGACCTCGGCCACGAGCACGAACTGCAGCTCGGCGCGCGCCGGCACGACCTCGTCGCCGTGCGTCTGTGCCCGCGCGAGCTGATCGATCCACCGGCGGCGCTGCTGCGCGTGCGCGATCCGGAGAATGGGCAGCACGGGCGGCGGCAGCTCGTCGATCTCGGCGACGCGCGAGTGCGCGATGCCTGGCTGCAGCGCTGTGCGCGGTGGCGCGCGCGCGGCAACGAGGTGTTCGGCCGCGCGCACATCGACTGCATCGACATCGAAGTGCCGGTTGTGCCCGACGTGACCGCGATCGCGCGGCCGATCCTGCGCTTCTTCCGCAAGCGCGAGCTGCGACAGGTGAAGCGGTGACGCGGGTTGCCGGTTGCGTCGTGGCGGCGCTGTGCACCATCTGCGGTGGGATCCCGGCGCAGTCGATCGAGGTCGCGTTCGAGCTGCCGCCGCAGGGTGTGTCGTTCGGCGAGCCGTTCATGGTCACCGTGGAGCGCTTGTGGGCATTGACCGAGCCCGAACCGTTCGACGACAAGGCGCTCGCCCCGTTGTCCGTGCAGCTCGAGGACGTGGTCCAGTTGGGCGGGTCGGGACACCCGTGGACGCCCATCAAGGAGCGGCGGCGGTATCGCGCGAGAGCCTATGTGGTGGGCGAGGTCAGGATTCCGCCAATCCAGTTCCGGCACCGAGATGTCGTGGCAACGTGCACGCCGACTCCGTTCGTCGTTCGATCCGTGCTGCCGGAACCGCCCGGCGACATCGAATGGCCGGGCGACATCCGCGAGTGGCCGCAGCGCGACCGCTGGCATTGGTGGCTGGCAGTGCTGCTCGCCGCGCTGCTCGCGGGCGTGTGGTGGTGGCGGCGGCCAGTGCCAGCTGCCGTCGAGCCGCAGCGCATTCTGGGGCCGCCAGTGCACGAGCTGGCGCTGGCCCAGCTCAGAGCGCTCACGCCGCCGCCCGGCGCCGCGGTCGGCGCCTTCTACGCGGCGCTCGCCGAGATCGTGCGCGTTCACACGCAGCGGCGCTTTTCGCTGCCAGCCCACGTGCGCACGAGCCATGAGATCATCGCGGCCGTGCGGCTCGGCACGGCGCCGCTGCAACGCTGTTTGCTCGCGTGCGACCTCGTGAAGTTCGGCGCTTTCCAACCGGCCCAGGAAGCACATGCCGTCGCGCTGCAGCAGGCCGAGGCCTTCGTGATGGCGACGGTCGTCGAGGTGCCGGCCATGGAGCTGCCGGCGCCATGACCGGTGCGGTCGAGTTCGGCTGGCAGTGGCGCGACCCGCACTGGTTCTGGCTCCTGCTCTGTCTGCCGCTGTTGTTCTGGTGGCGGCAACGCCGCGCCCCCGAGGCTGCTCTCGCCGCGGCGGCGCTGCTGCGAGGTCGACTCGCCACAGCGGTGTCGGGGACGCCGCTGCCCGTCTCGTGGCGCCAGCGTCTCGCGGCCCTGCCGGCGCTGCTCGAGCTCGTGGCGCTCGGCTTGTTGGTGGCGGCGCTCGCGCGCCCCGTGCAGCGGCTGCCGCTGCCGCCCGAACGGCTCGGCCGCGACATCCTGCTCTGTTTCGACCGCAGCTCGTCGATGGCCGCGATGGACCTCGTTCCAGGCCGCACGCGACTCGACGTCGGCCTCGGGGTCGCGACGGCGTTCACGCGGTCGCGCCCCGACGATCGCCTCGGCTTCGTCGAGTTCGCGCGCTACGCGGACCTGCGTTGTCCGCCGACGCTCGACCACGAGGCGATGCGCGAACTGCTGGCCGGCATCCGCATGGTCGAGAAGGACGGGCCCGAGGACGCGACCGGCATCGGCGGCGCCGTCGCACTGGCGGCCGAGGCGCTGTCGCGCTCTTCCGCGAAGGGCAGGGTCGTGCTGCTGCTGACCGATGGCGAGGAGAACGTCGCGACCAGCGCGACGCCGGACGAGATCGCTCCGCTGCACGCAGCCCAACTGTGCGCACAGCTCGGCATCCGCGTGCACGCCATCGTCGTGGGCATCGGCAACCAGAAGGCCGACGGGCGTTTCGTGCCCGTCGACACGACCGCCGTGCGGCAACTCGCGACGACGACGGGCGGGCGCTTCTTCGCGGCCAGCGACGAAGCCGCACTTCGCGCGGCGTGTGCCGCGATCGACGCGCTCGAGGTCACGGCGTTCGCCGAGCCGCGCGTGTTGGTGCGCGAGTGGTTCGCGCTCGCGCTCGGACTCGGCCTGTTGCTCGCGGCGCTCGGTCACCTGTGCGGGCGGACCTGCTTCGGAGTCGTGCCGTGACGGGTCTGATGTTCCTCGTGCCGCCGTGGTGGCCGGCCCTGCTCGCG
>Ga0075428_100001467_pt1 | contig 25238 bp, 21 predicted proteins | sample RhiMetdeltSRZDD2_FD_75291 | JGI IMG/M metagenome (GOLD analysis project Ga0075428, IMG submission 75291) | Populus rhizosphere microbial communities from Tennessee, USA - Rhizosphere MetaG P. deltoides SRZDD2 | ecosystem: Host-associated > Plants > Roots > Rhizosphere > Soil | place: USA... | reverse complement strand
CGGCCGGGATAGCGCGGCGGCGCGTAGTCGCGGAGCGCCTTGTAGTTGGCCTTCTGCACGTCGCGCAGCGCCGCCGGCAACGGGCGGCCGAGCGACCGGTAGGCCGCGAAGGCGGCCTGCCAGGCCCGATAGAGGGTCCGCCGGAACACGCGGCGCAGCTTCTTCCAGAGATATGTGGCGCGATCGGGGCCGTGCACGATGACGGCGGCATGCACGCGCAGGCGCGCGGCCAGGCCGGGGGGGCCCGCGGCGGTCGCCGGCAGGTGGCCGCGGAACCCCGTCGGGTACGTGTCGAAGAGCGCGACCAGGCGCACCTCCTCGCCTTCGGCAGCCAGGTGCCTGGCCATCTCCACCGCGACGTTGCCGCCGAACGAGGCGCCGCCCAGGGCGTAGGGACCCTCGGGCTGCACGGCGCGCACGGCGCGCAGGTAGAGCGCCGCCATGTCCTCGATGCGCGTCAGGGGCGCCTCCGTCCCGTCCAGGCCGCGCGCCTGCAGCCCGTAGAACGGCTGGTCGTCCCCGAGGTGCCGCGACAGCGCGCGATAGTTGAGGACGTTGCCGCCGACGCCGTGCACGCAGAAGAACGGGGGCCGGGAGCCTGCGGGCTGGATGGGGACGAGGGAAGACCATCCGGCCTGCGCGTCGGGTGCCCGGAGCACGACCGCCAGGGCCTCGATGGTAGACGCGTCCAGCAGCGTCGCGAGCGGCAGGTGCCGGCCGAAGGCCTCCTCGATCTCCACGAACAGCCCCACGGCCATCAGCGAGTCGCCACCCGCGTCGAAGAAGTCCTCCTTTACGCCCGCCGGCTCGCGGCCGAGCACGTCGGTCCACAGGCGGAAGAGCTCGCGCTCGACCTCGTCGCGAGGCTCCACGACCGGCGGGCGGGCCTCGGGCTCGACGTCACCCGGCGCGGGCAGGCCGTTGACGTCCAGCTTGCCGTTGGGCGTGAGCGGGAACGCGTCCATGGGGACGATCCGCGTCGGCACCATGTGCGCCGGCAGGCGCGTGGAGAGCGAATCACGCAGGGCGCCGGGGGACGGCGGTGCGGACGGATCGAGCACTACGTACGCCACGAGGCGCCGGGCGCGGCGGGTGTCCTCCCGGGCCACCACCGCCGCCTGGAGCACGCCCTTTTCGGCCAGCAGCGCCGATTCGATCTCGCCGGGCTCGACGCGGAAGCCGCGGATCTTGACCTGCCGGTCCGCGCGCCCCAGGCATTCGACCGTTCCGTCGGAACGGTAGCGGGCCAGGTCGCCCGTCCGGTACAACCGCGCTCCCGTCCCCGGGTGGAACGGGTCCTCGATGAACCGCTCCGTGGTCAGCTCCGGCCGGCCCAGGTAACCGCGGGCCACCCCGGCCCCGCCAATGTAGAGCTCGCCCTCCCCACCCACCGGCACCGGCCGGCGATCCGGATCGAGGATGTGGAGCGACGTGTTGGCGATCGGCCGGCCGATGGGGATCGGCCCGTCCACGCTCCGCACCTCGTGGACGGTGGACCACACGGTCGTCTCCGTCGGACCGTACATGTTCCATAGAGCGCGTGTGCGCGCCTTGAGGTCGCGCGCGAGCTCGGCGGACAGCGCCTCGCCTCCGCAGAGAGCGGTCAGCCGCGGGCTTCCGGTCCAGCCGGCGGCCAGCAGCATGCGCCAGGTCGCGGGCGTGGCCTGCATCAACGTAGCGCCCGAGGAAGCCAGGGCGTCGCGCAGCAGCCGGCCGTCCCGCGCCACGGCCCGGCTGGCCATCTCGACGCGGCCCCCCACCAGGAGCGGCAGGTAGAGCTCGAGGGCCGCGATATCGAAAGAGAGCGTGGTCACCGCGAGGACGACGTCATCCCGGCCCAGCCCCGGCCGCTCGCGCATCGAGTGAAGGAAATTGGACAACGCGGCGTGCGGGATCTGCACGCCCTTGGGCTGGCCCGTCGAGCCCGAGGTGTAGATCACGTAAGCGAGGTGATGTCCGGCCGCAAGGTCTTCGGGGCCCTCGCTGTCTTCGTCCCTGGGCTCCCCGTCGTCCACCATCACGAAGGAGGCATCCCGCGCGGAGAGGCGCGTCCGCAGCGGCGGCTCCGTGACGATCACCCTCGCGCCGGCATCCTCCAGCATGAAGGCCAGTCGTTCCGCGGGATAGCCCGGATCGAGCGGTAGGTAGGCTCCGCCCGCCTTCAGGACGCCCAGCGTGGCCGCCAGCAGATGGGGCGTGCGCTCCACGCATACCGCCACCAACCGGTCGGGCCCCACGCCCACGGCGCGGAGGCGCCGCGCGACCCGGTTGGCGCGCCGGTCCAGGTGGCGATAGGTCCAGACACGGCCTTCCAGGGCGACCGCGGGCGCGTGGGGCGTGCGCTTCGCCTGCTCCGCGACCAACCTGTGCACCGGGTCCGGGGGCCAGGCCCGCTCCGTGGCATTCCATTCCGGCCGCACCGCCACCGCGGTCAGCTCCTGCACCATCTCGCCCAAAGTGCTTCTCCCGCGGGCCCACGCGCGGTGACCCGCGTCACTCGCCCGGCTACAATCGAGGTGAGGGGATTCCAATGCGACGAGCGGTCATCGTCCTGCTAGCCACCGTCGCCGTCGCCGTGGGTCGGGAACCCTCAACGGCGCAGGAATCGCCGGTTGTCACGAGCCGGGTCTCCGAGTGGAGCGGGCCCTTCGACGTCGGCGAGTACTCGGTGCCGAAGCCGAAACCGATCGACATCCCCTACACGCTCTCGGCCATCTACATGCCGAAGTCGATCTGGCCGTCGTTCGCGTGGGGCTTCCTCCGGACCAACAACGAGCGCAATGCCGTGAAACGGACGAAAGGCCAGCGCATGCCGTTGCTGGGCTATTACCAGGGGGACAGCCCCGAGGTCCTGGACTGGCAGATCAAGATGGCGGTCGACCGGGGCATCACGAATTTCATGTTCGGCGACTACTGGGTGGACAACGTCGATCACCCCGTACTGGATACCAGCAGCAAGGCGTTCCTCGCTTCGCGTTACGGCGACTACATGTCGTTCGCGATGCTCTACAACTTCTGCCTGACCCCCAAGGACGATGCCGCAGAACGGCAAGCCTGCTTCCTGAACAAGGTGCTGCCCTTCTACGTCTCGCAGTACTTCACCCGGCCAAACTACCTGAAGATCGAGGGGCGGCCGGTCATCCAGTTCCTGCACGTCGGCGCCGCCACCGGCCTCTCCGACCCGGCGGCCATCCTGGGCTTCCTGCAGGATGCCGACGACTACATCGCCGCCCACTCGGGTTACGCGGGCGCCTATTGGATCGCCAACGAGACGATCGGGGCTCCCTACAACCCGGGCGGCACGATCAGCTTCGAGAACGTGGCGCTGGCCGGGTTCGACGCGGTGGCGCCCTACTATGTGCTCCCGTACCTCTGGCCGGACATCAACGCCTGGGCGCAATTCCCCCAACTCTGGGGGAACTTCCCGATCCATATCCCCGACTGCCCGCCACCCGGCCCGGAGAACTGCAACCGCACCGGCAACTTCGACTGGCCGGCTGGACGGCCCTATTCGGGCGCGTCCGATTCGGTCGTGGACGCATCCATCGATCGCCATGCGCGGGCCTTCGAGGCCGCCGCCGCCATCCCGCCGCCCTTGCCGGGCGTGAAGTTCATCCCTTCGATCGCCACCGACTTCGATTCCCGGGCGACGTATTGGTCGCGCCATCACCTCTATTTCAACGGCCAGAGCGACGACGGGTACGCCTACCTGCTGGGCGCCGTCAAGGCGCTGGTCGACGGCAACCCCGACCTGGTCCCGTCCAGCTCCAATACCGGCAAGCCCCTGGTGGGCCTGGGCGCCTGGAACGAGCAGCAGGAATCCTCGTCGGTCGAGCCCGGCTACAGCGAATTCCAGTGGCCGGGCGACGCCAACCCGGACCCCTGGTCCATCGCCACCGCCGCCGCCACGGTCTTCGGCGGGCCGCCGACCTACGACAGGTACACGCCGCCGGACCTGGGCCTGGGCTTCCCGGAGAAGAGCGACTGGACGTTTTCGACGGCCACGGGCGCGGGCCTGGACGAGTGGAACACCATGGCCACCGCCGGGCTCGCGATTGGACCGGGCGACGTCCTCCAGGTCTCCGGCCCGGGCCGGATCGTGATCAACGCCCCCACCTACGTGCGGGCCGCGAGGTTCGACAAGGTGAAGCTGCTGATCCGGATCGACGAGGGCGCGAGCCGCCTGGCCAGCGTGGTGCTCTTCATGCAGAGCTCCGATTATTCCGCCACGGCGCATCTGTTCGGTGAGCCGCAGGAGAGCGGCCACCAGTTCTATCCCCTGCGCATGCGCGCGGGGCCGGGGGCGCCGGGGATGGATGGTTTCCGCGAGTACACCTTCGACGTGTCGTCAGAGCCTGAGCGGTGGAAAGGGACCGTCAAGTTCCTGGAATTCCGCTTCGAGGCGAAGGGCTGCTGGCAGGTGCCGTCGCCCTGCCCCCATATGCGCTATTCGGTGAAGAGAGTCTGGATGGAGTAGCCGGTCCGGCTACGGCGCCTGGTAGCTGATCCGATAGATCGCACCGGCGCTGTCGTCGGACACCAGCAGCGCGCCGTCGGGCATCACCAGCACGTCGGCGGGACGTCCCCACTCGTCCTCGCCCCGCAACCAGCCCTCCGCGAACGTCTCGTAGGATACCGCCTCGTCGCCCTTCAGCCGCACGAGCATCAGGCGGTAGCCGATCTTGCGGCTGCGGTTCCAGGATCCGTGCTCGGCAATGAAGACCTGGCCGCGGTACTCGGCCGGGAACATCGAGCCGGTGTAGAACCGCATCCCGATGGCGGCCACGTGCGGGCCCAGCTTTCGCGCGGGCGCCACGAACTCCGAGCACGGTCGCGACCGCCCGAACTGCGGGTCGGCCACGTCCCCGCCATGACAGTACGGGTACCCGAAGTGCTGCCCGGCCCGGGACAGACGGTTCAGCTCGTCGGGAGGCACCTCGTCCCCCATCATGTCGCGGCCGTTGTCGGTGAACCACAGCTCGCGCGTACCGGGACGCCAGTCGAAGCCGACCGTGTTGCGCACGCCGCGGGCCACGATCTCGAAGCCCGATCCGTCCGGCTTCATGCGGGTGATGGACGCATAGGGGTCCCCGCGGTCGCAGATGTTGCACGGCGCGCCGATGGGGACGTAGAGGAGGCCATCGGGTCCGAAAGCGATGAACTTCCAGCCGTGTTGCCGGTCGGTCGGCAGGTCGGCCTTCACCACCACCGGCGCGGGCGGCCTCTTCAGCCGTTCCTCGATGCCGTCGTAGCGGAGGATGCGGCTCGTCTCGGCGACGTAGAGCGCGCCCTCGCGAACGGCCACGCCGTTGGGCATCATCAGCCCGCGGGCCAGCGTCAGGATCGCTTCGGCGCGGCCGTCCTTGTCGGAGTCCACGACGGCGTAGACGTTGCCTTCGTCGCGGCTGCCCACGAAGAGCGTGCCCTCGGGGCCCAGCGCCATCGACCGCGCGCCGGGCACCGGATGGGCGTAGAGGTCGATCCGGAAGCCGGGGGGCAGCTTGACGCTGTCCAGGGGCAGCGGGCCGGCTCCCGAAGCCTGTCCGCACGCGGCAACGACGCCGGCCACCCCGAAGGCGGCCACCGTCCGGTGGCTGGCCGTTCTCATCCTTCGAGCGTAACACCCCGCCGAGGGGCCGATATCCTGGAGACGGAGGCACGCGTGAGCGTCGCATGGGTCGGCAAGAGCCGCTACTGGAAGCCGGGACCGCCCAACGGCAAGGCACCCCGCTTCACCATGCCGCTCGTCGAGGACACCGTGCTCCGCGTGGCGGCGATGAACGGACGCACGCGCCATGTCTCCATGGCCGCGGCGGTGAGCTGCTCGAGCCGGCTGGCCCTGCGGGTCGCGCTGGCCACCACCGGGCTCAACCCCGAGTGGTGGCCGTTCCGCTTCGGGGGCGGCGCGAAGCCGCGGGTGGTCAAGGCCCCGTCCAGCGCCCTGGGCTCGGGGGTGCGACAGTTCCGCGAGCGCATCGAGGAGGTCGCGCGGCTCGAGGCCTTCGCCCCGGAGCTGGCCCAGTTCGGCGTGGTGGAGGAGCTGGTGCGCGGCGCGCAATACGAGGCGGACGGCTTCGTCCTGGGCGGCCGGGTCACCTTCTTCCATCCGCTCGTCCAGTCCTGGCGGGGCGAGCGGATCGTGGCCTACCGGAGGTGCGAGCCTCCCCACGGCTTCCGCGACGCGGTGGCGCTCGCGCTCCGCGCGGTGGGCCTCGACGACGCCCCCTTCTGCGCGGAGATGCGGAACCGGCGAGGGCGCTGGGTGCTCATCGAGCTGCACGCGCGCCTGGGCGAGGACGCGGGACTCCCCAGGAAGATGTGGTCCCCGTCCCCGCTGGCGGCCATCGAGAAGGCGACCGAGGCCTAGCCCGTCAGCTCGCGCCGGCGGTGCCCGCCAGTGCGGGCGGCGGCACCTGGTCCCGCAGCGTGTGCACCTGCAGGGTCCCGTCGAACCCACGGACGGTGGTCTGCGCCAGCGGGACGGTGTCGAAAGCCCATTGGACGTGCTGCTGCGTGCTGGGGCTCAGTACGACCGACGTATGGAGATCCTTGCACAGCCCTTCCAGCCGGGCGGCCAGGTTCACGGTCGCGCCGATCACGGAGTACTCGAGCCGGTCCCGCGATCCCACCGTGCCCGCGGTCAACGGTCCGGTGTGGATGCCGATCCCGATGCGCAGCTCGGGGCGCCCGGGCGGGCGCTCGCGGTTCAGCTCCTCCACCCGCGCCAGCATCTCGACCGCGGTCCGCACCGCGCGGCAGGCGTCGTCACGGGTGCTCGTCCCCAGCGGAACGCCGAAAACCACCATCAGGCCGTCCCCGATGAACTTGTTCAGGAAGCCGTGGTTCCGCTGGACCACCTCGCTCATGGCCGTGAAGTAATCGTTGAGCCAGGCCAGCACCTCGCCGGAGGCCTTGCCCGCGGTCAAGCTGGTGAAGTTGCGGATGTCGGAGAAGAGCACGGTGGCCGTCCGCTCCTCTCCCGCCAGCACGATCTCGCTCCGGCGCCGCCAGATCTCGTCCACCACCTCCGAGGAGACGTAACGGCCGAAGAGACCCATGAGCTGGTGCCGTTCCGCCTCCGCCTCGGCCTTCAGCCGGCGCTCCTCGAGGAATCGGAAGGCGAGCACCGCGGGCATGGCCAGGAGGATCACCGCCTCCGTGGAGACGACGCGGACCCACAGGAGGCGCGTGATGAAGAGGTACTCGACCGCGGCGTAGGCAGCGAGGGCGGCGGCCGCCACCACGAGCGCGCCCTGGAAGGGCCGCGCGCGGAGGGCCAGGCCCGTGACCAGGCAAGCCACGGCCAGGTTGACGGCCCACAGGCCCCGCGTGCCGAGCGGCCTCACGATCGCTCCCGTGAGCAGCGTGCCGACCGCCGCGGCGTGGATCTCCGGCCCCGGCACCAGCCGCCTGCCCTCGGGCCCGCGGAGCCGGAAGAGCGGAGTGGCGAAGCGGTCCTGGGATTTCGACGAGCTCTGGCCCACGATCACGATCCGCCCGCGGAACGGCGACGGATCGAACCCCGCCTCGAGCACGCGGCCCGCGCTCACCACCTCGGCAGGGTGCTGGGTCCAGTAGCTGATGAGGCAGGAGGGCAGGCCGCTGCCGTCCAACGGGATGTCCGTGGACCCGAGGCGGAAGCCTCCCCGACGCCCGGGCTCGAGCGGCTTCTGGACGTAGTTCGTCACGAGCGCCACCGCGAACGAGAGGCCCTGGTACTCGGTGGTCCGCAACGCCAGGTACATGCGGCGGACGAAGCCGTCGGCGTCCAGCAGCAGGTTGACGAAGCCGACGTCGAGCGCGTGCTCCTTGAACTCCGGGAGCGGCTCGCTGGAGGCCAGCTGGTGCCCGCCGAAATTGTCGGCCAGGATCACGTTGCCCGCCTCGGCCAGCGCCGCGGCCAGCCGGCGCTCGCCCTCGGCCTCGGCCGGCCGCTTCTCGCTCAGCAGCACGTCCAGCCCGATCAGCTCGGGGCCGCCCGCCGCGATCCTCTCCAGGGCCTCCGCGAGCACCGCCCGCGGCGCCGGGAAGACGCCGAGCCTCGCGAAGGTCTCGTCGTCGAAGTCCACGACCGCGACGCTGGGCAGCGGCGGAGGCGGCGGCCTCCGGCGCACGAGGAGGTCGTACGCCTCCAGCTCCGCCGACTCGAGCAGCCGGAGCCGGCTCGCGCCCGCCACCACCGCGCAAACGAGGAGCGCGAGGACGAGGGTGGCGAGGAGCGGACGCTTGCTCATGCGGAGCGTGATCTTATACACTCTCGCGCCGACCCGAGGACCACAAGAACCTTTAGTGCGCGCCGCCCTCCTGAGACGCCTTGCCGTCGCCGCCCTCGCCGTGGCGTCCTCCGCCTTCGAGGTCTCGGCCCAGGATGACGGCCAGACGAAGGAGCCCCCGCCGGGGACGGTGGCCGGCAAGCCGGACACCGGGAAGAAGGACGAGACGACGGACAAGGCCCGCCGCAAGCGGGTGGTGAGCGACCTGTCCGGCTTCGACCTCCTCGATCAGGGCAAGGTGAAGAGGGAGTCGATGGTGGTGGGCGCCACCCGCGGGAGCGTCCCGCCCGTGCTGCTGGCTCCGCGCCTGGGACGGGTCTACGGCGACCGGCCGGTCTTCGAGTGGAGCGACGCGAGCCAGCCCGCGGGCTTCGTCGTCGCGCTCACGGACGAATCGCAGGAAGAGGTCTTCCGCGCCGAGACCCCGGCCTCGCGATGGGCCTACCCGGCGGAGGCCCCGCGTCTCGAGCCGGGGCGCACGTACTTCTGGACGGTCCAGGCCTCGTCGGGCCTCTTCGCCACCCCGTCCGATCCCGCCGGCCTGCTCGTGATGGCGGGCGGCCAGCGCGAGGAGATCGAGCGGGCCCTGGCCGCGGTCGCGACGGCCGATCCGTACGAGCAGGCCCGGGGGCGGGCGAAGGTCTTCACCGACCACCGCCTGTGGTACGACGCCGTCGCAGCGTACTCCGAACTGATCGCGCGCTTCCCGGAGCGCCCCGAGGCCTACGAGGATCGCGCCACGATCTACGCGCAGCTCGACGCCACCCAGGCCCGGGCGGACGAGGACTTCGCCCGGGCCGAGGCCCTGAAGGCCCGCGCGCGCTAGGCCGCGCCGCTACTGCTCGGAGCGGAGCTCGAAGCTGCCGATGGGGAAGGTGGTGGCCGCGTCGGAGAAGATCGTGCCCGTGATCTTCGCGCCATCCCAGCGGCCGACGTAGAAGCGGGTGCCCGCCGCCGTCTTCACCGAGTAGCGGACCTGGCCCTTGCGCGGCTGCTCCACGCCGGTGAGCGGCACGGACACGCTGAGCGCGCGCTGGTAGGAGAGGCTGCCGGTCGTCCCCGAGAAGCGGACGGTGACCGACTTGCGGCCCTCGGCGTCCGTCTCGGCGCCCGTCCATGCGCCGTCCAGGGTGAGCGCGGGCGTGCCCGCCGCCGTTGCGGCCGCGGCCCCGCCCGCCGGCGGGGGCCCCGCCACCGCGGCCGGGACGCGCAGGCCCACGATGCGCAGCGCCTCGCGGGCGCCCGGACGGGCCGACTCCACGGCGGAGAGAGGGACGCCGAAGCGGCCCGTCTGGCGCGCCGCGTCGAAGAGGTCGACGAGGACCTTGCCCTCCGGGGCCAGGCCGGCGGCATGCCGCGGAGACTCGCCCCGCACGAGCATGAGCACCAGGTCCCGGGCCACGGCGCCCCACCACAGGGCCAGGCGCCCGCGGCTCACGGGCCCGCCCCTCCCTCCCAGCCGCGTCCAGTCCTCGTTGTAGGCGGCCGCGTCCTCCTCGGTCACCGTCAGTATCGGGTCGCTCTTCCCCATCAGGACGATCACGGGGTCCGAGTCCACGCCCCGCACCTCGAGGTCCTCGCCGCGCGAGGCGCGCAGCGGCACCGCGGCCGCGCCCAGGCGCCGCGTAGCGTCCAGGGCGCGCTCCGCGGCGGAGCGGCCGCCGGAATCGGAGAGGACGAATGCGGGACCCAGGCCGGTGGTGAGCAGCGCGTGCTGGTGGCCGGCGGCGTCGACGAAGGGCTCGGCCGCGAAGCTGAAGTCCACGGGGTCGAGGGGCGGAGACACGGTCAGCGAGGACTGCGCCACGTTGTCGAGGGCCTCCACCTTCACCTCGACGGGGGCGCTGGCGCCGGGCGCCGCCCCGCGTGGCACGATGGCCTTCACGTCGACGTCGCTGCTGCCGACCACGAGGGCGGGGGCTCCGCCGATCTTCACCGCGTTCGAGGCGGGCTGCATGTGGAAGCCGCGGCCCGTGATCGTCACCAGGTCGCCCGCCGAGGCCGTCTTCGGCTCCACGCCGGTGGCGAGGGGGAGGCGGCCGAGCAGGAACGAAAAGGCGTTCGACGCGTCCGCCCCCATCGTCACCACGACGGGCACCGACGCGCCCACGCCCCCCGCGCCGTCGGGGACGCGGACGCGCAGCGCGGTGGCCGTCGCGGACACGACCGGCGCCTCGATGGATCCAAACCGCACCTTGGCGCCCAGGCCCCAGTTGGTGCCCGCGAGCGTGACCTCCTCGCCGGGCATGGCCACGCTCGGCGAGACGCCGTGGATGCGCGGCGTCTGGTACACCGTCACCTGCATGGCGGCGGAATCGCGGCCGCCCACGCTCACGGTCACCGGGACCTGGGTGGGACGGCCCGCTGCCGCGGCCAGCTCCGGCACCTCCACCTGCAGCTCGGTCGGCGCGGCCTTGAGCACGCGCGCCGGCTTCCCTTCGATCCGCACCGTGTTGCCCTGGGCCTGGGGGGCGAAGTCCTTGCCGCTGAGGGTGAGCGTCTGGCCCGGAGCCACGCGCGACGGGCTGATGCCCTCGAGCTTCGGCGCGCTCGGGGATCGGGAGATCAGGACGACGGCGCCGCCCAGGAGGACCAGGGCGGCCACGGCGATGGCGCCGTACTTGGCCGCCGGAGGCAGGCCGCCGCCGGCCTTCGCGGCGGCGGGCCGCGGCCCGGCGGCCGGTTGGGTGCGCGGCGAGGGCGGTCGCGGCGCGGAGGGCCTGGGGACGGGGGCCGCGGGACCGGCACCGGCGGCGCGATCGGCCGCTGCCAGCGCCGCCTCCGTGGGCTTCCGCCTCGGGATCGGCGGCGGCTCGACGGGCTGGGTCTGGGCGGCGAGGGGCACGGGCGCGGCGGGCCGGGCGACGGGCGCCGCGGGCGTGGCCTTCGCAACCGGCACGGGCGGCGGCGCGGCGGCGGGGGCTGGCGGCGCCGGCTCCTCCTCCAGCACCACCGGCTCGTCGAACATGACCGCCGGTGGGTTGTCCTCCACGAAGAAAGCGTCCTCCACCATCTCGGGCTCCCCGGCCGCGGGCTCCGCCACGAACGACGGGGCAGCGGCCGCGGGCGTGGGAGCGGCGGGAGCCTCCGGCTCGTCCTCGATGAAGAACGCCCCTTCCTCGGGTGAAACGCTTTCCACGGCTGCGGGTCCGGCGGCGGCGGCAGCGGGCGGACCGGGCGGACCGGGATCCATCACCAGCAGATCGTCGAGCGGAGCCGCTGGCGCGGCCGCGGGAGGCGCCGCGGCCGGTGGAGGCGGAGGTGCCGGCTCAGCCCCGGGCTCTTCCACGAAGAAATCGAACCCACTGTCCGACTCGGCCGCCGCAGGCGGCGCGGGCTCCGGGGCCACCTCGAGCACGGGCTCGGGCTCGGCCATCGACGCGATCAGAGGCTCCGGCTCGGGGGTCAGGAGCTCTTCCAGCTCGGGCTCGGCGGGCCGGGAGAACGCGCTCGCCGGCATGGCGAACATCGTGGCGTCGGGATGAGGCTCCGCCGGGCTGGCCGCGGGCACGAGGTCGGCGAGCGCATCCTCCACGGCGGGACCGCTGGCGGCGGCGGGGCTGCGCGGCGCGCGCGCCTCTGCCGGCGGCGCCGCCGGCACCAGGTCCGCGAGCGCGTCGCCCTCTTCGACCGCGGCCGCGGCGGGGCCGGCGGCGGCTTCCTCTCCCGCCGAGGCCAAGCGGCACTCGATCATGACGCTCGACTCGTCGCCCGGCGCGCCCAGCCACAGGATGTCGCGGTCGCGCAGCGGCGCCTGCCCTTTGACGCGGTCGTCGTTCACGTAGATCCCGCGCGGGCTGTGCGTGTCGTGCACCGTCACGCCGTCGAGGTCCATCCAGATGCGCGCGTGGATCGGGCTCACGCCGGGAGCATCGAGGCAGAAGCGGCAGTCGGTGTCCGAGCCGATGAGGATCTCGTCCACAGCCTCGTCGGCGTCCAGGCGCTGGCCGTCGAGAGGGCCGCCCCGTACCGTGAACGACGCGATGGATGGAGGGAGATCGGGCATTCGCAGGGCGGTGGCGCGATTCTAGGCCCCGCTCCCGGGCCGGTCAAGGCGCCGCGCGGATCGGCGCGCGGCCGTGCTGATATAATCGTGCCCCGCGATGAAGGACGAGCGAAAGGAAAGGCGGATCTTCGGCTACGAGGAGGCCGCCGCCATGCTGCCGGAGGTGCGGCGCCTGACCGAGGAGGCGTACCGCACCGTGGAGGAGCTGGGCAGCGACGGCGGGCCCGCCCGCAGCCGCACGGACCTCCAGAAGAGGCTGGAGGAGATCGTGAACCGCTGGGCCCGCTCCCTCGTCGCCATGGGCCTGGAGGTGAAGGGCCTCTGGCTCGTGGACTTCGACAACGGGTCGGGATACTACTGCTGGCGCTATCCCGAGGACGGGCTGCATTACTACCACTCCTACGAAGAGGGCTTCTCCGGCCGCATGCGGATACAGTGAAGCGATGAGCGACGCGCTCCAGGCGGCGCTGCAGTTCGGGTTCATCGTCCTCGTGCCTTTCGTCGCGGTGGCGGGCGGCCTGGTGACGTTGTTCGCGGTGGGCGCGCTCTTCGACGCGCTCGAGAATCCCGGGGAGCTGCAGTCGCGCGTCGACGGCTTGTTCCGCCGGCCGCCGCGTCCGCCGAAGACGCCGGGGCCCGACCACTACTATCAGCCGCACTGGAGCCCGCAGGAGCCACGCAAGACCGCGGGCGCGTGACGGTCCCCGCCGCCGATCTGCTCTCCTGGACGCGCGCCCGCACGCGCGAGATGGCCGGGCTCGCCAAGGAGCTGGTCGAGATCGAGTCCCCCTCGACGGACGCCGCGGGCGTCGCCGCGGTGGCCTCCCGTCTGGCCGTGGAGCTCGAGGCCCTCGGCCTGCGCGTGGAGCGCGCGCCCGTGGACGGCGGCGGGCCCATCCTGCGCGCGGCGAGCGAGGCGAGCGGCGCGCGTCCCGTGATGCTGCTGGGGCACCTCGACACGGTCTGGCCCCTCGGGACGCTGGCCCAGCGCCCGGCGCGCGTCGAGGGCGACCGCCTGCTGGGTCCGGGATCGTTCGACATGAAGGCGGGCCTCGTGGTCGCGACGTACGCCCTGCGCGCCCTGGCCGCTCGCGGCCCGCTGCCCGCGGTCACGGTCTTCTTCACGCCCCTCGAGGAGGTGGACTGCGAGTCCTACCGTCCCTCGATGGAGGCGGCCATGAAGTCGTCGGCCGCCGTGCTCGACTTCGAGCCCGCGTGGCCGGGCGGGGCGGTCAAGACGCAGAGGAAGGGGTCGGGCTCGGTCACGATTCGCGCCCACGGCCGGGCGGCCCACGCCGGCGCGGATTTCGACAAGGGCCACAACGCGATCCTGGAGCTGGCCCACCGCTGCCTGGAGGCCGCCGCCCTCACGGACCTGGAGCGCGGCGTGACCGTGAACGTCGGGGTCATCCGCGGCGGCATCCGCTCGAACGTGGTGCCGGAGCTGGCGGAAGCGGAGGTGGACTTCCGCGTCCGCACCCTGGAGGACGGCCGCCGGATCGAGGCCGCGCTGTGCGGCCTGCGATCGGGCGATCCCGAGGTCACCCTGCACGTCGAAGGCGGCCTGCACTATCCACCCCTGGAGCGCGGGCCGGGAGTGGTGCGCGTCTACGAGGCCGCGCGGGCCGTGGCCGCGGAGATGGGGATGGAGCTGGCCGAGGTCGCGACGGGCGGAGCGAGCGAGGCCGCCTTCGCCGCCGCCCTCGGCGTTCCCACCCTGGACGGCCTCGGCGCCGACGGCGACGGCGCCCACGCGGAGCACGAGCACGTCCTCATCCCGTCGCTCCCCGAGCGCGCCGCCCTGGCCGCGGGCCTCATCGCGAGGCTGGCCGCTGACACTCCGGCCGGGACGTAACGTCGTGCCGCTCGGGTCGCGCCCGCGCGCTCAGCGCGACGCCTCGCGTCACTCCGCCTACGCGGCGAGCACCCCGAGCTGCCTGCCGACCTTCGTGAAGGCCTCGACCGCGCGGTCGATGTGCGCGGGCTCGTGGGCGGCCGAGATCTGCACCCGGATCCGGGATTGGCCGCGGGGGACCACCGGGAAGAAGAAGCCCTTGACGTAGATGCCCTCGTCGAGGAGAGCGCGCGCGAACCGCTGGGCCAGCGGCGCGTCCTCGGGCGTGAAGCGCGAGAACAGGATGGGAACGATGGGGTGCACGCCCGGCCGGATCTCGAAGCCGGCCGCGGTCATGCGCTCGCGGAAGGTCCGCGTGCTCGCCTCCAGGCGGTCGCGCAGGGCGGTGGTCTGCGAGAGCAGCTCCAGCGCGCGCAGCGTCGCGCCCGCCACCACCGGCGGGAGCGTGTTGGAGAAGAGGTAGGGCCGGCTCCGCTGCCGGAGCAGGTCGATCACGTCGCGGCTGCCCGCGATGCAGCCGCCGGAGGCCCCGCCCAGCGCCTTTCCGAACGTGGTGGTGATGATGTCCACCCGCGCCCCGCAGTGCTCGGGCGTGCCGCGGCCCGTCTTGCCCATGAAGCCCGTCGCGTGGGAGTCGTCCACCAGCACGAGCGCGCGGTGGCGCTCCGCCAGCGCGGCGATCTCGCGCAACGGGGCCACGTCGCCGTCCATGGAGAAGACGCCGTCGGTCACGATCATGCGGAAGCGGGAGCCCGCCGCCTCGCCGAGCTTGACCTCCAGGTCGCGCATGTCCGCGTGCTCGTAGACGAGCCGCTTGGCCTTGCACAGGCGCACGCCGTCGATGATCGAGGCGTGGTTGAGGCGGTCGGTGAGGATGGCGTCGTCGGCGCCCAGCAGAGGCTCGAAGACGCCGCCGTTGGCGTCGAAGCAGGCGGCGTAGAGGATCGCGTCCTCCATGGCGAGGAAGGCCGCCACCCGCTTCTCCAGCTCGAGGTGCAGCGCCTGCGTCCCGCAGATGAATCGGACGCTGGACATCCCATAGCCCCACTCCTCGAGCGTCCGCTGCGCGGCCGCGAGCAGCTCGGGGTGTCCGGAAAGGCCGAGGTAGTTGTTCGCGCAGAAGTTCAGGACCGGTCGCTCCCGGCCCTGCACCTGGATCTCCGGCCCCTGGTGGCCCAGGATCGGCCATTCCTCCTTCCACAGGCCCTGCTCGCGGATCTGCCGCAGCTCGCCCGCGAGGAACTCGTGGAACCGTGGATCCATTGATCGCCTCCTGCCCGGATTCTATAGGACGCGCGTGGGTACGCCTGGGCTTGCCGCCCGCCGTGTGCTACCGTCCATGGCGATGATCGCGCTCCTCCTGGCGGCCGTCCTGGCGGACGCGAGGCCCCCGGCGGACCTCGTGGTCGTGGGCACCCTCGTGAGCCCGCGGCCGGACCGCTCCCTGGCCATCCTGCGCTCGGCGGGCCGCACACGAACGGTAGCCGCGGGAGACACGGCCTTCGGCGGAAAGGTGGCGTTCGTCTCCGCCGGCGCGGTCGGCCTGGACTTCGGCCCGGAGCGCGTGGAGCTGCGGCTGTCCGGTGCGAGTCCCACGACCACGCCGCCGATGGCAGCCCAGGCCAGGCCCGCGACGGACGGATCCCTCGCTCTGGCTCGCAAGGACCTGGAGCGTCGGCTCGGTGAAGAGATCCCCAGGATCCTGGCGGAGACGACGGTCGTGCCCTATCTGGACCAGGGCGCGGTGACGGGCCTCCTCGTGTCCCGGCTGCCACCGGGCATCCTCAGCGAGGTCGGCCTTCGACAAGGGGACGTGCTCCAGAGCCTCAACGACGTCCCCGTGGACAGCCTGGCCACCCTGGCCTCGCTGTGGCCCCGCTTCCAGAACGCGACCGAGGTGCGGGCCACCGTCCTGCGGGACGGAAGGCCGCTCAACCTCAGTATTTCGCTCCACTGACCGGTGGTGGCGGGCGAGAAATTCCTCGAGTCGTACAAGGGCGAGACGACGGACCAGCTCCTCGAGATGGAGGGCGAGTACCGGATCGATTCGCTCGTCCTCGCGTTCGAGCAGGCCATTCAAGGGAAGGGCTCACAAGGCCCGATCGCGCCGCAGGAGCGCTACGTGCTCGCCGTGGAGGGCCTCGAACGCGAGGTCAACAACGGCGGCTACAGCCAGTTCTTCACCAACTCCTCGCACGAGTTCGTCGACGTCATCGAACAGGCGCTGTTGGCGATCGGGTGCCCGAAGACGGCCGCCATCACACGGGACGCGATCTCCGCTCTCGGCATCGCCGGCCCGGTCAGCGGCGACAAGGCGGAGCAGGTGGTCCTGGCCGAAGACCAGGCGGTGCTGGATGCCCTGAGCGCCTGCGACCAGCGCTACTACGACAACGACGAGGCGATCGCCGACAGGTTGTTCGCCTGGATCAAGGAGAACCGGGCCATCGTTCGCGTCGGCGCGTGAGCCGCTAGTAGATCTTCAGCCCCATCACCCGCTTCCACACGGTCATGTGGCGGACCTCGTCCACGAGGATGAAGCCCGCGGAGAGCAGGTAGTCCTTCGTCCGGATCTGGCTGATGAGGGCCGTGTACGCTTCCTGGGCCGCGATCTCGATCTCCAGCGCCTGTGAGACGAGGTCGTCGGCGGAGCGGAAGCGGAGGTCGTAGCCGGACAGCGGGCCCGGCGGCCGGCCGCCCCGCTCCTCGGCGATGGCGATCTGCGTGTCGCGGTGGCCCTGGTGGTCGCCGCGGAACTCCACCGCGTAGCTCTTCAACCCTGGCGGGAAGTGGCCCGCGCGGAGGCCCGCCTCGTAGAGGGCGATGGCGTGGTGCTCGATGGCGAGCGCGGCGTAGAGGATCGACAGGTCGGTCTCCTCGCCGCGGGTGAAGGCCTCGCCCGTGCCGTCGAGAAAGGCCAGGACCGCGGGGGCGACGCCGGCGGCACGGGCGATGCGCAGGACGAAGTCACGGCGCGGGACGGGGCGGGTCGTCATGTCTGGGTCTCGATCCAGAGCTGGGTGACGGTCAGGTGCCTCGACAGGTCCACCATGTGGCGCGCGAGGGCGCCGACGACGAACGGATCGGCGATCGCGGGAAGTCCTTCGGCGTGGGCATACACGAGGGCTTCCTGCGCCGCGCGCAGGCCCTCGAGGTCGGGCTCCGCGGGGGCGGACGGCGTGGCGCCGGACGACGCAGGCAGGCCGAGGCGGCGGCGGAAGCGCGCGCGGGCGGCCTGGTGGCGGGCATGGTCGGCCAGGACGCTGGCGGCGAAGGGCCCCGCCGCCGCGAGCGCGACGCGCAGGCCGCGCAGGCGCGCGGCCACGTCGGACTCCAGGCCGTCGATGGCGTCGAACACTTCCCGAGCGGAGCCGTAGTCCTTCGCCTCGCCCGCGCGCGCGCCCAGCGCGGCCAGCGGCGCGAGGGCCATGCCCTTCAGCAGCGCGCGGCGGCCGCTACCAGTGGAAGCCAAGGGCGCCGCTCACGGCGTGCAGGCTGCTGTTGTCGCCTCCCGCGTGGGCGAACCGGTAGTCGAGGTTGAGCGAAAGGCCGCGGGCCACGCGAATCTCGACGCCGCCGCCCGCGTGCCATCCCAGCTCGATGTTGCCCTGCCCCGTCGGCGTGCCGCGCGCGGTCAGCTCGGCGGCCTGCGCCACGACGCCCGCGATCAGCGGATCGTCGAAAGGCGCGGTGCCGGTGAACACGAGGCTCTCGTCGGCCAGCGGCGTCTGCTCCGTGATCACCACCGTGAAGTCGAGGCCGGCGGCGGCGTACGGGCGCAGCCGGACGTGGTCCAGGCTGCGGATCGTGTACTTCAGCCCGAACGGCGAGACCTCCATCAGGCGCAGCCGTGTCTTGACGGACCGACGGACGGGGAACGGGGCCGCCGGCGGGCCGGCCAGCGCGTCCCCGGGGCTGGCCCCGGCCGCGAGGTTGGCCACGAAGGCCAACGGGTTCGTGATCGTGAGGGGTTCGCTGTCCGCGTGGCTCAGGCCGATCACGATCTCGTACGACAGCTTGCCGCCCGGCACGCGCGCGAGCGGGAGGTCGATGTAGCCGGCGGCCTGGATGCCCTGGCCGACGTCGTAGGGGTTCCACGAGGCGCCCACCATCACCCCCGCCTGGGCGCCGATCCGGCCGATGTCCGGGAGCAGCTCGTGGACCTCGGGCCCACGGTCGCCGCCTCCGCCCGCCGGAGGGGGCGGACCCGAGGGCTCCTGCGCCGCCACGGCCGCGGGGAGCAACGCGGCCAGCCACGCCACTGCCGCGGCCCGTCGAATGGAGGTCATGGCTATTTGCCGTCCCAGGATCCGGCGAAGTACTCGGCGAATCCCTGCGGTGAGGTCATGCAGTGCGTGTCGGTATGCGTCCCGTCGAGCCGGGTATCCACGAAGACGCACGGGCCGCGGCGGAGGATCAGGTCGTCGCGCCCGTCGCCGTTCCAGTCCCCCACCAGCACCTGGTCGACGTTGCCCAGGGACTCGTAGCAGATGTGCCGGTCGGGCCGGTCGTCGCCCGCATCGTCGAGGTCCACGCAGTTCCCGATGCGCGCGCCCAGGCGCGCGGGTTCGTCCGGCTTCCACCGGCCGGCGAAGTACTCCTGGCCGGGGATCACCCGGTGCTCCGGCTGCTTCGCCGGCCACGGGCCCTGGATGCGGCAGCGATCACCGCGGACCACGCACACCGACGCGCGCCCCCGGTGATCCGCCGAGCCCGAGAAATCGGCCGCCAGCAGCGCGCCGGCGTCCCCGATGAAGCCCAGGTCGAGTACGCTGTCGTGGGTCTCGCCGTCGTTGCGGCTGTCGATGAAGAGGGTGCCCTCCCGTCGCAGGGCCAGGTCCGCGGTTCCGTTGCCGTCATAGTCGGCGACCAGCATGGGCTCGCCGGTCGTCCCGTAGCACACGCCTTTCTCCGGCTCTCCCGCGTGGTTGAGATCCATGTAGACGCAGTTGTTGACGCGATACGCCAGCTTGGCCTTTGGATAGGGCGTCGCCGGCAGCCGCTCCTTCCTCTTCATGCAGCCGCCCGCCCCGAGCGCGGCGAGGCCGGCGAGCGCGAGCATGCCGACGGCGGCCTTCCTCATACGGGCCGTAAGTATCCCTGGGACGTCCGCGGCCGTCCACTCTGCCCCGCGCTCACCGTATGATGGGCGTTCATGGCCGAGACAGGGGTGCCGATCCGCGCGCGCCGATGGTTCCCGTGGGTACTGGTGGGGCTGCCCGTCGCGGGCGTGGCGCTGGGCCAGCGCTTCGTCCTCCCGGGGACCTCGATCGCCGATCTGACCCTGGCCGCGAGCATGTTCCTCGGCATCGGATACCTGGTGCGCGAGGCAAGGATCAAGGGCCGGCCCCGGCTGCCCCGGTGGACGCGGTGGCTGGCCGCGCTGTGGGCGTGGGCCGCCGTAGGGGGCCTGGTTCACATGCTCACCGAGACCGAGACGTTCTCCACCGCGGAGTTCTCCAAGTCCCTGGCCAAGCTCACGTTCTACGCGGTGGCGGTCATCGTGCTGTCGATGGTCGTCCGCGACAGCCCCCCGCTGGCGCCCCCGCGGCTGGTCCTCGTCGCGTTCGCGGTGGGGGGGGCCGCCGCGATCGCGGTGTACGTGGCCATGCTGATGAAGGTCCCGCTTCCCTACCAGCTGCTCTGGGGCCACGGTCCCGACGCGGCCTATTTCAGCGACCTGTGGTGGTTCGGCGGCTCGCACGAGGCCCGGCGCATCTTCCTGCGGGCACAGGGCCTGACCTCCGAGCCGTCCAAGCTCGGGTACCTCCAGGCGATGGCCCTCGCCTACCTGCTGCTGAAGCCGGCGCCCACCGTCCGTTTCGGGCTGGGCGTCCTCCTCATCCTGCTGTCCCTCATGCTGAGCTTCTCGCTCACCGCGTACGCCATGCTGGTGCCGATCGTGGCCCTGGCCCTCTACTACCGGTTGCGCGCCGGCGCCCTGGGCTGGAAGCCGCTGGCCGCGCTGGTGGTGACGCTCCTGCTCATCGCGCCCATCGCGCCCACCGTCTACCAGACCGTGGTGGTGCGCGCCATGCGGTCCTTCACGGGGGCCGGCGACATGTCGTCCTTCCTCCGCGTGCAGGGCAACTGGAGGATGACGTACTACCTGCTGGAGACGAGCCCGGTGGTGGGAGTGGGCCTCGGCAACTTCGACATCGTGGCCTGGGACCTGCGGGCGTTCATCTTCCAGGGGTACCTCATCGAGAGGGAGACGCAGGGCTGGAACGTCCTGGCCTACGTCCTGGCCACCACGGGCCTGCCGGGGCTGATCCTGCTGCTGGTCATGTTGATGTCGGCCTTCCGCGGGCGTGGGCGACTGGCGCTGCCTTTCGCGCTCGGCATGTTCGCCGACGGGACCTTCCTGGGCGCGGCCTACTGGGTCTTCCTCGCCCTCTACGCCACGGACAGCGAAGGCTGATGCGGCGCCCGCGGGCGGCCATCGCGCTCGTCCTGGCGGTGGCCACCCTGGCGGTGTACGCGCCGACGGTGCGCCACGGCTTCGTGGACTACGACGACGACGTGTACGTCTTCCGGAACCCGCACGTCGTGGCCGGGCTGACCGCCGAGTCGGTGGCCTGGGCCTTCACCACGATGGAGGTGTCCTACTGGCATCCCCTCACCTGGATATCGCACATGCTCGACTGCCAGATCTTCGGGCTCCGCCCGGCCGGCCACCACCTCACCAGCCTCGCCCTTCACACCGCCAACGTCGTCCTCTTGTTCGTGGTCCTGGCCCACCTTACGGGGGGTGTCTGGCGCAGCGCGCTCGTGGCCGCGCTCTTCGGCCTGCACCCGTTGAATGTGGAGTCGGTGGCGTGGGTGGCGGAGCGCAAGAACGTGCTGTTTGCCTTCTTCTGGATCCTGACCCTCGGCGCCTACGGCTGGTACGTGCGGCGGCCCGGGCCCGCGCGCTACCTGGCGGTGGCGGCGGGAACAGCGCTGGCCCTCATGTCCAAGCCCATGGCAGTCACGCTTCCCTTCGTCCTCCTGCTGCTCGACTTCTGGCCTCTGGCCCGGATGAGCCGCCCCGCATTCGTCCGGCTCTTCATGGAGAAGCTGCCCCTCATCCTGTTGGCGGCGCTGGCGAGCGCAGCGACCATCCAGGCACAGCTCCAAGTCGGCGCCGTGGTAGCAGTGGACGCCCTCCCGCCGGGCGAGCGGCTGGCCAACGCGGTCGTCTCGTACCTCGCGTACATCGGTAAGCTGGTCTGGCCCGCGCGCCTGGGCGTGTTCTACCCGCACCGGGAATCGTCGTTGCCCACGGCGCAGGTGGTGGCCATCGGCACGGTCCTCGTTCTGGTGACGGCGGCCGCCCTGCGGGCGGCGCGGCGAGCGCCGTACCTGGTCGTGGGCTGGTTGTGGTACCTGGGCACGCTGCTTCCCGTCATCGGGATCGTCCAGGTCGGGACGCAGGCCATGGCCGACCGCTACACCTACGTGCCCGCCATCGGCCTCTTCATCGCCGTGGCCTGGGGCGTCGCCGCCCTCGCCGCCCGCCGCCCGGCGCCGCGCGGGCTCGCGATGGCGGCGGCAGTCCTGCTCGTCGCGCTGGCCGCGCGGACCGTGGTGCAGCTACGCGCGTGGCGCGACAGCGCGAGCCTGTTCGCCGCCACGATCGCCGCCGTCCCCGACTCCTGGGTGGCGCACTACAACCTGGGCAATGCCTGGATGGCGGCGGGCCGAACCGCCGAGGCCGAGGCGGAGTTCAGTGAGACGGTCCGCTTGCGGCCGCGCTTCGCCCGCGGGCACAACAACCTCGGGGACGCGCTCGACGCCCTCGGCCGCCACGAAAGGGCCATCGCCGCCTACCAGGAGGCCATCCGGGTCAACCCCGAGATGGCCGAGGCCTACAACAATCTCGGCACGTCGCTGGCCGCGTTGGGGCGGCTGCAGGAGGCCGAGGTCCGGCTCCGCGAGGCGCTGAAGCGGCAGCCCGAGTTCGTGGAGGCCTGGCTGAACCTCGGGATCGTCCTCCGGCGGCAGGGACGGCTCGCAGAGAGCCGCGAGGCCCTCTCGCGCGCGGTGCTGCTCCGCCCCGATTTCGACCGCGCGCGCTTCCAGCGCGCGATCACCGCGGCGCAGGCGGGCGACCGGGAGACTGCGCGGCGCGACCTCGACGTCCTGAGCGGCCGCGACCCCGAGCTGTCGGCGCGTCTGGCCGCTGCCCTTCAGTCGCCGGCGGGCGCTAACGGCACTCCTGGACCTGGGCCGGCGCGCCCGGGAACGCGGTGAAGGGCCCGCCGGAGTCTCCCCCGTCGGCCACGGCGAACGAGAGCGTGAGGCTCTGCCCGTCGGAGCGGCCGGAGTACGTCGCGGCCCGGCGGTCCTCCGGCACCTCTCCGGGCCCGACGTCCCGGACGTAGTAGCCCGGGAGGCTGAAGCCACCGTCGGGATCGAGCCGCATCGGGGCCGTGATCTCGCCGTGCGCGCAGTCCAGGTCCACGGCCGCCCCCGCCGGGCCCACCAGCAGCCCGACGTGCTCGCCGCCCCACGTTCCTTCGGGCACGCGGTCGATCGGGCTCCCGCCGCAGGCCAGGGCGAAGGCGGGCACGATCAGCGCGCGGGCTCCTTTGCGGATCACCACCCAAGCTTACGCCGTCCGAAAACAAAACGGCCGGCTCGCCGCTGGGCGGGAGCCGGCCGTCTTGCGGCGTCAGGCCGTTCGCTACTCGATCTGGATGTGCATCAGCTCGACCGGGACGGGGCCCGTCACCCGGTCGGTCTGGGCGTCGAAGTTGCCGGTGCCGTTCGGGTTGTTGCCGGTGCTGTTGGACGTGTCGCCCCAGATGGGATGGCCCTCGCCGCTGGAGTAGTCGAGGCCGGAGTAGTCGCCGAAGTCGAAGCCGTCCTGATTCGACGTGGACAGGCCGTCTCCGATGGGCACGTTCGGCAGGAACGTGAGCCCGGCCCCCAGCGGGCTGGCGGCGGCGGTGCAGTACTCCCGCATGGCGGTGTTGGTGGCCGACTCGCGGCAGTCGTGGAAGCAGATCATGATGTTGCCCACAGCGTCGTCGATGGACATCTTGGGGTTGAACTGGCTCCGCGTGGTGGCGTCGTCGTTGACCCTGATGGGCGGGGTGGGCCAGGTGGCGCCGTTGTCGTCGGACCACTTCACCATGATGTCCAGGTCGTGCTGCTCCTGGACCACCTCGTCGGTGTACATCAGGTACAGGCGGCCGAAATGGGGGCTGGCCGGGTTGGCGTCGAAGACGAGACCTGTCTCGGGATCGACGGAGCGGGTGTTCTGCGCGGGGATGAAATCGAATCCGCCCACCTTGGTGGTGCCGGCGACGATGGGACCGGTCCAGCCGCCGGGCCCCAGACCGTCGAGGTCGCGGTAGATGACGATGTTCCCGCCGGTCTGCCCGCTGCTTGGGGTGACCGACTGCACCACGACTCCGGTCGGCGAGATGGCGACGTCGCCGAAGCTGACTCCGCTGCTGCCCGTGGATTGGAGCGGAGTGAAGGCGCCGACGGCGCCCAATCCCGTCACCGGTGCGGCCCGGCCGACCATCGCGCCGCTCTGGTTCCAGACGAGCTGGAGCATGACGGGAGCGCCTGGCTGCGTGGTGTTGGCCACCACCGCGGTCTGCTGGTCCACGCTCCCCGTGAAGGTCGCCAGGTTGCTGAAAGTGGCGCCGCCGTCCGTGCTGAGGATGGTCTCTACCGAAGCCCCAGACCCGAGGTAGGTGATGAAGAGGTTGCCGAAAGTGTCCCAGGCGAGGCTGGGATCGCAGCAGGACGTGGGCCCCTGACCCGGATCACCGTCGGTGATGGTCTTGTCGCTTGGATCGGGGTAGATCCAGGTCACGCCGGCGTCGGTGCTGCGCGCCGCGAACATGCCGGCCCCGGTGGTGTTGCAGAAGGCGAAGACCTGGGCGGGGTTCGACGGGTTCTTGGCGATGGCGCACTCGCTGTCGGTGCCGCTCTTCTGGGAGAGGTCGTTGTCCACCTCCCCGCTGAGCTGCGCGTGGGCGGTGGCCGGCGCCAGGAAGAGCGCGGCCGTCAGGGCCGCGACGCCGGCGAAGAGGATGCGTCCGTTGTCGTTCTTCATGGTCTCCTCCCTACCGCGCTTGGGCCGGCGCCCAGATCCCGCGCCCGGCCTCCCGCGCCTCGGCCTCGGCCGCGGCGAGCTCGCCGTACTTCTCGTCGTATCCCTCCTGGCGGCGGGCCAGTCCGGCCCGCACCAGTTCGACTCCGACCTCCTTGAAGCCGATCATGGGGTCGTCGGTGAAGAGCCGGCATATGAGCTCGTTGTCACCCACGCCCCGGCGATGCAGGCGGATTCGCGCGTTCTTGCCGAGGACGAGGTCCGAGACGAGCCTCAGGGCCCCGGCGTAGTGCGGGTCGCCGGCCTTTGGCCCGTCGACGCCGACGAGGCGGATCTCGTACGAGCCGGTCCCATAGTCGAGGGTGACGAGGGTCGGCTCCTTCACCGCCGTCACCTTTCCCCAGAGCGAGTCGCCGGCCGTGGCCGCGGCGGCCGCCCCGAGCAGCGCGAGGCACAGGGCGCCTCGTGTCAACCATTCCTGCCTCATGACGCCTCCTTCAATATGCTGGACCCTCCGAGCGCGGCAGCATATCACCCTTCCGGCGGCCGTCCCGCCCATGCTATGCTCCGGAGCCGTCTCCACAGTCGCTCGCCGGGGGTTCCGGGATGATGCTGCAGGCCTTGCCTCGGGCCGTGCTCGCCGGCGGGATAACGCTTTTCGTGTACGCGGCCGCCGGCGCGGCCTCCCTGACGGAAAAGGAGTTCCGGATCGACCGCTTCGACTGGGAAGCGGAGCCGGGCCTGGCCCGCAGCGTCAAGCGCCTCGTCGTACGGAACGATTACGGCGATGTCCGTGCCCGCTCGGCCGGCGACGGGCCGCTCCTCGTCCACGCGGTGATCCAGCGCCTGGGCTCCGGCCCCGACATCGGCGTCAACGTGGAGCGCCATGGCGAGGTCCTTTCGGTGACCGTCGTCGCCCCGCCGGGACGGCAGGCCGTCTCGGAGGAGAGACCGGCCAAGACCGCCGTGGACCGCGCGGACATGGTCGTCTATGTCCCGGAGGGCGCCCTGCTGGAGGCCACCACCCTCCGCGGGATCGTGGAAGCGCGGCGC
>Ga0075428_100001466_pt1 | contig 25241 bp, 20 predicted proteins | sample RhiMetdeltSRZDD2_FD_75291 | JGI IMG/M metagenome (GOLD analysis project Ga0075428, IMG submission 75291) | Populus rhizosphere microbial communities from Tennessee, USA - Rhizosphere MetaG P. deltoides SRZDD2 | ecosystem: Host-associated > Plants > Roots > Rhizosphere > Soil | place: USA... | reverse complement strand
GTCCTTCCAGTCGCGGGCGCGCGCCGCCATGGTGACGGCCGACAGCGCGAGGACCGCGATCGCAAGGGTCGTCGCCCACCGCCCGCTCCGGTCGATTCCCCAGGCGGCGAGCAAGCACAGCCCGGCCACGGGCAGGTAGAGGAAGCGCTCCGCGACGATCGCGCCGACGGGGAAGGCCAGGTTCGACACGAGCAGATAGGGGAGGAGCACGAGTGCGGCGAAGAGCATCGCCGCGCGGCCGCGCGTCCCGATCCACGCGACCCCCCCCAGGAGCGCCGCCCCCGCGAGCGGCCTCCAGGCGGCGAGCGAGCGCTCGACCGGCACGGTCGTTCCGGAGTAGTCGTTCGCGAGGCCGAGGGGAACCAGGACGATTCGGGCGTACCGGACGACGATGCCGAGCGCGGTGGCGACGCGCCGGAGGCCGTCCTCCTCGACGAGCCGGTTGTCCACGACCGGAATCGTCTGCGTCGGGAAGAACGCCTCGAGCGCCAGCGTTCGCAGGACCGAGAGCACGACGAGCGCGAGAACCGACGGGGCGATCGCCCCTGCGGTCTCGATCCAGGGTCCGGCTCCCCACGAGGCGAGCGCGACGAGCGGGAGCGCGACGAAGCCGCTCTCCTTGGATCCGCACGCGAGGAAGACGCACGCCGCGGCCGACCAAGCGGCCGTCCGCGATCCGCGGACGAGCGCGCATCGGACCGCCCCCAGCGTGAACAGCGCCGCGAGAATCTCCGCGCGTCCGACGACGTTCGCGACCGCCTCCGACTTCGACGGCGTGACCGCGAAGAGGAGAGCGCCGAGCAGCGCCGCGGTCGGGCCGATCCCGAGCGCTGCGGCGATCGAGAGGAGGAGCCAGCAGACTCCGGCGTGCAGCGCGAGGTTCACGGCGTGGGAGAGCCCCGCGCGCGCCTGGCCGGCGAGCGCCCGCTCAGCCGCGTAGGTCGCCACCGTCACCGGCCGATAGAGGGAGCGGTCCGCTCCGCGCGTCCCCTGCCAGTAGGAGCCGGTCCAGATCTTCGCCAAGCTTCCGCCGCCGACCACGTCGTTGCTCTCCACGGCGATGTGGTCGTCCTGGACGTATCCGGCCGTCAGCAGTGGGGCGTGCGACAGGAGGACGGCCCCGAGGAGGAGGAGGGCCGCGCGCGGGCCGGCGAGCCAGCTCCGGGTCCTCAGCGTCCGACCGTCAGCGCTTCCAGGATCTCCGGCCCGACGAGCAGCTCCCGGGGCTTGCTTCCGTCCGCCGGTCCGATGATCCCTTCCTGCTCCATCGTGTCCACGATCCGCGCGGCGCGGGCGTAGCCCAGGCGCATCCGCCGCTGGATCAGGGTGATCGAGCACATCCCTTCCTGGAGCACGAGCCGCACGGCCTCCACGTACATCGTGTCCCGCTCGCCGGCCTCGAACGCGCCGCTCTTCTCCTCGTCGGGATCGCGGAGGACCGACTCGTCGTAGACCGGCTTCGCCTGCTTCTTCAGGAACGCCACGATCCGGTTCAGCTCCGTCTCGGTGATGTAGCCGGAGTGCAGACGCAGGAGGCGCCCCGATCCGGTCGGAAGGAAGAGCATGTCGCCCCGGCCGATGAGGTGCTCGGCCCCCTGCTGGTCGATGATCGTCCGGGAGTCCACGCGCTGGCTGACGCGAAACGCGATGCGGGCGGGGAAGTTCGCCTTGATCGTTCCCGTGATGACATCCACCGAGGGACGCTGGGTCGCGAGGATCAGATGGATCCCGACGGCGCGCGCCATCTGTGCGAGGCGCATGATCGACTCCTCGACGTCCGCCGAGGAGACCATCATCAGGTCGGCCATCTCGTCGATGACGATGACCACGTAGGGCAGGGGCTGGAGCGCCTTCTCCTCCCCGGTCTTCTCGTCCTTGAGGAGGCGCCCCGGCTGCTCGGCGAGCGCCTGGTTGAACTGCTCGATGTTGCGGACGCCGACGGCGGCCAGCTTCTTGTAGCGCTGCTCCATCTCCCGGACGGCCCACTTGAGCGCCGTGGACGCGTGTTTGGGATCGGTGACGACCGGGATCAGCAGGTGCGGGATCTCGGCGTACATGCCGAGCTCGATCATCTTGGTGTCGATCATGATGAACCGCACGTCGGCGGGCGTCGCCTTGTACAGGATGCTCGTGATCATGCCGTTGAGCCCGACCGATTTCCCGGCGCCGGTCGCGCCGGCGATCAGCAGGTGCGGCATCCGCTCCAGCTCGGCGGTGAAGACGTCGCCGTTGATGTCCTTCCCGAGCGCGAGCGTGAGCTTGGATTTCGAGCCGCGGAACTTGTCGGAGGCGAGAAGCTCCCGCGGATAGATGACCTCCTGGTGGCGGTTCGGCACCTCGATGCCGACCGTCGAGCGCCCCGGGATGCGGTCGATCCGGATCGACTCCGCCTTGAGGCCGAGGCAGAGGTCGTCCACGAGCCCGACGATCTTCGAGTAGCGCACGCCGGCCTCGGGGGCGTACTCGAACGTCGTGACGACGGGGCCGGGGTGGATCGCGACCACCTTCCCGTCCACCGCGAACTCGCGGAACTTGTCGGTGATCAGCTGGGCGCGCGCCATCAGGTCGGCCTCGCGCTCCCCCTCCTGCGGCTTGGGATCGTTCAGCAGCTCGAGCGGGGGAAGGGCCGTCGCCCCCGGACCATGCCCTTCGAGCAACGGCTGCTGCCGCGGGGGGGCCGCCGCGGCCTTCGGGGGCACGGCGCGGGGAGTGACCTTCGGCCTCGGAGCTTCCAGATCGTCCGTCTCGACCGGGATCGACGGACGGGGACGCGCGGCCGGGGGAGGGGCGGGCTCGACCGCCTGCCGCTCGGCGGCGGTGCGCGCGTGCTTCTTCTCGAGAGCCTTCTTCTGCGCGTCCTTGCGTCGCGATTCCCGGTAGGCCTGCCAGCGTTCGGTGCCGCGCTCCAGCCGGTCCTCGATCCCCTCTCCCACGCGCGCCGCGGCCCGTGCGAACGAGAAGCGCGTCGTGAGCACGATCGTAGCGGCGAGCAGCGTGAACGCGGTCAACAGGGCGCCGAGCGGGTTCATCAGCGCGGTCAGGCCGGACGCGAGCTTGGCGCCGATGTAGCCGCCGGCGCGGAAGACCTCCCCGCCGTAGCGGATGGCGCCGTAGAGCAGATCGGACACCGTCGCGAGCGACGCCACCAGCGCGAGCAGCCCCAGGAGCCGGCCGTACGACGAGGCGACGCTCTTCCCGCGGAACCGGTTCCAGCCGGTGATGGCCAGCACCACCGGAACCAGGAACGAGGCCGTCCCGAGAAGCTGGAGGAGCAGCTCCGCGAGGGTCGCGCCCACCCGCCCGATCCAATTGGCGGCGCGCGCGACCCCGGGCTGCGCGTGGAACCAGGTGGCGTCCGAGCCCCGATAGCTGAGCAGCGCCAGAATCGTGATCGCGGTGAAGAGGAGGAGCAGCAGGCCGGCGACCTCGTCGAACCAGCGCTTCTTCCGGAGATCCGCGAGCGTCACGTCCATGCGGCGCCCAGTCTACAACTCCACGACCACGGGGATGATCAGCGGACGCTTCTGCGTCCGCTTGCGCAGGAACCGGCGGAGCGCCGCCTGGATCTTCGCCTTCAGCAGCCCCTCGTCCGCGCGCTCCTCGCGGGAGGTCTCCTCCAGGGATTCCGCGACCGCCCCCCGGGCCTGCTCCAGGATGTCCTCCTCGCTGGCGTCCGACACGAAGCCGCGGCTGGCGATCTCCACCGGGCCTCCGGGCGTCCCGCTCTCCCGGTGGAGGGCGACCACCGCGATGACGATCCCGTCCCCCGCGATCTGCCGCCGGTCGCGAAGGGTGGCGACGTCGACCCGGTCGAGCGCCCCGTCGATGAACACCTGGCCCACGGGGACGCGCCCCGCGCAGGTCAGCGCGTCCTCCGTCAGCGCGAGAAGATCGCCGGAGTCCGCGACGAGGACACGATCGGAGGGGAGCCCGCACGCGCGCCCGCACTCCGCGTGGGCGACGAGCTGGCGGTACTCGCCGTGGATCGGCACGAGGAACCGGGGACGGAGGAGGTGGATGAGGAGCTCGAGCTCCGAGCGGCACGGATGTCCCGAGACGTGGATCGGCGCGTCCGCGCCCGTGACCACGCTCGCGCCGCGGCGCAGCAGGTGGTTGATCATCCGCCCGATGCTCTTGTCGTTCCCGGGGATCGATCGCGCGGAGTGCAGGACCAGGTCCCCCTCGGAGATCACCACGTCGCGGTGCTTGTCCACGGCGATGCGCGCGAGCGCGGAGGTCGGCTCCCCCTGAGAGCCCGTCACGAGCAGGACCGCCTGGCGCGGCGGCAGGTCCATCGCCCGCTCCGCGGAGATCTGGGCCCCCGCGGGGACGCGGAGGAGCCCCAGGTGGACGGCGATCTCGGTGTGGAACTCCATCGAGGAGCCGACGATCGCAAAGCGCCTCCCGTGCGCCGCGCCGGCGTCGATCACTTGCTGCAAGCGATGGATGTTGCTCGAGAACGTCGTCACCAGCACGCGGCCGGGGGCGTCCCCGATCGCGCGCGCGAGCGCCGGCCCGACCGTGCGCTCGCTCGCCGTGAACCCGGGGCGGTCGGCGTTGGTGCTGTCGGAGAGGAGCGCGAGCACCCCGCGCTCGCCGAGGCGCGCGAGCGCGGCGAGATCGGTTCCCGGCCCCGACAGCGGGTAGGGGTCGAGCTTGAAGTCGGCGGTGTGGACGACCGTTCCGACCGGCGTTCCCAGGACCAGCATCGCGGACTGGGGAATGGAGTGCGAGACGGGGAGGGTGTCCACGGTGAACGGGCCGAGCGCGAGAGGCGTCCCGCTGGGAGGGAAGGCGGCGAGGCGCGGGGCGGCGCCCAGCAGGTGCTCTGCGAGGCGGCCGCGCACGAGGCCGAGCGTGTAGGGCGAGCCGTAGACCGGCACGTCGCGGCGCGCGAGCAGGAACGGGAGCGCGCCGATGTGGTCCTCGTGCCCGTGCGTCAGGAGCACCGCGTGGATCGTCCCGCAGTCGTCGAGGAACTCCATGTTCGGAACGACGACGTCCACGCCGAGGTGCTCGGAGCCCGGGAACATCATCCCCGCGTCGACGACGAGACAGTCTCCGCCGTAGCGGTAGACCATCAGGTTCATGCCGAACTCGCCGAGGCCGCCGAGGGGGATGATCTCGAGCGGAAGGGATGACGTCACGCCTCCGGAGTATACGCGAAGGGCTCTAGCGCCACAGGCGCGCGAGCGCGACGAATCCCTCCGGCGGGACGGCCTCCGCGCGCACGCTCCCCGCGAGCCCCGCGCGGCCGAGCAGCGCGCGCGCCTCCTCCTCGCCGCCGGCGAGCGCGCCGCGGAGGTTCTTCAGGAGAGTCTGCCGGCGGTGCGCGAACGCCGCTCGGAGGACGGCGGCGAGAGGCTCGAGGTCCGGGAGCCGCGGCTCCGCCCGGGGCGTCCATCGGGTCACGGTGGAGACCACCTTCGGCCGCGGGCGAAAGGCTCCGGGGGGAAGGTCGAACAGTCGCTCGACGGTGAAGGCCTCCCCCGCGAGGACGGTCAACGGGCCGTACGCCGACGTTCCGGGAGCCGCGGTCAGCCGCGCCGCCACCTCGCGCTGGTACATGAGCACCGCCCGGCGCACGGCGGCGCGCTCGCGGACCATCTTCATCGCGAACGGCTTCGAGATGTTGTACGGCAGGTTCCCCACGAGCGTGACGGCCGGGCCGAAGGACGCGAAGGGGACGTCGAGCGCGTCCCGCTCCACGACCTCGAGGCGGTCTCCCGGGAAGAGGCGCGGCAGCTCCGCGGCCAGATCACGGTCGATCTCGATCGCGACGAGGCGGGGGAGGCGCTCCATCAGGGCTTGCGTCAGCGCGCCGCGCCCGGGACCGATCTCGACGACGCGCTCGTCCTCCGCCGGATCGAGCGCCGCGACGATCCGGGCGGCCGCGTTGCGATCGACGAGGAAGTTCTGTCCGAAGCGCCGCCGCGCGGGAGGGGCCGTCGGCCGCATGCTAGATTGCTCGTGTCCGGAGAGGAGACCTCATGACCAGCCCTCGGATCCTGAATCTAACCGACGACAGCTTCGACGAGACGATCAAGAACGCCTCCGGGCCTGTCCTCGTCGATTTCTGGGCGGCCTGGTGCGGACCCTGCCGGGCGATCGCGCCCCACCTCGACCAGATCGCGGGAGAGGTGGCGGGAAAGGCCACCATCGCGAAGGTCAACGTGGACGAGAACGGCGATCTGTCCGCGCGTTTCGGGATCAGGCACATCCCGACGCTGCTGATCTTCAAGGACGGCCGCGTCGTGGACCAGATGGTCGGCGCGCGCCCTCAGGAGATCCGGGCGGCGCTCGGGCGGCACCTCGCCCAGCCGGCGTGAGCGCTCAGTCGAGCGGCAGGTTCGCCGGGTCGAGGACCAGCACGATTCCTCCGTCGTCGAGCACCGCGGCCCCGGAGTAGCCCGCGAGACCCGAGACGGGAGGCGGGAGCGGGCGCACGACGACCTCCCTGCGCCCCACGATCTCCTCCACCTCGATCCCCACCGTCGCGCCGGACGCCGCCTCGCCGATCAGCACCATCCCCCCTCGTCCCTCGGCGGGACCGTGGAGGCGCAGCACGTCGCGCAGAGCCCAGACCGGGATCTCCTCGGCTCCGACGTTCCAGTACCGCCGGCCGTCGCGCCAGGTCGTGCTGTGGTCGTCCATCGACGCCATCCGGCCGAGCGACGCGAGCGGGACCGCGAAGGACATCCCCGCCGCGCGCACGACGTAGGTCTGCACCAGCGCCACCGTCGCGGGGAGCGAGAGCTCGAGCCGCGTGCCGCGCCCGGGCCGGCTCTCGATCCGGAGCCGCCCGCCGAGCGCCTCGACCGTCGTCTTGACGACGTCCATCCCGACCCCGCGGCCGGAGACCTCGGTCGTCTCCTCGGCGGTCGTGAACCCGGGGAGGGTGATCAGCGACAGCGCCGCGGGATCCGCCAGCCGCACCGCCTCCGCCGGAGTCAGCAAGCCGCGCTCGATCGCGGTCTGCTTCAGCCGGCGCGGGTCCAGCCCGCGCCCGTCGTCCTCCACCGTGATGGACAGCCGCGACGCCAGCCGCGCGACCCGGATACGAACGCGCCCGACGGCCGGCTTGCGTGCGGCCTTTCGCGTCTCCGCGGACTCGATCCCGTGGTCCACGGCGTTCCGCACCATGTGGAGGAGCGGATCGATGATCCGCTCGAGCAGGCTCCGGTCGAGCTTGACCTCCTGCCCCTCGACCTCGACCGCGGCCCCCTTGCCGAGCCTGCGCGAAAGCGCGTCGGCCTCGCGCGAGAGACGCTGCGAGGCGACCTCGAAGGGAACGAGGCGCATCTCGACGAGCGCGTCGTACGCCCGGCGCGCGAGACGGCGCGTCGTCTCGATCTCGCGCCCCGCGGCGTCGATCCTCCCCAGCGACGACATCAGCTCGAGCACGTCCTCGAGCAGCGCGTCGAGGCGATCGGAGCGGACGCGCAGCGAGGCGGTGACCGGCGCGCTCGCGTCACGGGAGCGCGGCGCCTCGACGGGGACCATCGTGAAGGTCTCGATCTCCTCGACGGCGGAGACGCGGGCCGCGAGCGCGCGGGCGGGGAGATGCGCGGCGATCGTGACCGCGAGACGGCCGTCGAACCGCCCGGTCCGGAGCGCCGCCATCGGGGGATCGATGCGGACGAGCTTCCCGAGCCTCGCGAGCTTCCCGATCACGATCGCGGCGCGGACCGCCGGAAAGCTCCGGTCCCTCCGGACGATCACGGCGATCTTGAAGCAGCCCGAGCTCTCGGGACCGGCAGCGGCGCGCGCGGGTCCGGCGCTTCCGCCGGGGTCGAGCGGCGCCGCTCCCGCCCTCGCCGGGTGCCCTCCGAGCAGCCGACGCAGCCCGTCCTGGAGCGCGGCGCGTTCGGCGTCGTCCACGGCGTCCTTCCGCTCCGCGCGATCCACCATCCGCTCGAGGCATGCGAGGGCGTCGCGGAGGACCCGCTCGGTGCCGGGCTCGGGCACGGCGCGCGTCTGGCGGAGGCGGTCCATCAGCGACTCGGCGTCGTGAGCGAGCGCGCTCATTGCCGCGAAACCCATCGAGGCGGCCATCCCCTTGATCGAGTGCACGTGCCGGAAGAGCTGCGCGAGCGCGGCGTCCCGGGCCTCCCCCTCGCCGAGGCTCCCGGCGAGCTCGCAGGCGGCGCCGAGGTGGTCGCGGGCCTCGGCGACGAACAGATCGAGGTAGGGCGTCAGGTCCATGTCAGAGAGGCGCCGCCGCCCGCTTGACCAGCGCCTCCGTATCGAGCACGAGGTGATCGCGCCCGTCGATGGAGGCGTGGCCGGCCTCCGCCGGGGTTCCCGTGCCCGAGGAGATCTCCGAGGGGACCCAGAGCGCCGCGCCGTCCAGCGGGGATGCGAGCCGCACGACGTGGGCGACCGTTCCGCCGGCGGGCTCGCGGTCCAGGAGGCGGGGGAGATCGATCACCGCGATCGGGCGGCCGCGCCGCTCGGCGAGGCCGAGCACCGCGGGAGGGGAGAGCGGGACCGGATGGATGGGCCCCGCCGGCGCCACCTCGGCCACGCGCTCCAGGGGAATCGCGTAGGGGGCCGCGCCGAGCCGGAAGTAGAGGAGATCCACGTCAGTCCCGCAGTCGGAACGTCGCGAGGAGGTTCTTGAGGTGATCCGACGTGCGGGCGAGGTCCTCGGCGGCGGCGGACAGCGCCTGCATCGATGCGGTCTGTCCGAGAGTGGCGTTGGAGGTCTCCTCCGTCCCGCGCGCGTTGTCCCGCGCGACGCGGACGATCCGCTCGAGCGCCTCGTCCACCTGTCCGGCGAGGCGCCGCTGCTCCTCCGCCCCGCGGGCGATTCCGCGGGCCCGCTCCGTGGTGCCTCGCGTGGCGTCGAGCACGGCGTCGAACGACGCGGCGGCCCGATCGACGAGCTCGCGCGCCTCCCCCGCGGCGCGCACGCCGTCCCGGATGCTCCGGGCGATCGAGTGGGAGCCCCCGCGGATCTCCTCGGTGACGGAGGAGATCTGGTCCGCGAACCCGCGCACGTGATCGGCGAGGCGACGGACCTCCTCCGCGACGACGGCGAACCCCCGCGCCTCCTCTCCGGCCCGTGACGCCTCGATGGTCGCGTTGATCGCCAGGAGGTGGGTCTGATCGGCGAGGGAGACGATGAACGTGACGATCTTCCCGATCTCGTCGGCCTGCCCTTGGAACCCGTCCACCGCATCGGCCGAGGCGTTCACGGCGTTGGAGACCCCCACGATCCCCTCCGCCGCGCGCCGCGCCGCGGCGGCCCCCGCGTTCGCGCGGGCGGCGGCGTCCTCGGCCGCCTCCTGGACCGATCGGGCGGACTCGGCGATCCGGTTGACCGAGCCGGTGAGGTCGCGGGTGAGGGTGGAGGTGCGGGCGACGTCGTCGGCCTGCGTGTCGGCGCCGCACGCGATGGCGTGGGCGGCCTCGGCGATCCCCTCGGTCGCGGCGTTGACCTCCGACGAGGTCCGTGAGAGCGAGCGCGCGGACTCGTGGATCGACTCCGCCCCCTCGCGCACCTCTTTCAACACGCCGAGGAGGCTCCCGACCATGGTCGAGAACGCCCGCGCGAGCTCCGCCGTCTCGTCCGCTCCCTCGACGGCGACGGCCTGCGTCAGGTCCCCCTTGCTGATCACCGACGCGGCGGAGGCGAGCGCGCGGATCCTCCGGACGACGAGCCAGGAGACGAGCCACGCGCCGCCGAGACCGATGGCCAGGTCGAGGCAGACCATCAGCGCCGGGCTCCAGACCGGATCCGGTTGCAGCCGCGGCACCGCCACCGCCACGACCGTGCAGAGGAAGCTGACGAGCAGGAAGGACGCCGCGAGTTTCTTCTGCACGATCGTGACCCCCGAGCGATGGACCCCCGCCGGAATATGGAGCCGGGGCCCGGGAGCGTCCACCCGCCCGAAATGCCGCCGTTTTGACACCCCGCGGCAGCATTCCTACAATCCGACGTCGTCCTTCGCGCGAATTCCCGCGTATGAGCCGGACAAGGAACGAGGAGGTCGGATGAGCGAATCGGTTCAGGCGGTCCAGGACCGCGTCCAGCGCGAGGGCGCCTCGGTGGAGCAGCTGCTCGTCGAGGTGCGACGGGTGATCGTCGGCCAACGCTATCTGCTGGAGCGGATGGTGATCGGCCTCCTGACCCGGGGACACCTGCTGCTCGAGGGAGTACCGGGGCTGGCGAAGACGCTGGCCGTCCGATCGCTCGCGGCGGCGGTGCACGGGACGTTCCGCAGGATCCAGTTCACGCCGGACCTCCTGCCGGCGGACCTGACCGGCACGCTGATCTACAACCAGAAGGAAGGGACCTTCACTCCGCGCAAAGGGCCTCTGTTCGCGAACTTCGTCCTCGCCGACGAGGTCAACCGCGCCCCCGCGAAGGTCCAGAGCGCCCTTCTGGAGGCGATGCAGGAGAGGCAGGTGACGATCGGCGACACCACCTACGACCTCCCCACGCCCTTCCTGGTCCTCGCGACCCAGAACCCGATCGAGCAGGAGGGGACCTATCCGCTCCCGGAAGCCCAGGTGGACCGGTTCCTCCTCAAGCTCCGGGTGGACTACCCCTCCGGGGAGGAGGAGCGGCAGATCGTCGACCGGATGTCGGGCTTCGACATCCCGCAGATCCGGCCCGTTCTCGGGCTCGCCGACCTCGATCGCGCGCGGGAAGCGATGCACGCGATCTACGTCGACGACCGGATCAAGGACTACGCCGTCCGCATCGTGCAGGCGACCCGGCGGCCGAAGGAGTACAAGCTCGACCTCGAGGGGCTGGTGCAGTACGGGGCCTCCCCTCGCGCCACCCTCGCGCTCATCGCCGCGGGGCGGGCCCATGCGTTCCTCAAGGGGCGCGGATTCGTCTCCCCCGAGGACATCAAGGCGATCGGACACGACGTCCTCCGCCACCGGTTGATCCTCTCCTTCGAGGCCGAGGCCGAGTCGGTCACTCCCGACGAGGTCGTGCAGCGCGTCTTCGACGCGGTCGAGGTGCCGTGACCCCACGCGAGGTGCTCCGCAAGGTGCGCCGCCTCGAGATCCGGACCCGGCGCCTCGTCGACGAGAGCCTCGCCGGCTCCTATCACTCCGTCTTCAAGGGACGCGGCGTCGAGTTCGCGGAGGTCCGGGAGTACGAGCCGGGGGACGACGTCCGAACGATCGACTGGAACGTCTCCGCGAAGATGGGGCACCCCTTCGTGAAAAAGTTCACCGAGGAGCGGGAGCTGACGGTCGTGCTCGTGGTCGACGCCTCGGCGTCCGGCCGCTTCGGGACGGGGGCCTCGTCCAAGCTCGAGACCGCCGCGGAGATCGGGGCGCTCCTCGCCTTCTCCGCGATCCGCAACAACGATCGCGTGGGGCTCCTCCTGTTCACGGACCGGATCGAGCGGTTCGTGCCGCCGCGCAAGGGAAGGGAGCACGGGCTTCGGGTGCTCCGCGAGCTGTTGGCGTTCGAGCCGGCGGGACGCGGCACGGCGATCGCCGGCGCTCTCGACGTGCTCCGCCGGGTCGTCACGAAGCGCGCGGTCGTCTTCCTGATCTCGGATTTCCAGGACGCGGGGTACGAGAAGAGCCTCCGGGTGACGAACATCAAGCACGATCTGGTGGCGATCTCCGTCTCGGACCCGAGGGAGGAGACGCTGCCGCCGAGCGGGCTCCTCGCGCTGCGCGACGCGGAGACCGGCCGGCCGGTCCTGATCGACGCAGGCCACACGGGCGTCCGGCGGCTCTTCGCCGAGCGGCGCGCGCGCGAGGTCCTACGGACGCGGGAGATCCTCAAGCGCAGCGGGACCGAGCTGCTCGAGCTGTCCACGGGGACCGACTACGACCGCGCGCTCGTGAGCTTCTTCCGTGAGCGGGCGCGCCGGACCGCGCGGGCCGGAGGCTAGCGATGCGACGCCCGACGATCGTCCTCCTCGCGCTGCTCGCCGCCGGGCGCGCGGCGGACGCCGCGACCGCGACGCTTGCGCTCGCGCCGCTGAAGGCGGGGTTGGGCGATCCGCTCGCCGCGCGGCTGACCGTCTCCCTCGAGCCGGGGGAGAGCGTGGACACCGCGCCGCTCCCGGTGGCGTGGGGACCCGCTCAGGTCCTCTCGGGAGCTTGGGAGCCCGCCGCGCCGGGTCAACCCCGGGTCTGGTCGGGGACCGTCGCCGTCTACCAGCTCGGCGAGACGACCGTGCCTCCGGTCTCCGTGCCGATCCTGAAGGGAGCCGAGCGCGCCGAAGCCGCCACGACCGCGGTCACGGTGACGATCGAAGGGACCGTTCCGGCCGGGGCGACGCCGCCTCCCGAGATCGCGGACCTCAAGCCCCCCGCGTCGATCCCTCCCGACTTCGGCGCCGTGAGAGCCGCCGCCGCGGCGTTCCTCGGGCTCGTCGTGCTGGCCCTGGCCGCCTGGCTCCTCTGGCGGCGTTACGCTGCGAGGCTGGCGGCGGTCGCGACCCCCGCCGATCCCTTCCGCAAGCTTCCGCCCCACGTCTGGGTCTACGAGGAGCTGGAGCGCCTCCTCGCGCGCCGGCTCGCCGAGGAGGGGAAGGTCGGTCAGTTCTACGACGAGCTGACGCACATCGTGAAGCAGTACCTGGAGGGACGCTACCGTGTGGACCTCCTGGAGCGGACGACCTCCGAGGTACCCGCCGCGTTGAAGTCGGCGGGGGCGTCTTCGGACGCGGGCGCGCTGGCCCGCGCGCTCCTCGAATCGGGGGACCGGGTGAAGTTCGCGCGACTCGAGGCGCAGGCCGCCGACTGCCGCGCGGCGGTCGAGGAGGCCTATCGTCTCGTGGACATGACCAAGCCGGTGGAGGCTCCGGCGCCGGCGCCGGTTTCCGCGGCCGCCGGTGCGGGGGCAGGGGCGGGGGGAACGTCCCGATGACGCGCCTGGCGACTCCGTGGGCGCTGGTCCTGCTCCCCCTGGCCGCGGTCGCGGTGTGGGTGATCGTTCGTCGCTTGCGGACCGGCGGGGCGCGCATCGCATTCCCAGGGGCGGAGGAGCTGGCCCGCCTTCCGGTGAGCCCCTGGGCCCGGCTCGAGCGGGCGCTCCCGTGGCTCCGCGGCGGCGCCATCGTCTTCGCGATCCTCGCGCTCGCGCGCCCGCAGTCGGGGGCGGCTCTGACGACCGTCTCCTCGAAGGGCGTGGACATCGTCATCGCGCTGGACGTGTCGGGCTCGATGCGGTGCGAGGACACACGCTCGCGCAACCGGCTCGTCGTGGCGAAGGACTGCCTCGCCCGCTTCGTGGCGGGGCGCCCCTCGGACCGTCTCGGCCTCGTCGCCTTCGGGAGCCTCGCGACCACGCGGTGTCCGCTGACGCTCGACCACGAGATGCTCCAGCGCTTCATCGACGAGATCGACTTCGCCCCATCGGGGGAGGACCGCACCGCGCTCGGGATGGGGCTCGCCACCGCGGTCAACCGGATGCGCAGCTCGACGGCGAAGAGCAAGGTCGTGGTCCTCGTGACCGACGGCCGGAACAATGCCGGGCAGATCGGTCCGGAGACGGCGACCGAGGCCGCGAGCGCGCTCGGGCTCAAGGTCTACACGATCGGGGTGGGCTCCCAGGGGGAGGTGCCCTGCCTCGTCGACGATCCACGCACCGGTCCGCGGTACGTCCATGTCCAGGCGGATCTCGACGAGGACGGCCTGCGTCAGATCGCGTCCAAGACCGGCGGCCGGTACTTCCGGGCCGAGGACGCGAAGGGTTTCGACCGGGCGTTCGACGAGATCGACTCGCTCGAGCGGACCGAGCTCGAGAGCCGGATGCGCGTCCTGTACACCGAGCGATTTCCGCTGGCGCTCGCCCCGGCGGCGGTCCTCCTGGGCCTCGAGCTCCTCCTGCGGGGGACGCGGCTGCGGAGGATCCCCTGATGCGGTTCGGGGAGCCTGCGGCGCTCTGGGCGCTCCTGATCGTGCCTCTCCTCGTGCTCGCGGGCTGGGGGCTGCACACCGCCCGGCGGCGGGCGCTCGCGCGCTTCGCCGGGGGGGCCGACCGCGTCGCTCGGTTCTCGACCGAGGTGAGCCCGCACCGCCGCGCGGCGAAGACGGTCGCCCTCCTCGTCGCGATCACCGGGGCGATCCTCGCGTCCGCGCGCCCGCAGTGGGGGCGCGGGACCGAGACGATTACACGGAAGGGTATCGACCTCGTCGTCGTGCTCGACACCTCGAAGAGCATGGCCGCGGCCGACGTCGCTCCGTCGCGCCTGGGCCGGGCCGTTCGCGCGGCCTCGAGCCTGCTCGATCGCTCGGAAGGGGACCGGATCGCCCTCGTCACCTTCGCCGGGAAGGCGGCCCTGGCGTGTCCGTTGACCCTGGATCACGAGGCGGTGCGGTTGTTCCTGGACGCCGTGGACGTGGAGTCGGTCTCGGTGCCGGGGACGGCGCTCGCCGAGGCGCTCGCGGAAGGGCTGCGCGCGCTCGGTCCTCCGGTCGCCGCGGGCACGGAGGCCAAGGGGCGCGCGCTGATCGTGATCAGCGACGGGGAGGACCACGAGGGAGGGCTCGAGGAGGCGATCCAGGCCGTCAAGAGGGCCGGGGTGGTGGTCTTCGCGATCGGTTGCGGGACCGAGCAGGGCGCCCCCATCCCCGAAGGCGAGGCCGGAGCGTACAAGAAGGATGCGGAGGGACGTCTGGTGACGACGAAGCTGGACGAGCGGCCTCTCCGGACGCTCGCGATCGACACCGGAGGCAAGTACTACCGGGCCACGCCGGCGGAGGGGGAGGTCGAGGAGATCGCCGCCGCGATCGCGCAGATGGGGACGTCGGGCTCGTCGACCGTGCTGAGGACGCGCTGGGTGGAGCGCTTCCAGATCCCGCTCGCGATCGCGCTCGCCGCGCTCCTGATCGAGACCTTGATCCCCGACGGCCGGAGGGAGTCGTGAAGATCGTCGCCGCGGTCGCGCTCGCGGGGCTGTTCAGCTGGCTCGGGGGCGAAGCCCACCGACGGACCGAGAAGGGGAACGATCTCTACGGGGAGGGGAAGAACGACCCCGCCCTGTCCGAGTACCAGAAGGCGCAGAACGCGGCCCCCGAGGCGCCGCAGCTCCACTACGACGTCGGCAACGTCCTCTACCGCCAGGAAAACTGGGAGGGCGCCGCGGAGGCCTACGAGCGCGCGCTCGGCGCGGCCGGCACCGATCTCGCGCCGCGCGCCGCCTACAACCTCGGGAACGCCCTCTTCCGGGACGAGAAGTACGACGACGCGGTCCGCGCCTATACCCGCGCGCTGCGCGGGGCGCCCCGCGACGCGGACGCCAAGCGGAACCTCGAGCTCGCGCTTCGGGCCCTCGAGCAGCAGAAGAAGAACCAAAAGCCGAATCCGCAAGATCAGCAGCAGCAACAGCAGCAGAAGGAAGGGCAGCAGCCGCCCCCCGACGCGGGAAAGGAGCCCAAGGGAGACGGCTCGAAGGGCCCGAAGGACAAGCCGCAGCCGAAGCCGGGGGGCGGGATGAGCGCGTCGGACGCGCAGAAGCTCCTCGACCGCCTGGGGGACCAGGAGCGCGAGAACGTCAAGCGCGAGCAGGCGCGCCGGCCGAAGGACGAGCACGCCCCGGAGAAGGACTGGTGATCCGCGCCCTCATCGCCGCCGTTCTCGCCGCCGGCGCGGTGCACGCGGCGGACGACGTCCGAGTGCGCACGACCCTGCTCCCGCAGGGGCGCGTGTCGGACACCACGCAGCTGCGCCTCGTGATCCAGATCGAGGGGTCCTCGATCCCGGACGTGAGCACGCCGCAGCTCCCGCAGATGAAGAACCTCCGGATCGTCGGGGGGCCGTCCACCGCGCACGGGTCGTCGTACGTCTTCGACAACGGGCGGATCGTCAGCTCCAGCTCGCAGAGCTTCACCTACTTCCTCGCCCCCCTCGGACCCGGACCGGCGGAGGTTCCGGCGTTCGATCTATCGATCGGCGGGATGCGCTACAGGACCGAGCCGCTCCACGTCCAGGTCGAAGCGGGGCGAGCCGGACCCGCGCCGCCTCCGGGGACGAGGAGGGAGGAGCCGGCGGACGAAGACGCGGACGGCTCGGTGGACGTCTTCCTGCAGACGAGGCTCCGCGCGAGCTCGGTATGGAGCGGCCAGCCGACGGTGCTGGACATCACGCTGTACGCGGGGGCGCCGGTGAGCGACTTCGGCTGGACCGATCTCCCGTCGCTCGGCGGGCTATGGTCCGAAGACCTGCCGCTCGACCCGGACTACGAGCGCCGGACGGTGACGATGAACGGCCGCGCCTACGCCGCCTACACGGTCGCGCGGAAGCTGATCGTGCCGACCGGAGCGGGATCGCTGACGATCCCCCCCTTCACCGCCCAGCTCCAAGTTCGCCGCTCCGCCCGCGACCCGTTCGGCACCTTCTTCTCTCTCGGCCGCTCGATCAACATCCTGCGGAAGACCGCCCCGGTGAAGCTCGAGGTGAAGCCGCTCCCGGAGGCCGGACGCCCGTCGGAGTTCTCCGGGGCGGTCGGGAGCTTCCGGATGAAGGTCGGCGTGGACCGGAGCACCGTGGAGCTCGGCGAGGCGGTGGCGATCCGCGCCACCCTGGAGGGGGAGGGATCGCTCCAATCCGTGCATCCGCCCACGATCCCGGCCCCGCCCGACGTCAAGGTCTACGAGCCGAAGGTCGTCGAGGACACGACCGTCGGCGCGAGCCACCTCGGGGCGCGCAAGACCTGGGAGTGGGTCGTCGTCCCTCTGGCGCCGGGAACGGTCAAGCTCCCCGAGCCGAGCTTCTCCTACTTCGACGTCGGGAGCGGGACCTACAAGGCGCTGGGCGGGGAGATCGCGGAGCTGACCGTCCGCCGCGGCACCGGCACCTTCGATCCCGGGATGGCTCGCGGCGAGGTCCAGCCGAACACGAAGGACATCGCTTTCGTGAAGGCCCGGCGCGGAGCGCTGGAGGAATCGCGGCCGCCGGTCCACGAGCGGGCCTGGTTCACCGCGATGCTGGTCCTCCCGTTCCTGCTCGCGCCGGTGGGGATCGTGCTCGGCAGGCGGCGCGCGCGCTACCTGTCCGACCACGGGTTCGCACGGTCGCGCCGCGCCGCCCGCACGGCGGCGCGCCGGCTCGCGCGCGCCGAGGGGCGGCCCGCCGATGGCTCGACCGCCTTCCACCAGGAGGTCGCGGGGGCCCTCGTCGACTACGTGGCCGACCGCGCAAACCGGTCCGCGGCGGGGCTCACGTACGACGAGCTCGAGGACATCCTCGCGGCGAAAGGAGCGCCCGCCGACCTGAGGCGCCGCTACCGGAGCTGCCTCGAGGCCTGCGACTTCGCCCGCTTCGTCCCCGACGCCGCGCGATCGCAGGCTCGCACGGAGCTCCTCCGCGAAGCCCGGGAGATCCTCCGGGCGATCGAGGCGGTCGCGTGAGGATCGCCGCCGTCACCGTCGCGATCCTCGTGCTCTTCGCGCTCCCCGCGCTCGCCGAGACGCCGGAGGAGACGTTCGACCGCGCGACGCACGCCTACGAGCAGGGGCAATGGGACGCCGCCGCCGAGGGATTCCGCGGCCTGCTGCGCTACGGCTTCGACGACCCGCGCATCGAGTACAACCTCGCGAACGCCGAGTTCAAGCGCGGCCGGCTCGGGGAAGCGATCCTGCACTACGAGCGGGCGCGCCGGCTCTCGCCCTCGGACCCGGACATCGTCGCGAACCTCGCCGTCGCCCGATCGCGCATCCGCGACGTGGTCGAGGATCCGCAGGCGGGCGGCGTGCTCACCGCCCTCCGCGGGATTCAGGACCGGCTGGGCGTGGCGATGCAGGCGCTCCTCTTCGTCGCGGGGGTCTGGATCGTCGCGGGGATCGTCGCCTGGTGCGGCGCCCGGCCCGGGGGCTTCACGCCCGGCTGGGGCTGGGGGCTGTCCGCGGCGCTGCTGGTCACGCTCCTCGTCGGCCTCTCGTGGCGGTCGACCTGGACGCGTCTCGAGGGGACCGCGCGGGCGGTCGTGCTGAGGCCCGCGGTCGAGGCCCTGGCCGGCCCCGGGCTCAACAATGCCTCGCGCTTCACGCTCCACGAGGGCACGACGGTGGACATCCAGGGGGAGCGCGAGCAGTACCTCCAGGTCAGCCTGCCGGGGGGGCTCTCCGGCTGGGTGCCGCGCGATGCCGCCGAGCGGATCTGATCGCGGCGCGCCGCCGCCCGCGGCGCCGCTCGGGATCTACGCGCACTTCCCGTTCTGCTCGGTGCGATGCACGTACTGCGACTTCCCGACCGTCGCGGGGCGCGACGACCGGATCGAGGCCTACCTGCGCGCGCTCCTCGAGGAGATCGCATCGCACCAGCCCGACGCCCGCGGCGCCGCCGACACCGTCTTCCTCGGAGGCGGCACGCCGTCGCGGATGACCGCGGCGCAGACCGCGCGCCTCCTCGAGGCGATCGCGGAGCGCTTCGACGTCGCGGACGACGCCGAGATCACGCTCGAGGGAAACCCGGAGTCGCTGACAGCGGACGCGCTGCAGGGGTTCCGGCACGCCGGGGTGACGCGCATCAGCGTGGGGGTCCAATCGCTCGATGACGCGGTGCTCGCGCGCGCGGGGCGCGCGCACGACGCCGCGGACGCGCGCCGCGCGGTCGCGGATGCGAGGGCCGCGGGGTTCCCCGACGTCTCGGTCGACCTGATCGCCGGGCTCCCCGGGGAGGACGTCGCGAGCTGGGCCCGGACGGTTGCGCGCGTCGCGGGATGGGAGCCCGATCACGTCTCGGTCTATCTGCTCGAGTCGGACAAGGAGACGCCTCTCGGGCGGGGGGTCCGCTCCGGGCGCGTGCGCATCCCCGACGACGACGCCCTCGCGGCGATGTACGAGACGACCGTGGAGGCGCTCGAGCGGGCGGGTTATCCGCTGTACGAGATCTCGAACTTCTCTCGTTCCGGCCACCGCTCGCGCCACAACCTGAAGTACTGGACCGACGCTCCCTACGCCGGCTTCGGCCTCGGCGCGCACGGGTACGTCGCCGGCGAGCGCCGGTCGAACCGGCGCGACCTCGACGGCTACCTGTCGGACCTCGCCGCCGGACGGAGCCCGCGCTCCTGGACCGAGGCGTTCGACCGCGCGCGCCGGCTCGAGGAGGCGCTCTTCCTGGGGCTCAGGGTCGCCGAGGGCGTGGACCTCGCCGCGCTCGCGCGGCGTTACGGCCTCGATCCGCGCACGGTCTACGCTGCGGCCTGGGAGCGAGCGGAAGCCGCGGGGCTGATCGCGCTCGAAGAGGATCGCGTGCGGCTGACCCCCAGCGGGCGAGTCCGGTCCAACGAGCTGTTCGCCGAGCTGATCGGCGACGAGGCCCCCTCCCCGGCGCGACCGCTATAATCCTCGGCCGCATCCCAGGAGGTCTTCGTGGATTTCCGTCTCACCGAAGAGCAGGAGTTCTTGCGCCGGTCGGTGCGCGAGTTCGCCGAGTCCGAGATCCGTCCCCACGTGATGCACTACGACGAGGCGCAGGAGTTCCCGCGGGAGCTCGTCCGCCGCGCGGCGGAGCAGGGGTACTACGGCGTCCTGTTTCCGGAGGAGCTCGGCGGCGCGGGGCTCGGCTACGTCGAGTACGTGATCGTGGTCGAGGAGCTGTCGCGCGTGGACGGCTCGATCGGGATCTCCGCCGCCGCGCACAACTCCCTCTGCACCAACCATGTCTTCGCCTGCGGCAGCGACGCGCAGCGCCGCGCCTACGTGCCGAAGCTCGCGAGCGGGGAGTGGATCGGCGCGTGGAGCCTGACCGAGCCGACCGCCGGGAGCGACGCCGGCGGAACGAAGACGAGCGCGAAGCCGGCGCCGGGGGGCGGGTGGGTGCTCAACGGCTCCAAGACCTTCACCACCCACGGCTCCGTCGCCGACCTGACCATCGTCTTCGCGGTCACCGATCCGGGGAAGGGGCAGAAGGGGATCTCCGCCTTCGCGCTCGAGAAAGGAACGCCCGGCTTCCGTCCCGGCAAGAAGGAGAACAAGATGGGGCTCCGCGCCTCCGACACCGCCGAGGTGATCATGGAGGATTGCGCGGTCCCCGCGGAGGCGATGGTCGGAGGGCGCGGCGAAGGGTTCGTGGACGCCATGAAGATCCTCGACGGCGGGCGGATCTCGATCGCCGCCCTGGCGCTGGGCATGGCCCGCGGCGCCTACGAGGCCGCGCTCGCCTACTCGAAGGAGCGGCACCAGTTCGGGAAGCCGATCTCGGAGTTCCAGGCGATCCAGCACATGCTCGCCGAGATGGCGACACGTCTCGACGCCGCGTCGCTCCTCGTCTACCGCGCGGCGGCGATGAAGGACGCGGGGGAAAAGACGACGCTCGAGTCCTCGATGGCGAAGCTCTACGCCTCCGAGATCGGGGTCTGGGTCGCCGACCGCGCGCTGCAGATCTTCGGCGGCTACGGGTACGTCAAGGACTTCCCGGTCGAGAAGTACTACCGGGACATGAAGCTGTGCACGATCGGCGAGGGGACGAGCGAGATCCAGCGTCTGGTGATCGCCCGCGAGATCCTCAAGGCGGTCTAGTGTCGGACGTGGAGAAGGTCGTCCGCGGCGAGACCCGGGCGCTGGCGCGGGCGATCAGCCTCGTCGAGGAGCACGCCGACGGGAGCGTCGAGCTGCTGCGCGAGGTGTTCCCGCACACGGGCGCCGCGACCGTGATCGGCGTCACCGGCGCCCCGGGGGCCGGGAAGTCGAGCCTCGTGGACCGGCTCGTCGCGTCCTACCGCGCAAAGGGGCGCCGCGTCGGCGTGGTCGCGATCGATCCCTCGAGCGCGTATTCCGGCGGGGCGATCCTCGGGGATCGCGTCCGCATGCAGGGGCACGCGGTGGACGAGGGAGTGTTCATCCGATCGATGGCGGGGCGCGGCCACCTCGGCGGGCTCGCGAGCGCCGCGTCCGACGCGGTGGACCTGATCGACGCGGCCGGGTTCGACCCCGTGATCGTGGAGACCGTCGGCGTCGGGCAGGACGAGATCGAGATCGCCCGCGCGGCGGACGTCGTTGCGGTGGTGCTGGTCCCGGGGATGGGGGACGACATCCAGGCGATCAAGGCCGGGATCCTCGAGATCGCCGACGTCTTCGTGGTCAACAAGGCCGATCGTCCCGGCGCGGACAAGGTGGTGGCGGACCTGGAGGCGATGATGGCGCTTGCGACGGGGATCGCCGCCGCCCGGCCGCCGATCTTCCGTACCGTCGCCGTCACGGGCGAGGGCGTGGACGCCCTCGGCGAAGGGCTCCTCGGCTTCGTGACGCGCGAGGGGGCCGATCGTCGTGAGGGCCGGCGACGGGAGCGGGCGGAGATGCGGTTCCTCAGCGTGCTCGCGGAGCGCTTCCAGCGCGACGTTCGCGAGCGCCTGCTGCCGGGGGCGCGCTTCGGCGAGATGGTGCGGGAGATCGCGGAGCGGCGCGTGGACCCGTACACGGCGGCCGAGCGGGTCTTCCGCGAGGGAGGCGTCGGATGATCGTCGGGATCGACCACATCGGGATCGCGGTCCGCAACCTCGAGGAACGTCTCCGGTTCTGGCGCGATGCTCTGGGGCTCCGGCTCGCCGGGACCGAGTCGGTCGAAAGCGAAGGGGTGCGCGTGGCGTTCCTCCCCGCAGGGGAGACCCGCGTGGAGCTCCTGGAGGCGAGCCGCGACGACTCGCCGGTCGCGAAGTTCATCGGGAAGCGAGGCGAGGGGATTCACCACGTGACCTTCGCCGTGGCCTCGATCCAGCCCGTCCTGGACCGCCTGAAGGCCGCGGGGGTTCCGCTCCTCGACGAGACGCCGCGCGAGGGCGCGGAGGGGACGCGGGTGGCGTTCCTCCACCCGGCGGCCGCCGGCGGCGTCCTGGTCGAGCTGGTCGAGCGCGCGGGCGTGGCCGCGCGTCCGGCCGGGATCGCCCCGGGCGACGCGGTCCTCCTTTATCTCCGCGACCCGCAGGAGAAGATCTGGGGAGTGCTGCGGGAGCGGGACGCCGCGGGGATCACCATCGAAGGGATGGACCTGGCCTCGTTCGACGCCTGGATGTCCCAGGTGGAGCGCGGGGAGGACGGCATCGTGCCGTCGCTCCTGTTCTTTCCGATGTCCCGCGTCGAGCGTCTCCTGCTCGATCGGGGGACTCCCTCCCTCCCGGCGCTCTCGGAGGGATTCGTGCGACGCACCGGCCGCACCGTCCGGGACGTCCTCGGCTAGGCCGCGAACGGCACCACGCGGTCGCGCCCGGCGCGCTTCGCCTGATAGAGCGCCTGATCGGCCCGCAGGAGGAGCGCCTTCAGCTCCCCCGCGTCGTGCTCCGGGAAGGACGCGATCCCGATCGACAACGTCGTGCGGATCGCGCTCCCGTCGGTCTCGACCACCAGGTGCGCCACCGCCTGGCGGATCCGCTCGGCGATCGGGTGCGCGCCCGCGAGGTCGGTCTCCGGGAGCAGGATGCAGAACTCGTCCCCGCCGTAACGACAGGCGAGGTCCGCGCTCCGGAGGAGCGACCGGAGCGCCGCGCCGAGCGCGCGCAGATAGCGGTCCCCGGCGAGATGCCCCTGCCGGTCGTTGATCTGCTTGAACCCGTCCACGTCGAGCATCAGGACGGAGAAGGCGCCGGCGTAGCGCCGCGCGCGCGCGTGCTCCGCCTCGAGCCGCTTGAAGAAGTACTCGCGCAGGCTGACGCCCGTGAGGGAGTCCACGGTCGCGAGCGTGTAGTGCCGCGCGTTCTCGACCGCGACCGCCGCCTGCTGGGCGATCGTCGACAGCACGGAGAGCTGATGGTCGTCGTAGGCGCGAGCGCGGCGACTCTGGACCGAGAGCACGCCGACGACGCGGCCGTCCACGAGCAGGGGGACCGCGATCACCGAGCGGATCGCCCCGTCGATCATGTGGGGCCGGAAGGGGAGGGCGTCCGCCTCCTTCGGCGTATCGTCGATCCGCAGCCCGCGCTTCTCCCGGACGATCCACGAAGCGAGCCCGTCCCCCAGGGGACGCAGCGTGTCGTGCGAGGCCGCCTCGCCCGCGGCGCGATGGGAGATCCGCAGCTGGCGCGTCTCGGGATCGAGGACGCCGATGAAGAAGAAATCCGCGTCGAAGATCTTCCGGCACTCCCGCTCGACGATCGCGAAGATCCGCTCGGGGTCGAGGGTCGAGAGGATCTCGCGCCCGATCGCATGGAGCGTGGCGAGCTCCGTGACGCGGGAAGCGAGCGCGTCGTTCGTCGCGCGGAGGGTGTCGAGCGCCCGGGCGAGGGCGGTGAGGGCGTACCCCGCGAGGAGGAGGAGCATGACGAGCGAGACGACGGCGGCGATATCGCCCGCTCGGAGCGCGCTCGCCAGGAGAGCCGCGGCAGGGACGTTCGTCAGCTCGAACGCCAGCCTTCGGGGGCGTGGCGCGCGCCGCGGGGTGCGCAAGAGGAGCGCGACCGCGAACGACACGGCCGCGAGCGCGGCGTAGGAGGCGAGCGCCGCGGCGAAGGTCGGGAGCTTCCCCACGGCCGCGACCGCGCACGCCGCGGCGGCCCCCGCGCCCCCGCCGACGATCGCCCGCCAGCCGGGCGCGGCGACTCCCGCGAGCGCGGCGCCTCGGCTCGCGGCGAGCGCCGCGGCGGCGACCGCCATCGCGTAGGGCATCGGAAGAGCGAGCGCGGCCGCGATCACGAACGATGCCGCGAGACGGACGGGATGGGTCGCGCGACGGATGCGGGCGGACCACCAGGCGCTCGCCGCCGCGGAAAGCGCGAGGAGGATCCCGCTCAGCAGGTCGTGCCGCGTGAACAAGGGAACGCCGATCCTCGTCGCCCCGACGTGCCGAAAACCTACGGTGATCCCGCTCGGCGGCAAGCCCCTGATGAGCGCGAACGGGCCTTTCGGGCAGACCCCGCTCCCGACGCGGAAGGTGCGTGCCTTCGCCGACAACGCCGCCGGCTTCGCTTAAGTGGCGCGCAGGAAGGCGGTTAGGATCCGGCGCCTTGACGGTCGCGGAGGCGGCCCGGATAATGCCTGCTTTCGTGCCGCGCCCCTTCGACAGATGAGGTGATCGTGTCCAAGCTCCGCGTTGCGATCGCGGCCGTCCTCCTCGTCACGCTCACCGCAGCCGCGCAGGAGGTCCCCCCGGCCCCCGCTCCTGCGACTCCCGCGACCCCGGAAGCCGCCCCCGAGAAGCCCGGCTTCATCATGCCCGCCTACCTGCGCGGGATCGATCTGAACGGTCCGGCCCAAGCCGCGTTCCGGACCTGGCCGCCGAAGGAGCTCGAGGAGCGTGCGTACTGGCTCCCGTGGTCGGTCCTCTCCTTCGAGCGCGCGAAGGTCTTCAACCAGCCGGTCTTCCTGGTCGTCACGGTTCCCTGGAACCGCTTCGCGCAGCGGATGATGGAGGAGGCCCTCGCCGATCCGTTCGTCCTCCGGACGCTCAACCACGACTTCGTCAGCATCAACGTGCGGGCCGACCGCCGTCCGGACATCCTCGCGCGGTATGGAACGGGGAACTGGCCCGCGATCTCGCTCCTCCTCCCCGACGGCTCGCCGATGCTGAGCGAGGTGAACGCGCAGGGGGTCGCCCTCCCCATCACCGTCGGGTACACCGACAAGAAGGGGATCCTGTTCAACCTCAACGAGGGGCGGAAGTACTTCGATCTGTGGCAGAACCTGCTCCACGGGGTCTCGCGGGTCTACGAGAAGCGGATCGACATCGAGGAAGCGAAGGCCGGGACCGCGGACGCGAAGGCGATCGAGCCCGTCGTCAAGTGGCTGATCGGGAACGCCGACGCGAAGAACGGCGGATTCGGCGTCGCTCCGAAATTCGCGCTCCGCGGGCTGATGGAGTGGGCCTACCTGCGCGAGGACAAGCAGCAGCCCGCGCTCGTCGCGCTCGCGCGGAACACGCTGGACAAGATGGCCGCGAGCCCGCTCTACGACACGCGCGAGGGCGGCTTCCACCGCATGGCGGCGGCGCCGAACTGGGGCTGGATCCAGTACGAGAAGATGCTCGACGCCAACGTCGACATGATGCGCGAGATGGTGTTCGCGCTGCGCGAGCAGGACGACCCGAAGCTGCGCGAGAATCTGGCCGGCACCGCGCGCTTCGTGACGACCGTCCTCGCGCGCCCGGGGGGAGGCTTCTACGTCGCGCAATCCGCCGACGCGAAATCCCCGGACGGCGGAGGCTACTGGAAGGCGGCGGAGCGGGACGCCGGAAAGGCGCCGCCGGTCTACAAGCTGGTGCTCTCCGGCGGGAACGCGCTCGCGGGCGCGGTGCTGCTGCGGGTGGGCGCGCTCCTCGAGGACCCGGCGCTCGAGCGCGCGGGGCGCGCCGCTCTCGACCTGGTGCTGGAGCGCGCGATCGAGCC
>Ga0075428_100001464_pt1 | contig 25254 bp, 29 predicted proteins | sample RhiMetdeltSRZDD2_FD_75291 | JGI IMG/M metagenome (GOLD analysis project Ga0075428, IMG submission 75291) | Populus rhizosphere microbial communities from Tennessee, USA - Rhizosphere MetaG P. deltoides SRZDD2 | ecosystem: Host-associated > Plants > Roots > Rhizosphere > Soil | place: USA... | reverse complement strand
TGGGAAGTTGACGGTGCGCGCGAGGGCCACTGACATGGCGGGCCGGACCCAGCCCGATACCGCCGAGTGGAACAGTCTCGGTTACGGCAACAATGCCGTCCAGCAAGTCACGATTGCGATCGTCTGATCCGGTTCCCGCGTTCCGATCCTGACATCACGAGATACAGGACAAAACTCAGGCCGAACGTGACGAACCAGGCGTAGGTATACAGCGAGTCGAGCAGACTGGGATTGGCGACCTGGCCACCAGGTGTGGTCGCCGCTCGAATGAAGCCCGGTACAACCGGAACGATCGCGAGCGCCATCGCTGCCATCGCCCGGTAGTTCACACCGCCGGTATAGGTGTACCGTCCCTCGAGTTTGAACAGATCCGGCGCCGAGAGCTCGCGGCCGCGCAGCACCCAGTAATCCGCAATCAGCACCCCGCCAATCGCCCCCATCAGGCTCGAATAGCCGATCAGCCACGTGAAGATGTACGCGGCGGCGTCCGCATACAGCTTCCACGGCATCATCAGGATGCCGATGACCGCCGTGATCAGGCCGCCGGCGACGTAGCTGATGCGACGGGGGGCGAGGCTGGAGAAGTCGTTGGCGGGCGAGACGACGTTCGCCGCCATGTTGGTTGTCAGCTGCGCGATCAGCACCACCACCGCGCCGAAGATGATGACCGCCGGGCTGCCGATCCGCGCGATCAGGACGACCGGATCCCAGATCGCCTCGCCGAAGATGACGATGGTCGCGCTGGTGACGGCGACGCCGATGAACGCGAACGCCGTCATCGTTGGCGGCAGTCCGAGCGCCTGGCCGAGCGCCTGCGAGCGCTGGCTCTTCGCGTAGCGCGTGAAGTCGGGGATGTTCAGGCTCAGCGTCGCCCAGTAGCCGACGTTCGCCGTCAGCGCGGCGGGGAACAGCTGCCAGAACGGCGTCTGTCTCGTCTGGAGCCGAGACGACTCGGCCAGGATGCGTCCGAGGCCGCCGCCGTTGTCGATCGCCCACCAGAGCAGCAGCGCGCCGCCGCCAAGCAGGAGCGGCGCCGACCAGCTCTCGAGAATCTTGATGCCTTCGAGGCCGCGAATGATGATGCCGACCTGGATGATCCAGAAGATGCCGAAGGCGATCCACGTGTTGCCAGGCACGGCCGCCCACGCGGGAAGGGCCGCGGCCAGCAGCGCGTTCAATGCCAGCCCGCCGATCCACGTCTGAATTCCGAACCATCCGCATGCGACCAGCGCACGCAGGATGGCCGGGACGTTCGCCCCTTTCACGCCGAAGGCGGCGCGGCACAGCACCGGAAACGAGACGCCGTACTTCGTGCCGGCGTGGGCGTTCAGGATCATCGGTACCAGGACGATGGCGTTGCCCAGCAGGATCGTGATCATTGCCTGCCACCACGCCATGCCCTGCTGCATCAGCCCCGACGCCAGCGTGTAGGTGGTGATGACCACGCTCATGCCGATCCAGAGCGCGGCGATGTGGTAGGTGGACCATGTCCGCCGCGCAAGCGGCGTCGGCGCGAGGTCCGGGTTCCAGAGCGGGCTGCCCGACAGATCATCGGGGAAGTCGACGAGCACGTCAGCGGTCGGCGGAGACATACCCCTTGAGAAGCGCCGACTATAACACCCTGTCGAGACTCGTCCGCATGCTACGATTCCGCCGCTCTGCACGTTATGCCTCACACACGACTTCTTTGCGCGATCGGCATGAGCCTGTGGTCGGCTGTGGTTGCCGGCAGCCAGGCGGGTGCTCCCGCAGCGCTGTCCGAGGCGCTGCGGGACCACGTGAAAAACGACCGGTTCGGGATCGTGACGTCCATCAGAGGACTGCCGCTCGGCGTCCGCAACAAGCTGCAGGAGTTGTTCGGCGGCCAAAATACACTCGAGATCGACATCGCCGAGCCCGGAGCCGAATTTCAGGTCACCGACGTGATTGTCACTCCGCAGTTGCCGATCCGTCGGCTGGTCGCGGCCGGGTGCACGATCGAGTATTGCCTCGTCTACTACGAGCGGGGCGGCATCGCCCACACCTGGCATGTGGCGCTGTTCCATTGGACGCCGGCGGCGACGCGCTTCGAGTGGGGCGGCGCCGCGCCAGGCGGCCTGGCGACAATCGACGACGTTCGGAACGCCGTCCTGTCCGGAGAGGTCAAAGGCCCGGCAAGGTTCTGGTAGGCCTCACCGGCTGGCCGGGAACATCAAGAGAGCAGGAGAAGGAAGATGAGCAGCGCGCAGCCAGGCGGGTTCACGCGCCGACATCTCATGATGGCGATGGTGCTGGTTGTGAGCGGATTCGCGCTGTCCGCGGCGCAACCACCCCGCGGCGCTCCACCGCAAGGGTCCTTGTCCCCGGCGTCCCTGACGTCGCTGAAACAAGACCTCGTCATCGCGGATCGAATCCTCTTCGATGAGAAGTTCCTCGACACGGCTGGCCACGTGAGCGTGCGTCTTGCACCTGACCGCTTTCTGATGCCTTGGCGCAGAGCGCCAGAGCTGATCGTCGCCGAGGACCTCATGGAATATGACCTCGATGGCAACGTTGCCGATGCCAAGGGTCGGCCCCTCATTCTGGAGCGGTTTATCCACGCTGAGATCTACAGAGCCAGGCCTGACGTCAGGGCGATTGTCCACGGTCATACGCCATCGCTGGTGATGTTCTCGTCGAGCAACATTCCACTGCGACCTCTGTTCTCGGGAGCCGGGTTCATCGGCGAGAGTGTCCCGGCGTTCAAGAACGGTGACGCTGGCGGTGGTGTCCAGAGCGCCGACCTTGGTCGCAAGCTGGCCGAAGCGATGGGCACGGGAGGAGCCGTGCTGATGCGGGGCCACGGTGTTGTAGTAGCCGCTCCGTCGCTTGTCGCTCTCGTTCAGCGCGCGATTAGCCTGGATACGAACGCGCAGCTCGTGGCCCGCCTTCTGGCAATGGGCGACAAGGAACCGATGTATATCCGCCCCAATCCCGCTGGCGGCGCGGCCAGCGCAGCGGGTGGCGCCGGCGGCGATGACTCCCGTGAATGGGAGGCCTACAAGCGACGAGCAGAGAGGTTGATGAAAAGCAACTAGAGCCGGTCCGCGGAAGCATATCCCTCGGCTTCGTAGCCACCGTGATAAGCCTTCGCATCGGGCCGCCGGATCCTGGAATGCGTCACGACACGATCGCGCCGCAGTCCGCGGAAGTCGTCGAGCGTCTTCCATTCATGCCGCTCCATCGCCTCGGCCATGCCCGACAGCAGTCTCTTGATGACGTTCGGCCCGATCGCGTGATCGAGCATCGCGGCCGTGCACACCTGCACGGTGCCACAGCCGAGCAGGAAGTAGTTCAGCGCGTGGGCGAACTCCGCCACTCCGCCGATGCCCGAAAACGACTTGTCCGGCAACGCCTGCGTGAGCTGCGACATCTTGGCCATCGACAACGGCAGAATGGCCGGTCCGCCAAGGCCGCCGCTCGACACGAGACCGTCCACGTTCATCTCGAACTCGAGCGTCTCGGGATCGATCAGCGGCAGCGAGGGGAAGGTGTTCGACGAGGTGATCGCCGAGGCACCGCCCAGGAATGCGCCGCCCGCCTCGAGGACGATGTCTGTCGTGGATGGTGTCAGCTTGGCCCAGATCGGCACGCGCGCCACTTCATGCACGGCTTCGGTGACGATCGAAATCAGCCCCTGGTCCTTGCCGATGTTCGAGCCCATGTCCTTGCGGTCCATGTGCGGGCACGACAGGTTCAGCTCGAGCGCGTCGGCGCCTTGATCCTGGCAGGCCTTCGCCAGCGTTTGCCAGTTGCGCAGTTCCTCATCGGTGCCCGAGCCCGCCATGATTGACGCGACCAGCATGCGCGCGGGATGCGCCTGCTTGATGCGCGCGATCCGCGGCACCCACCAGTCGAGCGGTTTGTCGGAGATCAGCTCCCAGTTCCAGGAGGAATGCAGCGACGCGCCTGGACGCTTCTGCATCGAGAGACGCGGAGATTCCGCGTCGGCGCGCAGGAACTTGGTCTTCGGTCCGTCGACGTTGACGACCGGATGGAGGCCGATCGTCTTGGTGACAACGCCGCCCCAGCCGGCGTCGAAGGCGCGCATGATGTTGCTGTCGGACTCGGTCGGCGGGGCAGAGGCCAGGAGAAACGGGTTCTCGAACCGCAGCCCGGTAAAGGTCGTCGCGAGCTGAGCAGCCATAGGGTCCTCGTGTGGACGCGCTGACTATAGCACTCTCGAAACCATCATTCGCGCGAGTGTGCCGTACCATAGTGTCGCCCGATTTACCTTCACTCGTGCCATCGAGGGCCATATGCGACCTGCTTATCTGATTGCGTGTGTTGGCTTCACCTGCCTGGTATCGCGCGCATCGGCACAGGCTCCGTCCCTGCCTCAACCCGACAGCGTGTTTCTCGAAGAGCTCACCTGGATGGAGGTTCGCGACGCGATCGCCGGCGGGAAAACGACCGTCATCATCCCGACGGGCGGTACCGAGCAGAATGGTCCCCATATGGCGCTCGGAAAACACAACTACCTGGTGAAGTACAAGGCGGGCGCAATTGCCAAGCAGCTCGGGAATGCGCTGGTTGCGCCGGTGGTCGCGTACGTGCCTGAAGGCGACATCGACCCACCCACCGGCCACATGCGTTTCACCGGAACGATCACGACACCGCAGGACGTGTTTGCCAAAGTACTCGAGTACGCGGCACGAAGCTTCAAGCAGCACGGCTTCCTCGATGTTGCCCTTGTCGGCGACAGCGGTGGCAACCAGGCAGGGCAACAACTTGTCGCCGCGGCGCTCAACAAGGAATGGGCCGCCACCAACGTGCGAGTCCATCACATTACCTCCTACTATCCTGGACGCGGGGACGATTGGGTGGTCAGCCAGGGCGTCAGCGCCGCGGACGTCGGCTCGCATGCGGGCACGCATGACACGTCGAGCCTGATGTATCTCAATCCCTCGATGTTGCGGTTCGACAGGATGGGACCAGGCAAATCAGGGGATGGGCAGGGTCACGTCGGCAACCCTGCCAAGGCGACGGCGTTGTTCGGCCGGCATATCCTCGAGATGCAGGTTGAGGATGCCGTCAAGCAGATTCAGGCGCTGCGCGTGAGCAGCCGCCGCTGACCACGCGTACCATCGAGTGAGATGAGACGCTTCAACCACGACGGGCACGACGGCCACGACTTCAGTCGGTATTCGTGTTCGTCGTGTCGTCGTGGTTTGAAACACTTACCGATCGCGTGGATCTTCTCTATCGCCTCTTTGCTATGTATCAGTCTCAGCGCTGGCTGCGTGGATCATCCCACTGGCCCGAGTGAGGTCCCGTTCAGCCAGTCCTTCGAGTTGCATCCGGGGACTTCGGCGATTTTGAGCGACCGGCTGAAGGTGACGTTCGACGGAGTTCGAGCAGATTCGCGATGTCCGATGGACGCACTGTGCGTCTGGGCGGGCGACGCCACCGTTGCGGTGCGGCTGTCGCAACCACCGGCCACACAGGCTGAACGCGCATTGCATACCGACTCCAGCGGATCGGAAGCACAGTATCTTTCCTACGTGATCAAGCTGGTAGCGCTCGCACCTTATCCACGATCGGATCGGCAGATTCAGCCGGACGATTATGTGGCGACACTCACGGTCGCCGCCCGGTAGCCGTGATAAATGCTTGGGCCTGAGTCGAAAGGCACGTGGAGCGGCGCCAGGGCGCCGAACACCGGGCCGATCTATCAGTTTCTGAAAGCGGGTCAGCGCTATTGTGTCGTCGCTCAGTTTGCAGACTCTGACGGCCACAACCACCCGATCGGTGAAGAGTGGATTTTTCTGGGGTACTCCTTTCTCCCCTACGATGACGGCATGTCGTTCTTCGTCTCTCTGGATGGTCAGCACGAATGGCGCATCCGGCTTCAATGGCGAACCGATGAACAGGGGGAGATCCTCGACAATCTTCCTCGGTACGTCGCGGCGGCAACGTAGACAGGCGTCCATGACAGGAGCCGGTCGTTGAACGTTCGCAAGACGCACCGCGGAGTGTTCTGGGAGCGGATGCTGATCCATTCCGCGATCTCTCTGGGACTCCTCGGAATCTCGCTTCTGGTGGGCATGTGGGGCTACGAGCACTACGAGGACTTGCCGTGGCGAGATGCGTTCTTGAATGCGGCGATGCTCCTGGGTGGCATGGGCCCGGTGAAAACTGATCTATCCGAGCCGGGAAAAGTCTTTGCCGGCATCTACGCGTTGTATGCAGGGCTGGTCGTGATAGCCGTTGCAGGCCTGCTTCTGGGCCCGGGAGTGCATCATCTGATGCACCATGTGCACTGGGATGACACTCCGAAGAGTAAATAACCGGCCGTGCGCCCTCGCGCTCGCCGTCAGCGTCGCCGCGGCCGGGTGTACGAATCCCACTCCGGTCATCGCACCGGGGCCCTGGGGCGGTTCGCACGTGAGAATGGACGTGACGTCTACCGGGGCGCGCCTCGAGTACGACTGCGCCGATGGCGTGATCGAAGAACCGCTCCGCCCCGACGGAGAAGGGCGGTTCACGGCGAGTGGCATCCACACACCTGGTCACGGCGGTCCGATTCGCCTCGGCGAAGTCCTGCCGTCATTTCGAGCGCGCTACCAGGGGCGGGTAGACGGCGAGCTGATGAGCCTGCTCGTCACCTTGACCGAGACCGGCGCCCTGCTGGGCACGTTCGAACTTCGGCGTGGGAGCTCGGGGCGGCTGACCCGGTGCCTCTAGTATCCCCGGTGAGCCCTCTGCGCCGAAGTCCAGGAGCCATCAAAGCCGTCCTGTTTGATCTGTTCGAAACACTCGTCACCGAGTCTCATGCCGCGCCGACGCGGGCATCGTCGCTCGCTCCCGCGCTCGGGCTCGAACGGCAGGCGTACCGCCCCGAATGGAAAGCGCGGCGACCGCGTATCGTCGTGGGGACATTGTCGTTTGCCGATGCGTTGATGGAGATCTCACAAACGCTGGGTGGCACCCTCGACGGTCATACTGTTCAGACAATCTGCCAGCAGCGAGTGCGCGAGAAGGCCGAGGCCTATGCCCGCATCGACAATCAGGTCAAGACGCTCGTCGCCGAGCTGGCTGGCCGTCAGATTCGGCTCGGAGTCATCAGCAACGGTTTCAAGGAAGATGTCCTTGGGTGGCCGACTTGCTCGCTCGCTCCTTCGTTCCAATGCACGGTGTTCTCCTGCGACGAGGGTGTCGCGAAACCCGATCCTGAGATCTACCTGCGGGCCTTGCACAGACTGGGACTTCAGCCAGAAGCAGCGATCTATATCGGCGATGGCGGCGACAACGAACTCGCTGGCGCCGCGCAGGCTGGCCTGCGGGCCTGCCGCGCCGCGTGGTTTGCCCCGAGTTCGCCTGCGAGCCTGCCATGGCCCGAACTCACGAGTTGCGGAGACCTGCTGAAGCTCGTCGCAGCCGGCTGACCGCCGATGGCGCGGCGAGCTGCGGCCTATAATGAGCCGCTGTGCCGGAACTGCTTCCTAACTTCATCGGCGGACGGTGGACGCCGGCGACGGCGTCAGCGCACGTCGACGTCTTCAATCCCGCCACCGGCGCGGTGATTGCCCGTACACCGCTCTCGAATGCTCAGGACGTGGACCGCGCCGTTCGCGCGGCGGCCGACGCGTTCCCCGCGTGGAGCGAGACACCGCCGGTGGTCCGCGCCCGCACGATGTTCGCGTTCAAGGCGCAGCTCGAGGCGCACTTCGAGGAGCTTGCGCGGCTGGTGACGACCGAGCACGGCAAGACGCTTGAGGAGTCACGCGGCAGCGTGCGGCGCGCCATCGAGTGCGTGGAAGTAGCATGCGGCGCTCCCTCGATGCTGATGGGGTACGGCCTGGAAAACATCGCGGCCGGCATCGACTGCACCGCGATGCGCCAGCCGATCGGCGTCTGTGCGGCGATCGCGCCCTTCAATTTTCCGGCGATGGTGCCGCTCTGGTTCCTGCCCTTCGCGGTCGTGTGCGGCAACACGTTCGTGCTCAAACCGTCCGAGCAGGTGCCGCTCTCGCAGAAGCGGATGTTCGAGCTGCTCGAGTCGTGCGGGCTGCCGCCGGGGGTCGTCAACCTCGTCAACGGCGGCAAGGACGTCGCGGAGGCGATGTGCGACCACCCGGGGATCCGCGCAGTGTCGTTCGTCGGGTCCACCGCCATCGCCCGGCTCATCTATCAGCGCGCCACGCACACCGGCAAGCGCGTCCAGGCGCTCGGCGGCGCCAAGAACTTCATCGTCGTCATGCCTGACGCCGACCTCGATCGTGCGATGCCGATCATCACCGAATCGTTCTACGGATGCGCCGGGGAGCGGTGTCTGGCGGGCAGCGTCCTCGTCCCGGTCGGGGCCTCGCACCGCGACGTACGGGACCGGATGGTAGCGGCGGCGGAATCGCTGACCGTCGGGAACGGGATGGAACCAGGCGTCGACATGGGTCCCGTCATCACGGCGCGCCACAGGGAACGCGTGCTCGGTTACGTGGACCGCGGCCTTTCCGAGGGCGCGAAGCTGGTCGCCGACGGGCGGCGGCGGACACTGCCATCCGACGGGTTCTTCGTCGGCCCCTCGGTGTTCGACGAGGTCTCTCCATCGATGGCGATCGGACGCGAGGAGATTTTCGGGCCGGTCGCGACGGTCTCGCCGGTGAAGGATCTGGACGAGGCGTTCCGCATCATGGATGCCCACCCAAACGCGAATGCGACCTCGATCTTCACGTCGAGCGGCAAGGCGGCCCGCGAGTTCGCCCATCGCGCCACGGCGTCGATGGTGGGCGTCAACATCGGCGTCGCCGCGCCGATGGCATATTTTCCGTTCGGCGGCGCGCGCGACAGCTTCTTCGGCGACCTGAAGGTGCACGGCCGCGACGCGTTCGAGTTCTACACCGACAAGAAAGTCACCATCAGCAGGTGGTTTTAATCACAGAGGATTCTCATGTCCCGTATTCGCGTGATATCAGGCATCGTCGGCATGGCGCTTATCTTTGCTTCAGGTTTTGTCGCCGGCCAGCGCCGGCAGCCACCGGCGGCGAACGTGGGTCAGAGCGAAGAAGCCCTGCGCTCGCTCGACCTGACCGCCGAGCTCGACTCGACCAAGGGGCGGCCGCTGCGAATGCGCAAGGTCACCCTGCAGCCGGGCGGCGCTCTGGCGCTCCACAACCACGTCGATCGGCCCGCGGTCACCTACATGCTTCAGGGCCAGATGACGTACCACCAGGAAGGAAAGCCCGACGTCGTCGCGAATCCCGGCGATGGTTTTGCCGAAGGCCGCGCGACCACGCACTGGGGCGAAAGCACCGGCAGCGTCCCGGCCGTGTGGATCGCGGTGGACATCCCCAAGCCGTAGGCTATGGCTTCGAAAAACGATAGCCGCGTGACGCGGCGGCGGCTACTGAAGAACGCAGGTGGAGCGATCGCCGCGGCCGCCCTGCCTTCGCCTTCGGCCTCCGCCAGGCAGGCTTCAGCGAGGCAGGGGAGCGGCGATGTGACCGGGCGGCTGGCGCGCTACATGGTCGAGGCGCGCGATCGCGCTCTTCCCGCGGAGACCACGCGGGAAGCCAGGCATCGCATCCTGGATACGCTCGGCGCGATCGTCTCCGGCTCGCACCTCGCACCGGGCGAGGCGGCGATTCGCTACGTCCAGTCGCAAGGCGGCAAAGAGGAAGCGTCGGTCCTGACGACAAAGATCAGGACGACGGCGGTGAACGCGGCGCTCGCCAACGGCATGTTCGCGCACGCCGATGAAACCGACGATTTCGAGCCTGTCACCAAGGCACATCCAGGCTGTTCCGTCGTCCCCGCCGCCTTCGCGGTCGGCGAACGCGAAGGCCGATCGGGCGCCGAGGTGCTCAAAGCCGTCGTGCTCGGCTATGACCTGTGCTGCCGGTTTCTGATGGCGCTCGGGCCCGACCATGTCCGCGCCACGCATCGAAGCGCAGAGGGCACCAGCTCGACCTTCGGTGCCGTGGGGGCCGCCGCGGCGCTGGCGCGGCTCGACGAGCGCGGCATGCGCTTCGCGCTGTCGTACGCGGCACAGCAGGTGTCGGGCATCTGGAGCTGGGCGCGCGACACCGAACACATCGAGAAGGCGTTCGACTTCGGCGGCATGGGCGCGCGCAACGGCGTAACCGCGGCACTGATGGTTCAGGCGGGCTTTACCGGCGTCGCCGATGCCCTCGACGGCGAGCACAACATGATCGAGGCGCTCTCGACCGAGCCGCGGCCGGAGGACATGGTGGCCGACCTCGGGCGCCGCTTCTACGTGAACGAAACCGCGATCAAGACGTTTTCCGTCGGCTATCCCATTCAGGCGCCGCTCGACGCGCTGCTAACGCTGCGAAAACAGCACGGCCTCACACCCGCGAACGTCACACGGATCGTCGCCCGATTGCCCGAGGACGGCGCGCCGATCGTCGACAATCGCGCGATGCCGGACGTGAACCTTCAGTACGTGCTGGCCGTCGGGCTGGTGGACGGCACGATTTCCTTCGAGGACAGCCACTCGCAGGCGCGGATGAAGGATCCGCAGGTCGTCGCCGTGAAGGAGCGCGTGGAGCTCGTCGCGGACCGCGGGCTGCTCGATCCCGATGCGCCGCGAAGCGGCAGGGTGGACGTGACGCTGCGCGACGGCCGGACGGTCACGCATTTCACCAGGCACCCGCCCGGCACCAAGGAAAACCCGCTCGATACGAACGGCGTGAACGAGAAGGCGCGCGGGCTGATCGAGCCTGTCCTGGGGCGCCAGCGGACGAGCGAGATCATCGGGATGGTCAACCGGATTGAGACCGTCGGAAATATCCGGGATCTGATTCGCCTGCTGACGATGTAGCTAGGAGAATCCATGCCACGACGTGTCGTTGGCGGTCTGATTCAGGCTGCCGTTCCTCTCACCGATCCTGCGACCTCTATCGAAAAAGTCCGTCAGGCAGCCATCGACGTTCATCTCCCACTGGTCGAGGAAGCCGGCCGGCGCGGTGTTCAGATCCTCGGGCTGCAGGAAGTCTTCAACGGACCGTACTTCTGTCCGTCTCAGGATGCGCACTGGTATGACATAGCCGAGCCCGTGCCTGGGCCGACGACCGAGTTGATGGCGCAGCACGCGAAAAAACACCAGATGGCGATCGTCGTGCCCGTGTACGAGCGTGAGCAGGCCGGCGTCTACTACAACACCGCGGCGGTGTACGACAACGACGGGACCTATCTCGGGAAATACCGCAAGAATCACATTCCCCACACGTCGGGGTTCTGGGAGAAGTACTTCTTCAAGCCCGGGAACCTCGGATATCCGGTATTCAAGACGCGCTTCGCAACCATCGGCGTCTACATCTGCTACGACCGCCATTTTCCGGAAGGCGCGCGCATCCTCGGGCTGAACGGCGCGGAGATCGTGTTCAATCCGTCGGCGACCGTTGCCGGACTCTCCCAGTACTTGTGGAAGCTGGAGCAGCCGGCGCACGCCGTCGCCAACGGCTACTTCATGGCGTGCAGCAATCGCGTCGGCGAAGAGGCGCCCTGGAAGATCGGGCGGTTCTACGGGTCATCGTACTTCGTCGATCCACGCGGCAACTTCCTGGCGATCGGCTCCGAAGACAAGACCGAACTCGTCGTCGCCGAGATGGACCTCGACATGATCGAAGAGGTCAGGCGCGTGTGGCAGTTCTATCGGGACCGGCGTCCCGACAGCTACGCTGCCATGGCGGAGCAGCTGCCGTGAGCCTGCTCGTGAAGGGCGGGACGATCGTCACCGCCACCGATCAGTACAGGGGCGACGTGTTCGTCGAGGGAGAGACGATCACGGTGATCGGCACGGCGCTGACGATGGCCGCCGACCGCGTCATCGATGCCGCAGGCAAGTACGTGCTCCCCGGCGGCATCGACGTCCACACTCACCTGGACATGCCGTTTGGCGGGACGACGTCTGCCGACGACTTCGAATCAGGGACGATCGCCGCCGCGCACGGCGGCACCACCACCGTCGTCGATTTCGCCATTCAATACCACGGGCAGACGCTTCATCACGCGTGGGAAACCTGGATGAAGAAGGCCGAGGGGAAGGCCGCGATCGACTACGGCTTCCACATGATCATCACCGAGCTCACCGACCAGGTCGAGCTGGAGATGGACGCGCTGGTCCGCCAGGGCGTGACGTCGTTCAAGCTGTTCATGGCCTACCCGGGCGTGTTCATGCTCGACGATGCGAGCATCTTCCGGGCGCTGCTGCGGACGGGGAAGAACGGCGGCACGATCTGCATGCACGCGGAGAATGGCGGTGTCATCGACGTGCTGGTGAAGAAGGCGCTCGCCGAAGGAAAGACAGCTCCGAAGTATCACGCGCTGACGCGGCCCGCGCGCGCCGAGGCCGAGGCGACTCATCGGGCGATCGCGCTGGCCGAGATCGCCGGCGTCCCGATCTACATCGTCCACCTGTCGGCCGCCGAGGCGCTGGAGATGGTGACCGAGGCGCGCGATCGCGGCCTGCCGGCGTACGCGGAGACGTGTCCGCAGTACCTGTTCCTCTCGTACGACAACTACGAGGAGCCGGGTTTCGACGGCGCGAAGTACGTGATGAGCCCGCCGCTGCGGCCGAAAGAGACTCAGGACCGCCTCTGGCGCGGCCTGGCGTTCAACGACCTGCAGGCGATCTCCACCGATCACTGTCCCTTCTGCATGAAAGAGCAGAAGACGCTCGGCGAAGGCGACTTCTCGAAGATCCCGAACGGCGCCCCTGGCATCGAAACGCGCATGAGCCTGGTCCACGACGGTGGCGTGCGGCCGGGCCGCATCTCGTTGAATCGATTCGTCGAGCTGACGTCGACCGCGCCGGCGAAGATATTCGGCCTGTTCCCGCGCAAGGGCACCATCGCCCCCGGGTCGGACGCCGACATCGTCGTCTTCGATGCGAACAGGACGCAGCGCCTGTCCGCAAAGACGCTGCACATGAAAGTCGATTACAACCCCTACGAGGGACGGGAGGTGACCGGTGTGACGGACACGGTAATTTCCCGCGGCCGCGTCGTCATCGACGGCGGCAAGTTTACCGGACGTGCCGGCGCCGGCTCGTTCCTCAAGCGAGCCTCGCGATGACCTCCTCTTCCGTGGGGGCCGGCGTCAGCCGGCCCATGACCGGCGATGAAATCGTTGCGCTCTCCAAGAAACACACGATTTTCGAATGGTCGGCGCAGCAGGCGGTGGATCCGATCCCCGTCGCGCGCGCGAAGGGCGTCTACTTCTGGACGCCAGAAGGGAAGCGCTTCATCGACTTCAACAGCCAGCTGATGTGCGTGAACATCGGCCACGGCGACGAGCGCGTGGTGAAGGCGATTCAGGACCAGGCAGCAGTGCTGGCGTACGCCAATCCTTTCATGGCCACCGAGCCGCGCGCGCGGCTGGCGGCAAAGCTGGCAGAAATTGCGCCCGGGGATATCGACGTGTTCTTCTTCACCAACGGCGGCGCCGAGGCGAACGAGAACGCGTTCAAGATCGCCCGGGCGGTGACGGGACGGCAGAAGATCCTCGCGCGGTACCGCTCGTACCATGGCGCGACCGCCGCCGCGATCACCGCGACCGGCGATCCGCGCCGCTGGACGCAGCCGCCCGTGCCTGGCATCGTGCATGTGCTCGACCCGTACCACGGGGTCGAGCGGGGATGGGACTCCGCGGACGCCGCGCTCAGATATCTCGAAGAAGTCGTTCAGCTCGAGGGACCGCAGACGATTGCCGCGTTCATTCTCGAAACCGTCACCGGCACCAACGGCATCCTCGTGCCGCCGGATGGCTACCTGCAGGGCGTACGTGCCTTGTGCGATCGCCACGGCATCCTGATGGTCGCCGACGAGGTGATGAGCGGCTTCGGCCGCACCGGCGCCTGGTTTGCGGTCGATCACTGGAACGTCGTGCCCGATATCATGACCATGGCGAAGGGACTGACGAGCGCGTATGTGCCGCTTGGCGCCGTAGGCGTGCGGCGGAAGATCGCGGATCACTTCCAGGCGTCGCCATTTCCGGGAGGGCTCACGTACAACAGCCACCCGCTGGCGTGCGCGGCCGGACTGGCAACGATCACCGTGATGGAGGAGGACCGCCTGATCGAGCGCGCCAAGGCGACGGGCGCGGTGATGGCGGAGCTGCTCGCAGGACTGGCCGCGCGGCATCCATCGGTTGGCGCCGTCCGGTCGATCGGCCTCTTTGGTATCGTCGAGCTCGTGCGCAACCGCGAAACGCGCCAGCCGATGGCGCCGTTCAACGGCACCTCGCCGGAAATGGCGGCGCTGGGCCAGTTCTTCCGTCAGGAAGGGCTCTACACTTTCGTGCGGTGGAACTGTTTTTTCACCAACCCGCCGCTGTCGATCACAGAAGCCGAGCTACGAGAGGGATTCGGCATCATCGATCGCGCGCTGGCGATCACCGACAAGGCGGCGGCATGACAGAGATTGCGGTGCTTCTGGCAATCGCGTTCTCGGGCCAGTTCGACGCGTCGGACGCCGGCATCGGCGGGCGCGTCGGGCGGCAGCTGACGCCGCTCATCGGGATCGAGGCCGAAGTCGCGTACTATCCCAGTCACTTCCCCGGAGATCGTTCATTCAGTCGCGCGCGTGTGGAAGGACTGTTCGGAGCCACGATCGGGCCGCGCGTGGGCCGCGCCAGGCTGTTCGCGCGGGTTCGCCCTGGCTTGCTGCGGGTGCAGGAAGCTCCCGGGCCGCTGGCCTGCATCGCGATTTTTCCGCCGCTGCTCTCGTGTGAGCTTGCCGCCGGCCGTACTCTGTTGGCGCTCGACCTTGGCGGCGGCGTGGACCTGCCGGTCGGCGAGCGCACCTTCGTCCGGCTTGACGCAGGCGATCGAATGATGAGGTATCCCGGTCCGGTTTTCGATACCGACCGCAACGTGCACGACAATGCATTCTTCGGTCATGACCTCCGCGTGGCAGTTGCCGGCGGCCTTCGTTTCTGACGGTATTCGTTTCTGACGGTAGCCGGAGGCCTTCAGGCCCCCGGAACAGGAGTTCTCATGCGCAACGTCGCAATCGCCTTCGTGACGATGCTGGTCCTGGCGGCGCCGGCATCGGCCCAGCAGGCGGACACCATCCTCGTCAACGGCAAGGTGCTCGCTGTTGACGCCGCGTTCTCGACGCACGAGGCGGTGGCGATCCGTGAGGGCCGCATCATGGCCGTGGGCCGTTCGGCCGACATTCGGATGCTGGCGGGACCGCGGACCCGTACGATCGACCTCAATGGCCGCACCGTTATCCCCGGCCTGATTGATTCACATCTGCACGCGACGCGGGCGGCGCTCAGCTTTGCCACTGAAGTGAATTGGATTGGCGCCAGGTCGCTGGCCGATGCGATGTCGCGCCTTCGACAGGCGGCGCAGGCGGCGGCGCCCGGCAGCTGGCTCGTGGTGGTCACGCCGCCCGCCACGCTCGACACATTTCCCGAGCGCCGGCGGCCGACGCAGGCGGAGCTGATTGCGGCGGCGCCGAATCATCCCGTCTACGTGCAGCTGGCCTACGGGTGGGCCATGATGACGCCGCTGGCGATGAAAGCGCTCAATATCACCAGCGATGCGGATCTGCCGCGGCAGAACAAACTGGAGAAGGACGCAGCGGGCAAGTTGACGGGCGCGATCACCGGCAACCTGGTGGAGCTGTTCGAGCGCCTGCCGAAGCCTACGTTCGAGCAGCAGGTCGCCGGCACCAAGCTGTTCTTCCACGAGCTCAATCGTCTCGGCCTGACCGGGGTCGTCGATCCCGGCGGCAACAACATGACGCCGCGTGAGTACCAGGCGCTGTTCAAGGTCTGGCGCGATCGCCAGCTCACGGTTCGCGTCGCCTACAGCCTGTGCGGTATGACCGACGGCTCCGAGTTCCAGGAATACCAGAACTATCTCGCGATGATGCCGCAGGGCTTCGGCGACGACATGCTCAAGTTCAACGGCATCGGCGAGCGGATCACCTGGGCGATGAACGGGGTCAGCGGCAAACGTCCGGAGCAGGACAAGGCGAAGTATTACGAGATCGTCCGCTGGGCGGCGGAACGCGGCCTGACGATTACGATGCACTGGAACGGCGACGAGAACATCGACCAGCTGCTGGGGATCTGGGAGCGGGTCAACGCCGAGTTTCCCATCAGCCGGCTTCGATGGACGATTGCCCACCTCAACGACGCCTCGCCGGCGACGCTGCGGCGCATGAAGGCGCTCGGCATCGGCTGGACGGTGCAGGATGCCATGTACAACACGTCGGGCGACGGCGCGTCGAGAGAGGGCGACGTCACGAGGATGCCTCCGGTCGTGACAGCCAGGAACATCGGTGTCGTCATCGGCGCGGGCACCGACGCCCACCGCGTGTCGACTTACAACCCCTTCACTGTGCTCCAGTGGTTCCTCGACGGCCGCAACGCCGGTGGTACGGCGCTCCGCGGTCCGGCTGAAACCCCCACCCGCGCGGATGCGCTCCGTTTTTACACGGCGGGCAGCGCCTGGGTCTCGCATGACGACGACGAGCGCGGCACGCTCGAGGCGGGGAAGTGGGCCGACCTGGCGGTGCTGTCGAGCGACTACATGACGGTGCCCGTGGCTGAGATCGGCCGCATCGAGTCGGTGCTCACGATGGTCGGCGGCACGGTCGTCTATGCCGCCGGTGGCTACAGAGATTTAGCGGCAACGCACTGATTCGGCGTTACTATGTGACCGACCATTCACGCCGATCTCGCAACATACACACCGACTTGACGCTTCGAAAGGACACCGATACCGATGGCAAAGAAAGCCAAGAAAGCCGCCGCCCGCAAGCCGAACGCCGCGTTCATGAAGCCGGTCACGCCGAGCGCCGCGCTCGCGGAGGTGGTGGGCTCGAAGCCGATTCCGCGCACTGAAGTGACCAAGCGGCTGTGGGCCTACATCAAGAAGAACAAGCTGCAGGACGCCAAGAACAAGAGGATGATCAAGGCTGACAGTACGCTGAAGGCGGTGTTCGCGAACAAGTCGAACGTCAACATGTTCGAGATGACGAAACTGGTCAGCAAGCACCTGAAGTAATCGCGGGCCCCGGGAACGGGTCCATGTCACGGGTTCCATCGATCCCCGTCGGGCACGCGAATTGAATCGCGTGCCCTTCGTATTTGAGGAGGAGCCCATGGCCAAGTACGGACGCAAGGCGAGTCAGAAGGTCGAGCGCGCGATGCACGAGCGCAAGCGCGGCACGCTGCGGAGCGGGTCGGGCCGGAAGGTGACCAGCCGCAAGCAGGCGATAGCGATCGGGTTGTCCGAGGCGCGGGACGCGGGCGCCAAGGTGCCGAAGCGCAAGACCGGCTCGCGAAAGCGGAAGGCGGCGTCAAAGAAGAGGTAACATCCGCGGCCTGATGGTCCGCCTCGGGCTGGCCGTGGCCGCCGCGGCGGCCATCATCCTTTCGGCGCCGGTTGTCCAGCAGGCATTTACCGCGCTCAACCGCGTCTTCCCGTCAACCGGGCTTGCCGCGACGGCGGCGCCGATCGCCGTCGCGGTCCTGGTTGCGGCCGCGCGGATCCGCCACCAGCGGCGCCTGAGGTTCGCGGCGCTGGCCCTCAGCCTCGCTACCGGCGGCGCCTACGTCGTTTTCGACGCGCTCACGCCAACCGAAAGCTTCCATTTCGTCGAATACGGCCTGCTTGCGCTCCTGTTCTACATCGCCGTGTGTCCGGCGGCCGACGGGTCGCTTCTCATCCTGCCGCTGCTCGCCGGCATCGCGACCGGCGTCATCGATGAATGGTTCCAGTGGTTCGTTCCAATACGCGCCGGTGAGCTGCGTGACATCGTTCTGGACGCAGTCGCCAGCGTCTGCGGGGTCATGTTCGCAATCAGCGTCCGGCCGCCGCCGCGGCTCACCCTCGAGCTGGCCGGCCGATCACGGGATCGGGTGCGGGCCGCCATCGCTGTCACGCTGGCACTGATCGCCGCCTTTGCGTTCACGGTGCACGTCGCCCGCGAGGTCGTCGATCCCGACATCGGGACCTTCGTCTCCCGCTACAGCGCCGCTCAGCTGGCCGCGTTCGCGGGAGACCGCGCCGGCCAGTGGCGAACAAGCCCGCCTGTGACAGTCCGGCGCTTCTCTCGGGAAGACCAGTACCTCAGCGAAGGCCTGTGGCACGTGCAGCGCCGCAACGAGGCGTGGGAGCAGGGCGCCATCGGGGCCGCGTGGCGCGAGAACCTGATACTCGAGAAGTTTTTCGCGCCCGTGCTCGATGCGCAGACGTATGCGAGCGATGCCCCGCAACGGTGGCCGGCCGAGCAGCGCGCCGAGGCCGCGTCGCGCCCCGGCGTCGATCGGCGCCCCATCGCCAGCGACGAGTATCGCTGGCCGGTCTACGTGCTGCGATGAGGCGATGACGAAATGATTCAACCCAGATTCTCAAATCATCAATCCTCAAATCATCGATGATTTTCTGGTTGAAGCTCTTCCTGGTGCCCGGTCTCGTGGTGATCGTCACGCTCGCCGTGCGCCGCTGGGGACCAGCGGTCGGCGGGTGGCTGGCGGGGCTGCCGATCGTTGCCGGCCCGGTGCTCGTGTTTTACGCGCTGGAGCAGGGCGCCGCGTTTGCCGCAGCGGCCGCGCACGCGACGCTCGCCGGTCTCGTCGCCACCGTCGCCTTCGCGATCGTATACGCGCATCTGTCGACACGCCTGCCGTGGTACGCGTGCATGGCGCTCGGGTGGTTCGTCTTCGCCGCGGTCGTCGTGGGGTTGTACGCGCTTCAACCGGGCCTCGTCCTGAGTCTGCTGCTGCTCATCGCGGCGACCGTATTCGGCGGCCGCTTACTGAGCCGGGTCCGTCCGCCTTCGCCTTCGGCTTCGGCGAGGCAGGCTGCGGAACCCGGTCTACGTACGACGGCGGGGGAAGCTGACCCACGTCCCGACGCGTACGTAGGGCGGGTTCAACCGAAGGCGGACCCGCCGCGTGACCTTCCGATTCGTCTCATCGCCACTGCGACGCTGGTACTTCTGCTCACCGGCCTGGCCGCGCGCCTCGGACCTGCGTGGAGCGGACTGCTCAATGCGTTTCCCGTCCTCACCACCATCGTCGCTGTTTTCTCGCACATCCAGCGCGGTACCGCAGCCGCGGTGGCATTCCTGAACGGCTACCTCCAGGCCATCGTCGGGTTCGGCTTGTTCTGCGTGGTCATGGCAACCGGGCTCGAGTCGCTGGGGCTCGGCTGGGCGCTGATCGCAGCGCTTGCGGCGCAGCTCGCCTGGCACGGGGTGCTGGTGTCCAGAGCGGCTTCGGCCTCGAATTCCCCTTACTGAAAATTCCTCTTGCACCGCACGCGGGGAACCGGCGTAGACTGTGCCACCGTCCGACGCTTCCGGGAAGCGCGGACACCCCTACCGAATACGGTTCCCGGCGTTGCGGCGCGGACCTGGACGTCTGCGACTATTCGGCGGCGGCGTTCCCCGATAACTCGGTTCAGAGGGGAGGCAGCGGCGTGAACGCAAACGGCAGCTTCAAGGGTCGACAGGCCCCCTGCGGCAAAGTCTGCGACGGAGAATCCTACGAAGACCACGACGACGAGGTCGTGGTGACCCAGGAAACCTTCTACGCGTGCGGATGCCAGAGCATCCAGCACGAGTATCACGACGGAAGCGTCAGCAGAAAAGTGGTGCGCCACGACGGGAAGCTGCTCGTGGACGAAATGATCTCAGCCGAATAACTGTCTTCGGATCGAGCCCGGGGGAGAGGAGATCCAGGCGTGACCCCTTCTCATGACGTGGTGCTGGTCGGCGGCGGCGGAGCGGGACTTCGGGCGGCGATCGCCATCGCGGAAACCAATCCCAGACTCACCATAGCGGTTGTCTCGAAGGTCTACCCGATGCGGAGCCATACAGTCTCCGCCGAAGGGGGCGCCGCTGGTGCGGTCGCGCCTGACGACAGCCTCGACGAACACGCCTACGACACCATTTCCGGCGGCGACTGGATGTGCGACCAGGATGCGGTCGAAGCCTTCGTCAAGGAAGCGCCGGAGGAGCTGCTGCGGCTGGAGCACTGGGGCTGTCCGTGGAGCCGGGAGCCTGACGGACGGATTGCCGTTCGCCCCTTCGGGGGCATGCAAAAGATGCGCACGTGGTTTGCCGCCGACAAGACCGGCTTCCACATGCTTCACACGCTGTTCCAGACTTCCCTCAAATACGCCAGCGTCGTCCGCTACGACGAGTGGTTCGTCACCAAGCTGCTCGTGGATGACGGGCGTGTGCAGGGCGTGGTGGCGATTGATCTGAAGTCCGGGAAGGTCGAAGCGATCACCGCGCGGGCCGTCATCCTGTGCACCGGCGGCTGCGGCAAGGTGTTTCCGTTCACGACCAACGCGGCCATCAAGAGCGGCGACGGCATGGCGCTCGCCTACCGCGCCGGCGCGCCGCTGAAGGACATGGAGTTTCTGCAGTACCACCCGACCGGGTTGCCGTTCACCGGCATCCTCATCACCGAGGCGGCGCGCGCCGAGGGCGGGTTGATGCTCAACAAGGACGGCTACCGTTACCTGCAGGACTACAACCTCGGCACGCCGCAGCCTCAGCCGGTGCTGCGGACGATGGAGCTGGGACCGCGAGATCGACTGTCACAGGCGTTCATGAAGGAGCTCGAAAAGGGACGGACCATCGAGACGCCGTACGGCCACGTCGTGCATCTCGACTTGCGCCATCTCGGCGCGAAGAAGATCAACGCCAAAATCCCGTTCGTACGCGAGCTCTGCATCAAGTACCAGAACCTCGATCCGGTCAAAGACCTGATCCCGGTGCGGCCGGTGGTGCATTACATGATGGGCGGCGTGCATACCGACATCAACGGCGCGACGCCGCTGCCCGGTCTTTACGCGGCCGGCGAGACCGCGTGCGTGAGCATCAATGGCGCCAATCGCCTCGGGTCCAACTCGCTGACCGAGTGCCTCGTGTTCGGCGCCCGGGCGGGGAAGGCGGCCGCCGAGTACGCCTCGCTCGGCCTCGAGCTGAACCCGCGGGTGATTGCGCAGAAGACCGACGAACATCGCCGGCTCGAGCACGATCTGCTGAACAAGAAGGGGCGCGAACGTATCGCCACCCTCCGCGAGGAGATGCAGAAGTCGATGGAACGGAGCGCCGGCATCTACCGCGATGGCGCCTCGCTCGGGCAGGGGATGGACGAGATCCGCCGGCTGCAGGAGCGCTATGCCGATCTGGCGATCGAAGACCACAGCCGCACGTTCAATACGGAACGGATCGCGGCGCTCGAGCTGGCGTGTATGCTCGACGTCGCCGAGTCGATCGTCACCGCGGCCACCCGCCGCGAAGAGTCGCGCGGCGCGCATCAGCGCACCGATTTTCCGAAGCGGGACGACGTGCGCTACCTGGCGCACTCGCTGATCTATCGCAACGCCGACGGGTCGGCGCGCGTCGATTACCTCCCGGTCACGATTACCCGCTGGCCTCCGGCCGAGCGGGTGTATGGAGAGAAGGCATCGCATGGCGGACCGAATCAGGTTGCAGGTCGCGCGGTATCGTCCGGAGCAGGAGTCTGAGGCCACCTATGACGAGTTCGACGTGCCGTGCCCGAAGGACTGGGTCATCCTTGACGGCCTGAATCACATCAAGGACCAGCTCGACGGGACGCTAGCGTACCGCTGGTCGTGCCGCATGGGCATCTGCGGCAGCTGCGGGATGACGGTGAACGGCGAGCCGAAGCTGACCTGCGCCACGTTCCTGCACGAGTACGCGCCCGGCCCGATCCGCGTCGAGCCGCTCCGGAATTTCCCGGTCATTCGCGACCTGATCGTCGACATCGGCGATTTCATGCGGAAGCTGGTGACCGTGAAGCCGTGGATCGTCCGCGACGAAGAGCGCCCGCTGTCGGCCGGCGAGTTTCGCCAGACGCCAGACGAGATGGACGAATACAAGCAGTACAGCATGTGTATCAATTGCATGCTCTGCTACTCGGCCTGTCCGATCTATGGACTCGATCCGAAGTTCGTCGGGCCGGCAGCGATCGCGCTGGCGCAGCGCTACAACCTCGATAACCGCGATCAGGGGGCGAGCGCGCGGATGGACGTGCTGTCGGAGCACGAAGGCATCTGGGGCTGCACCTTCGTCGGCGAGTGCACGAAGGTGTGTCCCAAGCACGTCGACCCGGCCGGATCGATCCAGCGCTACAAGCTGACCGCGGCCCTCGAGTCGATGAAATCGTTCTTCCTGCCAAGGGGGGCGTAATGCAGGCGATGCACCACGGTGATCTCTATACGGCGTACCATCCGCGCTGGCTACGCCAGCCCAAGAACACGTACTGGTGGCTCGAGAAGCCGTCGTATTTCGCGTTCATCCTGCGCGAGCTCACGTGCCTGCCCGTGGCCTGGTTTGCCGTCTACCTGCTGCTGCTGACTCAGGCCGTGATCGACAGCCCTGCCGCGTACGCGCAGTTCATGGCCTGGTCGGCTTCGCCGTGGATGATCCTGGTCAACGTCGTCAGCTTCGCGCTGCTGGTGTTCCACGCGATCACGTTCTTCGTCGCCGCGCCGCAGGCGCTGATCGTGCACCTGGGCCGCACCAGGGTGCCGGGATCGCTGATTCTCATCGGGCATTACGCGGCATGGGCCGCCGCCTCGGTGGTCGTCATCTGGCTGCTCGGGAGGGCGTGATGATCAAGCGACATCCCGAACCGCTGCTGTGGGTGCTGTTCAGCGCGGGCGGCATGCTGTCGGGCATGTTGATGCCGGCGCTGATCCTGATGTTCGGCATTGCATATCCACTGGGCTGGGTCACGCCGCCCAGGTATGAGCAGATGGCTGGACTGATGGCCAACCCGATCGTCCGGCTTGCACTGTTCGGGCTCATCGCGCTGTCGCTGTTTCACTGGGCGCACCGCTTCAGGCACACGCTCTACGACGGACTGCAAATCAAGCATCTCAACGAGGTCGTCGCCGTGGTGTCGTACGGCGCCGCTGTTGTCGGGTCGGGGCTGGCGGCGTATCTTCTATGGCAGGTTGGATAGCCGCCGGGTTCCGCTGATACTTCTGATCGCCGCGCTGGCCGGCGCCTTTTTCTTCTCCCGCGACCTTCGTCTTGTTGATACCGTCGGCATGCTGGCTTGTGGTGTCATTGCCGGCGGGTCCCTTGCCGCGATCGCCGCGGGCAGGCGCCGTTGATGTCTTTTTCAACCACGACGGTCACGACGGCCACGAATAAGAAGCCCACGTCGTGTTGGTCGTGCTCGTCGTGGTTATTTCCGGTCCTGGCACTGCTTGCGAGTGCCTGTTCACCGCCGGCCACCGAGCCTGCCGGGTTTCCTGCCGGCGAGCTGGTCGATCTCTCGCACGCCTACGACGAGACGACGATCTTCTGGCCGACCTCGGATCCCTTCCGGCTCGAGAAGACGGCCGATGGGATCACACCGGGCGGGTACTATTACGCCTCGAACAACTTCTTCACCGCCGAGCACGGCGGCACGCACCTGGATGCCCCGCTGCATTTTTCCCGGGGAGCGCAGGCGGTCGATCAGATACCAATCGAGCGCTTCTTCGGCGCGGCCGTGGTCATCGACGTCGTCGCCAGGGCAGACGGCGACGCGGACTATCAGATCGGCGTCGAAGACCTCACCGCGGCCGAAAAGAGCGAGGGCACGATTCCGGCCAATGCCATCGTCCTGTTTCGGACCGGCTTCTCGCGGCGATGGCCGGATGCCGCGCGCTACCTCGGGACCGCCGCGCGCGGCGCCGAGGCCGTGCGGGACCTACATTTTCCGGGATTACATCCCGATGCGGCCAGATGGCTGATCGCCAACCGCACTGTCCGGGCCGTCGGCATCGACACCGCCAGCATCGACTACGGCCAGTCGACGCTGTTCGAAACCCACCGCGCGCTCTTCGAGCGCAACATCCCGGCGTTCGAGAACCTTACGGCGCTCGAACGGCTCCCGCTCAGGGGCGCGTCGATTGTGGCGCTGCCGATGAAGATTGGAGGCGGGAGCGGGGCGCCGCTCCGCGCGGTTGCGATCCTCCCGAGGCCGTGAACGGCACCAGCATCGGCACGCGCCGCCGGTAGTCCTCGTAGGTCTCCCCGAACTCGCGCACCATGTCGTGCTCCTCGAACTGGATTGCGAGCAGGATGTACACGCTCGTCGCGACCGCGAACACCAGGTGCGCCAGCGTCATCGTCGGAGTCATCCAGAAGGCGAAGAACCAGCCCACGTACAGCGGATGACGCACCAGCCGGTACGGGCCGGGCGTCGCGAAGGTTCTGGCGGTATACGGCGTGCCCACCAGGTAGAGCCAGACCTGCCGCAATCCGAAGAGATCGAAGTGGTCGATCAGGAACGTCGAGACGAGCACGAGCCCCCAGCCGAACGCAAACAGGACTCGGAGCGCGAGCGCGGCCGGCGCGCCGTCCACAGACCAGACTTCGCCGCCCATCGGGCGCCACTGCCAGAACAGCAGGATCAACGCGAGGCTGGAGAAGAGCACGTAGGTCGATCGTTCGATCGGCTTCGGGACGATGCGGGTCCACTGCTGCTTGAACCATTTCCGGGCCATCACGCTGTGCTGCACGGCAAAGAGCGCCAGCAGTCCCGCGTTGATGGCGAGGGTGCGGGGCCACGGCTCGGTCGCGGGCCCATCGAGCGTGGTCGGCACGCCGAAGCCGCCGATGAACCCGATCGCGTAGAGAAATGTGCCCAAGAATGTCAGGTAGCACACGACACCGTAAATGAAGAACAGAATTCGCTTCGCCATTGTCATCCCTCCCCGTGCCCCCCGCCCCCTTGCCCCCTGCCCCCTTGCCCCCTTCTCGTGTCCGGCTAGTGTCCGGCTTCAGCCGGACCGGGACCATGGGAAGACTGTCCCGGTTTCGCTAAGATCCGGGACGGTCCAATGGGACAAATGTCCTCCCAGCGCATCCGGTATCTGCGGGCGAGCGACGGCGTCCGCCTTGCGTGGGCCGAGGCCGGTACGGGTCCGGTCATCGTCAAGGCGGCGAACTGGCTGACGCATCTCGAGTACGAGTGGGAAAGCCCTGTATGGCGCCACTGGATGCGGTTCTTCTCGGGGCACTTCCGGTTCGTGCGCTACGACGAGCGCGGCTGCGGGATGACCGACTGGAACACGTCTGACCTGTCGTTCGAACGCCAGATCGCCGACCTCGAAGCTGTCGTGGAGGCGGCAGGCTGTCACCAGCCGTTTACGATGCTTGGCATCTCGCAGGGCGGCGCACAGTGCATCCGCTACGCCGTCCGCCATCCCGAACGGGTGTCGCGCCTGATTCTGTACGGCGCCTACGGGCAGGGGTGGGCCCGGAGGAA
>Ga0075428_100001462_pt1 | contig 25269 bp, 24 predicted proteins | sample RhiMetdeltSRZDD2_FD_75291 | JGI IMG/M metagenome (GOLD analysis project Ga0075428, IMG submission 75291) | Populus rhizosphere microbial communities from Tennessee, USA - Rhizosphere MetaG P. deltoides SRZDD2 | ecosystem: Host-associated > Plants > Roots > Rhizosphere > Soil | place: USA... | reverse complement strand
TCGACTCCCGGATCGATGGCGCGGAGATTCGCGACGCTTCGGATCAGGAGTCCTGCGCCGGTCGCGAGCAGCACCGCGAGTGCCATCTGTGCGACGACGAGGCTGGCCTCGAGGCGGCCGCCTCGTCTCGCCACGCCGCCCGTGCGCGTCGTCGCCATCGTCGTCTGCAAACTGCTCCCGCGCCACAACGCAATCCCGGGCACGAGGGCGACGATTGAGGCGGCTGCAAGCGCGGCCAGCATCGAGGCCCAAAAGACCGTCCAGTCCAGGCGCGCGTTGTCTGCCAGGTCACCAAGTGGCAGCGACTGCACGAGCACGGCGAAACCGGCGTACGCGAGCAGCGCGCCCGCGATACCGGCAAGGAACCCGATCGCGATCGACTCGAACACGAGCTGCTGGACGAGACGTTGACGATTCGCGCCGAGCGCCGAGCGCACTGCTGTCTCCGTTGCGCGCGCATCGACCTGGCCGAGCATCAGTGCCGCGACGTTGGCACAGGCGATCAAGAGAATCACGGCCATCGCCGCAAGCGTCGCCCTCACACTCGGACTCACATTGCCAACGAGGTATTCGCGCACCGGAGTAATGAACGGAGATTTCGTCTTGTCCCATTGCGGCGGATAGCGGTATTGGCGGCCGAGCGCATCGGCAATCGCACGTAGCGGACCATCCATGTGCGCGATCGAAGCCCCATCAGCAACACGAGCGACAAGCGCGTAGCGCCCCGACCTGCTCTGTGGATCGAGCGGAGTCGAATGCCACACTCGCGTCGTCGGACTCGGATACCAAAAGTTCTTCGGCATTACGCCCACGACCGTGCGATTGACGCCGCCGAGGCGCAGTTGACGGCCGACGATCGCCGGATCCGCCCCGAGTTCCTGCCAGAGCGAGTGGCTCAGAACAGAAGCAGGTTCAGCGCCCGGCGCATCGTCGCCCGGCTTGAACGTGCGTCCGAGCATCGCTGGGGCACCAAGGACATCAAAGAACTCAGCCGTGACGGCCATGCCCTCAACGAGTTGAAGCGGGGCTCGGTCACGCTCGAGGGTCGCGTTGTCACCTCTGTATGCAGCGACGTCGCGGAAGCCAGGAAAATGTCCGCGCAGATAAAGAAATTCCGACTCATTCCACGAGTAGGGGAAGTAGAACACGCCGACCTGATCTTCATGAGCGATCGGCAGCGGTTCGAGCAGCAGCGTTCGTGCGACGCTGAAGATCGCGGCGGTGCCGCCGGTGCCGAGTGCCAGGGTCAGCACGGCGAGAAACGCGTAGGCGGGACGCCTCATCAGGCGTCGCAGGGCATACCGAAAATCGACAATCCAGCTTTCGATCATTGGTCCTCCAGGCCGCATGCGATTTGCGCGAGGCTCGAAACGCCGCGTTCGTTGTGCTTCGGCGAGGTCTCGCCGGAGCCTTCGGCGTAGGCGGACGGTCATGCGCCACCATTCCCACCACACCAGTGATGGCAGCGATCCGAGCGCTTCCCGCCACAGCCATCTCCTCGCCGCAGCACGGCCGTGCTCATCCAGGCGCCGTGCGAACTCAGCGCGGAGATCCTCCAGCACTTCCTCACGCTCAGCAATCGGCACGAGCGTCCGGAAGATCGCGGCGACAAATAACGGCAGACGTGGCGAACGCCGGCGTGGCAGCGCTGGCATTTCTACGATGCGCTCATTCTACATTGTAGAGACGGGGACGACGGCGAAAGGGTTTACAGCCGTTATTGAGCGATCTAGCCCGATGATCTCTCGGAGGTTAAGAGGTTGGCGCGACCCTAAGGATGAGAACCCGTCGCGGGCGGCGGCGGGATCGGATCCGCCGGATCGGGCCAGTACACTCGCGACAAGTAATGGAGCGCGATGCTCACGCCCCAGCGATTCGGGGCCGTCCAGATCACAAGCGCCCCCAATGCAACCAGCATCGTCACGCCCAGCACAGGATGCGAGCGGATCACGCCGAAATAGATCACGACAATCATTGCGGCAACCGGCACTCGATCGCCGAGGATGGTGAAGGCCCAGGTGTCACCGGCATTCCGTGAGAAGATCAGGCCGCAAACCGAACATCGTTCAATAAAGGCCCACCTCGAAAACAATCGCCCCTCGCCGCAATGCGGGCAACGCTTACGCAGGCCCCGCCCGAGCGCAGTGGTGATGAATTTCCAACCGTCAGGCGTCATACACGAATGACATTTTTCTTCTCGATGGCCGACTTTGCCGTCGCACTCATCAAAGACCGTCAGTTTTCGGCCGTTTTCATCCCGGCTCAACCTTTGCTCCCTGCAAATGGCCAATGAATTCACAACGGTGTCCAAGTTGTCGGAGCCCGAAGGTCGTCCCGGCGGTCGAGACCGGAGAGTTCATTTACTTTCGGTGTTCAGCCTGCGTGGACGTGTGGAGCATTCCCGAACGTCGCGACACGCTGCGCACGATGACACATCCCGCGATCGAGACTGATCGGTCAGATCGCCGGCGACTGCGGTATGCCGTTCATTGAAGCGCAGGTCTGACCATCGTCTGAATCACGAGTACATCGGGCGGCCATCGCGCAGCGCGATCCACCCGCGCGCGATTCGGTAGACAAACCACAGGCTGACAATCGCAATCGGCAACCACACGATGATGATGCCAATGCCGAGCGTCAGCACGACGAAGATGATACAGAGCGAGACCCACAGCAGTCCGTACCAGAACGTGCGAATCTGCCAGAGGAAATGGGACTCGAGCCACGTGCCGCGCACCTCGCTCCGCTTCACGTAGTTGAAAATGACCGCGATGATCGACGGCCAACCGATCAGAAAGGCACCGACAATGGTCGCCGCGCCGAGAATGCCCGTGAGCAGGCTCAACGCGTGCAATGCATAGATCGCCTCGGTCCAGCCAACGAGCGGACCTGAAGATTGATTCGTGTTCATACTCTTCACTTGCCGTCAGGCATGCGGTTGTCGACGTGATTACCGGTTCTGATCCGGCTCGTACGGATACTGCCGGATGCTGCGAATGCACTCGCCCAGCGCGTGCAGCAGCGAGTCTCCCGATCCGAACGGTCGAAACGCCGCGACTCTCTGGTTGACCTCTTTGTCTGCCTGCGCGTAGAAGCGCATCTGCAGCGCGTTCCTGGAGGCAAACTCCTTCACCGTGATGACGAACTCGATCTCGCCGTTGGACTGTCGCTTCTTGAAGGAAAAGTAATGAAGCTGCGCCAGTTCCTCGGCGGGGTCCGTCTGTGCGTGCACCCACTCAGCCACGACGCCTCTTTCGAGATTCGGCCGAGTGCGTGGCGCGGCCAACACGGCCGCACCGAGTGACTCGACTTCTCTGGCATTCTACTTGGCGGCGCCGCTGGTGTGCATGTATCCTTCAACAACCGCAGGACCAAGAGGAAACGTCATGTCGTTTCGCCGGATTGCGCTGCTCGCGATCGTGCTTGCCGCGCCGCTCGCCGGATGCGGCGGCAGCTCCACATCGCAGGGCCCAACGCCGCCAAGTCCGACGCCCACGGCGCCGACCGTCACAGGCGTGCAGGTCACCGGCTTCTCGGCATCGCTCAAGCCCGGCGACACAGTGCAGCTCGCCGCAACCGCGACGCTCTCGAATGGCGCCTCGGAAGTTGTCACCGGCCAGTCGGCCTGGCGTTCGGAGAACGCAGACGTCGCAACGGTTTCGACCACCGGTCTGGTCACCGCAGTCAAAACCGGCGCGGCGCAGATCCGCGCCTCGTATCAGAACGTCTCGGGCACGGCAACGATCGAAATCGCAGCACCCACGCCACCGACGTATTCGCTGTGCGGCACAGTGACCGAGACCCCCGGTAACTTGCCGATCAGCGGCCTGCCGGTGGAGGTACGCACCGGGATGAACGCCGGACGGTTCGCGGAAACCGATGCCGTCGGACGCTACTGCATCATGAACCTGGCGTCCGACACGTTCAACCTGCAGGCCGGCCGCGCCGACTACGAGCCTGACACGAAGATCGTCACGCTGACGACCAATACCGTGGTCGACTTCGCGCTACTGAAAGTCGCGGTGCCACCGCCGCCGCCGCCACCGCCGCCTCCTCCTCCACCGCCACCGCCGCCGCCGCCACCACCGTCATCGCCGACGATTACGATAAACGTGAGTGGAGTGGCGAATCCGTCAACGGTGACCGTGTCGGTCGGTCAATCCGTCACGTTTGTCAACAATGATTCCGTCAGCCACAATATGGCGTCCGACCCGCACCCGATCCACACAGCGTGTCCGGAGATCAATGTGATCGGCGTCCTGCTTCCCGGACAGAGCCGGGCGACCAGTCCGTTCACGAGTGTGAAGGACTGCGGGTATCACGATCACAACACGTTAGGTACGACGGGGATGATCCGCGTACGGTGACGGCGGGTCGGCGGTCGCGCTTAGCGCTTGAGCGCTCCTGCCACGAACGCGAACAACTCCTTGGTCGCCGGATCGTCTGGTGCGCCGAGATTGTCGTTGAGACGTTCGTGCGTGGTCTCGCGTCCCGCGACAATCTTCACCGGAATGCCGGAAGCCTGGAGCACGTTCGCGAAGCGGCGCGCCTGCGCAGTGGTGTCGGGATTGCCGGCGATGTGAAGGATGAGGAATGGAGGGATACCCTTGTCGCGTGCGACGTGCGTGACCGCAGAGAAGTCGCGATGTTTTGCCGGGTCGTTGCCGAACTTCTGCCGGTGACCATTCGTCGGCAGCGGCAGCTGGTGGACGCGCGCGCGCGTTTCAGCGACCTCGATGATTGCCGGAATGTCGAAGGTATCGGCATCGACGGGCACGCACCCCTTGATCGTCGTCAGTGAGAATCCCTTCGCTTTCACGTAGCGGTCGTCCGTACACATCAGCGCGGCCAGCTGCCCGCCTGCCGAGTGGCCCATTACCAGCAGCCTGTTCGGATCGCCGCCGTACGTCGCGATGTTCGTGTGTACCCAGCCCAACGCGTCCGCGACGTCCTGCGTAAGAACGCCCATATCGACAGTCGGCAGCAACCGGTAGCCGATCGAGACGAAGACGAAGCCAGCCTCGGTGAACGCCTTCGGTTTGAGCGCCACCATCGTCCTGTCGCCGGCCTGCCAGCCGCCGCCGTGAATCCAGAACACTACTGGCAGGCTTTTCGCGCCGGCGGGCGCATACACGTCGAGCGCCTGCCGTTCGTGTGCTGTGGCATAACGGACATCGCGTGTCACCTGCTGGGCGTGTGCCGTGGACACGCACGCGCAGGTCACGAGGATTAAGCAGACAACGCGTTTCATCGGGTGATCCTACGCGAAGGCAGGATCCTTCCACCAGTCCGACTCCGCTGTAGACGACCGCGAAGTGGGCCCGCCCGAGGCGAATCAGGCCGCGCCCGTTTGGTTAGACACCACAAGGCTCGGCTATGGTCGGAAGTGGCCCACTTCGTGCCGATACGATCCGCTATTTCTGCGAGATTCGAACTTCTGCCCGCATCCATGGATGGATACAACACTGATACTTCTCGACGCCGGCGTCTTCCTCCTTCTCGCTGAACGATGCGCCCGGCGCGATGAAGTCTCCGCCGGTCAGTTGACTGCATTCTGGCGCGACGTTCGTCACGCCGGTGAGTTGATTCAGTAACGGGACGATCCCGCCGCCGAATTCTTCGACTTCAGTGAACGTGTGGGTCTCGCCGCCGCGATTGGTGGCGACGAGCGTCTGCCCGACTTGCATCGTGACCTCGGGCGGCGCAAAGTGCCACGCGCCGATTGAGTGATGCTTTCCGAGTTGTTCGATGAACGACGCGAAGCGCACCCCTCCGGACCTCGTACAGGTTCCATCTCCGAGCTCGGCATTGAACGTCTCGGGATCGCAGGCGTCGAACATGGTCACGACATGCTGCGACTCCCCTTTCGCTGCCACCTGTGCTGGCTCACCGAGCGCAGCGGATTGAGCGTTTGTCAAAGGTGAGGGAGCGGCCGGTTGGGCTGCATTCCTTTCGCATCCAACAAGCACTGCTGCGGCGCCGGCAAGAACGATGATGAGATAGTGAAAACGTCCCGACATGTTGGGCTCCTTTCGTTCGGCGGAACGAGCAAACACGGAGCCCGAGCTGCGGTCAAACTTCCCAAATGATTTCTGGCGATTGCGAGAACGGAACCCGAATACGACTTACGTCATCTTCCGGTTCTTACCTATTACGTTAGCTTTCGATCGTGATCGAGAATCGAGCGCCAACTCATGAGCGAACGTGCGCAGCGGGGGTCGAGCTCTGCTCGGCCGCGTCGGCTGCAATCCCGCTTTTGCTTAAACAGCGGCCTGTCCGGTCAACCACACCACCGCGTCGTCGTAGCTGCGGAAGGCGCGAATGATCCCGTCGGGAAGTTCCAGCCGCGATCGCAGCTCGATCATCCGTGCCATCCCAAATCCACCGTCGTCTGATACCACGACGGCAGCGGACCGCCCGGACAACGCGCGCCGATTCCGTTCGAAGAATTGAACCATTTGTCTCACTTCTTCCGAGGACGGCGGTGTCGCTCGCCGCCTGTCGACGAGCAGCGACATCTTCGGGTTCTCGGCGCCGGTGGCGACCAGCATCGCCAACACCGTCGCGGACCACTCTTCGAAGGTATATGGGTCAATGACCGACAACACCGCGAATTCGCCCGAGGGGTGAATCGTCCAATCAACTGGCATCGATGCACACGCTCCGCTAGCAGGATCCTACAAACGCAAGAAAAACGCACATCACGCCCAAATTCGCCGCGCGGTTCATGTCCGGATCAATTCGACGGTCGGGCCTTGCCCGCGGCCGTCGAGAGGGACACAATGCTCCTCAGGGCGGCAGCGCGCGGGGAGTCCGTGGCGACGTCGTGCCGACATCCCTCGCGCTGGTTCACCCGAGAATCGTAGGTGGACCATGATTGCGATTCGGACCGTTCTCTGTCCGGTAGACCTGTCGCAGGCGACCACGCGACAGTTGGAGCTCGCGGCCGATCTGTGCCGGGCGTTCAAAGCGCGGCTCATCCTGCATCACAATCTCGACGCGATGTCCATTGGCGCTGCCGTCGGCTGGATGTATGCGGCCGATCACCCGTCGATGTCCGAGGAGAGCGCCCACGAGCGCCTTGCCAGCCTGGCCGAAGCGCAAACGGGAGTTGATGTTGAAATCCATGTCACGCGCGGGCCCAAGTCGGCATCCGTGCTGGCCGTGAGCGAACTGGTCGCGGCCGATGTGGTCGTTCTGAGCGCGCACAACATGCCCGCCGAAGAGCACGCGTCAGTGACGGAACTGGTCCTCGGGTCGGGCGAACGGTCTGTTCTTACAGTGCACGACAATGGCGCCGATCGACGCGCGTTGAAGATCCAGCCGGCGGCCGAACCCCGCCAGGTGGCACTGGTGCCGACTGATTTGACCGCGGAGTCTCGGGCGGCGGTAAATTTCGCGTTCGAGCTCTCTCGCACCCTGCCGCTGGAGACTCACCTCTTACATCTCGTCGCACACCGCTTGCGTGCCAGGAGCGAAGCGCAGGCGATGACCGACGCCGAGCGTCATCTAAGAGCATTGATCCCGCCGGAGTGCACTGAGTCGACCTCGGTGCACGTCAGCGTTGGCGACCCAGTCGACGGGATCCTGCATTGGGCGAGCGATCTCTCGGCCGCGTGTGTGGTCATGGGAGAACATACGCGCGAGCCGTTGCGCCGCTGGTTCAGCAAGGACACATCGCGGGCCGTGCTGTACAAGGCGCCGTGCGCCGTGTGGTACATTCCCGGCCGACACGCTGCCTGACGTCGCGAGAGCTCTTGATGCCGCGGCAGAACACGGATTGACACGGAAAATGGTAGATGGATCGATCGACGTCCGATCGGGATTGACCCGGCGATCGTGGTTGGAAGTGTGTGCCGCGGCGCTTTTGGCGCAACGCGTCACCCGCACAGGAACTCGGACAACCGTTGCAATTGACGGCGATCGGTTTTTGATTAATCGGCGTCCGACGTACGAGGGCCGCACCTGGCGCGGCAACCGGATCGAAGGCCTGCTGATGAACTCACGCATGGTGCAGGGAATCTTCGACGATCTCAACCCTGCCACACAGCACCTGTGGGGATACCCGGACACAAACCGATGGGATGCCGAGCGGAACACGCGAGAGTTCATTGCCGCCATGGCGGAGTGGCGGCGGTACGGGTTGCTCGCGTTCACCGTGAATCTGCAGGGAGGCAGCCCCCAAGGTTACTCACAGACACAGCCGTGGCACAACAGCGGTTTCGACTCAGACGGGTCGTTGCGCGCCGCGTATCTGAAACGGCTCGAGCGCGTGCTCGATCGAGCCGACGAACTCGGCATGGTGGTCATCGTTGGTTACTTTTATTTCGGACAGGACCAGAGATTGGAGAACGACGAGGCAGTCAGGCGCGCGGTGCGTGAAGCAACGACGTGGCTGCTGGCGAAGGGCTATCGTCACATCCTGATCGAGATTGCGAACGAATGCGACAACCGTCAATACGACCAGCCGCTGATTCGAGCGCCGCGCATTCATGAACTGATCGAACTGGCGAAGTCGATAACCCGCGACGGCTGGCGCTTCCCCGTCAGCACGAGTTTCAACGGCGGATCCATCCCCACGTCCAATGTTGTCTCCGCAGTCGACTTCCTCCTGATACACGGGAATGGCGTCGGCGAGCCGGATCGCATTGCACAAATGGTAAAGGACACGCGGAATGTAGCCGGATACCGCCGGATGCCGATCGTTTTCAACGAGGACGATCATTTCGATTTCGATAAGCCGCGCAACAATTTCACCGCCGCCGTCGGTGAATACGCCTCATGGGGGTACTTCGACTACCGCATGGCTGGCGAGGGATTCGACGAGGGTTATCAGAGCGTCCCAGTGAACTGGGGCATCAGCTCGCCGCGGAAGCGGGACTTCTTCTCGTTGCTAAAAGAAATGACCGGCAGTTAAACGCGCCGGGTTACCCGGCAAACAACGTGTCAGCGCTGATGCGTATCTACTCCACAATCGGCGGGACTCTCCCGACGATTTCAGGACTCGTTGCGGCGGCACGCATGGCGGCAGCGTGACGGAGGGCGTCGAGTTCGAGCATGCCTCGTTCGATGAGCGAGCGGACCTTCCCGCTGTTCCGATAGTCGGCAAGCAGCGTCCGGCGAGTGCTCGTGTACGCCTGGTCCATCACGTACGAGAGCACCGTCTCCATGACCGCGCCCTCTTCAGTGTTCGTTTCCTTGAAGCGGCGTTTGAAATCTGCCAGCACGGGTGCGAAAGCCGGGTCGTCCCACTGTTCGGCACCCGGGGGAAGACGCATGAAGTCATCGAGCACGCCCATATAGGAAGGGCTGGGCGTCTGCCGCCAGAACGCGACGTCGGAGCCAAACTCGCCAACAGAGACGGGAAGGTAGAGCGCCGCACCAGCGGGGACTCGATCGACGAGTGCTGGATTGAAACGGCGCACTTCGTCGGGCGCGAGCCCCGTGCGCGTGGCGATCTCGGCGAGCGTAATCGCACGTTGCGTCCGCATCGCGTGGATCGAGATCTGGGGCGTCGACGCGATCAGCTGTCTCACGTTGACGGTGTTGCCGAACACCATTTCCGCGTAAAGAGACGAGCGAACGCCATAACTGCCATAGACCTGTTCGTAGTCCTTGTCCGGCAGCGTTCGCAAGTCGCGGGCAAGCTGCGAACCGAGAAGATATCGAGCGCGAACGTCCGCTCCACCAAGCCGCTCGCCGATGATCAGCGCACGTCCGACGTTGGTGCCTCCGGCGTTGTGCTCGGAAAGAGCGGGAATGAACGATCCGTACTTCGCGGCAAGGACCGATAAGTACGCCGCGCAGTAAGGTGCCTGCGTCGTCTGGTTGCGCTCCTGGATCGGAACCGTCGAGAAGTAGCCGAGTCGTTTCCAGTTTTTTTGCTGCCACTGACAGAAGCCGACGGCGTTGGCATTCGAGCGCCGTGTGCCGCTCAGGCCCGATTCGAAGATGACCTGGGCCAGCCCGATGTCGGCGGGCACTCCGAACCGCTCATAGATCGCGCCCCATTCGGCGAGCAACGGAGCATACTTCGCCACGTTCATCAGAAGCGCATCGCCACGCGTCGCGTTGTGCAGGACCGGTCCGGTGGCTTGCTCGATCAGAAGTGCCACTTGCGCTCGTCGATCGCGAAGTTTGAGCGCAAGCGACTGGCGGTCGAGCGTGCGTGCGATCGTCGGATCGGTCCAGACCGCTCGCCTCGACCAGTCTCCTCTCGCCGGGAATGTTGCGAGCAGACGTCCGTCGGCAGCGCTGCCAAACGCGATCGAGCCATCGGGAATGATGAAGACGTGGCGCCAGAACGGATAGGCGGGCCGGAACGCCTGCATCGCGGCAACGTCGGCGCGCAGGCGCGCGTGCACCATTTCATCCGCTGTTCGCGTTTCGTGGATCGCAGGCGTCGTCGTCAGCGCGCCGGATCGACGTACGATGATATTTGACGCGGCCAGCGGAATCGTCAGAATCACCGCGACGAACGCCAAGATCGCCTTTGTTCTCATTGTGCGTAGGGTCCTGTGAGAACGTGCAATCGATACGCCCCGCGTGGGACAGCCGAAACCGGCCTTTGAATGGCCCATTTGTCGAGTGCAGTGTCCTTTTCTGGGCCATGCACCCGTGACGAATTTGAGCCTGCGATCCGGAAATTGCAGAAGGAACCAGCTCAGCCGCCTTTCCTAATCGAAAACACTTCGCGATCACAATCGTCATCCCGAGGCCCAATCCGTCGCTGGCCAACCCTGACCCAACACGACCGAGCGGACCTTCCGGAGCAAATACAAGGCATTTCGGATCGTCAGGCGATCGGAACTGAATTTGTTTGCCTGCGTGTCGTGGGCCTGTTCTCCACCGAGTCCGACATCGCCGTCGACCTGGGCACGGTCAACACCTGCATCTACACGCGGGGCACGGTGGCTCTGAACGAACCCTCGGTCGTGGCATTCAACATCGCGCGCGGCAACATCGAGGCAATTGGCAGCGATGCACACGACATGCTCGGGCGGACCCCCGCGAACATAAAGCCGGTCTGGCCGATGCGAAGCGGGGTGATCGCGGACTTCGAAGCCGCGGAGAAGATGCTCGCGCATTTCGTCCGCAAGGCCAGGGGACGCACCTACTCGCGGCCACGGATGATCATCGGCGTCCCACCTGCGAGCACACCCGTCGAGCGCCGCGCGGTGAAAGAAAGCGCGAAGCGGATGAAGGTCGGCGACGTCAGGCTGGTCGAAGAGCCGATGGCAGCGGCGATCGGCGCCGGACTTCCAGTGGCCGAACCGACTGGCAACATGATCGTCGACATCGGCGGCGGGACCACGGATATCGCCGTCGTGTCGCTGGCAGGCCTCGTCTACGGACGCTCACTGCGCGTCGCCGGCGGCGATATGGACGACGCCATCATTCAGTACTTCAAGCGGAAGTACAACCTCCTGATCGGGGAGCCGACGGCGGAACGGATCAAATGCGAGATCGGATCCGCCGTGCCGCTCGAAAAACCTCTCACGACCGAAGTGAAAGGCCGCCACCTCTCCGAGGGCGTGCCGCGCACGGTACACGTCAGCGACGGCGAGATACGAGAAGCGCTGACCGAACCGATCCGCGCCATCGTCAAGTCAGTGCGAGAAGCGCTGGAGTGCATTCCTCCGGAGCTGAGCGGCGACATCTACGAACGCGGTATCGTGCTCACCGGAGGTGGCGCGCTGCTCCGTAAGCTCGATCGATACCTGCACCAGCAGACGGGTCTCCCTGTCGTCGTCGCTGAGAGCCCGCTGACGACGGTTGTCGTCGGCGCCGGCATGCTGCTGAACAACCCGGACCTCTTGATGAAGCTCGCCGTCAATTAATCGCTAATCACTCCATCACTGATCAGCGATACGTAGCGCCTCGGCGGCGCTGATCCGGCTCGCCCGGCGCGCGGGCAGATATGCCGCGGCAACAGCAGCCGCCACAAGCAGCACGCCAACGCTTGCGAACGTCAGCGGATCGAGTGCCGTGACGTCGTACAACAGTGATGCGAGAAGGCGTGTCGATACGAGCGCCAACGTGACGCCAACGGCGAGGCCGCTCGCCGTCATGATGGCCGCGCTCGAAAACACGAGTCGAATGATGTCGGCACCCGTTGCACCCAGCGCCTGACGGACGCCGAATTCGTGCGCGCGCTGACCAACGGACTGCGCCATCACGCCATAGATTCCGACCACTGCCAGCACAAGCGCCGTCAAACCAAAGGCGCCAACCAGCCACAGCGTCAATCGTCGCGTCGACATTGCCGCGCCGGCGACAGCTGTCAGAGACCGGGCGTTGGTCACCGGAAGCTCGGGATCCATCTGCTGCAGAGCGTGCCTGATGGTGTCAATCGCCGATGTCGGGTCAACGTTCGTGCGCGCGACAAGGAGCATCCGCTGCGGCGTCCACGTCTGCGCGACCGGGTAATACAACGCGGGCACGGCACGGTCGTGCCACGGCATGTCGCGCACGTCACCAATGACTCCCTCGACAGTGCGCTCAAAGCCCCATAAATTGACTCGCGCGCCGACCGCGGCCTGGGCGCTCTTCCAATATTTGCGTGCCGCGCTTTCGTTGATGAGAATCACCAGCGGCGCGTCTTTGATGTCGCTCGTCGTGACATCGCGTCCGGCAACAAGCGGCACACCAGACGAACGAAGGTAGCCCGGCGTGATGAAGTGATAACGCGCCTCCGTACCATCATCGCTTTCAGGGCGGCCGACGATCGTGAATCCTGTGTTCTCGTCGTAGCCGGTCCACGGGAGGTCGGATGTGAACGCCGCGTCGACAATTCCCGGCAAGGCACGAATGCGTTCGACGGCACGTGCGTAGAACGCGGTTGATGCGTCGAGATCGTAGCGCGGGACAGGCAACTCGATGCTCGCGGTAATTGCGGCAGCGGGCTCAAAGCCAGGGTTGGTCGTCATCATGGCGACGAAGCTGCGAAACAGCAGGCCGCTCGAAACCACGAGCACGAACGCGAGCGCGAGCTGAACGGCGACGAGCCCACGGCGGATTCGATGATGCGGAGAGCCGGCAACCGACCGGGCGCCCTCCTTCAACGTTTCCGCAACGCCGGTGCCGGCGAGGCGCAGCGCTGGAACAAGCCCGAAAAGCAGGGCGCTGCCGATTGTCGCGGCAATCGCATACACGAGAACCTGGGTATCGACAGCGATGCTCGCGAGCCGCGGGATGTCCGACGGACCAAAGCTGGAGAGCGCCGCGATCGCGCCGTAGGCCAGAGCGATACCCAGCGCGCCGCCGAGAGTCGCGAGGACGACGCTTTCAATCAACAACTGGCGCGTCAGGCGCAAGCGCGTCGCGCCCAGCGCCGCCCGGACACCGATCTCCCGGCCGCGGACGACGCCACGCCCGAGCAGGAGACCGGCGACGTTGACGCACGCAAGGATGAGCACAGCGGTTGCCGCCCCACCAAGCGCGACGAGCGTCGATTCAGCGGTGCCGACGATTTCATCTTTCAATGCGACCGCCCGCGAACGCCAGGGACTTGGCGAGACTGGGTACCGCCGCGCCACACTTTCTCCCGTTCGGCGCAAGTCCTCCTCCATCGCCGCCCACGTCACGCCAGGACGAAGCCGTGCGATCACGTTGAAGAAATGCGAGTACCGAAGCCCTGGCCTCTCTTCCCGCGGCACGCCGAGGACTGACCAAATGTCCACCGGCTCTCCATGTCCGTACGATCGGTAAGTGCTGCCAACGTGCTGCAACCCTTGAGGCAAAACGCCGACAACACGGAACGATTTGCCGGAGAGCCGAATCGAGCTCCCGATCACTGCGGGATCGCCCCTGAATCGACGCATCCACAGTGCGTGGCTGAGGATCACCACTTCGTTGTTGCCGGCTATCTCGTCTGCCGCTTCGAAATCCCGACCCATCACCGGCGGGTAGCCGAGTACGCCGAAGAACCCCGAGGTGACCTGCATGCCCCGGAGCTGCTCGGGATGATTCGGGTCGCCGATCTGCAAGTCACCGCGGACGTAGGCGGCCATCCCGGCAAACGATTGCAGCTCGGCGCGGTAGTCGCGGAAGTCGGCTGGCGCCATCGGAAAGTGCGGCGTCCGATCAGATTCCTCGAAGAGCCGCACCAGGCGATCCGGATCCGGATATGGCAGCGGCGAAATGAGCACGCCCTTCACCGCGCTGAAAATCGCCGTATTTGCGCCGATGGCCAGCGCGAGCGTCATCACCGCAGTCATCGCGAATCCTGGTGAGCGGCGAAGAAGACGAAGGGCGTACCGCGCATCGTGCAGCAAGTTCGACATGAAGCCATCTCCTCGTGGTCCGGTCCGTCGCATCACGGCCAATCGCGTTTTCGCAAAATTGCCGACGCTTCGCACCGCGTCGTCCACAATCAATCGCCGCGCGACGCCGTCGCCGTCGCGGGCGCGGATCCGCTCTCGCTCCTCGAGGACGTCACCGATGATCCACTCGCGATCCGCTGACCGAGCTGTGAGCCGGATGATGGCGAGAGCGAGGCGTTCGATCGGCGTCATCGCGAAGCGTCCTATAGGGTTTTGAGCCGGCGTTCGAGACCGGCCGTCATGGCGCCGAACGCGTTGTAGGCAGACCGGAGTGCACGCGCGCCTGCTGGTTGCAGCGCAAAGTGCTTACGACGGCGCCCGCCACGCTGCGGGGTGGGTGCGCCGATCCACGACCGCACCAAGCCCTTCTGCTCCAAGCGGTCAAGGGTTGTATAGACGGCACTGATCGACAGACGTCGTTCGGTGCGCTCTTCGATGTCGCGCCGAATCGTCGCGCCGTACGCCTCGTCGTCGAGGCGGACGATCGCGATCAGGACGAGCTGCTCGAACTCGCCAAGCGTGGATTCCATGGCTCATTATGCTCCACGATGTGGAACATATCGCCTTAGACGGGACAGCGCTGCAAAAAGTTGGTGCGCAGGTTCTCAGTGCTACTGCAGCGCCGAGTCGGGTGATCCGGCGCCCATCCGGTTCTCGTTGTTAAGCACCAGCCGTTTTGAGGGCTCGCCATCGAGGGTGACCCACACGAACCAAAAATACGTCTCTTTCCCTTTGAGCAGGTCGCGCGATCCAGTCACCACGACGCCGAATCTCCCCTGTCCTTGAATGGTCATTGAGAACTTGCCGTTGGCATCTGTTTTCGCTGCAGCAATTCCCGCCGGGAGCCCCTCGAAGAAGTACTCGCCCGATCCCAGATACGCCCGCTGCGCCTTCAAACTGTCGAGCCGTTTAGGAAGGTTCTTGGCTTTGTCGTACGCCACGCTCCACGCCTGGCGTTTTTGCGCGTCTTTCTCATCGCGCTGCAGGATCTTCCAGAGGCGATCTTCCTCCGTTTCCGCCGTTCGCAGGGTGGCGACCAGGCCCTCGATGTCGTGCTCCAGTTTTTCGCTGTCGCGTTCGGCTTGCAGTCTCTTGCTCGCCAGGTGTTTCTTGAAAGCATCCTCGGGGATCGCGCTCACCACGACTGAACCAAGCTTGTGTTTTCTTCCCCCCTTCGTGACCACGAAAACGTCCCCCAGCAGATCGGTCGTTGGATTCGTTCGCGGCTCGTCGAAGCGGACTTTCCAGATGTAACTGCAAAACATGCAGTGGAAGGAGATGGACCCGGCCTGCCTCGCACCTGGCATCCGTTGGATGAGTGCGCCCTTGCACGAGGGGCAGCGCGTTGGCAGGCGCAGCGGACCCGAACTATGACTCATGTGTCAAAAGTGTAGGGGACGCTGCGACCGTTGTCCATTCAATCGCAAATCGATTCCAGTCCCCAGACGTCAGGTCACATCCGGTCCCTGTTGAGAACCAGCGCTGCGACGACGGGCGTCCGCGGCATTCAATCGATCGACTCCCCACACCATGAAGGCAGCATTGAGGCACGCCGAAATCGCCAGCATGACCAGCATCGGTGCGACCGATGCTCCATGGATTAACGACCATGCAAAAAGGAAGGAGAGCACATAACTCAGCGGCATAGTCAGGTAAATGAGAATAGGAAGGGCGACCCGAGACGGCATTTCGCGAGGTGAACCGGACGAAGCCACGAGCGCCGCCGCGACGAGGAGAAGATACACCCCCGCTATCATCAGGCCTTGCGTCAGGAAAGGACGACCGTCCGCGGCGTCGTCAGAGGCACTGGGGCTCAGGGATGAGACGCCACTCTTCCAGTCACGTCCGCAGTGTGGACAGACGACCGCTGCACGCTCCATTTCCTTCTGGCAATAGGGACACAGCTTCACTGCAGCGTGCCAATCACGTAGTTGGCGTCGGCGATCAGGAGTTGCGCGACGGTCGTTGAAATTCTATTCCCGGTCTGCGCCGATACCTGGCTCTTGAAATCGGCGAGCTTGCCGCGGGCGGCATTGACATTGCCTCGCGACAACGCCTGCTTCGCATCATCGAGCTTCACCAGGAGGGTCCGCGCTGTCGACGCGTCAAGCTGCCCGGCCGAGACGAACGTATTCACCGCGCCAATCAACGAGTCGACCGTCGCGACGATAGTGAACACGGTGCTTGTCGCGGACGTATTGCCCGCCCTGTCCGACGCGGAGACGGAGAGGGTGTGCGCGCCGACCGGTAGCGTCAGAAGCTGAATCGTCTGGCCGTTTGTGACGTCAACGCCGTCGATCGTCGCGATGGTGCTCGCAACGCCCGACAGCGAATCCGTCGCACCGAACGACATCGGCAACCGGTCGGTGTGCAGATAGGTCGTTGCCGTCGGCGAGCTGACGGTGATTGCCGGTTCGGTCCAGTCGATCTTGAAGGTCGTGGAGGCGACGGGATTCTCGATGTTGCCGGCCATGTCGGTTGCGCGCGCGCGAACGGTCGTCGTGCCCTGGGTCGAGACCAACAACACTCCGCCATAGCGCTGCCACTCGCCGCCGTTCAGGCTGTACTCGACGAATGACACGCCTGTTCCATCCTCGTCGTCGATACCGCGCAAGGTCACGTTGACGCTCGACCTGAACCAGCCGTTCGAACCCGGCGCGCCAAACAGACTCGCGGTCGTCGTGGGAGGGGTCGTGTCCGCCGGTGCCGAAGCAGAGCCAACACGCGCGATGAACACATCTTCTGCTCCGGCATTCGACGACTGAATCGCATGGCGCGTCCACAGATCGGCAGAGCTGCTTGCTCCGGCGATCGCAACGGCTCCAGTGGGATCGACAGCCACGCGGGTGCCGTAGTCAGCACCGGTGCCGCCGAAATAGGTCGAGGACACGAGTTGCCCGGCGGCGTCGAAATTGGCGACAAATGCATCGCTGAGACCACCGTGGTTGTTCGACTGAATCGCGTCGCGGGTTGGGAAGTCGATCGATCGCGTCGAGCCGGTCACGAACGCCTCGCCGGATGGACCGATCGCTACTGCGGGTCCTCCGCTCTGCGACCACGGTTCCTCATGACTTCCGCCCAGGTACGTGGAGTAAACGAGCCCACCACCGGCGGCGTTCAGCGTGGTGACGAACACGTCATAGAAGCCGCCGCCATGCGCTGGTTGGAACGCATTGGCGGTTGGAAAATTCACCGAGAGAGTAATGCCAACGACGTGCGCTTGTCCGCTCCCGTCAACGGCGATGCGAGGCGCATAGTCTGACGACCAGCCACCCAGGTATGTGGAGTACACGAGTGATCCGGCGTCGGAAATCTTGGCAACGAACACGTCCATCAACCCCATCGCATTCGGCTGGAGCGGATTGAGGACCGGAAAATCAGTTGATTGGGTAGTCCCGGCAATGTAGGCCGCGCCGCTGGAGTCGACGGCAATATCCGTTTCCGTTTCGGAGCTCGTTCCACCGAGAAACGTCGAGTACTCGAGGTGCGATCCATCGGCGCTGAGGCGTGCGGCGAACGAATCCCAGCCGAGAATGCCTCCTCCGTACACGCGACGAGCGTCCAGGGGATCAATTGCAAAGACACCAAGATTCGTCCCCGCCGGTCCAGTGCCTCGCCAACCGATTGTCAGATCGTCCGTCATGCCCGCCCCGTACCAAGTCGCCACATACACGATCGACGGATTGGAAGGCGCCATCGTCACGCTGATGATCGGGTACGGTAAGACCGATGACCACGAAGCGCCGCCGTCAGTGGTGTAAAACAACGCGCTGCTGGTTCCCGCATACGCGACATCCGGATTTGCGGAGCTCACGGCGACGGATGTGACGGCCTCCTCTATACCGCTGCTCGCAGGCACCCAGTTGTCGCCGGCGTTGCTCTTGAACACGCCTCTCGACGTCCCCGCGTAGAGCACCGACTGACTCACCGCGAGGCTGGTCACATCACGCATCAGACCCGTGTCAGTCCACGTCTCCCCGGCGTCGGTGCTCTTGAACACGCCGGCAGGGTACCAGTCGGGTGCGCCGGCATAGAGGACTTGCGACGCCGGATCGATCACCAGTGCCGACACAGGCATGAACAGCGTTAGCATCATCCAGCTGTCGCCACCATCGAGGCTTCGCCAGACGCCTGCATCGTTGCCGACGAATACCGCACCGAACGCGTCGACCACGACCGCGCTGATTGGAAAGGGTGGAAGCTCGGGACTCGCTGCGGTCCAGGTCGAACCGCCATCGGTGCTCTTGAAAAGACCATCAGAATAGGTGCCGGCGTACACGATCTGTGTGTGGACTGGATCGATCGCAAACGCACGCACCCAGCCCGCTCGCAAGCCGCTGCCAATGCCCGTCCATGTGCGCCCGCCGTCGCTCGTTCGAAACGCCGCGTCACCTCCAAGCGACGATTGCAGCGCGTTTACTGTAGGAAAGTCGGCGGAGATTGTGGAGCCAGCGACGTAGGCGCGGCCGAGCGAGTCAACGGCAATCCCCGACGCACTGTCTTCACCAGTGCCGCCGAGATAGGTCGAGTACACGACGAAGCCATCCGAGTCGAGTTTCGCCACGAAACCATCAGTTACGCCCCGATGCGAGGACTGAATGCCATTGATCGTCGGAAAATCCCACGAATAGGTTACGCCGGCGACGTATGCGTTTCCCTCGCCGTCAACCGCAACGCCCGCGGGCTGCTCGTAGTCGCTCCCGCCAAGGTACGTGGCATACAGGAACTGATCGCCGGTTGGATTGAGTTTCACGACGAACGCGTCCCACGCTTCGCTGCCATGAGATATCGCGGGCGGCCCGGTTACCGGAAAGTTCGCTGCGCCGGTCGTGCCGGTAACATAGATATTGCCCTCGGCATCAAACGCAATCCCTCCTGCCCTCTCCTCTCGCGAACCACCGAGGTAGGTGGAATAGGTCAGCACAGGATCGATGATCAGTGGCAGGTTCCGATCGTACGAGCCCACGTCGAAGCCGACCCGGTCATCGCGGCGAAGCACATAGCGGCCGCGGACTGTGCTGCGGTGGCCGGCCCGCTCCTGGTAAATCACCGGCGCGTGCTGCACGAGCGTTCCGACGCCGGTGCGGACGAGAAGATTTCCCTCACGATCGACCTTCAGGCTTGTAGATCCATCGAATGCAAGTGCAATCGACCGATGGCTTGCGCCTGGTGCGACGATGAAGTCGAACTCGAGCTGACGTTGATTGCCGTAGTAGACGACATCCACACCGGGATAAACGCCACGGTATTCGACTTCGGCATAGCTGCGAACACCCTTGCGCCACTCGCGAGGATCGTTGCCCACCAGATAGTTGGTCAGTCCGGGCAGAATCCGGCGACCTTGCCCGGCGGCCGCAGCTGACGCGTCGACGAGCCGCATCGTGATCGCAGACCCTCCACGCTCAGAGGTCGCGCCGAGGAGGAGCCGCGCCTCGCCTGGGGCGAGATCCAGCGAGTACCCTGCACCTCGAGCGATGAATTCCGTATTGGTAGCCGCAGCGCCAGCCGCTCGCTCGAAGCGGAGAGGCATGCCCGAATAGGCCGCGCGGACGCGCTTTGACTCGTCGCGATCCGGTTTGCTTCGTGACGTTGGGGCAAGGGCGGGGTCGCGGCGCGACGATCGTCGTGCCTCTGCGACTGGTCCTATCGATATCACTGTGAATACTGCGATCAGAAGCGCACTTGCGCTCGCTGCGGTTCGTCGTGTGCGGTTGGTATACACGGGGGATCCCTGGGGTCGGGGGGGCGCACGCGACGCAGCAACTCTGACGCCACAATCGCCCGGCGATGAATTCGCCGACGCACCATCAATCGTGTGGTCCGCTGACAGACTGGCGGCAAAAATCGTATGCCGTCGAACAGAAATGTTGTGTGCGCTGCCGCGCTTTCACACCGCCGAAACTCTGTGCGGGAGGCGCGCAACTTTCGCTGCTGCGCCCGGTAAAATCACTTCGTGCCATTCACGCTGGCCACCATGGCCTCCGTTCTCGTTTTTGTCTGGGTCCTTGAGCCAAGAACGCCGCGCAGCGCGGTGCTCGCTCCCGCGGCTGCCCTTGTCATCCTCACGACATGGCACGACGTCCGTTATCGCGATTGGGGATTCTCGTGGCGCGCACTCGGACCAGGGCTATGGCGTTCGTTGGCAGTGACGTTTGTCGCCGTGCTGCTGATACTCGGCGCCGGCGCTGCGCTTGGCACGTTGCACGATCGCCGCGACTTCCTCGGAAATCTCGCACCCCTTGTGATCTGGGGAGGGGCGCAGCAATGGGTGCTGCAAACGCTCGTGCTCCGCGAAGCGCAACGCGCCTCATCTCGCGCGAGAGGCATCGTCATCGCCGCGGTGCTTTTCGGCGTGATCCACCTTCCGAATCCATTCCTTGCGCCCGTCACCGGCGTCGCCGCCCTCGTCTGGTGCCGACTCTACGACCGGTACCCCAACATCATCCCGCTCGCGCTTTCTCACGGGCTCGGAACTCTGGCGCTTCGCTACGCGTTCGATGAGGCGATGATCGGACGACTGAGAATCGGCGCGGCGTATCTTCGGCAGTGAATGGTCAATTTTGAGAATGTTCCGGACGTCATCCACTGTCACGCTGCGATCATGTCCTAGAGATGGAAAAGGAGAAGGGAGAAAGGAGAAGGTCGGGTCTTTTTTCCTGTCTCTAGCTGCCAGCGTCCTTCAGCCGATAAGCTGATCATGCAGACGCTTCTGCTTCTGGCTCTATTCACGGTGGCGCAGCCAAAAACCGACTGCCAGCCGCAGTTCGCGCCGCTCAGCACGGGGAGTACCTCGGGAGATTCCGAAATTCCTTTCTGGCGGAAGAAGGAAGCCGCCCCGTGGCGAGGCGACGGCTGGATCGGTTGGGACATCTTGGGCGAGAGGCTCGAACCTGTCCGCCTGACTATCAAAGATCGACCCAAGGAAGATAACGATGATGACGCGTATCTGACGGTGGAGAAAGATCGCGACGTTAGCTATGCGGTCAGGTGCATGCCGGCCCTTCGCCCGGGGCGCATTCACAACGCGGGCATTGCCAATCACTCGTTGGGTTACCGCGGGCCCCTGAAGATCGCGCTCGGGAAGGCGCACTACACCCTGACGCTGCAGGCCACTGACGAGCATTTCATCGATGCCAAAGTGATACTCACTGACGGCCGGCAGACCCAGGTGCTGTATTCAACCGACGGCTTCGTCGACGACCCGCATTTCGACATCGAGTGGGCCGGCGATCTCGATCGCGATGGGCGGCTCGATCTCGTCGTGAACTTGAGCCGGAAGTACAGCATCCATCCGCATCGACTGTTGTTGTCGTCACGGGCTAAACGAGGGCAGTTGGTAGGAGAAGCGGGGGTGTTCGTCAGCCTCGATTGACGATGAACACGATTATTTTTTTCGCGTTCGTTCTCTTCTTCGGTCTGACGATCTGGGGCAGGCGCCTTCGCGAGGAAGCCTTTCGCGCGTTGTCCGCGGAACAGCGAGCCAATATCGCTGACAAGCTGCCCAACTACTCGTCGACCGAGATGATTCCCTTCGCTGCGCTCTTACTCAGTCTGCTCGGTGTCGGACTCTTCCGGCCCGAATGGCTCAGACGTGGCGTCGCCGTGTGTATCCCTCTCATCGTCTTTCTCGTGAGCATGTTCCATGTGCGCGCACGACATCGGTTTCGCGAAGTCGATCTGCCCGAGGCATTCCTCGTGCGCTACGAGCGCTCTCGCATCGTGACCTACAGTGCTCTGGCCCTGCTGATTGGCGCCATGGTGTGGATGCTGTACCTCTGACGGCGCTTGAGAGTGGTTTACGCGATTGTCCATGCCACGACCCAAACTCGCCACACACCGGCATCGTCGCGCTGAAGCAACCAGGAATGAACCCCGTTGACGACGACCGTACTTCCTTCGGCTGAATCCACGACCGAGCGGAAAATTGCGTGTTTACACGCGAACGAGCCGATCCCGGATATCTCGAGATGATGGATATCGATGCGGCGCAAGGTCGCGTGCGGTTGATGTTCAAGCCAGTGCTGAATGGCCGCTGCGCCACACAACGGCGGCTCGTTCGGCGGAAGCCACACAGGGACCGAGGTACAGAAACCGAGCAAGGCAGTCACGTCGCCGCGTAATTCCGCACTTAGCCACGCGTGGTGAAGCGCTTCGATCGCCGCACGGTCTTCCGCCGACAGCACAGATCCCTTCACACAAGCCCCAGAGTCGCGTACGCGTTGTTTCGATTATTGGAACATCGCCGCCAAGTAGAAATCTCGAATTGCAGATTTCGTACGAACAATCCGAAAACCGTGTCTCGCAGCGCCTTCTTGTCCCTTTCGAAAGCGCCAGGCGCGTTGGCAAGCGCATTGCCTACACGGCCGCGTACCATGCCCGTTGTGTTTCTCGTGCTCTTCTTCGTCCTTCTCATGAGGCACCCGCGATATGCCTTTGTCTCGATGATCATCGCCATCGTCCTCCTCTACAGGGGACGGGTGAAGTCAGCAACGACGCGGGCACGCCGGCGGGTTGAAGAAGACGTCTATTCCTCGCAGGTGTAAGGCTACGATCGCTTCATGGCGATCGTCATTGTCGTCGTAGTCGCTGCGGCCGCGCTCGCGCATACTGCGCCATTCCCTTTCTTGCTCGAAGCCTTCCGCCCATCACGTTCCCTGTGGCACGTCGCGGCGCCACCAGGTACACCGCCCGCGCTCTACCTGACGTTTGACGATGGGCCGAATCCGGACTGGACGCCGGCGCTGTTGGACGCGTTGAGCGATACCGGTGTCCACGCAACGTTCTTCCTGATCGACGAGCACGTCACGCCGGAGACGGAACACATTGTCAAACGCATCGCCACCGAGGGACACGCCATCGCGCTTCATTCCGGGAGCCGGCGCCTGACGATCATGTCACCCGATGCGCTCGCGGCGCGGCTCCGCAATGCCGCCTCGCGCATCGAGGCAATCTCCGGCTCGCCGCCCTGTCCGCTGTTTCGTCCGCACGCGGGATGGCGCAGTGCGACGATGTACGAGGGGCTGGAGAAGGCGGGACTGACACTGACAGGCTGGTCGTGGGGAATGTGGGATTGGGATTGGTGGCGCAAGCCACGGTCCGAAGCCGTTGCGAAAAAGCTCGCGAAAAAAGCGTCGGCCGGGGACATCATCGTCATTCATGACGGTCACCACAAAAATCCTCGAGCCGATCGCCGTCATGCTGCGGGAAGCGTCCGGCTGTTGGTGCCAGAACTGAAGTCGCGCGGCTTTGCATTCAGCACGCTGTGTTAAGGCCTGAGCGCGTTAAGCGGGCACTCGGTCATCTCACCATTGGCTGAATGGTACGGGCGAGTTCGAGCCAGGGATGATCGTCTCCAACGACGACTCCGTCTTCGCGCAGCCAGACGACCGACAACACCGCCTGCGCAAATGCCCACCCCAGAATTCGATCGGCGTTCAGTTGCAGTCGATCGGCGAAGCATTCAATTCGTCGCTCGATTGTCCGCGGCTCCAGGAACACTTTCGGGTACTCAATCGGATTTCGAAGGGCCGCGCCGATCTCATACTCATCTTCGCCCAGCACACCTTTGGGGTCGATGGCCAGCCATCCTCGCTGCGAATCGAACAGGACATTACCGTGATGGAGGTCGCCATGCAGTAGGCGGCACAGCCGCTGCGAAGCACACAATTTCCCGTAGATGTCGTGGGCTTCGTCGACGAGCGGTTTCGGCAGCGACGGGTCGTCGCGTGCCCGGTGGCGGTCGAAACTTTTTCCCCATTCTTCGACTGTTGCCACACCGGGACAACTCTGAGGTGACAGCCGACCAATCACTGCGGCCAAGAGTTCCGTCGCGTTGTCGTCGTGTCCGCTCGCCACCGTTGTGACGAGCGACTCCCCGGGCATCAGGCGTTCGAGCAGAAGCACGCCTTCAACCTGGTCGAGCATCCGCACCATGCCTTTCCCATCGAATGCCCGCAGTACGGCACCGGCCAGCAACTCTTCGTCGTGTTGCTTGGGAATCTTGAGTGTGACCGCTTGATCCTTCAGACGGCCGAATGCAAGTACGGAGTTTTCGGTTTCCGCGATGTCTTCAATGAGGATTCCCCAGGCGGTGGCTCGATCGCTGAGGCGGACGCGGTGATTACTCACACTACGGGCGACGTTTTTTCTTCCGTGAGATCTCCGCCGCTTTGTCGCTGACCTGTTTCACCCGATTTCTGATTTCGGCCGTCATGTCGATCGGAACTACACGCGCTGGAGTCGTGTCTGCCACCGGCTCGGCGTAGCCGCCAACCATCAAGTAGGTGGCGATCGACGCAGTGACGTCGTACATCGCTCCGGCTTCGAAGCGGTGGAGATCCACTCCGTCAACTTCTCCCGGCGGACGGCGCACGATACGAATGCGCATCAGGCGCACTCCGGCGTCAGAGCAGTGCGCAGTTCTGCACAATCGGAGCGGCAGTTCGGACACCGAGTGGCCGGTGCCGGACCAGAGTGCGGTGTCGGCTTCCAATACGAGCGAAACCACTCTAATAGCTGCATGTGTACACGGTCCCGACAGATCCGGGACGATTGCTGGGGAGCAACCAAATAAAAGCAGGAATGATGCCGGGCCACGGAAGGACACGGGCCACGGAAGAACACGGATGAACACGGATGGCGTGGCTCCCGGATTCGGGGAAACGGATGCCGGTCAACGCTTGCCCGGAAGGGGGCGGACGTGTAGAGTCTCTCGCGGATCAATAAGGAGCCTTGCCCATGAAACGTCGAGACTTTCTTGCGCGTGCTGCTGCCGGTGCTGCGAGCGTGATGGCATTACGAGCTCAGGGAACCCAGCCGACAGCTCCGGCGGGAGGGCAAGGAGGTCCAGGCGCCCAGGGGCGGGGGGGCGGCGGCGGACGTGGACGCGGGCCGGCACCGGTGGCGCCGGAGAAACTCGCGCGGATTTCCCTCATGACGCTGAACT
>Ga0075428_100001461_pt1 | contig 25275 bp, 22 predicted proteins | sample RhiMetdeltSRZDD2_FD_75291 | JGI IMG/M metagenome (GOLD analysis project Ga0075428, IMG submission 75291) | Populus rhizosphere microbial communities from Tennessee, USA - Rhizosphere MetaG P. deltoides SRZDD2 | ecosystem: Host-associated > Plants > Roots > Rhizosphere > Soil | place: USA... | reverse complement strand
CGAGCGCCGGACAGGTGCGCGCGGCCGCGATGACCGCTCGGTAGCAGGCTTCGAGCACCTCCGGGCGATCGGGAACCTTTCGCTTCTGCTCGGTGTAGAGAAAGTTGAAGGTCACCACGTCGACGCCGCGGGCGGCGAGACCTTCGGCGAAGTTCACCATGAACTTGCTGGCCTGGCCGGCTCCGGCGCCGTGCGCGAGCACCAGCGTTGCTCCAAGTCGGCGATCCGGGTCCGCCGGATAGACCACGCCCGTCGTCTGGCGATCGCCAACAGCGATTGAGATTCGATCCGGCATTTATTTGAGCGGCTCCAAAGCCGGCTAATGCCTACTCCCGCGACAGTCATCGTCTTGTCGGCCGGCGCGTCGCGGTCGTATATTCAGCAGCGTGAGCGAAGGGCTGCGTCGCGGCGCGCGAATGCTGACAATTGTCGCGGCATTGTTACTCGGAGTTGGCTGCGGGTCAGACGCGCCGACGAGCCCGTCGAGCGTTACTCCTGCCCCACCGCCACTACCTCCGACTCCTTCGTACCCGACGCTCACGATGCATCTCACCGGAACAGTCACCGATGCGGATGGCCGGCCCGTCTCGGATGCCATGGTGAAGGCATTTCCCTTCATCCCGGGCGTCCGGTTGGAACCGCTGATCATGACGACGGGCGCGACGGGGCGATACGAGTTCACCTTCGAGAACGGGGTGAGCCAGACCATGGGCGGTGGCGCCATCGCGTCGAAGTCGGGTTACGAAGACGAATATCACTACGTAGTGCCCGCCGCAAATGCAGTGCAGAACTTTCGCCTGTATCCAATCACGAAGGTAACGCCCGGAACAACGCTGCGTGTCACGGTGCAGCCAGACGATGGATTTTGCGGGTTCAGCGACGAATGGAAGTGCCGCAAGTTCCGTGTCGTCTCGCCGGCAAGCGGAATGCTTACGCTGACAGCGACCGCTGACGGAGCCGATGCCAGCGGATATCTGGAGATCCTGCGCCCCTACCAGTGCTGCCGGTCGCCACTATCCGTTGCAATCGTGGCCAACGAAGAAGTTCGCGTCAACGTCCTCATGGATTGGACGTCACAGGTCGCGCAGACGTTTCTCCTGCAGACGGCGATGGCATCGCCACGCACGAGACCCCAGTAGCATCACCGCGCGAGCGGGTTGGGGCGCAGCTGGATCTTCACCGCCTTCGGCCGGTTCGCGGTGCCGCCTTCGAGGTGGTACATCGTCCGCGTGCCGTAGGTGGACCACAGCGCGCGCCCTTTCCAGCCGGCATTGGGGTTGTCGATGCGGCCGTCCACGTTCTTCGCGAAGAAGCCCATGGGATACGGGACGACGATGTTGAGGAAGCGGCCGTTGACGAGCGGGAGGATCGAGCTATTGAGGTTGCCCATCGCAATCGGCACGTTGGTGCCGAGGCCGAACGTGTCGAACCAGTCCACCCACGTGTAATAGCTCGCCTCGGCGCTGCCGGGCTCCTGGACATCGCGCTGCTGCGGCCCGGGGAGCTGGTGGAATGTCCATCCTTCGGGACAATGCGCGCCGGTGGCCTTCGGGCCGTTGAGCACCTTGCACTTGCGACGGTCGAAGCTGCCGAGATGTCCGCTCGCGAGCGACACCCAGTAGACACCATTGCGATCGACGTCGCCGCCGCGCGGGCCGTAGCCGGGCGCGGGCGGCTCGTAGATCTCCGTCAGCGCGGTCTCGGTGGGATTGGCGCCGGGGACGACGCGGACGATCGCGCCGCGGTAGCCGAGAACTGTGCCCCAGACGGATCCGTCGGCGGGACTGATCGCGACGGCATAGATGTTCACCGCGATGCGGGTGTCGCGCGTCGGGTCGGTAGGCGGACCTGAAGGTCCGCCTCTACCATCGATGACAACGTCCACCCACGGATCGCGGCGGCCGTTGCCGTTGGTGTCGAGGACGAAGGGCGACCAGCCCTGTGACCGCACCTCGTCTCCGGTCTCCTCGAACATCTTGCGATTGAGCCAGCCGATCGCGCCGGGCCCGGCGACGCCGGCGCTCGTCCACAGCGTCTGGTTCGCGTCCTGCGCAAACGCCAGGTGATGCGTCGGGAAACAGGTGCTGATCAGCGTGAACTTGCCGGACGCGGGGTCGTACATGGAAAGATGCCGCCCCGCCTCCTGGATGGGAAACGCCTTCGCCGACGGATGCGACGATCCCGCCTTGCAGAAATCCGGATTCGCGTTGGGCCGGACGCGCGGCGTGAACCACACGCGGCCGCGCTCGTCCATCATCGGGTTGTGATTCAGCGTCTTGCTGTCCCAGATCGGATCGGCGCCCCAGTGCGGCGACGGCGCCATCATGTTGGTCTTGGTCGACGGCGTGGCGGGATCGCGCACGGGATGCAGCACCTGGCTGGCGGTATTCGCTGCCGGATCGAGCACGGGCACGAAGTCGCTGCTGTCCTCGGGCGACCCGTAGATCTTCCCGTTCGCATTCACACGCGGGTTGCGCCGGTCGGTCGCGATCTCGTCGTGCAGATACGTCGTCGGCGTGAACCAGTCCCACTCGGTGATGACGACGTTGCGCTCGAGTCCCTGGGGGCGAGTGGGCGCGGCGAAGGGAAGCTCGCCGGCGGCGACTCGATCGGTCCAGTCGCCGAAATGCTTCAGCGCGACCTCGGTGTCGAGCCGCGTGATGTCGCGTGTCATGAACGCCTGCGCCTGTCCGGAGAGCAATCGCCGCCGCCACGCATCGGCGGAGGTGGGGAAGGCGCCGAGCGCCTTGGGGATCGTGCGCGTCCCGGGCGTCCCGAGCGCGTGGCACGACTGGCAGGCGCCGGTCTTCACGATGTTCAGCCACTCGCCCTGGCTTTTGATCTTCTCGAGCGGGAACTCGCGCGCCGCGGGCACGTGCATCATTGCGAACCAGTACACCGGCGGGTAGTACTCCGCCGCCGCGCGCGCATTCGGCGCGGCAACGGCGGTGAGGTTGAGCCTAGTGCCCGGCGTCGCGGCGACCTTCGCGGAATCCACCAGGCCGTAGCCGCGCACCCACACGGAGTAGTTCGCCTTCGGCAGATCCGGCACCAGGAATCGGCCGGCATCGTCGGTGACGACGATCTTCGCGAAGGGAGTAGGGAGGTCGCGCGTTTCGGCGATCACCCATACGCCGGCTTCAGGGCCCCCCGGGCCGGTGACGAGGCCGGCGATGTCGTCGTTGTCGATCTGGATCTGTGGTGGGAGCTGGCTCGCGTTCGTGGCTAGCGAAACGAGCAGGATAAATCCGGCGAGAGACGCTAGCGCGCGGGGCACGACTCCGTGAGCAGTCGATACGATTCGACGTCGAGGACAACCTCGGTGTAGGTCGAGTTGCGCTGGACGTCCGAGAGCGGCGCCTGCGGCTGCGCACCGCCGATGCGGACACGGCCGCCAAACAGCTTCACGCCGGATGCGCCTTCGAGATCAGACTTCCTCACCAGCCCGGTCACTTCCACCATCGTCCCCGCGCGAAGACGGATAGCCTCGAGCACGTCCTTCTTGCCCGAAAGCCGGAAGCGGCGGCCAGGCTCGAGACGCGTGCCGACTGGCTCGTGATTGGGTGCGTCGGCGACGATGAACACCCGGTCGCGGGCGCATCCGGGGATAGCGATGCGCGAGGAATCCTTGGGAACCTTGGCCTGTTCCTGTTCCTGCCCGGCCAGGACTGCGCAAGAGAAAAGGGCGAGCGCAACAGCGGTCAGGTACTTCATAGAGTGAGGCTATCATAGGGGCGCGGGCCGGGGACGGTCCGGCTAAAGCCGGACGCTACGTACGATGGAGACGGTCCGGCTAAAGCCGGACACTACGTACGATGAAGACGGTTTGAGGAGATTAGGTCATGGCACAGCAGACGACGCGACGCGAGGTTCTGAAGGGCGGTCTGGCCGTGGCGGGCCTTGGGATGCTCGGCATCCCCGAGTGGGCCCTGCCGGTGCTTGCGCAGGGCGAGACGCTGGTCGAGTTCACCGACCTTCCCGAAAAAATCGTCCTGGTGCCCACCGCCGACCGGCGCATCATCGACATCCGCTACATCGACGGCGTGCTGTCGCCGCGCGATCACTTCGCGACGACGCAGCATTACGGCCACCCGAAGGTGGATCCCGCGGCCTTCCGCCTGAAAGTCTCGGGGCTCGTCGACAAGCCGCTGTCGCTTTCCCTCGACGACCTCAAGAAGATGCGCAGCACTGACGTCGTCTTCGGCTTCGAGTGCTCGGGCAACCGTCGTCCGCTGCAGGGGCTGACGGGCAACGGCCGCTGGACCGGCGTCTCGCTGAAACGGGTGCTCGACGAGGCGGGCGTGCGGGACAACGCGCGCGAGTTCGTTTTCTTCGGCGCCGATCATGGCGAGGAAGAGGTGGACTTCCGCGGCACGGTGACCAAGCTGGACCAGCAGTTCGGTCGCAGCCTCGACCGGCAGGACGCCCTGTCGGGCGAGCCGATCCTGGCCTACGCCATGAACGGCGAACCGCTCACGGTCCACCAGGGGTTCCCGCTGCGCCTCATCATCCCAGGCTGGTACGGCGTGTCGAACGTGAAGTGGCTCTCCGAGATTCACGCGCAGGAGGATCGCTACCTGGGCAAGTTCCAGGCGCGCTGGTACCGCACGGTGCGCGGCGAGATGATCAACGGGCAGATGCACTGGACCGAGAAGTCGATCTCGCACCTGCAGCTGAAGTCGTTCATCGCCCGCGTGTCGAAGCGCGGCAGCGATCACAACGTCTTCGGCATCATCCTGCACGACGGGACGCCGCTGAAGTCGGTCGAGGTAAAGATCGACAACGGCCCGTGGCAGGCTGCCACGATCGATCCCGCGACGAGCAAGGACAAGTATTCCTGGAAGCAGTTCAACTACGTATGGCGCGGCGCCACTCCGGGCGAGCACACGCTCGTCTCGCGCGTGACCGACGTCAACGGCAAGGTGCAGCCAACGGTCGAGGAGCTCGCCAATAAGAAGTCGTTCCTCGAGGACAACTCGCAGCACGAGCGCAAAGTAAAGATCGCATAACTCCCGAGCCGGCTAAAGCCGGCCCCCACGATCGGTATCGCCGGTCCCCACGATCGGTATCAACCACGACGGCACGACGGTCACGACATTTAGGTTCGTGCTCGTCGTGTGCGTCGTGGTTTCCATAGCTCAGCCACGGTGACGCCGGGGTGCGTGTTACTCTGGCGCCATTGGACCTGGATAACTACTTCGCCGCAGTCGTGGAAGCGGCGGACGACGCCATCATCTGCAGCGATCGCGACGGCCGCATCACGACGTGGAATCGGGCCGCTCAGCGTCTGCTGGGATACGCGCCCCCCGAAATCATCGGCCGCGATATCTCCGTGCTGTTCCCGCCGGAAGGACAGCACGAGGAGGCCGCGGCGCTCGTGCAGATCTGGAACGGCGAGAAGGCGGCCTTCTCCGACCGGACCATGGTCCGCAAAGATGGCCGGCGCGTCGACCTCTCCGTGGCGATGTCACCGATTCGCGACGCTGCGGGCGCCGTGATTGGCTCGTCGAAGATTTGCCGCGACCTCACCGACAAGAGAAAGGCAGAGCTCGCCGCGCTGCACCTCTCAGCGATCGTCTCCTCATCAGACGACGTCATCATCAGCAAAGATCTCAACGGCATCGTGCAGTCGTGGAATGCCGCCGCCGAGCGTCTGTTCGGCTATACGGCGTCCGAGATGATCGGGCAGTCGATCCGGAAGGTCATTCCGCGCGAGCGCTACGGCGAGGAAGACGAGGTGCTCGCCAAGGTTCGCGCGGGGCTGATCATCGACCATCTCGAGACGCAGCGCTGCGCGAAGGGCGGCCGGATTTTCGACGTCTCGCTCACGGTGTCGCCGATCCGCGACTGGCACGGACGCGTCATCGGCGCCTCGAAGATTGCCCGCGACATCACCGATCAGAAGCGCACCGGCGCCGCAGCAATGCACTTCGCCGCGATGATCGCTTCGGCAGACGCCGCGATCGTCAGCAAGGACCTCAACGGCATCGTTCAGTCGTGGAACCCGGCGGCGGAGCGGCTGTTCGGCTTCACCGCGGACGAGATGATCGGTCAGTCGATCACCAAGATCATTCCGGCGGAGCGGCTCGGCGAAGAGACCTACGTGCTCGGCCGGATTCGTGACGGACAGAGCGTCGAGCACTTCGAGACGGTGCGACAGACCAAGGACGGCCGGCCGGTGGATATTTCTCTCACCGTCTCGCCGATTCGCGATGCCGCCGGCCGCATCGTCGGTGCGTCGAAGATCGCGCGCGACATCCGCGAGCACAAACGGCTGCTCGACGAGCGGCGCACTGCGGCCGCGAACGAGGAGGCCGCCCGCCGCGAGGTGCTCGAGGCGCAGAACCGCCGCATCCAGGAAGCCGCCCGCCTGAAGAGCGAGTTCGTCGCCAACATGTCGCACGAGCTCCGCACGCCGCTCAACTCGATTGTCGGATTCGCGGAGCTGATGGCCGACGAGAAATATGGTCCGCTGCCGAAGAAGTATCAGGACTTCGTCAAGGTCATGAACTCCAGCGCGAAGCACCTGCTGCAGCTGATCAACGACATCCTCGACCTGGCCAAGGTCGAGTCAGGGAAGATCGACTTCCAGCCGGAACCGGTCGACCTCGCAGTGGTGGTTGGCGAAGCCACGTCGATCGTCATCGGGCTTGCGGCGAAGCGAAATATCCAGCTGACGGTTGACGTCGACCGATCGCTCGGACCAGTGCACCTCGATCCGATGCGGCTCAAACAGGTCCTGTATAACTACCTGTCGAACGCCATCAAGTTCACGGCCGAAGGCGGCCGCGTGGCGCTGCGCGTGCGTCCTGACGGCAAGACCCGTTTTCGCATCGAGGTCGAAGACACCGGCATCGGCATCCGGCCTGAAGACGAGCACCGCCTGTTCATCGAATTCCAGCAGCTCGACGCGAGCACGGCCAAGAAGTTCCCGGGGTCGGGGCTTGGCCTTGCGCTCACCAAGAGACTTGTCGAGGCGCAGGGCGGCACGGTCGGCGTTCGCAGCGCGCCTGGATCCGGCAGCACGTTCTTCGCCACGCTACCGCGGCAGGTGACCGCGGAATCGGCGGAGATGACGTCACCATCGGTCGTGAGGGCGGTGTGAAGAACATCCTGGTCGTGGACGATGACGAGCCCGGTCTGGCGGCGGTGGAGCGGATCCTCGAGGCCGAGAGTTTCGAGACGAAGTCGGCGTCCACCCCGGCGCAGGCGCTGGAGATCCTGAAAACATGGACGCCGAGCGCTATCCTCCTCGACATCCAGCTCCACGGCCTCGATAACGGGCTCGAGTTCGCGCGGCGGCTGAAGGCGAACGTCGCGACGAGCGCCATTCCTATCGTTGCCTACACCGCCTATGACGATAAGTGGACAGAAGCGGAAGCGCGCGCCGCGGGCTGCGACGGCTACCTGGTGAAACCCATCACCGGGCGGATGCTCGCTGACGTCCTCCGCAAGACCGTCGAAAAGACGGGTTAGCTAGCGGCCGGGCGTGGAGAGGTGCCGGCGCACGATGCCCGGCAGGTCGCGCGTGCTCACGGGCTTGGCCAGGAATTCGACGAAGCCTGCCTGCTTCGCTTTCTTCTCATCCCCGGTTTTCCCGTACGCCGTAATCGCAATCACCGGGATCTCGCGCGTGGCCGGGTCGGCCTTCAATTTCCGCGTCAGCTCCCAGCCGTCCATGTCCGGCAGCTGAATATCCATCAAGATCAGCGCCGGCGTGACCGTCTTCAATACCTTGAACGTCGACGGCGCGTCGATGGCGACGCGCACCTGAAAACCTTCGGCCTGAAGCAAGGCTTCCGCGAGCGCAAGGTTCGCGAGGTCGTCATCGACTACGAGAATCATGGGGGCGTCGGGGCTGACCGGAGGGGGAGGCTTGAGTATGAAGTCGTCTAACGGTAAGTCGTCGTCGTCGTCTCGCGGCGGAAAGAACTGTGGAAGTAGCGCAGTCGTCTCCGGTAGTACACGCAATTGCATGCGGTCACTGTAACAGATCGGTGAATGTGACGGCTGCCGTTGAGCTAAGAACTCAACCACGACGGCACGACGGTCACGACGCTCAAATGGGTATTTTCCAGTCGTCGTGTTCGTCGTGTCGTCGTGGTGAAATCTTCCTGTTGACATATTCCGTGATGGGAATATGATCGTCCACCTGTGCCGCGCGCTGCCACGACGTCAGACATCTTCAACGCCATCGCCGAGTCGCAGCGGCGCGACATTCTGATCTACCTGGCCCCGGGCGAGCGGGCGGTCGGCGAGATCGTCGAGCGCTTGGAGCTCGGACAGCCGTCGGTCTCGAAGCACCTCAAGGTGCTGCGCGACGTCGGCCTCGTGCACACGCGGCGCGAAGGTAAACAGGTCTTCTACCGCACCAATGCCGAGGCGATCCGTCCGCTGCTCGAGTTCGCCGGCCTGTTCGAACGCTACTGGAGCCGCCAGTTGTCGCGCGTCAAGGCGCGCGCGGAGGGAAAACGATGACCGAGACGATGACGCTGCAGGACAACCTCACGCTGAACCTCACCGAAGACATTCATGTCCGCGCCTCGCTGGAGGCGACGTTCGAGGCGCTGCTCGTGCAGATGGGACCCGAGAACGAAGCGCCCGACGGCACGCCGCTGTCGATGACGCTCGAGGCGCACCCGGGCGGCCGCTGGTTCCGGGATCTTGGCGGCAACAACGGCCACCTGTGGGGATTCGTCCAGGCGATCAAGCGCCCCACCCTGCTCGAGATTACTGGGCCCCTGTTCATGTCGCTGCCGGTCGTCTCGAACGTGCAGTACCGCCTGAAGGAAGTTGACGGCGGCACGCTGATTTCGTTCAGGCATTCCGCGCTCGGCTTCGTGCCCGACGATTACCGCCAGGGCCTCATGAAGGGATGGCGCCCGCTGTTCGATCGAATCAAGCAGCACGCTGAAGGCACACGCCGCACTCACTGAGTGCATGGCCCGGTTGTTTAAACCACGACGGCACGACGATCGCGACGCTTGTTGAATTCGTGTCCGTCGTGAACGTCGTGGTTGAAGGTCTTTAGGTACCTGCCACCAAAGGAGACTGACATGGCGAAAATGATCGATGCATTGATCCAGGAGCTCGAACAGGAAGCGCAGACGACGAGGCGCGTGCTCGAGCGCGTGCCGGGCGACAAGCTCGCCTGGAAGCCGCACGATAAGTCGATGTCGCTGGGGCAGCTTGCGCTGCACGTCGCGACCTGCCCGGGCAGCATTGCCGAAATCTCGCAGGTGTCGCCGTTCGAGGTTCCCGCGTTCGTCCAGCCGCCGGCGCAGAGTGCGGCGGAGCTGGTCCCCGCGTTGGACCAGAGCGTAGCGCGGGCAAAGGAGATCCTGCGCACGCTCGATGACGCGGACCTTGGGAAGATCTGGCAGGTGGTCAAGGACGGCCAGGAAGTAATGGCCATCCCGGTCGGCGCCGTGCTGCGGTCGATCATGCTGAACCACTGGTACCACCACCGCGGCCAGCTGTCGGTGTATCTCAGGCAGGTGGGCGCGCTGGTGCCGTCAATCTACGGTCCGAGCGCCGACGAAAATCCGTTCGCGATGCAGCAGCAGGCCGCTGCTGTTTGAACCACGACGACACGAAGGAAACGAAGGCCACGAAACCGCTTTGGAAAAAAACGCGATTCGTGACCTTCGACCCCTTCGTGCCTTCGTGGTGTCGGGGTCTTCCTAGTAATTAAATCCGCAATGTTTGTTCGGATATAGCCGGACGGAGCGTCGCACGGGTGCGCTGCGCGTGCCGACGCGATCCTCGACGGTCAGCTCGATCGTCATCTGCACGTATTTGTTCCCGCTCGAGTCGTCGCCGCCGCGTCCGTTCTCGAAGAATCCGCAGTCCGTGTCGATCTGCATGGCCGAGCGCGGCTGGTCCGTCGAATGGCCGATCGGGGCCGAGCCGGTCCAGTAGGTCCAGCGGTACAGGCCGATGAAGCCGCGCGAGTTGGACGCGTCGAGCACGCAGTCCGCCTCGTCGGTGCCGGGTCCGAACAGGCACCCATCGCCGCCCTTGGTCGGTGACGTCACCGCGAACGACGCTTCCAGCCCAGGCGCCATTACCGTCAGCCCCGCAGTCCGCGTCGTGCCGTTGAAGCTGGCGCTGATCGTCGACGACGCATTGCTCGGCACGGTGGATGTGTTGATCGTGAACGAGGCGCCAGTCTGGCCGCCGACCACCATCACCGAGGACGGCACCTGCGCCACGGTCGGATTGCTGCTCGTGAGCGTCACGACGACGCCGCTCGCCGGTGCGGCCGTCGTCAGCGTGACGATGCCAGTGGGCTGCTGCTGTCCCTGCACTGCCGACTGCGACAGCGAGAGCGACACGAGCGCGAGGCCTGAGGGAACCGGTGGGGGGTTCGGCGAAGGCGACGGGCCCGGGCTGGGCTGGTCGGGCGAGGTCGGTGACCCGCCGCTGCACCCTGAGACCACCGCACCCGTCATCAGGATTACGAAGATCGCGGCACCCAGAAATGCACAACCGCGTCGTGAGGAGCGTCGCATAAATCCTCGAAGGGGGGACGATCCGAGCTGAGCAATAGGCTTGCCGCCGCGCGTTTTTCGCTCGCGCAACCACAGGATTGCAAGCAAACGAACGAATCTGACAGGGCTGGAACTTCACGCTGACAGTTACTGCGCGAGTAACGCTGCTTACGCTCGCTGAAAGATTGCGCCCACCTCATCGGACTCTTTTATCGCCCAACTGAATGTCGTTCGCGGTATCGCGGTTGCCTCCCCGACGGTCGCCCCCAGGAGGTGCGCCCGATGATGAGTTCGAGATTCTCTCTGCACGCTGCCGCGGCGGCGATCGCAGCGGCAGCGTTCCCTTTTTTGACGTCAACGTTCAACGCCAACGCACAGGGATCCGGCCCGCAGATGCTGGTCCCGAATCTCTCGGTGAAAACCGCGGTCAGTGGCCTGGCCATGCCGATCGGTATGGCGTTCCTCGGTCCGAACGCCATGCTCGTGCTCGAGAAAGACACGGGACAGGTCAAGCACGTCGTCAACGGCAGCGTTGTGGCGACAGTCCTCGATCTCGGCGTGAATCGGGCGTCGGAGCGCGGCCTGCTCGGCATCGCGCTGCATCCGGACTTCCCGGCGAACCCTGGCGTCTACCTGTACTGGACCTGCCGCAGCACCGCGCTTCCCGCCGATCCGTTCTTTCCGGATGAACGCACGTGCCTGGACGCCAACATGTTTGCCGCCGACAGCGGCGAGCTGCTTCAAGTGCCCCTGCTTGGCAATCGCGTCGATCGGTTCACCTGGAATGGCGCTGCGCTCACTTACGACCGGAACCTGATCATGCTGCGCGCGTTTCAGAACGACGGCGCGCCCACGCCGCCAAATCAGGGCGACGAAGCCCAGCCGCCGCGCGGCAACCACAACGGCGGTGTGATTCGTTTTGGTCCCGACCGGAAGCTGTACATCCAGATGGGCGACAACGGCCGTCGCGGCCAGCTGCAGAATCTGCGCGATGGTCCAACCGGTCCCGGACAGTTTGACGACCAGTTCGGCGGGCCCGAACCGGACGATGCGCATCTGACCGGCGTGATCCTGCGGCTGAACGACGATGGCAGCGCGCCTGTTGACAATCCGTTCTTCGGCGCCAGCATCGGTGGGAGTGCCGAGGTCCGTGCGAACGTGCAGAAGATTTATGCCTACGGCATTCGCAACGGATTCGGGATGGCCTTCGACCCCAGGTCAGGCGACCTCTGGGAGCAGGAGAACGGCGACGATGCGTTCAGCGAGCTGAATCGGGTCGAGGCCGGGTTCAACTCCGGCTGGGTGCAGATCATGGGTCCACCCGAGCGCATCGGGCAGTACAAGACGATCGAGACGACTGTCACGCCGGATCCGCCGGACCCATTTGCGACAACCTACTTCGGCCTGCAGCAGCTGCGATGGTCGCCAACGAACATCGCCGATACGGCTGCCGAGGCGATGGCTCGCCTGTTCATGCTGCCTGGCGCCCATTACAGCGCCCCTGAATTCTCGTGGAAGTTCGAGGTCTCTCCGGGCGGGATCGGCTTTGTCGACGGCCGCGGCATCGGCCCGCAGTTCGACGGCACCCTGTTCGTCGCCGGCGCGCGTCCCTTTCTCCAGGGCGGACATCTGTTCAGGCTGCGCCTTACCGGCAACCGGCGCAAGATTGCGGTTGACGATCCGCGACTCGAGGATCGAGTGGCCGACAACGTTCACAAGTGGGAGATTACGGAAAGCGAGAGCCTGCTGATCGGGCGAAACTTTGGTGTAGGGACCGACATCCAGACCGGCCCCAACGGGAACGTCTACGTCGTCTCGCTGACTGGCGGCGCCGTGTACGAAATCTTCCGGAAGTAGGCCAGCTTCTCCCTGTCAAGGCGAACGGATAAGCCGCGGCCGACGCCGCGGCTTATCATGTACGGGAGAAACATGGCGGTCAACCGCTGTCAGCTATTCGTCCTGTCGGTGGTGATCTTCGCCCTTGCGATGCCAGCCAGAGGACAGAGCCGTTCGACGTCCGCCGACGTGACCGGCATCGTTATGGACGAATCGCGGGCCGTCCTGCCACACGCCATCGTCACGGCCACAAACGTCGACACCAATCTCGAAAGAGTCGTGACGTCCGGTCCTGACGGGCGCTTCGATGTTCTTGCGGTCCCGCCCGGAACCTATCGCGTTCGCACGGAGCTTGCCGGATTCTCGTCACACCTGTTCGAAGGTCTCGAGGTGAGGCTCGGCAGTGTGATTCCGCTCGAAGTCATCCTGACGGTTGCCGGTGTCACCGAAAAAGTGACGGTTGCTGTCGAAGCCCCGTTACTCAACGTTGAGCAGGCGGTGGTTGCCAGCGTCGTCTCGGCGCCACAAATCGAGCGGCTACCGATCAATGGCCGGAACTTCATCTCGTTTTCGCTGATTACGCCCGGCGTCAACGCTGACCGCATGTCGTTTCAAGGCGCCACCGCGACCTCCGGCCTGTCGTTTGGCGGGCAACGCGCGCGCTCGAACAACGTCACGGTCGACGGCCTGGACAACAACGACGAAGTCGTCGGTAGTGTGCGCGCCACGTTCAGCCAGGAGGCGGTCCGGGAGTTTCAGGTCATGGCGCAGTCGTACTCCGCAGAGTTCGGCAAGGCCTCGGGCGGAGTGGTCAACATCGTGACAAAGAGCGGGACCAATGTGGTGTCAGGCAGCCTCTTCGCCTATCTCCGAGACGACTCACTGAATGCCAAAGAGTATTTCGAGAAATTCGAGCCGAGCGGCCTTCGGATCGATCGCCGAAAGGCGCCATACACGCAACGGCAGTACGGTGGGGTCATCGGCGGTCCGGTGAGGAGAGACCGGACGTTCTTCTTCGGGTCGTTCGAGCGGCTCGACGTCGGCGCCAATAATTTCGTCAACATCGATGACACGACCAGCGTGGTTGTACCCGGGCAGGCGCCGCGGACGCCCGCTGACATCGTCAGGGCCGCCGGATTCGCGTTCGAGACCGGGCACGTGCCGTACGACGTCACAGCGAACCAGTTCGTCGCCAAACTGGACCACAACGTCCGCCCTACGCAAACGCTGACGTTCCGCTACAGCTATGCCGACGGGTATCACGAGAACGTGGAAACGTGGGGGGGGCTGGTGGCGAGGAGCCGGGGTGCCGCGCTGGACAACCGCGACCACATCCTGGCGGCGTCGTATCAGGCGGTGCTGTCCTCGCGATCCGTCAACGAGCTGCGGTTTCAGATGGCGGATCGGGATCAGGCCGTTCTTCCACTCGACCCCCGATGTTCAGGACCCTGTGATCGTTCGGACGAAGGTGGCCCAACCATCGAGGTCTCGGGCGTCGCCAATGCCGGCCGTCATCGGGTGAACCCGCAGCTGCGCCGCAATACGCGGTACCAGCTGCTCGACACCATCAGCTATCAGGCCGGTCATCACCTGTGGAAGGGGGGCGTCGACTTCAACCTCATCGAACATCCGGTGTCATCGTTGCCGCTCCACTTCGGCGGGCGCTACATATTCACCCCCCTGCCGGCAATTCCGGGTGTCCTTCCGACGGCAGTCAGCGCGATTCAGGCGTTGGCTCTCGGTCTGCCCGCCGCCTACGTGCAAGGGTACGGCAAGGATGCAGCGGGCTACACCACCAGTGACGTCGCGGCGTTCGCGCAGGATAGCTGGCGTCTAGGCACTCGAACGACGGTGCAAGCGGGCGTCCGCTATCAAACGCAGTTCTGGTCGAAACACTCGTATACCGTTCCCGGGTACGGCAGCTACGGGATTCCTGCTGATCGAAACAACGTGGCACCACGTCTTGGATTCAGCTGGGACGTGCCGGGAGGGGCGCCGACGTCGGTGCACGCGGCGTATGGCGTCTACTACGACAACATCATCTCGGCAGGCCTGGGCATCGCTCACATCATCAACGGGGCTCCTGATGGCCTGCGGACACTGGTCGCGCGTTTTCCCCAATCGCTGGCCGCCTGGAACGCGCCAGGACGACGGCTCCCGGAAGGCGCGCTCGGACCGTTCCCGAGTCTCGTCATCTCGCTGGATCCGGACCTGAAGGCGTCCTACTCACACCAGGCCTCGGGCGGCATGGACCGAGTCGTGGGACCGGTGACCGTATCCGCCAACGTTGTCTACGTGCGTGGACTCAACCAGCTCGGCGCCATCGACTACAACCCTCTCGTTCCAGGGCTTGGAGCGGGACGGCGCCCGGCGGATATCGATGGTCGCGCCGGAACGTCCGCGTCGGTTTTGCAATATACGTCGTACGCCGGCACCTGGTATCGAGGGCTGAGCCTGGCGGTGCGCAAGCGGTTGGCTGGTCGAACGCAGTTTCTGGCGAGCTATGTTCTGTCTAAGGCGGACGATGTCACCAGCGACTTCCAGACTTCGTTCGTCCCGCAGAACAACGGCCTGGGCCGGGATCCCAACGACCGAAACGGCCTGCCCCTCGGGTTCGATCCGCAGGTTGAACGTGGACCGTCGCAACAGGACCAGCGTCACCGGTTCGTCTTGAGCGGATGGTACGAGGGTCCGGCCGGCATTCAGATCTCCGGCATCGCCAATGTCGGGTCGGGTGTGCCGTTCAATATCCTGGCGGGCATCGATCTGAACGGAGACGGTGACGGCGGCAACTTCCCGTCAGATCGCGCGCGGCGGACACCAGGAGATCCCGCATCCGCACTGTCCAGGAACTCCGGCCGTCTACCCGCCGAAGCGAGCGTGGACCTCCGGGTGAGCCGCCGTTTTTCCCTGGCCGGCAACGTGTCTGTCGAACCGGTGTTCGAAGTGTTCAATCTTTTGAACCGCGCGAACTTCGCCGAGATCAACAACATCTTCGGTGTTGGAGCCTATCCGGACGTGCCGCTGTCGACCTACGGCCAATTCCTGCGGGCCGCGCCGCCGCGGCAGGCGCAGCTTGCGGCACGTTTGCTCTTCTGATTGATCGCCCACGCGGACGCGAGATGAAGCGGCATCTCCACCCCCCACGTCACAGTGAAGTGGACGACGTGCTTGCCTCGAGCGCCTGTCCTTTTTCGGTGGTCAGTGACGAGGTGCGCGCACGTCTTGCGTCAGCGATGGAGCTCCGCGACTACGACACAGGGGAACTCGTGGTTCGGCAGGGCGACAAGGGACGCTTCCTGCTGGTGTTGATTGACGGCCTGGCGTCTGCTTGTGTGCACCAGGGGGACAACCTGGTGACCTCGATTGCCGACCTGCGCGCTGGAAGCCTCATCGGCGAGATGAGTCTCGTGACCGACGAACCCAGGACGGCGGACGTTGTCTGCCGGACACCGGTTCGGGCGGCACTGCTGTCGGTCGACGATTTCGAGGCGCTCGCACTGAAGTATCCGGAGTTGCGGGCGCTGTTGACGGAGGTCGTTGCCGAACGGCTCGGTCAATCGACGTACGACAGCCTGAGCGGCAAAGACGTCAATGGATATCGGATCGTCCAATGCCTTGGCCGCGGTGGAATGGGCATCGTCTACGAAGCGGCGTCGGCGGCGGACGGGCAGCGCGTGGCGCTCAAGATGATGAACCATCGGCTGCTGTACCAGCCACGGGCGCTTCAGCGTTTCCAGCGAGAGGCAGACACTCTCAAGTCGCTGAGCCATCCGGTCATCGCGCGGATTTATGCGCATTTCACCGCCTACAAAACGCAGTTTCTGGTCCTGGAGTTCTGCCAGGGCACGACGCTGGCCGCGGCGATCGCGGCGCGCGCGCCAATGGACGAACCCACGGTGCGAAGGATTGTCGGCCAGCTGGCCGATGCGCTGCAGTATGTGCACGACCGCGGAGTCATCCATCTCGACGTGAAGCCGGCGAACGTCATGCTGTCCGATTCCGGTCAGGTCAAGCTCCTCGATTTCGGCATTGCCAGCGTCGATCGCAGAGCCAGTCGTGCCGGCGGCGCATCCGGTGCCGCGACGACCGACTCGAATGTGCTCGAATGCCTCGGGACGCCGAGGTACATGGCTCCCGAACAGTTCGATGCCCCGACACTGGACCACCGGGTGGACTGGTACGCGCTGGCCTGTGTCGCGTACGAAGCGCTCACCGGACGCCCAACCGTCGAGGCGTCCGATCTCTTCGGTATCATCCACGAACGCGAACGATTCGTTCTGCCTCCGGCGTCACGGATTGGCGCAGGCGTGAGCAATGAGATGCACGCCTTTCTTGCCAGCGCGTTGCAGCAACGCCGCGAGCAGCGGATCGTCGATTTGCGCCAGCTGGCAAAATGGGCGGGGCCGGTTGCCGTCCCGCACTGAGTGACTCCGGTCTTCGATGCGTATTGTGCGGGGCTGCTTCTGACTGGAAGCGTCGTGCTGCTGGTCGGCTTGCTGGCCGGCTTTCCCTACAGCAAAGCGATTACGAACGACGCGCCAGAGGCGATAGTCCGGGGCTGGCGGCTTGCGCACTCGGCGCTTGCACTCGGTGGTACTACATCCCTTGCGATTGGTGCGCTCCTTCCCTGGCTGCAGGCCGGCGGGTGGGAGCGGCCGGTGATCGCGTGGAGTTTCGCGCTTTCCGGCCTCGCCTTTTCGATCGCGCTTCCCTATGGCGCCTGGAAAGGGCACCGCGGTCTGGTTGCAGCAGGACCGCCCGACAACTGGGTGGTGTACATGGGAAATGTCGTCGGCGCTCTGTCGTCACTCGTTGGCAGCGTCGCGCTCGTGTGGGCCGTAATCAAATCATTACAGGGTGCAGGCATCTGACCTGTGTGCCTCGAGGTTGGTGAGGACCGGTTTCGGTCGCCAGAACGTCAGGTACGATTTCCACAACGCCTCACCCCAACCCAGGGTGCGATAGGGGTAGCCGTGCCGGTGGCAAAATGCCTGCACCATGGGAGCGATCCGAGGGTAGTGCGTGTGCGACATGCCTGGAAAGAGGTGGTGCTCGATCTGGTATTCCACCCCGGCACAATACAGCCGTCCCACCATGCCGGTCCGGAAATTGACCGTCGCAGCGGTCTGCAGCAACAGCGGATCTTTCTTGAGCTCGCTCGTATCCACCGCCACGGCTTCTGCCGGATAATGCGCCGGAGCGAACATGACGAACATCGCGACGCCGAAGAGGGCTCGATGCGCGACATGAAACAAGACGACGTAGAGGAGAGGATAAAAGAGCGCCGGGATAATCACCCACACCACCCAGTGCAGAACCAGGCCGAGCGCATCCATCCAGTGCAGCAGTCGGCGCCGTTGCGGGTCGCGCAGCGTGCGAGCCAGGTGACGCCAGTCGTAGGTTTGAATGTTCAAGCCGTGTAGCAGCACCAGAATCGGCAGGAGCGCGCCTTGATACTGGTAGTAGAGCCGGCGAAGGACCCCTGCCCCGGCGACATCCCGCTCGCTGTAGGCAAACAGCGGCATGAAGTCGCAGTCGTGGTCCACGCCGATGACATTCGGAACCCGGTGGTGCCCGTCGTTGTGTTTCTTCCACCAGTAGCTGATGGAGAACTGCCCCAGGATCGGGTATCCGATCCACGCCATCAGGAGGTTGAACCCCCGAAAGTCGCTGGTCGCGAAATGCGCCGACGTGTGCGTGTTGGTCGAGATCCCGGTTGCCCCGATCACGTTGATCACGACACCTGCCAGCCACATCCAGACGTTCGTGGCGTTGACCGCAATGATGATTCCGATGACAAATGTCGCCAGATGAAAAGCGAATTCCATCATCAGCCGACCGGTGGCTTTTCGAAACCACCCTTGTCGCCGAAGCTCCGCGGCGAGGGCGGCGTAGCTGTCGAGATAATTCGCCGGGGGCATGCCCCGGTCTTCTGCTGCGGGTTGGACGGTTACATTCATACGCTAGCTCTCCATGCGCGCGGCCGACGCTTCGGCCATCCAGTTCGAGGCAAGCCACAGCCCTCCGTCGACGACCAGCGTGACCCCGGTGATGTGCGATGCGGCGCTCGAGCAGAGAAACAATGCCGCGTTGCTGATGTCGTCGATCGCGCCGAGACGACCCAGAGGCACCGTCCGCTCAACCCGGTCCCTGGCCGGGCCCGACAACAGTCTGCGCACGCCCTCAGTCTCCGCGATCGGACCGGGGGCAATCCCGTTGACGCGGATACCGTACCCACCCCATTCGACCGCCAGTACTCTTGTGAGGGCATCGATCCCGGCTTTCGCCGCTGCCGCATGAACCTGAGCCTGAGTGCCAAGGTACTGGAGCGTTGCGCTGATGTTCAGCACGACGCCCCTGCTCTGTTTGAGATGGGGCAATGCAGCCTTCGTGGCATGAAACGACCCCTTGAGGTCGATGTCGACGACACTCGCGAACCCATTGGGTGTCAGGTCTTCGGCTAGGCACAGGAAATTGCCAGCCGCGCCGTTGACAAGGACGTCGAGACGACCGAAGGCGGCAGCCGTCCTGGTCACGACCGCTTCGACGGCGGCCGGATCGCGCACATCTGCGGCCATCGCCACGGACCGCCGGCCGATCGATTCGATCTGCCGCGCCGTCGGCTCGAGGTGGTCGATTCTGCGGCTCGTGATCGCGACGTCGCACCCGTACGCGGCCAGGGCCAGGGCTATCCCCCGGCAAATCCCGGTGCCCCCGCCTGTGACGAGCGCGGCCTTCCCCGCCAGCAGATCCGGCGTGAACGTCATCGAGAGCCCTCCTCGACTGTTGAGCCGGCCCGAAGTCTACTGGGCCCTTCCCTCGGCCGCAACCACCTGGGATGCGATCGTGGCGTTGCGCCAGGGAGAACGACCGACCCATGCCCGTCAGAGAGGGTAAAGCCGGAGCGCCGCTCGAAAACGCATTCGTCGAGAGCTATCTCTCCGGCCGCATTCCGCTGCCTGACCCTGTCCTGCAGGCGCTTCTGAACATTGGCGTGGAGTCCTACTATCGATTCGGTAAGCGCCTAGACACGATGCCCCCTCAATGGGCCGGCGACCGGGGCGAGGTTACGCCCGGGAACGGCGCGGCCCTCATGAGCGTTCACTACGATCTTCCCGCCGGGATATTCGAGCAGTTTCTCGGACGCAGCATGAAGTACTCCATGGCGCTCTGGGCGAGCGGCGCCACCAATCTCGATGACGCTCAAGACGCGATGCTGACCGACGTGTGCAGGAAAATCGGGATGCGCGACGGTCTAACCGTGCTGGATATCGGCTGCGGCTTTGGCAGCTTTGCGAGCTTCGTGCTCGAGCGCTACCCGCATTGTTCGGTTGTCGGCCTCACGCTGAGCGACACACAGTATCGCTACATGGTGGCGAAGCAGCAGGTGCCAGGACACCCGCTCAATACCCCGCGATTCCGCCCCCGCAAGGAGGACTTCAGCAAGACGACGCTGGAAGAACGGTTCGACCGGGTCGTGAGTATCGGCGTGTTCGAGCACGTCGCGAACCTGAGACAGGCGCTCGGCACAATCCGGAGACTGGTCAAGGACGACGGCGCCTGTCTCGTGCACTACATCGTCTACACGGAACTGATCGAACGGTTTGCCGACTTCGACATGAGTGACACGTTCATGCGCCGGCATATCTTTCCGCACTCGCGCTTCTGGCATGATCGCGAGCTGTTCAAGTACCAGGATGCGTTCACGATCGATCGATACTGGTTCTTGAACGGCAGCAACTATCAGCGCACCCTGGAGGCCTGGCAGCAGAACTTTGAGGCCAACCGGCGCGCGATTCTCAGGATCGGGGGGTACGATGAAACGTTCTATCGGAAGTGGAACTACTACTTCCGATTCACCCGCGCGCTGTTCAGGGGTCAGGGCGGTCGGCAGGTAGGAAACGGGCAATACCTGCTGCGCCCGCGGTGACTGCCGCGGCGATAGTGTTACTGAAGCAGTTCTTTCGCCCGCGAGAGATCGCGGTAAGGGTGTTGGCCGCTGAACCAGTCGTAAAGTGATCGCAGTTGCGCGCGATCGTCGGCGTGATTGCGCAGTTCAACTAGGCTCATGAGCCCGCGGAGCTCGAGGGATTTGGCACCCTGGCGGCGCGCGATGTCCACGGCTGCCTGATATCGCTCGACGATACGGCCTTCGCTGGCCTTGCCGGCGAGCAGGAAGTCGCCCTGGAGACGCACCAGCTCGGCTTCCCAGAAGCGTTCGTCGTTGTGCTCGGCCGTGTCGATCGCTTCCTGAAGAACGGCCAGTCCTTCATCCAGCTGATTCAGCTCGAGATGAGACTCGGCAAGCTGCGACAGCAGCTGGGGGACGGCTATCTGCGCGCCGGTTCGGCGGTACGAGGCGATCCCGAGGCGCAGTTCGGGCATGCCGGTGTCCGGTTCGCCGCACTTCACCAGGGCGCGGCCGTGGAAGACGTTCGACACCGCGAGCCAGAGCAAGAAACCGCGGTCGCTGCAAATCCGGATGGCATTCTCGGCATACTGCCTCGCGGCCGCCCAGTCGCGGCAGAATACCCGGACCCAGGCGGCAAACGCCGCGGCGAAGGAGAGCGTGAACGCATGGTGTAAGTCGGTCGCGAGGGCGAGGGCGTAGTCACTCCGTTTGATCGCCTGCTCCGGGTACCCCACTATCCAGAGTGGCACCAGTGACCATAACAAACAGGTGAGCCCGGGATCCGAGGCGAAGTGCAGCGTATGCACATGGTGTTTGGCCGGATCGTAGATGCGAATGCCGTTCTCGAAATGTTCCAGCGCCTCGTGATGACATCCTCGCCCTGCCAGCGTCGTGCCGACTGCACGCTCCGCCTCGAGCAGGTAGCCGGATTCCTCGGGCTTCCGCCGGGCAAGAGCCAGCATCGTCTCGCCTGCCTGCAGGGAGCGCCCGTACTGCGCGCGGGTGACGTAGCATCGGTACAGACCTGACAGGCACTGATGCAGCTTGATCTCGTCGTCCAGCGACTCGGCCAGTTCCTTCGCACGAAGATAGACTCGCTCGACGTCTGCGGCGGAATATCCTTGTGCCGCGGACATCGGGCCGCCAATCGCAATCAGCTCATCGAGCTCGAGCTCGTCGCGGTCCTTGCCCTCGTGCATCAGCGCCACAACCTCGAGGGCCTTTTGCAGATAACTGATCGCCTCCTGTACGGCCGAGCGGGACAGCGATCGCATTGCTGCCGCGTGCCAGTATCGGACCGCCGGTTTGTGAATGCCTGCCTCCGTATAGTGATGGGCGAGCACCTCCGGCTGCGTCGCGCGCAGTTCCTTATGACGTTCGCCCTCCAGCAGGACGGCGACCTTTTCATGGTTCTCCTGCCGCTTTGTTCGGAGCATCGACTCGTAGGCCGCGTCCTGAATCAGGGCGTGCTTGAACGTGTAGGTCACCTTGTCGTGGCGTCTCGTGCGGTAGAGCAATTCTGAGTCGACCAGCCTCTGCAGCCCGAGTTCCAGTTCGTCCTTCGAGAGCGGTGACAGGGCTGAAATCAGATCAAAGCTGAAGTCGCGCCCGATGACGGAGCCGGTTTGTGCTATCTGTTTTCCGTCGGACAGCCTGTCGAGGCGTTCAGTCAGGGAATCCTGGATCGATTCGGGTATCGCCAGCCGGTCGGACGCCATCACCATCTTGGTGACTTCCTCGATATAGAGCGGAATGCCGTCTGTCTTGTTGGCGATTTTCGACGCTATCAGGTCGGGCAACGACATCCTTTCGCTCACCGTGGAAATCAAGGCCCGGGAGTCGTCTTCGGTCAGCGGGCCCAGAGACACCAGTTTGACGCCCGCATGACTCTTCAGCGCGCCCTGGTAATCGTTGCGGGTCGTGAAGAGCAGGAACAGCGGCGCGGACGCACAGTCCTTCACCAGTCGCTCCAGCAGTTCGAGAGTCGAGGGATCGGTCCAGTGCAGATCCTCCATGATGAACAGCAGCGGCTTGTGAGAGGCGACCTGCAGGAACCAGCGCGCCAGCAACCCCAGCAGCTCGCGCCGATAGGCTGGCGGGGTCAGATCCAGCGCTGCATATGCGCCTGACAGAGGCACCGAGAGGAACGATGCAAGCAGCGGTACGGTCTGCGCGAGGTTGAAGTTGAGACGACCGGCCTTCGCTTCGATCCTCTCCAGACGATGGCCGGGCGGATCGTCGTCCGAAAATCCGCACTGCGATCGGAGGAGCTCGACAATCGGCAGCAGCGCGCTGTTGCGGCGGTACGGAGAGGCATAGCCGACGAGACATTCACACTCCTGGCCGGACAAATGCGTGATGAGTGCGCTCGTCAGCCGGGACTTGCCCATGCCGGGATCACCCACCATCAGGACCGCGCTGCCTTTGTTCTGCTTGGCCGACGACCACTGTTCCAGCAGCAGCCTGAGTTCGTCGTTCCGATCGACCAGCGGCGTCTGTTTCTGTTCGACGATCAGTTTCGAACGCGAGTGAACGTGTTGCGCGTGTTCGACTCGAAACACCTCCATCGTTTCCGACACGCCCTTCAGGACATGCTGACCCAGAGAGGTGGCCGAGATGTGGTCACGCGTGAGCCGATGGGTATTAGCGCTGATCACCACGGTGTTGGGTTCGGCGAGTGCCTGTAACCGGGCGGCGACATTTGGCGGGCCGCCAACGACGGCGAGCCGCTCACGACTTGCGGCAACCCCCATTTCGCCGGCAATCACCATGCCGGAGTCGATGCCGATGCGGATGGCGAAATCGATGTCGAACGTGTTCTTGAGTTCGGGCGCGAGCTGTTCGACGTCCTGGATGAGGCTTACGGCTGCCAGCACCGCGCGTCGCGGGTCGTCTTCATGTGCGATCGGATATCCGAAGTACACCAGCTCCCCGTCGCCGAGGTACTTCCCGACATGACCTTCAAATCTCTGAACCACCCTCGCCGAGCGCGTCTGGTACTGGAGCATGACCTCTCGCAGTACCTCGGGGTCCAGCTGCTCGGACAGGCTCGTATAGTTGACGACGTCGATGAACATCAACGTCAGGTGGCGGCGCTCGGCGTCAGGCGCGTCATGTGTCCGTTCAACGACAGCACTCCGCGGGGCGGAAGCGTTCGACAGCCTGCTTCCGCACTGACCGCAGAAGTGCATGCCGCCGGGATTATCGAACTGGCACTGCGGACAAAGCATGTCAAGACACCAGCCTTACGACGTGTCCGGCGCGCGAACAGCCGGGCATTCTCTGCGGATATTTTCTGAGGAGGGCCGCGTCGTTATACACGATTTTCCCTGCCGCCGGTAGCCCGATCCATGATCCGCCCTGCGCTGATCGGCGGTATAGTGCGGCCTGCGGAGGGACTTATGCCGAAGTATCTGCTGACGGCGTCGTACACGACGGAAGGCGCCAAGGGCCTCCTGAAGGACGGCGGATCCAAGCGGCGGCAGGCCGTCGACGCGGCGCTGAAGGCGGTGGGCGGCCGGGTCGAGTCGTTCTATTTCGCATTCGGCAAGCACGACGCCTATTTGATCGTCGACGCGCCCGACAACGTCGCGGCTGCGGCCGTGGCGCTGGCGGTGGGCGCAAGCGGCGGCGCGGTAGCACGCACCACGGTGCTGCTGAGCCCCGAGGAAATCGATCAGGCGGCGAAGAGGAAGCCTAATTACACGCCACCCGGGCAGTGATTGTTTTTCGACATGCTCAGCACCGGCAGCAACAACGTGCCGATGGTGACCGGGAATGAATCGGAGGCGCTGGTCGCGCTGGTGAACGGCCGGATGCAGACCCGCGTGCCGTATCACTGGGCTTCTACGTGAAGGAGTACGACGGCCGCATCGACGATCCGAATGCCGGGTGGAAGGGAAAGGCCATCTACTCGACGTTCGCAACGCGCGCGCCGTTCCATACGGAGACGGGGAAGGGGACGGCGAGCAAGGTGCTCAAGTTCCAGGTGCGTCCGAATCCGCTCGCGAAGTAGTTCGTAGCTGGTAGCCGGAGGCCTTTAGGCCTCCGGTTATCGAATGGGCGCGCTTGGCTGACCGAGGTTCGGCAGCGGGTAGTCCTTCTTTGGGTCCATCGCTTCGCGGCGCGCGATGTTGACCTGGGTGACGCTTCCGAGCCGGACTTCGACGAACTCCCGCCGCGTGCCCAGGCTGGGATGCGTGACGACCACCTCGCGATTCCCGATCTGGACGGGCAGCGGTCCCAGCGGCGCGACGCCCACCGGCTTTCCTTCAATCGACACCTGCGCGCCCGGTTCGGTATTCACTTGCATTTGTCCGTTCGGCAGCGTCACGTTGTGGGATGTGACGGTGGCCGGCCGAATGTTGAGCGTCGCCGCGCCGCGGTAGTTCAGCCGCTCGCTGACCAACTCCACGCGATGGACACCGGGCGGGAGGATGATCGGGCCGCTCTCGGTCGTTCCGACCCGTTTTCCGCCGATGTAGATGTCCATCGCCACGCGCGAGAACACCGTCAGCGTGCCGGGCGCCTCTGCCAGCGCCGCCGATTCCTGCGCTCCCGGGAAAACGTCTGATCCGGGGTCTGACCCTCGGTCTGACCCGGGGTCAGACCCGGGGTCAGACCGAGGGTCAGACCCCGATGCAGAATTGCCGCTGCTGAACAGGCCGGCGACGGCAGAAAATCCACGTTGCGTCAAACCGGCTATATCGAAGTACGCAAATATTGCCGCGACCACGACGAACGCCGCCGCGATCTGCACCGAGCCTTCTGGTAGCCGCTCCCACAGGTCGCGGACGACGGGGACGGCGACGCGGCGCGCCTGACCGATGCCCCGGACCGCGACGCCTGCCGCCCGGAAGGTGGCGAGCGCCGCATGGCTTCCCGTACGCGCGGCGCGGGCCGCGGCGCCGGGCAGCTCGATTGCGGCCCGCGCAACTTCGGCCGACACTGCGCCGGCGGCGGCCGCGCGCGCGTGATCGCGCGCCCTCGCGTTGGCGTGCGCGAGCTGGTTGCGGATCTCGGCGAGCTCGG
>Ga0075428_100001460_pt1 | contig 25297 bp, 26 predicted proteins | sample RhiMetdeltSRZDD2_FD_75291 | JGI IMG/M metagenome (GOLD analysis project Ga0075428, IMG submission 75291) | Populus rhizosphere microbial communities from Tennessee, USA - Rhizosphere MetaG P. deltoides SRZDD2 | ecosystem: Host-associated > Plants > Roots > Rhizosphere > Soil | place: USA... | reverse complement strand
CGCGGCCGCGCCCATCGGGGGCTCGCCCATTCGGGTCGTCCCGTCCTGTGAAATGGGTTCCGCACTCGGGAGAGAGTTCAGTGCGTTAACGCATGAGCGGCGGACCGGCGTTTGCAAGATCCCATGCTCGCCAACTGGCAGTTGCGGTCGACGAGGGAGAAGGCGGGATGGATACGCTCTGGATCGTCTCGGGTGCCGTGGTCGTTTCAATCGTGGCCACCGTGATGAGAACGCGACGATCAACGCCGAGAAACCTCGGCTTCGTGAGCCGAAACTGGATCCTGCGGCACAGCACGACCGATCAGCCGGGAGTCTGACCCGTCGGCGCCGTCATAAAGGCGACGGCGTTGCCCAGAGCCAGCGCTTGTAAGAACTACAGAAAGGCGGTCAGTTTTGGGACTGCCGAGCGAGCTGGCGACAACCAGCCAATTTCTTATTGTTTCCCGCGCCACAGGCGCTCCCCTGGCGCTGGTCGGCCCATGTCTGGGCACGAGCTAATCCTCATAGGGGGATCTGCGAGGAGTCTAGGTCCTCTTACTACTGTCCTGCAGGGGTTACGGCCCTCGTTTCCGGCCTGCGTACTCGTTGTCGTGCACGGCTCCCCTGCGACCCCAGGCAATCTTGCGCGCGTTCTCGATCGGACGAGTCGTCTTTCCGTTTCGGTGGCGCTCGACGGCCTGCCACTGCAACGCGGTGTTTTCGTTGCCCGACCTGATCATCATCTGGTCGTCGCGCGCGTGGAAATGCTCGTGACGCTTGGGCCCAAGGAGAATGTACGGTGGAATTGCCAACGCGTCGCAAACGATTTCGACAGCAGTAGCATGGTCCCCGCGTATGGCAAAGAAGACGAAGAGCAAGTCCAAAGCTAGGAAGCCGGTGGCGACGACCTCGAAGCGCGTGGTACGCATGCGGTCGCGCTCGTCAAAGGTCTTGCGCCCCCAACGATCTGTCTTCGAGCGCTCCGCGCCGACTCAATCCACCCGAGCCCAGAGCCGCACGAGCGACGAGGTCACGATCGTTGGTGTGGGGGCGTCGGCGGGAGGGCTCGAAGCGTTTTCGAGCATGGTGCGTGCGCTCCCACGCAAGCCTGGCTTCGCCATCGTGCTCGTGCAACATCTTGCGCCGCAGCATGAAAGCGCGCTGCCGACGCTCTTGACGAGTTACACGACCATGCCCGTCGTGCAGGTCACCGAGGGCATGCGCATCGAACGCGATCACTTGTACGTCATCCCGCCGAACGTCCAGCTGGGGCTCACCGACGGTCATTTCCACCTGAAACCGCGCCCGGACGATCGGACTCAGTTCACCCCCGTCGACTTATTCCTGACGTCTTTGGCGGAACATGCCAAGCGTCGGGCGATTGGCGTGATCCTCTCGGGGACGGCTTCTGACGGCGCGACCGGGGTTCGTGAGATCAAGGGGGTTGGCGGCATCACCTTCGCGCAGAAACCGGAGACGGCGAAGTACGACGGCATGCCGAGCGCCGCGATCGCCACCGGGATGATTGACATGGTGCTATCGCCACCCGAGATCGCGGTCAAATTGACGCAGGTGGCGGCGCACCCTTACGTGCGCGAGTTGATCCCGATCAGTGACGACGAACTGGCCGTCACCGATGAGCAGCTTCGGCGCATTTTCGACCTCCTTCGCCCAGCGAGCGGCATCGACTTCAGGCACTACAAGCTCCCCACGATCAAGCGACGGATGCTGCGCCGGATGGCGCTGCATCGGCTGAACGACGTGCAGCATTACGTCCGTTTGCTCGAAGAGGCGCCGGAGGAGTTGCGAGCGCTCTACCAGGACCTGCTGATCCATGTCACCCGCTTCTTTCGCGAACCGGAATCGTTCAAGGCGCTTACGCACCAGGTCTTTCCCAAGCTGGTTGAAGGCCGACGCGAAGAACGGCCTATACGCGCGTGGGTCTCGGGCTGCGCCACGGGCGAAGAAGCGTATTCGCTCGCGATCTCGCTGCTCGAGTACCTGCATGCCCAGCATCGGGAAATCCGGATTCAGATCTTCGCCACGGACGTCAGCGAAGCAGCTATCGAACACGCGCGGGCTGGGAACTATCCGGCGAGCATCGAGTCGGATGTGCCTCTCGAGATCCTGCGCCGCTTCTTTGCGAAGGTCGATGGCAGCTACCAGGTGAGCAAGACGGTGCGCGACTCGTGTGTATTCGCTCGTCAGGATTTGACCAAGGACCCCCCCTTCTCGCGTCTAGATCTGATCCTGTGTCGCAACGTACTCATCTACATGGACGTCGTACTGCAGCAACGCCTCATCTCGGTCTTCCATTACGCCTTGAACCCGCAGGGGTTCCTCATGCTGGGCCACGCGGAGACCGTCGGGTCGCAAGTCGGGCTGTTTAACCTTGCCGACAAGATGTTTCGCATTTATCGCAAGAAATTGGGGGCCCACGCGCCTGGCTCCTTTAGCGTGGAATACGTGACTCCGGGTCTTCCCAAGACGCGGAAAGCCCCGGACGTTGCGCCGTTAGAGAAGGCCCTGCAAGGCGAAGTCAGCCGGATCATCTCCGACCGGTACGAGCCGCCGGGCGTCGTTGTCGACTCCGATCTGCAGATCGTTCAGTTTCGCGGGCAGACCGGCCCCTACCTCGAGCCCGCGCCCGGTGAAGCGAGCCTGAACCTGTTGAAGATGGCGCGCGAGGGACTGCTCTACGGCCTGCGCACGGCGTTGCACTCGACCCGCAAGAGCAAGCATCCCGTCCGGAAAACCGGCCTCCGGGTGAAGTCCGCGCGCGGTTGGAAGCCGGTCACCCTCGACATCATCCCACTCACCGCGTCGGGCCGACCGCACTACCTGGTGTTGTTCCAGGAACCGGATGGACTGCGCGGCGAATCTGGAGAGACATTCGCTCAGGCGGTGGCGGCCAGGACGTCTTCCCGGCTGCGGCGGCGTGAACGGCAGTCGCAAGTCGACATGCTCGAGCGCGAACTGGCTGCCAGCCGGGAATATCTCCAGTCCATCATTCAGGAGCTAGAGGCGGCCAACGAGGAGCTGCAGTCGGCGAACGAAGAAATTCTCTCCAGCAACGAGGAGCTTCAGAGCACGAACGAGGAGCTCGACACGGCGAAGGAGGAACTCCAATCGACCAACGAAGAGCTCAACACGCTGAATGAAGAGCTTCACGGGCGCAACGAGGAACTGAGTCGGGTCAATAGCGATCTCATCAATCTTCTCGCCAGCGTTCAGATCGCCATCGTCATCATATCGAGCGATCTGCGCGTTCGCCGATTCACGCCAATGGCCGAAAAGGTGCTCAACCTCATTCCCGGTGATGTCAATCGGCCGATTGGCCATGTCAAGCCGAATATCAACTGCCCCGAGTTGGAGCAGCTGATCCTCGAGTCGATCGACACGGTCGCTCCCATTGAGCGCGAAGTCCGGGACCAGACCGGCCATTGGTACTCGTTGCGCATTCGGCCTTACAAGAGCGTCGAGAACAAGATCGACGGCGCCGTGCTGACGCTTTTCGATGTCGACGTTCCGAAGCGATCCGAGCAGCGCGTGCGGCTGGCCAAGGAATTCACCGATACCCTGATGGAGATCATCGATCAACCGCTGATGGTCCTGGATGCGGAATTACGCGTGCAGGCGGCCAATGAGACATTCGCGCGGACCGCGGGCCTGCCTGCGAGTGCGCTTGTCGGGCGGCAGTTGTCGGACCTTGATGATGCGTGGAGTTTCCATCGCCTGCACGAACGATTGATCGGCTTTGTTGGTCCCCGCTCCTCATTCGAGCGACTGCGAGTGGAGCTCGACGGGGGTGGCGATGCGGGACGCATGTTCTGGTTGACCGGACGCTGGGTGCCTTGGCATGAATCGCCCGACGCGCATGTGTTGTTAGTAGCCATGTCCGCACCAGACGCGCCACCACATCGTGGCGAGTCATGAGAGTTTTCCATGGGTCTCAAGAAGAACCGCAGCCATCGTGACAATCCCCTCGACCGGCTCAGGCATCTGCATCCGACTGAGATCGGTCCGGAGGCGCTCCGCGAGCTATTGTATGAACTGCAGGTCTACGAGGAGGAACTCACCGCCCAGAACACTCAATTGATCGAGACGCAGCACGCGCTCGAGGAGTCACGCGATCGCTACGTCGATCTGTACGACTTCGCGCCGATCGGTTTCATGACCATCAGCGTCAGCGGCATCATACGTGAAATCAATCTTACGGGGGTGGCGTTGCTCCACCAGGGGGAGCGCAGCCAAATCATCGGTCTTCCGTTCAACGCATTCGTCGCGGGAGCAGACAAGCCGAGGTTTGCCGAACATCTGCGACAGCTTCGAGAGATGCCGGAATCGAGGGCGAGCGTCGAACTGACGCTCAATGGGGACGCCCGAAAGCACATTCAGCTCGTGACCCGGCCTCATGCCGTGGGCACCGACAAGGCCGGGCTATTGACTGCCCTCATCGACATCACCGACCGAAGACGTCTCGAGCTGGAACGTCACGACGCAGAAGAGACGAGAGACAAGCTGACTCGCGACCGGGAACTCGCGCGTGCTCGTGCCGATGCCAAGGATCACTTCCTGGCCATGCTCAGTCACGAGCTGCGGACGCCGTTGACGCCCATCATGGCGACGATGACCGACGACCGGCTGGTCTCTCTCGCACCGGAGCCGCTGCTTGCCGCGCTGCACACCGCGCGCCGCAATCTCGACCTCGAGGTGCGTCTCATCGATGACCTTCTCGATTTCACGAGAATCTCACGAGACCGTCTGGTTCTGGCGACCGAACGCGTGGATGTCCATGAGGTTCTGCACGACGTGGTGGAGATGCTCGATCACGAGTTCCGGCTGCACGGGGTCCATGTCGCGACCGCGCTCGATGCGCCGAGGCAGTGGGTCATTGGCGATCCGACGCGGCTGCGGCAGGTGTTCTGGAATCTCATGGGCAATGCCATCAAGTTCTCCAGTTGGGGGGGAACGGTCACCGTCAGCTCCTCAGACGCCGCCGACGCGACTCTTCAAGTCACTATCCGCGACACCGGCGAGGGAATGGACGAACAGGTGGTCAACTCAATCAATGAAGGCGGCACCGTCGAGGCGCCGGTCATGTCCGCCACCGGACTCGGTCTGGGCCTGGCGATTTGTCGGGGCGTGATCAAAGCGCACAAGGGGGCGCTGCACGCCCACAGCAGTGGACGCGGACACGGGAGTACATTCGTAGTCCAAATTCCGCTCGCCGCGCACCTGGAGCAATGGGCGCAGCCGAGAACATCGTCAGCACCAGCCAATGGCGAGCAATCGAGGCCTCGACGCATCCTTCTTGTCGAAGATCATCCGGACAGCGCTGATACGCTTTCGCAGCTCCTCGCCTTTCACGACTACGAGGTAAGCGTCGCGCGCACGATGCAGGAAGCGATTGACGTCGCCGATCATGGGCTGTTCGATCTGCTGATCAGCGACATCCGATTGCCCGATGGCAGCGGCCTCGATCTGATGCGCCGATTGCGGTCGAATCGCCCGATTCGAGGGATCGCGATCAGTGGATTCGGCACCGAGCAGGATCAGCGTCGCAGCCGTGAAGCCGGATACGAGACGCACCTCACCAAGCCGGTCGACTTCAATGTGCTGCTCGGCGCGATTGAACGAGTCGCCGCGAGCGGTGCCTGAGCAGGTCAGACCCCTTCACACTTTGGCACTCGCGTTCATCTCAGCGTGCCCAGCGGCCCCAGGTCCAGATTGAGATCGGCCGGGTCAAGCCCGTGACGTTCGGCGAGCTCATGAACGGTCGCCTCGAGCCGCATGAGGGCAGCGCCGAGTCGCTCGATTTCTTCCGGCGTCAACGTCCGTTCGCGTACGCGCCTCACCGCCTGGCGCTCGAGTAACTGGCGCACGAATTCGACGAGCGTCAGGACGAGCCTGATCACCGAACGACTGGCCTCGTCCGGAGCAGACGCCGTGGAAGCAGCTACGAGCGCTTCCTTCGACGGCAAGGATCGCTGAGCCTCTGCGCGCGCGGGTGGTGATTCGAGCGCTATCGTGCGGCTCGATGATTGGGATCGACCAGGCGCGCACGCGCGGGCACGGATCCGGGCGCGACCGCCTTTCTGTGGAAAGACACGGTCCGCCGCTGCGAGCAGCGCGCCGGCGCGAAGGTAAATGAGATCGATGTCGGCGAGGCCGAGCACGACTTCGGTATCCAGCGCCAATCCTTTGTCGATCAGATTGTCGACGACATCGAGCAGCGACTGCGATCGGACCGCAGCCGGGCTCGCCTTCCGTCGTCGCCGGCCCTGGTCAGCCGCGATCGTGCGAGGCACCTGAGCGGCGGCCATCGAGGCTCACGAAGCTATATGGAGGCCAGGGACCGGTCAGCGACACGCGGCACCCCACCGGAGCGAGACGCGGCGCCCATTGGCGAACGACGTTCCCGAGGTCGTGTTCGCGCTCGCGGCTGACGAGGAGCGCTCCGTCATAGAGGACATGTGCGGCCTCGGACGGGCGTTGCACGACCTGATCGGCGTATTCATTCAACGCCGCGATCAGTGCCCTGGCGACTCGTCGAGCGTCCGCTGATGCGGACGCCGCGCCCGCGCGCCAGCTGGAAGACTGCGCCGCGCGTTCCATCAAGTACGACGTCCCGCTGCGCGATATCGGCCTGTTCTTCGGTCTTCGCGCCTGCGCCACGGCAGCCACGCGGACGACCCACTCGCGGCGGTCGTTCACGCGATCGAGCGCACGCTCGATGCGCGCTCGCAGTCGCGTGACTTCCGCGATGGCCCGGTCGTCCGATCGAAACAACGTAAGCAGACGAAACGGCGCCACCCCACGTCCGTGCGCAGCGCGAGCGATCACCTCGTGATGCGCGACACCACATTCCGCCAGCCATTCAACATCTGACAACCTTCGGGCCAGGCCACTCTCGTACTCCTTGCCTGGAACCGTCGAGACAATCACCCACAACCCATTGCCGAGATCCAATGCGCGGGGCGAACCACCTCGCGGCATCCGGGGCCAGCGCGCCGTCACCGGACGCGACCGCGCGCGCACGGCGCAGTGTGCGTAAATCAGATCGGTCGTCGGTTTCTCACCGGTCCGCGTCGCCGAGATCTGCAACGACATCGACACCCTCCAGATCCTCCGTCGACAGCACCACCCCGCTGCTCTCGGGATGCAGCTCGCGCAGGCGCGCCAGGATCTCGCGCTCGCGCACGGCGAGCTCCTCTTCGGCGATCTCCCCGTTCTCGAACGCGAGCTGTGCCTCGAGCAGCATCCCTCGCCACCGCTCCGGGTCGTGCATCTCGCGATTGGCAACGTCGGCGATCTTCTCGAGCACGAACCGCAGCCCGCCGACGAAGAGAGAGTCGAGGACGAACATGTCAGGCGCGCTCCAGCTTCAAGCGGATGTTGACGAAGTTGTAGGGCGGCCACGGCCCCGTGTACTTGAAGGTCAGCTTGTCGTAGCGCGCGCCGAGCGCCTTGACGCAGCGATCAAATTCGCGCTCGTCCCGCCGATTGACGAGGAAGGCGGCATTGAGAATCATGCGCTCGCCGATCAGCTTGTTCGAGCGTGCCGCGACCGATGCCCCGCGCAGTGCCGCGAACGTATCGGCGACATATTGCTCGGACTTCGCCTGAAGCGCGGCATCGACCAATCGGCCGTACTGCATGCGCGCGAAATACGTCGACCCCTTATGCGCCTGCAGCTCCGCTTTCACTCGGCGAATGTCCTCGTCCTCCTGCTCGATCTCGCGGATGATGGCATCGCGATCCCAGACCACCTTCAAACCGAATTCGAGCTTGGCCTCCATCTTGTTGAGGACATCCGAAAACGCGTCTGACGCTGACCGCAACAGCTCCACGACATCGTCGTGAGTCTTGAAGACGGTCCCGAACGACATCGGCAGAACCGTGTGCCGTTTCATCACCGTCTCATTGACGCGCTGATGCGCGAGCACGTTGTCGCGCGTCGGATCGAGGACCTCGAGTGGCGCGTCTGAGACGACGGCCGCGAGATCGCCGCGCGCGATCGTGTACACATCAGCGGGATCGGAGCCGAGACCGATCGGCCCGTACGCGATCGGTTCGGCCGAGCGAATGATGCAATAGACGTACTGCCCCGCTCCCCGGCGGCGCGCCTGATCGCGCGTGACTTCGATCGGTGGCGCCGCACGGCGCCGCACCGACTTGGCCACGGCGTTGGTCTTCAGCGATCGACCGATCGCCGCCCGTCTCGCGACGCTCTCGTTCGCGCGTGCCTGTGCGTCTCTTTCCTTCAGTCTCACGATTGCGCTCCGTCATTCGCAGCGCCCACGCCAGCGAGCGCGCGCCCCGTCGCACGCTCGGTCACGTCGGGCATGATCAATCTCTGGGGCTCGAGCGGCAGCGAGAGGACAAAGGTCGACCCCATACCGGGAGTGCTGTCGACGTTCACGTCGCCGCCGAGGAGCCTGGCCAGGCGGCGAGAGATGGCAAGCCCCAGTCCGGTGCCGGCCGACACGCGGCCCGTTGGTCCCGCCTGCTCGAATGCCTCGAAGATGCGTTCGCGGTCGCTCACGGCGATCCCGGAACCGGTGTCGTGAACGGCAATGCGCCACGGTCCCGGCGCGGCCTCGACCGTCGCTTCGATTCGAATGGTCCCCGTGGCGGTGAACTTGAGCGCGTTCGACAACAGGTTCACCAGGACCTGTTTGACTTTCTGTCGATCGCTTCTGAGAGGCGGCAGTTCGTCAGATACCTGACACAGCACCGGAACCGACGAGGCGTTGATGACCGTCTCCAATTCGTCCAGTACCTCGCGGACGAGCGGCTCCACGGCGAACGTCGTCAATTCGACCACGATTTGATCGGCCTCGATGCGGGATATATCGAGCACGTTGTTGATCAGCGCCGCGAGGTTCCGGCTGTTCGAATCGACCTTGCTCACCATTCGGCGATGCTCGGGGTTCAGCGTGCCGCCCATGTTCTGCAGCAGCATCCAGGTGTAACCAAGGATCGCGTTGAGCGGCGTCCGGAACTCGTGTGAAATGCTCGCGAGAAATCTCGACTTGGCCGCGGACGCGTGTTCGAGCGCCAGGGCCTGACGACGAAGCAACTCGTTTTGCGTCGCCAGCTCGGTGGTCGCCGCGCTCACTCGCGCCTCGAGCTGACCGGAAGCGAGCTTCAGCTCGGCGTACAACCGCTCCCGCTCAACGGCCTCGGTCAGATCGTGCAGGACTGTGACGACCGACGCCAACTCCGACCGGCCGGCTGGAACACTGGCAGCCACCGCCTCCATGGGGATCGCACGATCGGTCTGCGGGTCGGTCAGTGTCAGCCGCTCGCGGACTCGATCCGCGCTCCCGCTCATCAGCAGCCCCACGAACGACGAGAACCGCGCCACGTTGGCATGCGCGCCGCGAAGCGCCTGCGGGGCATGGTCGGCCGGCGCAAAAAGCAGTTCGGCCGGACGATTCGTCATCAGGATCTTGCCGGCAGCGTTGCTGACGATGATGGGATCCACGACCGAGTGAATGACCTGCTCGATCCGCCGGCGCTCCGCACGAGCCTGCGCTTCGGCCGCGCGCAGGCGCTTGTAGTTGTCTTCGATCTCTCTCGTTGCCCGGCCCAGATCGGTGACGTTGCGCAGGACGGAGACAAACGCGCTCTGCCCGCGTTCGGCCTCGAGCGGGGTCGTCAGGAGCTCGAACAACAGATCCGACCCGTCGTCCGGGTCGACGAGGATGACTTCCCGGGCGCTGAAGCCGCCATCGACAGAGGCACCGGCGAGCGCTGACGAGAAGTGCAGGTTGTTCAATTCGATCGCATGACGACGCCCTGCGCTCGTGTCTTCAGACCACGACAGCAACTGCTCGGCTCGCGTGTTGCCCATGAGCAGCTTGCCCTGCTGGTCGGTCAGCAGGATGGGGTCGCTGACGGCGTTGATGACGGAAAACAGTAGCCGGCGTTCACGATCGAGGCCGCGATCGCTGAAGGCGTGCCGCGATCGCAGCCGGCCAAGCTTGGCGCTGAGGACGCGCACGAACCATGTCAGGGTGCGATCGGGACGCTCGCTGGTTCCCTCGACGAGCAGCAGGCCGAGAGCAGGTCGCTGTCGGCCGAGACGCATCGGGATCGCGTGAAATGGGCGGCTGCCCAGTGGTGTATCGGGTCGCGAGCGGCCCGGACCGAACCACACCGGCCGGCAGTCGCGTGCTGCTCGCGACAGGCGGTCGCGCCCTTTTGCCAGATCGATCTGGAACGCACCGGTGCGCGCCGGTGAGATGCCGATGCCGGCAACGCCCCAGAGCTGCGAATCACCCCCGACCGACGCCGCGCACAACGCGCGGGTCACCCCTGCGTGAGTTCCCAGCCACTCGAGGCCGTACTGTGCACACGCGGCGACATCCTCGCTGCCGAGGAGAAACTCCGTCAGCGCCAGCCTGGAGTCCGCAGTGATGGGCATACGATGAATTGCGATGACGTCATACGCTGGACCTACCCTCGCACCCGGACTCGACGGCGGGTCACGTCAGTCGGCACTCGAACGACAGTCTTCGCGGTCGTGACCTCCAGGGCTTGCGGCACGAGCAGCGATCTCGAGGCCGGTGGAACCTGCGAGACCACCTCCGCATATTTGAGGTACGTATCGATGGAGGCCACCACGACCCGGGCCTCGACGGTGATCAGGTCGATGCCGACCAGCGACACGCGCACCCACGCGTCGATCACGATCCCCTTATCGAGTACGCGATCGAGCACGTCGACGAGGCTTGTTCCACTGGCGGCACGTTCGACCGGCATGTCCTTGCTCTCCCTTCACATCACTTGACGGCGCGGGTGACGGCGCGGCGCTCGCGCGTGCTTCGCGGTGGCCGCGCACGGTTGTTCTGCAGCAGTTGTCGCTCGAGCATCTGGACGCGCGCCTCGAGCGCGTGGTCACTCTCGCGCGGCGGGCGGCCTGGCGAGAGGTGGCGATCGTGCGTCCACCAGTCGAGTCCCATTTCCCGGGCCTTGTCGAGCGAGCAGACAATCAGGCGAATCCGGATCGTGAGGAGCTCGACTTCGGCCAGCGAGATCTTGATGTCTCCGCCGACGAACAGTCCCTTGTCGAGCACGCGGTCGAGTACTTCAACCAGTCCGGCCGTCTGAGGACGAGTGAGATCGGAAGGCATGGGCACGTCAGGTGGCTTCGGGGAACGCCGTCGCCCGTCCCAGGATGCGGTCGACGGTGCGGATCAGGTCAGGGGGAAGACACGGTTTCGCGAGAAACGCATCGCACCCCAGGTTGGCGATGCGCTCGCGCTCGTCACTGAGCGCGTGAGCCGTGAGCGCGACAATCGGGACATGTTTCACGCGCGGGTCGCTCTTCAGTTCCGCTGTGGCCTGCCATCCATCCATGCCAGGTAAGAGCAGATCCATGAGGATGAGATCCGGAGAGGCGGACCGCGCGAGTTCTACCGCCTCATTGCCGGTCGAAGCCTCGATGACGTCATAACCGGAGGACCGCAGACACGTGGAGTACAGCTCGCGAGCGTCGTCGAAGTCCTCGACGAGAAGAATCCTGAAGCGATCGAGATTGCTCATGCGGTGAGAGCGGTTGGTCCGGCGTTACGACCGCCAGATCCCTCGCGGCGTCATGCACGAGTCTGGCCAAGTGTCGAGGCCACGCCGCTCCTATTCAACCTCGACTATTTCGAGTGCGCTCGCAGCCCTGAAAAAGTCGGTACGTTCTTCGCTTGCGCGGCTGCGCAGAATGGGCAGAAGACGTGTGCTCGTCGTCGAAGACAACCAGGATGCAGGCGAGATGTACCGGATGTTGATCGAGCTCAATGGGCATGAGGCTCTGATCGCTGAGAACGGCGTGCTCGGCCTCGAAATGCTGAAGACGGCCCATCCCGACATCGCCCTGGTCGACATCGGCCTGCCCGGCATGGACGGTTACGAGGTCGCTCGTCGTTTCAGGGCCGAACCGGATGGAGACCGTGTGCTCCTGGTGGCGGTGACGGGATACGGATCATTGGCGGATCGGGATCGCTCACGACAGGCGGGATTCGACCTGCATTTATTGAAGCCCGTCGACCCGGAGGCGCTGAAGTCGCTACTGGACGGCGCCACATGAGTTCCCGGCGCGAGCTGCGCACCAGATTCGAGAGACTTGCAGTTACCTTCGGCTCTCCCCTGGCTCTGATCTTCACGGCTGTTGCGATCGCGTTGCGCTGGCTTCTCGATCCTTGGCTCGGCGACACCTATCCGCTCGCAACGCTGTACGGCGCTGTTGCGGCTGCCGTGTGGGTCGGAGGCCAGGGGCCTGCAGCACTGGCCGCGATCTCAGGGTATCTCGCCTGCGATTACCTCTTCATCGAGCCGCGTGGCTCCTTCGGGTTACCGAACACCCCGACCTTTGTTGGAGCGTTGGTCTACTTCGCCACCTCCGGAATCATCATCGCCCTCGGCAATGCCGTGAGGACGGCGCGACGAAACGTCCACTGGCACGATGAGCTCCTTCGAACGACCCTGGGCAACATCGACGATGGCGTCATAACGACCGACATGAGTGGCAGGATCACCTCCGTGAACCCGGTTGGGGAAACGCTGCTTGGCTGGAGGCAGCGTGACGCCAGGGGGCAGCTGCTCAGCGACGTCTTCCACGTGATCGCCGAGGATTCCCGTGCCGTCATCGAGAATGCCACGACCCAGGTATTGCGCGAAGACGAGGCCGTCGCCTTCGCCGATCACTGCGTTCTCATCGCGAAAGATGGCACCGAGCGCCCGATCGAAAACCGCGCCTCACCCCTGCGCGACGAGCGGGGTCACATCATCGGGTGCGTCCTGATGTTTCGCGACGCCACCGAGAAGCGAAACGCCGCAGTCGCCGTCCAGCGAAGCGAGCGGGAGTTCGCGGACTTCTTCGACCACACCAATGTCCCCCTCCACTGGATCGGTCCCGAGGGTGTGATTCAGCGGGCCAACCAGGCGCAGCTCGACCTGTTGGGTTACACGCGCGACGAGTATGTGGGCCGTCATGTCTCACGGTTCCACGTTGACCGGGACGTGATCGACGATGTGCTGGCGCGGTTGTTCCGCGGTGATTCACTGAAGCGATACCCGGCGCGCATGCGCTGCAAGAACGGCTCAATCAAGAAAGTCCTCATCGACTCCAACAGCCTCTGGGAAAAAGACCGATTCGTTCACAGCCGCTGCTTCATGTTCGACGTCACGGAACAGAGGCGGGAAGAGGAGACCCGTTCCCTGTTGGCGGCCATCGTCGCAGCCTCCGATGATGCCATCGTCAGCAAGACGCTGGAAGGCATCATCCTGTCGTGGAACGAAGGGGCGCACCGTCTTTTTGGCTATTCACCAGCCGAAGCTGTCGGCCGGTCGGGCGATCTGATCATTCCCTCGGAGCTACGGCAGCAAGAGCGCGAGATTCTTGAACGAATCAGGCAAGGCGATCGAGTCGATCATTTCGAAACCGTGCGCGTGGCGAAGGACGGGCGGCGCCTGAACGTCTCGCTGACCATCTCGCCGGTCCGCGACGACTCTGGGCGCGTGATTGGAGCCTCCAAGGTCGCCAGGGACATCAGTGATCGGAAGCAAGTCGAAGCGGCACTGCGCGATGCCGATCGTCGCAAGGATGAGTTCCTTGCCACGCTCGCCCATGAACTGCGCAATCCTCTGGCACCCATCCGCCACTCGCTCGAGATTCTTCTCCGATCCGAGGGCGACCCGAGGCTCTTTCGCCACGCCACCGACATCCTGGGGCGCCAGTTGGCGCACATGATCCGCCTGGTCGACGACCTGCTCGATGTCAGCCGCATCACCCGCGACAAGCTGCAACTTCGCAAGACACGCGTGGATCTCGCGTCCATCATCCGGCACGCCGTCGAAGCCAGCCGGCCGCTTGCCGAGCGCGATCAACAGACGATTGAAGTGGTGCTGCCCGACCAACCGGTTTATCTCGACGCCGATCCCGTTCGTTTGACCCAGGTGTTCAGTAATCTCTTCAACAACGCCTGCCAGTACACCGAACCCGGCGGACGCATCTGGCTCACGGCAGAGCAGCAGAATCGCGAAGTGGTCCTTGTGGTCAGGGACAGCGGTATCGGGATGCCGGCCGATCAACTCGATGGAATCTTCGAGATGTTCGCGCAGGTCGATGATGACAGCGAGCGTCCACGAAGAGGCCTGGGCATAGGGTTGACGCTGGTGCGGCGGCTTGTTCAATTGCATGGCGGGACGGTCACCGCGCGAAGCGAAGGGCGGGGCCTCGGCAGCGAGTTCGAAGTGCGTCTCCCGGTCCTCGAGTCACATCCGGAACCCGACGAGTCCCAGCCGCTGGAGGCGCCCGAGGCTGGGGTCCGGCGTGTCCTCGTAGTTGATGACAACCGGGACAGCGCTGATTCAATCGCCACCCTCCTGCAGATGAGCGATCACAAGACCTTCATCGTTCACGATGGGTTGGCCGCTGTCGAAGCCGCCGAACGGCTGCGCCCTGAAGTCATCCTGCTGGACGTGGGTTTGCCAAAAATCAGCGGAATCGAGGCCTGCCGGCGGATCCGTGGCCAGACGTGGGGAAAAGGCATCGTGATTGTGGCGTTAACGGGGTGGGGACAAGAAAACGATCGACGGAGTACACGCGAGGCTGGATTCGACGCACATCTCGTCAAACCCGTGGACTACCAGGAACTTCTCCAGTTGCTCGCGGCGCTACTGCCAATCACATAATCGGGCCACTCGGGGCGCAACGCGTGCACACAGGCCCAAAGCCTTCCTTCTTACAGCAGCCGAGACGACGTAATGGCTAGCAACGTGACGCGAGTGGCGCGCCCTCGATCCTCGTTGATGAAGGTGAACCTCGCCCCATGGCTCGTGGCGGCGGCGCTGACTTTCATGGCAATACGGCTGGCCGATTTCGTTAATCGCTATGCGGTGAACATCCTCTACTGGGATCAATGGGACTTTCTGCAGGGACTATTCGACGGCGCCGATCTCTGGAGTCTCTTTCGCTGGCAGCACGGGCCACAGCGTCAGGGATTGGGCAATCTGATCATCGCGGTGCTGTATTCCGCGACCGGGTGGGATGGACGCGTCGACGCGGCAGCCACCGCCGTGGTCATGCTGCTTTCGACGATTGCGGGCTTGTGGCTCGTGAAACGCCTGTGTGGTCCGCTACGCCCGTGGGACGTCGTCGTCCCGCTCATTTTTCTCACGACGTCGAGCGTTGAGACCTACGTGGTCGCCACGAACCTGGCCCATGGTCCTTTGCCCGCGCTTCTCCTGACGTCGTATGCCCTGGCCCTGACAATTCCTTCTCATACGGCCCGTTGCGTCACGCTGGTCCTGCTCAACTTCTTCGCCGTCAACACCGGATTTACGCTTTTCCTCGGCGGCATCACGCTCCTGCTTCTGTCCCTGCAGGTCAGCGCACCAGGCCGAACGGTCCACGACCGGCTTCTCTACGGCGCGGGTGTCGCTGCCGGAATCGGCACGCTCCTCGTTTTTTTTCACGGCTTCGTCCCGCTCTCGTCGGCGCCATGCTTCCAATTCCCGCATTCTCGTCCGTGGGAATACGTGCCTTACACGGGTTTCGTTCTGGCACGCCCATTTGGATTCATTGCCGGCAACTCTGCTTCGCAGGTTGTTACTGCCACCGTGGTCGCGCTTGGCATGACGGGTTTCGTGATGTATGCCGGAGTCCGACTGATCCGCTCGCGGGGCGACTCGGCGTTTTGGGCGGCGACTTTCTCACTGGCTGGATTTGCGTTGCTCTTTGCCGCCGGCACGGCCGCTGGGCGTGTTTGTCTCGAATTCACTTCCGCCAACGCATCGCGTTACATCCCCTACATGCTGCCAGGCATGCTGGGGCTCTATCTCGTCATTCGCAGGAGCGCCGCGAAGTCGCCGGTTGCGTACGCACTGCTTCCGGTGTTCCTGGTCGCGTGTGTTGCGAAGGAGACCGGGGAGGCCAGCAAAAGTGAGGCGGAGACGTACTTCAAGTACAAGCAACGATGGCGCGACTGCTATCTGGCCACGCACGATATCGGCGCATGCGACGCGTCAGCCGGGCATCCGGTGTACCCGTCACCTGAAGTGACTCATCTGCAGAAGAAGCTGGATTGGCTCGAGCAGCATCACTACAGCCTGTTTCGGGATCGCCCGGCGAGAACGGATTGATGGCACTCGTCGCCGCAGGCGTTGGCAGTGCCTGCGGCGACGCGGCCGGGGGGAACCTAATCGAGTGCGTTGCGAGCTTCAAGGTGATGAACACCTCGTGGTGGTGCAAGACGCAAGCCTTCACGTGAACAGACCGGCGACCCGCCGCGTGGGCACATCGGTCTCAGACAACCTTACGAACGGCTACAGCTTGTAGAAGGTGCAGCTCTTCCTTACGCGACCTTGTAATTCCGGGCGGGTTGGCGAGCCTCTTTGGATCGTGTGTCTGGGCCGCATGGCTTCTCGAGCGCCGGTCGACCACTCTTCATGCGGACCAGCGATTGATGCCTACGGGAGCACGCGCCGTGCCACGCGCCTCTGAGTCCCATAAAACGCCGTCCAAACCACCGGTTCCAGGGCACGAAACGTGCTCCTTGCACTAAATGCAGTTGGTGGGCCGGGAGTGTCTGGCAAACCTGACCGCGGCAAGAACCCGCGGATCTTCACCGAGTTGATGATGAGCCAGGGAGTTCGGCAAGAGCGGCGGTCAACAGAAGGGCCACTCGGCGCACATGCGCAGATGAGCGAGGAAGAACTCGCGCCGACGCGGGGCACGGTGACGCCCATCGAACGCCCTTCCGCACCCCGACGGAAGGCTCGCAAGACGCCGACGCGTCCTCGCATCCTGGTGATCGAGGACGATCCTTACGCGCGTGAGGCGCTGTCGCTGTTGCTCGACTATTACGGCTACGACGTTGTCGCGGCGAGCAATGGCGCAGACGGGCTCGAACTGGTGACGGATGCCGCGCCCGACCTCGTGGTGACGGATTGGAGAATGCCAGGGTTATCAGGGCTGGCGCTCTGCGTCGCACTGCGCGAACGTCGCAACACGATGCCGATTATCGTGGTCACCTCTGCCGAAGAGGTGTTCAGCCAGGACCAGCCGGTGAATGCGCGATTGAGGAAGCCGATCGATCCGCGGCTCCTCAATCAGGTGATCAACGACGAGTTGCGCTCTCAGCGCCGCTCGTAAATCGGTCCCCTGCTCAGGGGACTACCTCCCACTCCTTCGCTGATAGAGATGGCGGCTGTTCTTCGGACTGTCCTGCCGCTGATTCAGGCGTCTGGTAGTGATTCAGGCGGTTGTACAGCGTCTTCAGGCTGATGCCGAGGACGCTCGCTGACTTCGGCTTGTCCTCCTGATATTCACGGAGCGTTGCGAGAATCAACCGCCGCTCGACCTCGGCAATCGTCGACCCGACACGCACGGTGAACACGCCTCCGGTTTCGCTCTTGGTCTCGGCCGTCGGCTCCGCCGGTTTGCCTCCGCGCCGCACTTCTGCCGGAAGACTGTCGACGTCGATAATATCTTCGGAGAGCACGTACGCAAAGTGCACGACGTTTCGAAGCTCGCGGACGTTTCCCGGCCAGTGGTACTGCCCGAGTACGTCGAGCGCCTGATCGCTGAAGCGCTTGGTTCGTCCTTCGCTCTGGATCAAATCCTCGAGGAACGCCTGCGCCAGCAGGCTGATGTCTTCTTGCCGATTGCGCAGCGGCGCGAGATCGATCTGAAAGACCTTCAGTCGATAGTACAAATCAGGCCGCAGCTTCCCATCGTCGATCGCCTGCTGCACGTTGCGATTGCTGGCCGCAAGTATCCGGACGTCCACTTGAATCGGCTGCTCGCCGCCGACGCGAGACATTGAATTGGTTTCGAGCACGCGCAGCAGTTTGACCTGCAGCTCGATCGGCATCTCGGTGATCTCGTCGAGGAACAGCGTGCCGCGCGTCGCCTGTTCGAAATAACCCTTGTGGCGACGTTCGGCGCCGGTGAAGCTTCCGCGCTCGTGACCGAACAACTCACTTTCCATCAACGAAGGAGAGATCGCGCCGCAATTCACCGGCACCCACGGACCGTGGCGGCGACGACTCAATTCGTGAATGGCGCGGGCGACAACGTCCTTGCCCGATCCGCTTTCGCCCGTAATGAGCACGCTGGCACTGCTCGGAGCGATCCGGCTGATCAACTCGCATGCGCGAACGATCGGATCCGAGCGGCCGACGATCCCAACAAATCGGCCGGTGCGCTGCTGCTCCGAGCGCAGTTCCCGCAACTCGTCAGGCAATCGCTTGGTTTGCGAGATGTCCTGGAGAATCTTGCGCAAGCGCTCGACGTCGAGTGGCTTGGTGAGGTAATCAGACACTCCACGTCGCAGCGCCTCGACGGCGGAGTCCAAACTCGCCTGCCCCGTGATCAACACGACGGCAGGTGGAGTCTCACTGAGCCCCTTGATCGAATCGAACAGGTTGAGTCCGCTGCCATCGGGCAGGTTCAAGTCCACCAGCACCACATCGGGGAGCTGTTTGGCCAATTCGGCGCGCGCCTGATCCATGGTGGCGGCGGTCGCCGTGGTGAAACCTTCCAACTTCACCAGCTGCTCCAGGCTTTCGAGCGTGCTGGCGCTGTCGTCAACGATGAGTGCGTGAGCCATGTCGAAGTCTTCCTGTCGAAGTCGCCGGCGGAAAGGTGATTTCGATGGACGTCCCGTGCGGGACGTTCGATGCGCATTCGATGCGACCGCCGTGGGACTCGACGATCGTATGGGTCACATGCAAGCCTATCCCAGTCTGACGGCCGCCGTTTACAAATTGTGGTCGCCATTGGCGGCTCTGCCGCTGAGGTTGCATTCCAGCGCCGCTGTCGCTGACGCGAACGGTCACGCCTGCCGCGCCGCCATCAGCGGTGATGATCAGGCGACCCTCTTCTGGCATTGCCTCGAGCGCGTTCACGATGACGCTCATGAGCGCGCCCTGCACCAGATCCTCGAATCCGAAGACCTCTTTCAGGCCGCCCTTCAACTCGAGGACGACCTCGACGCGTTGTCGAACCGCTCGGGCCGTAATCAGTTGCTTGAGACGCTCGCACGTCGCCCCGATATCAAACGATGCCGGCTGCTCGGCAGGCTTCGCTCCGAATATCATCTCGATCGCACGATCGAGACGTTCCACTTCACGCGGGATCGCATCCAGACATCGCGTGACCGCCTGATCCATCGAGGGTGACGCTCGTTGAAGCAGGCGCGTGAGCAACGCGCTGTTGATCCGGATGACGTGAAGCATCCCTTTGAGGTCGTGGACCCAGTCGCGCGCAAGAAACATCTGCGACCGGTGCCGGGCCGCTTGTTGGAGAAGATTGTTCGTGCCAGGCAGCGCTCGCCCGTCGCGCAGGAGCAATACGCGTCCTTCGTGATTGACTCCCGCCACTCCGCTGCTGCGCACGCTCAGGGGACCGATACCTGCTACTTCGATCGAGGTCTCATCTGTCGCTCCGTTGAGGCAGCGCGTCTCAGCGAGTGCGCGTTCGAGATCTTTGAGCCGGCTTTCCAGAGCGGACTCAGAGTCGGCGCGCAGCAGTTGACGCGCGCGATCGTTGGTCGACGCGACACGGCCCTGGCCGTCCAGCACGACAATGCCCAGATCGCACAAGTCGAACTCGACAGTGCCAGTTCCGGTCGAGCTGTGCGTGATGCCTTGATCAATCCACACGAGCTTTGCCTCTGCCATTGATCAACGTCGGGGAAACTGGCTTCCCGTACATTATCTCAACCCTTCGACCTCTCACGTGGGACCCCGCCCACGACGCCCTGGCTTCGGCCCGTTCCTGCCTTCGGCGCCTCAGGTACTCCACGCCGTACGCCGCGACCACGGCCCCGACAATGTTGATGAAGATATCCTGCGTCGATGGATAGCGATATCGGCTGTAGATCTGCGACCACTCGCCGAATAGTGAACAGGCAAGCGCGACGGCGGCCGTGCGCCGCAAAGCCGAACGCTGCGCGTGGAGCGCAATCGATGCGCCGAGCGGGACGAACAACAGGAGATTGCCGACAACTTCGAAGATGCCGATGGGGCTCGAGACAAACGGAATCCAGCCGATGCGGTGCCAATGGCCTTCGGGATCGAACCCCCGCCAGGGAAGGATAGCGAACAGAATGAAGGCGATCGAACACGCGACCGCGCAGAGATACAGGTGTCTTCGTTCCATGTAGTTTAGCCGCTTGCGTGACAACCTGCGACCTCATGGCGCCATCAACCGCCCGACTCGCGAGAGACCGGGAACGTGATCCGCCGTGGATTTTACGATGACGAGCATCGGTACGGCGAGGATCGTACCCCAGGCGCCCCACAACCAGGTCCACAGCATCAGTCCCAGGAATACGGTCAGCGCGTTCATATTCTCGACCTTGCCCATCAGCAGCGGTGTGAGCAACCAACCTTCCAGGGATGTAATGAGTAGCGCGATGCCCGACATGAGCAACGCTTGGGCCAGATCGGCCCCCTGCGCGAGCCCGACTACCAGCAGGCCGCCGGACACGATGACTGGACCGAAGTACGGAATGGAATTGAACACACCGGCCAGAATTCCCCACACAGCCGCGTGCTGCACGCCCATCCACATCAACGCGGCCCACGTCGCCACCGCGACCACCACCCCGGTCAACAGGAGGACGAGCAGGAACTGCTGAATCTGCGCCTGGATATCATCGATGATCCTCGACGTCAGCCGCCGGCGATCCGGATCAGGACCTGCGATCTCGATGATGCCGGCACGCAGCCGGTTGCGGAGGAGCAAAAGGAACAAGACCAGGAACGTGATCACCACGGCCTCGCCGGCCGCAGCGAACGTGGTGCTCACGACGCGCTCCAGCACACTGTTGCCGTCAACCGAAATCGCTGATGCCGGGCGCGCAGACGTTTTGGGCTCGTTCCCAAGCTCTCTGGCCGCTTCCTGCACCGCGCCGGCGCTACGGCCAACGTGCGTCATCACGACCTGACGCGCGTGTCGCGCCGCACTGGGCAACGATTCGATCACCTGCGCTGCATCGTCAATCAAGGAGTACGAGAGTGCCGCAGTGAGGGCGAGCACGAGCAGCAGAACGGCCGGAGCACTAACTGTTCGCGGGACCAGGTGCCTCTCGAGCCAGGAAACGATCGGCTCGAGTGCGTAGCTCGCCAGGACGGCGAGGGCAATGGGTACGAGCAGGTTCCTCGCCGTCTGCAGAAAGAACAGGAGGGCAACGACAGCGATGACCCACACCGCGACAACAAGGAACCGTCGTTCCCCGAGAGCCTGCACAGCCGGGGTAGAAGCACGTCTCGTGCCGACGCCTCAGCATTCGTCGCTCTGCCGCGGCCTCAGCACGTTGGGGTCGCGTGTGCTGAGGCCTCAGCACGTTGGGGTCATTGTGAGCCGAGCCTCGAGTTCAGGGCGATACTCGCGGCGTCGAATCAGGAGGCAGACGGCGCGCGCACGCGCCGTCGGCGTCGCGTTGCCGCCGCGCGCTTGGCAGCAGATCGACGCAGCGCAGGACCCTTGGTTCTTGCCGCGCGGCGCGCGGACGCGCGGCGCGATGCCCGCGAACGTTTCCGTGATGCGGTCCGTGCCTGCCGCGACAACTGCGCAGTCGATGCCGCCGAACGGCCTTCTCTCTTCAGCGCGCGACGGGTCGCGCGCGATCGTTTTGCGGACGTTTGCTTGCGTCCGCCCCGACCCTCGCGCAACGCACGTTCAGCCGCTCGACGCGTACGCGCCGACGTTGTTCCCTTCCGCGGCGGTGGAAGATCGACACCCGATCGTCGGGCCTTGGAAAGCCCGATGGCAATGGCCTGCTTGGTGGAGCGTGCCCCGTGTTTGCCTTCGCGAAGGTGCTCAATCTCCTCCCGAACGAATTCGCCTGCCTGCGTCGATGGGGCCCGGCCGGCGCGCTTTGCCTGACGAGCCCGCTTGAGTGTGGTCTTGCTGGGCATGACGACGATTGACGCAAGTTCTGCGCCGCTAATACTGCCGACTTATGCGCGTAACGAATGCCCGATAAATGCGCCCATCCCGGCATTTGACCCTGCACGTCTCTCGGCGGTAGCCTCCTCTCATCCTTCGCCCGAGGATTCGAATGAGATCACAGACAGCGCTGACAGCTGCGACGATGCTCCTGCTGGGGATGGTCGCGTCGTCGTGCACGACCGCAAATGCACCGGCCGGTAGCCCGGCTCCGTCGTCGCGACCAGAGCGCACGAAAGAGGAGAACGCTGCGCTCGGTCGAGAACACAAAACAGCGGCGGAGCTCTACCAGGCCCTGCGTGATCAGGCCAAAAGCGGACAGCCACTCGCCTGGACCAGCTTGCCAGACTGGCGCGGCGTGTACACGCGCGCCCCGGTTGCCGGCTTCGCCTTCGATCCCGACACGCCCGAAGGCGGCGTGCCGACGGCGAAGTTGACGCCTGAGTACGAAGAGCGCATGCGCAAACGCATCGATGGCGTGAAGAGCGGGATCGAATGGGATCCGATTTCGACCTGCGCTCCGCCGGGACATCCACGCTGGTTGACCGAACCCTTCCTGCGAGAGTTCATCGTCACGCCCGAGCAGACGTGGCTGATGAATGAGATGGTCAACGACATCCGGCGGATCTATACCGACGGGCGCGATCACATCCCCGCCGCCGATCGGTATCCGCTCTACAACGGCGACTCGATCGGGTTCTGGGATGGCGATCGCCTGGTGATCCACACGAATCAGTTGCGCTCGGGGATCTATCAGCGATCGCATCCCGACTACACTGATCAAGTCGAGACCGTGGAGATTTGGTACAAAGCCGACCCGAAGACACTTCGCGCCGATGTCTGGGTGTACGACCCGCCGGCGCTCGTCGAGCCGTGGTACACGCGCCAGTCATACCTGAAGCTCGACGATCCGGATAAGAGCCTGCGGATCAGATACTGGAATTGCGGCGAGAATCAGAACAACACGGTGTTCCAGACGCAGGAGGGATCGACACAGTTTCAGGATTTGACCTTTACGCAGAGTGACGACAAAAAAGGAGGTAAGCCGTGATTGCACGCAGAGCCCGCGTCTGCCTGCTGACGGGTAGTTTCCTCGTCATCGCGTCGCTGTCCGCGCTTGCGCATCATTCGGCGGCGATGTTCGAAGAGAAAAAGACCATCACCGTCGAAGGTGTGGTCAAGGAATTTCAGTACACGAATCCGCATTCCTGGTTGCTCGTCGACGTCAAAGACAAGAGCGGCAAGGTCACGACTTGGGGCTTCGAGGCCGAGGGTCCCAGCACGCTTCAGCGCGCTGGCATTCGTCCGAGTGAGTTTCCGGTCGGCACGAAACTGACCATCACGGGACGACCGATGAAGGACGGCCGGCCTGCGGCAATCTGGGAATCCGCCGTCAGAGCCGATGGGAAGAAATTCAATCCGCGCGAAGGGTTTGCGGTGCGCTGAGCGGATGGGAAGAAGCCTGAGCATCGGACTCGTTTCGAGTGCGGCGGTACTCGTCGTCACTCTCGTTGCCGGAGCCGCGACCGACTGGCCACAGTTTCTCGGTCCGACGCGCAACGGTGCGTACGCCGGACCGCCTCTTGCCGAGACATGGGGAGCTGCGGGCCCGAAGGTTGTGTGGAGGAAACAAGTCGGGCAGGGATTTGCGGGACCGGCCGTCATTGGCAACCGCGTGATCCTGTTCCACCGTGTCGGCAACGAGGAAGTTCTCGAGTCGCTCGATGCCGCCAACGGGAACTCCACGTGGCGCTATGCCTACCCCACCCGATACCGGGACGACTTCGGATTCGACGAAGGTCCGAGGGCGGTCCCGGTCATCGCCGACGGCGTGATTTATACGTTTGGCGCGGAGGGTCAGCTCCACGCCGTCGACCTCGCCAAGGGCACCCGCCTGTGGAGCGAGGACACGATGAAACGTTTCGGCGTGCCCAAGGGTTTCTTTGGCGCGGGCGGATCGCCCCTCGTCGAAGGCGGTCGCGTCATCGCCAACGTTGGCGGCGATAAGGCCGGCATCGTGGCGTTCGACGCGAAGACGGGCAAAGTACTCTGGACCGCCACCGATGACGATGCCAGTTATTCGTCGGGCGTGGCGGCCACGATCGGCGGTCGCCGACTCGGAGTCTTCCTCACGCGCGACAACCTCATAGGCCTCGATCCCATGTCGGGGACCGTGCAGTTCCAGCGACGTTGGCGCGCGCGCATCGCGGCATCGGTCAACGCGGCCACCCCCATCATCGTTGGCGATCAAATCTTCGTGTCCGCCCAATACGGACCCGGCGCGGGAGTTCTGCGCGTGAACGGATCGCAGTTGGTCGACGTCTGGGCGTCCGACGACGTTCTCTCCAACCATTACGCAACGAGCGTTTTTTACAACGGGCATTTGTACGGTTTTCATGGCAGGCAGGAATTCGGACCGAGTTTCCGGGCGGTGGAATTCCAGACGGGGATGGTGAAATGGAGCCAGGAGCAGTTCCGGGCCGGCAGCGTTCTCCTCGCCGGTGATCGGCTCCTCATCACCCGTGAAGGAGGCGAGCTCGTTCTGGCAGCCGCCTCACCGCAGGCGTTTCGGCCGGTGGCCCGCGCGCAGATCCTGCCTGGTGTCCTTCGGCCCTACCCCGCGCTCGCAGACGGACTGCTCTACGTGCGCAACGAGAACACGCTCGTCTGCCTCGATCTCCGCAAATGAAAACCGTCCTCGCTCTCCTCTCGATCGTGTCGGTTGCGGCGATGGCGCCGTTGCAGCGGTCGACAGAGAATCCGCGAGACGTCCTCGATCGCGCGATCGGCGACTTTCTCGCCGGCCGCGTGAAGGAATCGGTGGTCGGCTTCGATCGAGTGGCGGCTCTTGCACCTGACGTCGCGCCACAACTCTGGCAACGCGGGATCGCGCTGTACTATCTCGGGCGCTACGACGATTGCCGCAAGCAATTCGAGTCACACCGCACGGTCAATCCGAACGACGTCGAGAACCCGGCGTGGCACTTTCTCTGCGTTGCGCACGCCGAGTCGCCGCAGAAGGCGCGCGCGGCGCTTCTGCCAGTCGGTCCCGATCAGCGGTCACCGATGCGTGAGGTCTACGAGATGTTCAAGGGCACGATGACGACCGACGCGGTGCTGGCGGCCGGCCGGTCAGGTTCGGCGCGGTTTTTTGCGGAGCTCTATGTCGGTTTGTACTACGAAGCCATCGGCAACAACGCCATGGCGCTTCCCCATCTGAAGGCGGCGGCCTCTGACCAGTTCGCGAGCGCCGGCGGTTACATGCACCGCGTCGCGACGCTCCATCCTTTACTGGCTGCGAACCGGTAATCGTCTCGACGTAGCGGCGGGTCTTCAGACCCGCCGGTGATCTCA
>Ga0075428_100001458_pt1 | contig 25308 bp, 25 predicted proteins | sample RhiMetdeltSRZDD2_FD_75291 | JGI IMG/M metagenome (GOLD analysis project Ga0075428, IMG submission 75291) | Populus rhizosphere microbial communities from Tennessee, USA - Rhizosphere MetaG P. deltoides SRZDD2 | ecosystem: Host-associated > Plants > Roots > Rhizosphere > Soil | place: USA... | reverse complement strand
GGCTCTTGTCGAACCCTGACTCCTCCGCGGCCCGCACCGTTTCGATCGAACAATGCGTCTTGAAAAAGTCCTTGTAAGCAGCCTGTAGTGCCTGATGGTCCTCCGTCAGGCTGTAGTCGAGTCTGCGAAGTTCGTAGCGATCCATCAGTGCTCCTCGCGTGCGCGGTCCCCGAAAAAGAATTCGTTGGCGTTGTTGTAGAGATAGTTGTCGAGTACGTCGGCGGGCAGATCCAGCACAAGTGCCTCGGGGACGACGCGGCGCATCTTCAGCACCGGCCAGTCCGACGCGTAGATCACCTTGTCCCGGCCTCGCGTCCGCATGTAGTGCAAGAGGCTGTCGGGGAGTCGCTTGGGTGACCAGGCCGACGTCATGAGGCGCAGATTCTTGTACTTGATCATCAGCCGGATCGCGATGTCCCACCAGGGGTCGGCGCCGTGAATCATGCAGAGCTTGAGTTCGGGGAAGCGTACGCAAACCCGGTCGAGGTGGATTGGGTTCTGTACTTCACCGGGGATCGGCGGCCCTGGGATGCCGGTGTTGATGCACAGCGGCAGCCCGAGTTCGGCGCATTTGGTGTACAGCGGGTAGTACACGGCGTCGCTGGGCGGGTATTGGCCATCGCCCCAAAAGCTTGGGCCGACAACGGCATACGCCACCGGCAGGTCGTTGACCACTGCGGCCAATTCCCGCAGTGAGGGCATCGGCCGCAGCAAGTTGACGCCACCCATCGCCAGAGCGAACCGGTCCGGCTTCGCTTCGACGAACTTGCGCGCGGTCACCGATGGTTTGGCGAGATTGTCCATCAGGATCGCCTTCGCCACGCCCTGCTCATCCATCTCGTCGAGCAGCTCCGTCAGGTCCACCGGCGCGAACATCGACTCCGGACCCTTGAAGTAGTCGTCGCGCACCTTGAGCATCCAGGTCGGCTGCTTCTCCGTTTCGCCGAAGTGCACGTTGACCAAACCGTCGATCGCTCTGTGAGTCATACGTTTGCCTTTTGTGTCGCAGCGCTTTTCGCCCATCGATAGTCCGCCTTGCCATTGCCCAGCCGGCGGACCTGCTCGACGAAGATGAACTCCTTCGGTGCTTTGAATCGAGCGAGCTGTGACGTGCACTGCTCGTGCAGCACCCCATGATCGGCCTCGCCACCGTCGCGCAATGCCACCAGTGCGACGACTTCCTGACCATATCGTTCACTCGGCCTGCCTACCACCAACGCGTCGGCGACGGCCGGGTGCGCGCGAAGCACCTCTTCGACTTCCTCCACGAACACCTTCTCGCCGCCGGTGTTGATGACCAAGGAGTCGCGACCGAACAGCCGCATCGTTCCGTCGGCCGCCAGCGAGCCGCGGTCCCCGGAAATCACCACACGCTGTCCGTCGACGACCGGAAATGTCTTGCGAGTGGCGACGGGATCGTCGAAATAGCCCAGCGGGATGCGGCCTGCGCGGGCGACATATCCGATCTCGTCCTCGCCGGGCTGCAAGAACCGGCGATAGTCATCGGAGACCACCAAACCGCCCTCGCGCAGCGCGAAGGTGTCCTTCTGGTCCCCACGCTGACTGCGACCGAAGCCCACGTTCCCGGTCTCCGACGAGCCGTACCCGTTGATCAGCGTGATCTGCGGCAGCAATTCCAGCAGCGCCTGTTGGTATTTCGGGTTCGTGGCCGCTCCCCCGGTGCCGATCGCGAACATCGACGACAGATCGTAGGAACCGCGTCGCAGCTCCTCGACCAACGGCCCGGCGTAGGCGTCGCCGACCATCGTCATCATTCCGACCTTGTGGCGCTCCGCAGTCTCGAGCACGGCGGGCGGGTCGAACTTCGTCCGGTCGTAGAGCACGACGGGCAGGCCGTTGAGGAGGGCCGCGAAGGCCGTCCACATGCCCGCCGCGTGCATCAGCGGCGACACGGCAAACCACGGCTGCCCGCCGTGGCGCACCTTTTCGCGTATCTCGTCGGCGGATTCGTGGTCGGCGCCGTTCATCGATACGACGTAGGTGTCGCTCTGCCGCCACATGACACCCTTGGGCCTGCCGGTGGTACCGCCGGTGCAGACCATCATCAGATCGTCCGGAGAGGGCGTGATGTCTTGATCCGTATGTCCTTGGGCCAGTGCATCTTCCAGCTTCACCGCTGCGGGTAGCTCTGCATCCTCGGTGCCGTCGTCAACCGAGATGATCAGTTCGGCCGTGCCGGCGGTCAATACGTCGGCGAACTTCGCGCCGAATGACCGGTGGTAGATGATGGCCCGCGGCTTGAGGTAGTCCAGCAGTTCGGCGACCTCGCGCGGCGTGTAGTTGTAGTTGACGTTGGCCGGGACCGTTCGGGCCTTCAGACAGCCGATCACCATGTCGGGGTACAGATCGTTGTGCATGATGAGCGCAACCCGATCCTGACCGCACTCCCAGTTCTCGAGCTCCTCGCGCTCACGGTGGACACCAAACCCGCTGCTGGCAAGAAAATTGGCCAGCCGGCGGGTTCGATCCGCCGATTCGCCGAACGTGCTGCTGCGTCCGCCGCAGACCGTCATCAGGCGATCCGGAACGGCCTCAGCAATCGCGTCCAGAACCGCGCCGATCGTCCATTCGCTCATGTGCTTGGGCTGCTACGCCGACACCTTGACGCCGAGCAGGTCAAGAGCGTTGTCGCGCATAACCTTCCGGGTGTCTTCCGCGCTGAACTCAGGGAACTGGGGGATGTCTGCGGTGAAGGACATGGGATCCGCGAGTCCCTCGCCGTGCGGCCAGTCCGAGCCGAACAGAATCTTGTCCACGCCAATGGTTTCGGCGAGCAGCTTCACGTCGTCCTCGTAGTACGGCGCGATCCAGACGTGGTTGCGCAGCTGCTCGACCGGGTCCTCCTTGAAGTGGTAGGGCGCGGTGTTGGCGGCCTTCTTCAGGCGTTTGATCAACCGGTAGACGAAGTACGAGCCGTTTTCGATGCTGGCGACCTTCAGCTTGGGATGGCGGGTGAACACCTGGTGCACGATCATCGAGGCCATCGTGTCGTGGATGGCCCGGTCGTCCAGCAGCACCTGATCGAGCGGATCCTTCTTGCCGAATCCCTCGAACGTCGCCTTGCCGCCCCACAACGCCGCGATCGCGAGATAGCCACTGTCCGACAGGTGGAAGCCCACCGGGACCCCGGCCTCCGCCAGCCGCGCCCACACCGGATCGTGCAGCGGGTCGCCCAGCGAGCGCGGCTTGACCACACCCGGCACCGGTGCCGGTCGGACCAGGACCATCTTCGCGCCGCGACCGAGGACGAACTCGACTTCCTCGACGGCCTTGTCCGGATCGGCCAGCGAAATGATCGGCGCCGAAATGAACCGGTGGTCGGGACGATCGAAGCCCCAGTCCTCGTCGAGCCAGAGGTTGAACGCGTGCATCGATGCCATCGTCGCCTCGATGTCGTTCTTGAGCGCCTCCTCGACGCCGCACGCGAACGTCGGCAGCATGAACGCCGTTTCGAGGTTCTGCTTGTCGAGGATCTTCACTCGGGCATCGCGGTTCTGGTACTCGGGGTGATCTGCCAACCGGTCGACCTTCATCAGCGACGCGGGGTCGACGCCTTCCGGAATCTCGCCGCGGAACAACAGATCCAGGCAGCCCGGCTCGATGATGGGGTCGAATGTCGGGTTCGGGATGAAATGGTTGACGCGTTCACCCATCACCGCCCAGGTGCGCTTGCCGTCCTGAACCATCTGCACGCCACGGCGCTTGAACTCCTTGGGCAGGTGCCGGGTCAGCGCGTCGAGTGGCTCGTAGTAGTGGTTGTCGACGTCGATCGCCTTGTAGTCCAGTGTCACTGGTCCTGTCCTTTCAACGGCGGGAAGTTGGGCGGACGCTTTTCGAAAAAGCTCGTGATGCCCTCGATGAAGTCGGGCCGCTGCATGGACTCGTGCATGAGCTTCTCCGAGCGGTCGCTGGCCTCGAAGACATCGGACATGCTGTCTGCGTACACCTGTTGCTTGATCACCGCTAGAGAACTGGGTGCACAGTTGGCGGCGATGTCCTGGGCGTAGGCGATCGCCCGCGGCAACAGCTCTTCGGGCGGCACGACTTCCTTGACGAGACCCAACTCGGCCGCCTCGTCGGCGTAGAAGGCCCGACCGCTGAGCAGCAGGTCGAGCGCGACAGCCTGGCCGACGAGCCGGGGAAGAATCCAGGAGATCCCGTACTCCGCGATCAGCCCGCGTCGCGCGAACGACGTCGTGAACTTGGCGCCCGCGGCGGCAAAGCGGACATCGCAGGCCAACGCCATCGTCAGGCCCATTCCTGCGCAGGCGCCGTTGATCGCGGCGATGACGGGCTTGCGCATGGTCATTACGTGGTGCGGATGCCGAGCGCCGACGAGCTTGCTGACATCGGTGTCTCCGGCGGCGTCGACGGTGGCATTGCTGATCGTGGTCAGGTCGCCCATGTCCGCGCCCGCGCAGAACGCGCGGCCGCTGCCGGTGACCACGATGGCCCGGACGTCGGGATCGGCCTCCGCGTCGTCGAGCAGTGAGTAAAACGTGGTCGCGAGACCGCCGCCCCACCCGTTCATCCGCTCGGGCCGATTGAGGGTCAATACCGCGACGCCGGTGTCGCGGATCGCGTAGAGGACCGGATCCGACGTCACCGGGGGTTCCGCGACGCGGTCAGGGACGCTCACGCAGCAGACCTCCTCGGGAGTGGCATCGAGCTCGATGTATTCCCATACTGTACACCTATCGGTAGTGCCTTCCGCAAGCGGCCGAGGGGCGCCCCAACGGCCCTATTGCGCGATCAATCCGAAGCGCTGATACGCCGTTCGAATCTGTGTCCGCCCCTCGTCGGGCAGCTCCGCTTGTGGAGGCCTCGAATGCGGATAGTCCCCGATCGGCAGGCCGAGCAGCGACGCCGCGTATTTGAATGCGCCGCCCCAGTGGGTGAAGTAGTCGGGACGGCCGGGATAGCAGGTAAACCACGAGCGCATGTCGACACCGAACTGGTCGAGCCCGGACTTCTCGGCGAAGTCCATCGCCTCGATCAACTTGTCGTTCCACACCAGGTCCCAATACTCGGAAATTATTGGCTGTTGCGGAGTTTCGTAGAGATAGCCGGCCGTGCCGAGTTGTGCGGGCCCGACGATGCCGGCACGCAGCCACCCTGCGCGGTAGACAGTCAAGTCGCATTCCCAGATCACCAGGTCGGGCGCGAGCTCGTGCAACATCCGGCTGCTCGCCGGCCGGAACGCACCCTCCTTGGTGGCGCAGACGGCTGGGATTTCGTCGTAGATGCGCGCACTCTCAGCGGGAGTCAGCACATATCCGGACGACGGTGAATTGAACATGCCAAGCGCGATGTCGGTGCGCTCGGCGACGTAGCGGAAGAACTTCAGTACGCCTTCGCCGCCGTGGGCCTCCATCATCGGAGTCTGGATGTAGACGATGTCCGCCCCGGCCTGCTGGGCGTGCCGCGTCAATTCCAGGCAATCCTTGGCCGACATTGCAGCCGTGCAGGCCTGCACGACGACATCGGGGTCGGCCGCACGCCCTTCCTCAATCGCGACCTCCAGCAAGCGCTTTCGCTCGTCGAGCGTCAAAGACCAGAACTCCGCGATGCCGCTGGTGCACCACAGCATCGGGTGTCGCAGCTCGCCGACGCAGTAGCGCACCAGCGTTCGGTAAGCATCCCAGTCGATGTCGTCGCCGTCGACACCACTGAAGGGTGTGTAGAGACTGTTGCCGATGCCGCGCAGCGTTGCACGCGCCCAATCACGAGCTTGGATGGCAGTCGCCATAATTCACTCCCTAGGTGAAATCACTACCGCCGTCGACGTTGATGTTGGCGCCGGTCATGTACGAGTTGCGCTTCGACACGAGAAACGCGACGACGGGTCCGATCTCCTGGGGCAGCCCTGCGCGTGGCAGATGCGCCGGATGCCCAAAGTGCTTGTCGATCGCGGCCATCAGCGCATACGGGTCGCCACCGTCGACGCCGACCGACTGGGCCCAGCCGCGCAGCGCTTCGGATGCGATGCTGCCCGGTGAGACGACGTTGACCATGATTTCGTCCTTGGCCAGCAGCAACGACAGGTTCTTGGAAATGCTTGTCAGAGCGGCCTTGGCGGCCGTGTAGGCGGGCAGGATGATGGTCTGGCGTTGTGTTGAATGGGCGGAGAAATTGACGATTCGCGCCCATTGCGCCTTTCGCAGCAGCGGCAGGGCCGATCGCACGCAGTGCACCATGCCCATCACGCCGTCATCGAAGGCCTGTCGCCACTGGTCGTCGGAGAGGTCCTCGAAAGTGCCGATAGCGCCAGGGCCTACGGCGTTGACGAGCGCATTGAGCTCGCCGTCCCAGCGTTCGCTCAGCTCGTCGAACACACGTTGAACGGCAGCGGCGTCGGTGGTATCGGCGACCAATCCGAGCGCATCCGGACTTCCGCACTCGGCCAGGTCTTTCGCCGCCCGCTCGAGGACCTCCTTCGTCCGGCCGACGACAGCTACTCGCGCGCCGTCCTCGGCCAGGCACCGCGCGGTCGCGAATCCCATCCCGCGACCGCCGCCGACGACGACCGCGGTGGCGTCCTTCAGCCCCAGATCCATCTCAGGTTCCTAGGTACCGGTCCAGTTGGGCGCGCGCTTCTCGGCGAACGCGATCGCGCCCTCCTTGGCGTCGTTGGAGGTGAAGATCGGAATGATGTGTTCGAGCTGCTTCTTCCACATCTCTTCTTCGCTCCAGTCCACCGACTTGGACATGATCTCTTTGGTGGTCGCGATGGCCAGCGGCCCGTTGGCGGTGATGCGCTCGGCGAGTTCGATCGCCCCGGCCAGCGCCTCACCGGGTTCGGTCAGCACGTTGACGAAGCCCCACGCCTCGCCCTGCTCTGCGGTGAAGCTGTCGCCGGTCAGCGCGAGTTCGAGAGCCTTTTGATACGGGATTCGCTTCTGCAAGCGCAACAGTCCACCACCTGCCGCGACCAGGCCACGCTTGACTTCGGGAATGCCGAACTTCGCACTGCGCGACGCCACGACCAGGTCGGTGGCGAGCACGACCTCGGTGCCGCCTGCCAGCGCATAACCCTCGACGGCCGAAATGAGGGGTTTACGCGGTGGGCGTTCGGTGAAGCCGATGCCTCTGCCGGGGATGGCGACGACCTCGCCTGCGGCGAAGGCCTTGAGATCCATGCCGGCGCAAAAGTTGCCGCCCGCACCGGTGACTACGGCCGCGGAAAGCTCTGCACTCTCGTCGAGTTCGTCGACCGCGTCGGCCAGGCCCTGGCTCACCGCGAGGTTCACCGCGTTGCGCGCTTCCGGCCGATTGATCGTGATGACAAGCACCCGTCCGCGGCGCTCCGTGAGAATTTCGTCCGACACTCTTGGCCCTTCACCTTTCGCCAATTTGCTAGAAAAGCTTACTATAGGTCTTACAGTAGAAGAGAGGCGCCATCGACCGGATGGCTCCCGGTAAGGTTGTCGATAACGGCCGAGCGGCGACACGCATGCGAAGACGCAGTTCAGACGGTAGCTGCCGGTAGATTCGAGTTCACCAAGTTTTGATGGAGGTGCCATTCGTGGCTAAGCAAGCAACCGCTGAGAAGCGTCAGCGACGCGAGCGCGGGTCCATCAATCCCGACGACATCATCAAGGGCGCCTTCGAGCTCGCAGAAGAGGTCGGCATCGACAACTTGAGCATGCCGCTGCTCGGTAAGCACCTCGGTGTCGGAGTCACGAGCATCTACTGGTACTTCCGCAAGAAGGACGATCTGCTCAATGCGATGACGGATCGTGCGCTGCGCCAGTATGTCTTCGCCACGCCGTACGTCGAAGCCAAGGATTGGCGCGAAACGTTGCGCAATCACGCGCGCACGATGCGAAAGACGTTCATGGGCAACCCGATTCTGTGCGACCTGATTCTTATTCGGTCGGCACTGTCGCCGCGGGCCGCCAAGCTCGGTGTCCAGGAGGTGGAGAAGGCGATCGAAAGCTTGGTGGTGGCGGGACTGTCTGCCGAAGACGCGTTCGACACCTACTCCGCGGTGTCGGTGCATGTCCGCGGATCGGTGGTGCTGCAGCGGCTTCGGGACAAGAACCGCGCGGCCGACGAGGGGCCGAGCGACATCGAGGAAACGATGACGATCGACCCCGAGACCACCCCGCTGCTGGCCCAAGTGACGGCAAAGGGACATCACATCGGCGCGGCCGACGACAAGAATTTCGAGTTCGGCCTCGAGTGCATCCTCGACCATGCCGGCCGACTCATTGAGCAGAGCGGCAAGCGGCCCGCCAACGCCGCGCGCAAGGCGAGCAAGGCCACCGCGTCACGCCCGCGAAGCAAGGCCGCCGCGCGCTAGTTTCCCCGCGCGAACAGACGCAAAAGTGCCCAATTTCACGCAAAAATGGGCAGTTTTGCGTCTGCTCGCCGAAAGAACTAGACCACGATGACGACGGCGCCGCCCTGGCCACCGCCGGCGCACATCGCCGCCACACCGATACCACCGCCGCGCCGCTGCAACTCGTAAACCAGCGTGGTCACCATGCGCGCACCGGACGCGGCGATGGGATGGCCGAGGCTGCAACCACTTCCGGAGAAGTTGACCAGCTCTTCGTCGATGCCGTATTCGCGGCACGCGGCGATCGGCACCGACGCGAACGCCTCGTTGATCTCCCACAGTGCGACGTCCGACGCTTTCAGCCCGGCCCGCTGCAGCACCTTGCCGATCACCTTGACCGCACCGAGCCCGCAGTCGCGCGGAGCTACACCCGCTGCGGCCCAAGCCTTTACGGTCGCGAGCTTCGTCAGCTTCTCCGCGTCGGCGTAGGCGTAGTCGACGAGTGCCACCGCAGCCGCGGCATCGTTGGTGCCGCTGCTGTTGCCCGCCGTGATCGAAAACCCTTCGATCTCGGGATGCAAGGGCTTCAACGCAGCCAGCTTCTCGACGGTGGTGTCGCGGCGCGGATGCTCGTCGACGCTGAAGTCGACCACCGATCCGTCGAACTGCTGAACCTTCAGCGGGATGATCTCGTCAACGAACTTGCCCGCGTCGATGGCGGCGATCGCACGCTGGTGCGAGCGTGCCGCCCAGGCGTCCATCTCCTCGCGCGTGATTCCGACGGCCTGCGCGGTGTTCCACCCCACGGTGATCGACATGTCCTTGCAGGGCGCATCGGGCGTCTCGACGTGGGTCGGCGGCATCCACCGCTCCTCGAACTTCAGCTCGGGCCCGGGGATGCGCCAGTTCGTCAACGGCGTCATCGACAGCGACTGCACGCCGCCGGCGATGAGCGCGCGCTCCATGCCGGAGCCGATCTGCGCGGCCGCGTTGCCGATCGCGGTCAGGCTGCCCGCGCAATGCCGGTTCACCGACTGACCGGGAACACCTTGCATGCCGGTCGCGTCGGCCGCGTAGCGCGCGAGATCGCCTCCGCCGTAATGCGATTCGGCGAAGATGATGTCGTCGAACGCGCTGGGATCGACGCCGGAGCGGCGGACCACCTCGGGCAGCACGGTCGTGATCAGCGTCTCGGGTGGTGTGTTGACCAGCGTCCCCTTGAACGACCGGCCGATGGCCGTCCTGGCAGCACCGACGATGACGGGTGTTGGCATGTTTCTCGACCTCGACTTTCGGCGTTAACGACGTTACAAAAGTAGCAGATAATGTATCGCTGCTAGTAGGTGACCGGCGTCACTTAAGGCTCCGGCACGAAGAAGTGCTCGTCACGCAGCCGGAACGCCTCCTTGGTTCCGTGCTGCGCCCGCGTCTTGACGAAGTTGAACTCGCCCGGCGCGAACTGCAGGTTCGTCCCGAACGCGTGGAACAGGTAGCTGGCCACTTCCTCACCCTGATAGGCCTGGCTCTGCTCGACGAGCCGGAACGCTTCCTTGGCGATGACGACACCGTCGGCGGGCATCTTCGCGGCCTTCTCCGCCCAATACCTGGCCCTCGCGGGCACCGACGCGGGCTCGCATGTGTCGGTGAAGATTCCGAGGTGCTCGATGGCACCCGCTTCGATGATGTCGCCAGTCAGCAGCAGCCGCCGCGCCAGCACCGGCCCGAGCCGGTGAAAGAACATGTGCAGACTGCCCAGTGCGGGTCCGAGGAACCGAGTGGCGGGCATGCCGATTTTGGTGTCGCGTCCGATCACGGAGATGTCGGTCATCAACGCCATCTCGAAACCGCCGCCGAGCGCATAACCACTGATCTCCCCCACCGTGACCTTCGGGAAGCCCATCAGATTGTGGTAGAAGCTGAACGACTTGCGGTCCACGGTCAAACGCCGCCGCTGACTGGGCCGGCTCTTGGCCGGTTTCGCGTCGCGGTCGCCGTACCAGCCGTACGCGTTATTCATGTCCGCGCCGGTGCTGAACACACCGTCCGCGCCGCGCAGCAGCACCACGGTGATGTCGTCGTCCTCGGCGACGCGATCCAAGTGCCGCGCAACGGTGTCGCGCATCGTCGCGTCGTAGGAATTGCGCTGGCTTGGGTTGTTGAACGTGATGGTCGCGATTCGCTTTTCGGAATCGACGTTGTAAAGCACGCGGTCGTCTGTCATCTGCCGGGCTCCTGATGGTTCGTACTCGAGATCAGTTTGGCTTCAATGGTTTTGTCATTGCCGACGGCGAGGGTGTTGCGCCGGGCGGCGGCCAGGTGGTCTTGCGCGAGCCGGACCGTCCTGGTCGAGTCGCCGTCACGGATGGCGTCCAGCAGCCGCTGGTGATCCCGCAGGGCAGCGCGCATGGTCTTGCGCGACATCGGATCGCCTTCGTCGCTCCACACCGAGGACTCGTGCGCCGACCAGATCAGCTCCAGCGAGCCGATCAGCAGGATCATCGGCTCGTTACCGCACCGCGAGACGATCGCTTCGTGAAACCGCCGCGCGTTGCGGACATACCGCGATAGGTCGTCGAATTGCTCCGTCTGGAGCTGGATTTCGGCTTCGAGGTAGGGCACAACTTCGGTCAGCCGGTCCTCACGCGCCGCGCACATCCCGGCGCAGATCGGTTCCAGGTGCAGCAGCGCGCCGCTCACGTCGGCCGGCGTCGACGACCGCGACTGCAGCACCATGCTGATCATGTGGGCGGTCCGCTCGGCGGAGGGCTGGTGGACGACCGCCCCGCCCATGTTGCCGCGACGCACCGAGATCAGCCCGTCGGTTTCCAGAATGTGGATCGCCTCGCGCAGCGCGGGCGGGCTCACTCCGAACTCGGAGAACAGGCTCTCCTGCGACGGCAGCACATCGCCTTCCTTGAGCCGCCCCGACAGGATGTCCTCCCGCAGCCGCGAGGCCACGATCTCGGCCACCCGAGGTTGGCGAATGCGTTGCACGACCACTAGTTCTTGACCCGCCGCTTGCCGAATTGGAACCCGGTTAGTTTGTCGGGGTCCGTCGCCACCGTCTTGAACTCACCGATGCATACCACCTCATCGCCCAACATCAGCCTCGCCGTCGACGTGACCCTGCCGTCGTGTTCCGACCGCTCGATGTCGAAGCGGAGTTCGGTGAGGACCGGCGTGGGCCGACGGAAGGTCACGGTGAGTGAGCGCGTCTTACCTGTGCGCCTTGCCGCGCAGCTCTGGTGTTGCGTGATGCAGTCGAAGAAAACAGCGAGAAAGCCCCCGTTCACCAATCCCGGCGGGCCCTCGTAAACCAGCGGGAAGGTGACGCGGCCGGAGGCCGTCTCGTCGTCGAGATGGTCGAAGGTGTACTCGGGGAAAGCGGGGTTGTACGCGCCGACGTCGAACGCGTGATCCAGGTACACGCGTTGGTCCTCACCGCCTGCTCCGATTCGCGGTGTGAGGTCCGGCGGCACTGCGGTCGCCAACTCCCGCTCCCAGTCGGCGAATTGCGCGAGCATGGCGTCCACGGTCGGATGCTCGTGCTCCAAAGACAGCAGGAGCCCGGTCAGCCGTCGGAGCGCGCCGGCGGCGGCGACTGTCTGCGGTAGCGGCTGCTCGCCGTATCGCGGTGTGCCTTCGGCCATGGGCCCTCTTCCGTGTTCCGTTAGCGCGCTTTCCTTGCTAACTTGTACAGGATAGCAATACTGTATGGCTAACCGTATAGCTAAGGATTGGCGGATTCAACGGTGACTGACGTCGAAGCCGACGGCTCCGTGACGGCATCGCGGAACGGCGATGTCCTTGAGCTCGCCCTCGACCGCCCGTCGCGACGCAACGCGCTCAGCCACACGATGATCGACTCGTTGGTCGGACTGCTGACCGGCGCCGCGACCGACGATTCGCTGCGGGCCATCCACATTCGCGGCACCGGCAGCGATTTCTGCGCCGGAGCGGACTGGGTGGCCACCAACAACGCCGGCCAGCGACCCCGCACCGGTGACCTGGTTCGACGCATTCCACACACCGCCAATCGCGTGATCGAGCTCGTCCACGGCATCCAGTTGCCCGTGGTCTGCAGCGTGCAGGGGTGGGCCGTCGGCCTCGGCTGCAACCTGGCCCTGGCGGCGGACTTCACCGTCGCCACCGACGAAGCGGTGTTCTGGGAGCCGTTCGTCGGCCGCGGCTTCTCCCCCGACTCCGGCTCGACCTGGCTGCTGCCCCGGCTCGTCGGCCTGGCGCGCGCCAAAGAGATGTTGCTGCTCGGCGAGAAGGTCAGCGGACGCGACGCGGCGGATTGGGGTCTGATTCACCGCTGCGTGAGCGCTGCCGAAATCGACGATGTCGCCGGGCAACTGGTGACCCGGCTGGCGTCCGGGCCGACGGTGGCCATCGGGCTGGCCAAGCAAGCGATCAATTACGGTCAGCACGCCACCCTGAGTCAGGCGATGACGCAGGAGCTGTTCAACGTGGAGTTGTCCTGCCGGACAGCCGATTTCAAAGAGGGCCTGGCAGCGTTCCGCGACAAACGTACACCGGAGTTCGGTGGAAGGTGACTAGATGAAGTACATCAAGTACGAGGTCGACGGGCACAAGGTGACGATAACGCTGAACCGGCCCGACGCGCTCAACGCGCTGAGTCCGGCAATGATCAGTGAGCTTCGCGCCGCGTACGACGAGGCCGAAAACGACGACAACATCTGGACCCTCATCGTCACCGGCACCGGCCGCGCGTTCTGTACCGGCGCCGACGTCGGCGAGATCCCCGAGGACGGCCGGGTGATTTACGAGCGGCCCTACCTGTCCACCTACGACCAGTGGGAGGCCCCGCAAGAGGGCACTCCGCCGTTCCGCAGGATGGCCAAGCCCGTGCTGACCGCCATCAACGGATTGTGCTGCGGCGCAGGGCTGGACTGGATCACCACCGGCGACATCGCGATCGCCTCCGATAAGGCGACGTTCTTCGACCCGCATGTGAGCATCGGCCTGGTGGCCGGCCGCGAGATGGTGCGGCTGGCCCGCGTCCTGCCCCGCAACATTGCGCTGCGCATGGCGCTGATGGGCAAGCACGAACGGATGAGCGCGCAGCGCGCGTACGAGCTCGGCATGATCAGCGAGGTCGTCGAACACGACAAGCTGCTCGAGCGCGCCCACGAGATCGCCGACGTCGTGAATTCGAATGCGCCGCTGGCCGTTCGCGGCACTCGGCTGGCGATCCACAAGACGCTGGACCTTCCGCTGCACGAAGCCGAGATCCTCGCCGAAACGTTCCGCGAGCGCGTCGTGCGCACCGAAGACGCACTCGAAGGGCCCAAGGCGTTCATGGAAAAACGAGCCCCGAACTGGCAATGCCGATGACCTTCGAGACGATCCTGCTCGACGTGGAGGCGACGAGTCACATCGCGACCATCACACTGAACCGGCCCGATTCGCTCAACGCGTTCAACCGAACCATGTGCGACGAGATGGCCGCGGCGTGGCGGGTTGTCAAACTCGACGAGACGGTGAACGCGGTCGTGCTTCGTGCGGCGGGCGATCGCGCGTTCAGCGCCGGCCTGGACATCAAGTCGTCCTACGGCCAACCGGACAACGTGTGGAATCACGAAGATCCGGGTGAGGCGCTGAGCCCGAAATGGCAGAAGATGTGGAAACCCGTCGTGTGTGCTGTTCAAGGCATGTGCACCGCCGGCGCGTTCTATTTCGTCAACGAGTCCGATGTGGTGATTTGCTCCGAGGATGCGACGTTCTTCGACTCGCACGTCAGCGCCGGATTGGTGTGCGCATTGGAACCGATCGGGTTGATGCGCCGGGTCGGCCTCGGCGAAACCCTGCGAATCGCGTTGATGGGCAACGACGAACGCGTCAGCGCTGACACGGCGCTGCGCATCGGATTGGTGTCCGAGGTGGTCTCCCCGGATCGGCTGTGGGCGCGCGCGCACGAGATCGCGGCGGCGATCGCCGCCAAACCACCGTCGGCGACCCAAGGCACCGTCAAAGCAATCTGGGAGTCATTGGACAAGCCATACCGCGCGGCGATGGAACAGAATCTGATCTACACCCGGCTCGGAAACTCGCTCGGGCAAGCCGAACTCGCAAAGGGCAACGGCGTGCAAGCCACACCGAGAGTCCGCTGATGCACCCGCTCAGCCGGCGCATCACCGACGTGCTGGAGCTGCAGCCCGACGCGGCAGCCATCGAGTACAACGGTCAGTGGTCGACATGGCGGCAGGTCGCTGAACTTGCGAATCGGATCGCCGAGGTGGGTGAGACCGAGGTCGGGATGTTGTTGCGCAACACCCCCACCCACGTCGCGGCCCTTCTCGGCGTGCTGCTCGGCGGCGGCACCGTCGTCACTATCAACCCATCCCGCGGCGACGACCGTACCCGCGCGGACATCGCTGCGCTGGACCTACCAGTAGTAGTCGGCGAACCCGACGACCTGGCGTCGATGGTTTCCGCCGGCCCGACGGCGATTCCGATCTCGGGTCTGGACGCTGCGCCAGCGATGCCCGCCCGTGGCGCCGGCCGACCGGGAGTCGCGGTGCGGATGCTGACCAGCGGAACAACGGGTACGCCCAAACGAATCGACCTCACCTACGACATGCTGGCGCGCAGCGTCATCACATCGCCCCCGCCGACCGAACTGCGGCGGGGTGTCGCGATCGTCAATGCCCCGCTAGTGCACATCGGTGGCGTATTCCGAATGCTGCAGTGCGTATGCGAGGCAAGGCCGTTCGCGTTGCTGAACCGTTTCGAGCTGAATCAGTGGGCCGATGCCGTGCGCAGGCATCGGCCGCGCGCAGTGTCGCTGGTGCCGGCGGCCCTGCGCATGGTGTTGCACTCGGACTTGACCCGCGACGACCTGGCGAGCATCCGCGCCGTCACGTCGGGTACCGCGCCGCTGTCGGCCGAGGATGCCGACGCATTCACCGCCAAGTTCGGAATCCCCGTGCTGACCTCTTATGCCGCAACCGAATTCGGCGGCGGTGTCGCCGGCTGGACACTTTCCGATTACCAGAAGCACTGGCACGACAAGCGCGGCAGTGTGGGCAAGGCCAGCCTCGGGGCACAGCTGCGGGTGGTCGACGACGACGGCACGCCACTGGGGCCCGGCCAGGCCGGGCTGCTGGAGGTCAAACCCGGCCAGCTCGGACCGTCCGCCGACTGGATGCGGACCACCGACATAGCGCGCATCGACGGGGACGGCTTCCTGTGGATACTCGGCCGCGCCGATCAGGCGATCATCCGCGGCGGCTTCAAGGTGATGCCCGACGACGTGCGCACGGCGTTGGAGAGCCATCCCGCCGTGCGAGGGGCGGCTGTCATCGGCCGGCCGGACGACCGCCTCGGCGAGGCCCCGGTCGCGATGGTGGAGCTGCGGGATACGACCGACGCCGGCGCACTGATCGAGTTCCTGCGAGGGCGGTTGGCGCGCTACGAGATTCCGACCGATATCGCGATCGTGGACCAGATTCCCAGGACACCTTCCGGCAAGGCCGACCTCGGCGCGGTCCGGGAGTTCTTCAGCCACCCCGCCGAACATGCCAACTGAAACGCTGACTGTTGGCGAAGTTCTGCGGCGGCAGGCCCGCGCCGGAGGAGAGCACACGCTGCTGGTGTGCGACGCCGAGCGCCTGTCCTACGCGGAGGCCGACTTCCGGTCGGCGCAGCTGGCCCGCGGGTTGATCGACCTCGGCGCCGGAAAAGGAACTCACGTCGGCGTTCTGTTCCCGAACGGAGCCGCGTGGATCATCGCGATGCTGGCCGCGGCGCGCATCGGCGCCGTCGTCGTCCCGTTCTCGACGTTCGCCACCGTCCCAGAGCTGGCCACTCAGCTTGCCGACAGCGACACCGAAATCCTCCTTGCCACTGCGTCGTTCCGCTCGCACGACTACCGGCAGAGGCTTGCCGGCATCAAGGAAGCCGCCCCGCTGTTGCGCCACGTCCTTATCGACTCCGCACCCGGCAACACGGCCGATGCGACGCTGCTCGAAGCGATGGAGCACGACGTCGACGAATCGGATCCGCTGGCGATCGTCTACACGTCAGGCTCGACGAGCACACCCAAGGGCGTGGTGCACACGCACGCATCCCTGCTGGGGCACCAGAAGGCGCTCAACGAGATCCGTGGGTTGACGGCCGACGACAAGCTGTTCTGCAACTCGCCGTTCTTCTGGATCGGCGGGATCGCGTTCGCGGTGCTGGCCACCCTGCTGGCCGGCTCGACGCTGGTGTGCTCCAACGCCACCGATGCGGGCGAGACCCTGGATCTGCTCGAGTCCGAAAAGCCCACCATGACCAACGGTTTCGTCGCCGGCATCGCCCAGCTCGCCCACCACCCCAGCCTCCCCCAGCGCGACCTGTCGTCTCTGCGGCGCGGCAACTTGTACCCGATCATGGCACCCGAGGTGCGACCGGCCGATCCCGAGTTGCGGCACACCATGCTCGGCATGACCGAAGCCGGCAGTGTCATCACCATCAGTGACGACGAATCCGACCAACCCGAACACCGGCGCGGTTCGTTCGGCAGGCCGGCACCGGGCTTCGAAACCAGGATCCTCGACGGCGAGCTGTGCATCCGTGGTCCCTTCGTGATGCAGCGGTATTACAAGCGCAGCCGCGAGGAGTGCTTCGACGCCGACGGCTGGTTCCACACCGGCGATCTCGTCCGGACTGACGCCGACGGATTTGTGTACTTTCTCGGCCGCCGCGGCGCCATGATCAAGACTGCTGGCGCCAACGTCGCACCCGCTGAAGTGGAGCGTGCGATCGCCAAGGTGACCGGCGGCACAGTCGCACACGTGCTCGGGCTGCCCGATCCCGAGCGCGGACAGGTAGTCGCCGCGATCGTCGCGTTGGAGGACGGCGCTGACTTCGACGAGGCGGCGGTGCGTGAGCGGCTCAAGGCCGAGCTGTCTGTCTACAAGATTCCGAAACGCTTTGCCGCCGTGCCACGTTCCGAGATTCCGGTGCTCTCCAGCGGCAAAATCGACCTCACCGCGCTACAGAAGGTGTTCGATGCCTGACACCATCGACTGGCTCGTCAGGACCCGCGCGCAACAGCTCAACGACAAGCCGATGGTCATCGACACAGACTCCCGGATCAGCTACGCCGAGCTCGAGGGAAGCACCCGTGCCCTTGCCGCGGCGTTCATCGAGGCCGGCGTCGCCAAGGGGACTCGGGTCGGTCTGATCATGCCGAACCGCGTCCAGTGGGTGCAGCTCGCGATGGCACTGACGCGCATCGGCGCAGTTCTGGTGCCGCTGAGCACGCTGCTGCAGCCTCCTGAGCTGATTGCCCAGCTGCGGGCCGCCTCCGTCCAGGCTCTGATCACGGTCGAGGAGTTCCGCGGCCATCGATATCTCGACGATCTGGCGGACGTCGTGAATACCCCGGAACTCCCTGCGCTGCGGACGGTTTGGACGCCCGAGCACGTGGCTGGATCGCACGGTGGTCAGATGGTCGACGAGATGGCTGCGGCCGTTACGCCGAGCGACGCGTTGGTCATCATGTTCACCTCCGGAAGCAGCGGACCGCCGAAGGGCGTCATCCACTCGCACGGCAACGCGTTGGCGGCCGTGCGGTCCGGCCTCGCCGCCCGCTGCATCGACGCGGACACACGGCTGTACCTGCCGATGCCGTTCTTCTGGGTCGGCGGCTTCGGCAGCGGCATCCTGTCCGCACTATTGGCGAGCGCCACGCTGGTCACCGAGGAGATCCCCCGGCCGGAGACGACGCTGCGGCTACTGGAACGTGATCGGGTCACGCTGTTTCGCGGCTGGCCCGACCAGGCAGAAGCGCTTGCACGCCAATCCGCTTCCGTCGGAGCGGATTTGTCCGCACTCCGGCCAGGCAGCCTGGAAGCGCTGCTCCCGCCCGAGCAACGCGCCGAGCCCGGCGCGCGGGCGAAGTTGTTCGGGATGACCGAGTCGTTCGGACCGTACTGCGGCTATCCCGCCGACACGGACATGCCGCGTACCGCGTGGGGCAGCTGCGGCAAGCCGTTCGACGGCATGGAGGTTCGGATCGTCGACCCAGACACCGGCCACCCCGTTCCCGCCGGCACCATCGGCATGATCCAGCTCAGGGGACCGCACACGCTGCGGGGCATCTGCCGGCGCAGCCGCGAGGACCTGTTCACGGCGGACGGCTACTACCCCACCGGCGATCTGGGACACCTCGACGACGACGGCTTCATGTTCTACCACGGCCGCTCCGATGACATGTTCAAGGTCAGCGGCGCCACGGTCTACCCGAGCGAAGTAGAACAGGCGCTGCGGAGCATCGACGGTGTCGAGAATGCGTTCATCACCGACGTGTCGGGCGCGGTGGGCGCTGTCGTAATCTCCGGACGCACGGTTGACGACCTACGCGCTGAAGCACGAAAGCGGTTGAGCTCCTTCAAAGTTCCGGCAGTATGGCTGACGGTGAAGTCCGATGATGACATTCCTCGCGGCACGACGGGCAAGGTCGACGTCCGTAGGCTACGGGCTCTCTTGCGCGAGCTGGGGGCACTCCCCTCGCAAGCTGGGGGCCCACCCCGCGTGCAAGGGGGAACGTAAAGATGCCCGACACGCCGGCGAAATGGACACTTTTGTGTCTGCTCGCCGGAATCAGTCGACCACCCCGCGCTGGGTGAGGTGTTCGATCAATGGCGCCGCACCGGCGGCGAGGTGCTCGGACATCGCCATGCGCGCAAGGCCTTCGTCGTGCTTCTCGAGCGCCGCCAACAGTTTCCGGTGATGGTCCGTTGACTGCTCTGGCCAACCCGTGATGGTCGGGAACACCGATTCGGGCGCATAGCGGGTGATCTGCGACATCAGCTGCGCGAGTTTCGGTGAATCGGCAGCCACATTGATCGCCTTGTGAAACTCGTGGTTGAGCCGCACCGCGCGGTCGTCGTCATCGCTGGCGTAGGCGTCTTCGAGTTCCGTCTGAATCTTTTCCAGCTCGCGCAACTGCTGGTCGGTGATGTTCACCGCTGCTCGTGCGGCGAGTTCACCACCGATGTGCGCCTGCACATTCGCCACGTCCGTGAGATCACGACCCGTCACCGACACCACCACAAAACCGCGCCGCGGCTGCTGCGACAGCAGGCCCTCTGCGCTCAGGACGAACAGCGCCTCTCGCACCGGAGTGACACTGACACCCAATTCCGCAGCCAGCGTATCCAGGCGAATGTACTGCCCCGCAGCATAAGTGCCGTCGAAAATGCGCTTACGCACGTAACGCGCGACGTCCTCGGCCAGTTGGGGCCGGAAGGCGAAATCGGGTGTGGTCATGAGTCAGATCCGGTAGTCGGCGAGAACTCGCTTGCTGATGATGTTCTTTTGGATCTCGCTGGTGCCCTCGCCGATCAGGAGGAACGGCGCGTCGCGCATCAACCGCTCGATTTCGTATTCCTTGGAATAGCCGTAGCCGCCGTGGATGCGGAAGCTCTGCTGGGTCACTTCCGCGCAGAACTCGCTCGCCAGGTACTTGGCCATGCCTGCGGCGACGTCGTTGCGTTCACCGGAATCCTTGAGCCGAGCGGCGTTGACCATCATCAGGTGCGCCGCCTCGATTTTCGTTGCCATCTCGGCCAATTGGAACGCAATGGCCTGGTGATCGGCGATCGGTTTGCCGAAGGTGTGGCGCTGCTGGGCATACCGCACCGCAAGTTCGAAGGCCCGAATGCCGACACCACAGGCCCTGGCCGATACGTTGACCCGCCCGACCTCGATGCCGTCCATCATCTGGAAGAAGCCCTGGCCGGGTGCCTCACCGAGGATGTCGTCGGCGCTCGCGACGAAACCGTCGAAGATCAGCTCGGTGGTGTCGATGCCCTTGTAGCCGAGCTTGTCGATCTTGCCCGGAATCGTCAGCCCCGGCGCGACTTCACCGAAACCCGTGGGTTTTTCGATCAGAAATGCCGTCAGGTTGCGGTGTGGCTTGTCGGCTCCCTCGTCGGTGCGCACCAACGCAGCCACCAAGGTCGAACTGCCGCCGTTGGTCAGCCACATCTTCTGACCGTCGATGGTGTACGTGCCGTCGGCGTTGCGCGTGGCCCGTGTGCGGATCGCGGCGACGTCGGAGCCCAGTTCAGGCTCGGACATCGAGAACGCGCCGCGCGTCTCGCCTGTCGCCATCCGCGGCAGGTAATGCTGCTTCTGCCGGTCGGTGCCGTGCTGGCGAATCATGTAGGCGACGATGAAGTGGGTGTTGATCACGCCCGAGATGCTCATCCAGCCGCGCGCAAGCTCCTCGACGCACAACGCGTAAGTCAACAGTGACTCCCCGAGTCCGCCGTACTCCTCCGGAATCATCAGGCCGAACAGGCCCATGTCCTTCATCGCATCGACGATGGCTTGCGGGTACGTATCGCTGTGCTCGAGCTCCTGCGCGGTCGGGATGACCTCTTTGTCAACGAATTGCCGTACCGTGGTGATGATTTCGGTCTGAAACTCGGTAAGGCCGAGCGTCTGTGCGAGCCGCGTCATGCGCCGACCCGTTCGAACACGGCCGCCAGACCCTGTCCACCACCGATACACATGGTCTCCAGGCCGTAGCGAGCGCCGCGGCGGTTCAGCTCGCGCGCCAATGTCGCAAGCATCCGACCTCCGGTGGCGCCGACCGGGTGGCCGAGCGAGATCCCGGAACCGTGCACGTTCGTCCGGTCGAGGTCGGCCGCCGCGAACTTCCATTCCCGCATCACCGCGAGCGCCTGCGCGGCGAAGGCCTCGTTGAGTTCGATCAGGTCGATGTCGGACAACTTCAGGCCCGCCTTGCCGAGCGCCACTTCCGTCGCAGGCACCGGCCCGATCCCCATGATGTCGGGCGCGACACCGGCCGACCCCCATGAGACCAGCCGGACCAGCGGGGTCAAGCCCAGCTCGTCAGCCTTCTGTGGGGTCGTGACGATGCACATCGAGGCGGCGTCGTTCTGGCCGCTGGAATTCCCCGCCGTCACCGTCGCTTGTGGATCATCGGACAGCAGAACGGGTTTCAAGTTGCTCAATGTCTCGACCGAGGTATCCGCACGCGGATGCTCGTCGATGTCGATCAACTCCTCACCCTGGCGGGTGCGTACCGCGACCGGGATGATCTCCTCGGCCAGGATGCCGTCCTTCTGCGCGGCCACGGCTCGCTGGTGTGAGATAACGGCGAGCTCGTCCTGTTCCTGGCGCGGGATGTTGTACTGCCGCCGCAGGTTCTCCGCAGTTTCGAGCATGCCGCCGGGCACCGGATAGTGCCGGCCGCCGGCGGTGGTGCGGCCGCGCGCGAGGCCGTCGTGCACCTTCACGCCACCGCGGGCGCCACCCCAGCGCATGTCCGTCGAATAGAAGGCGACATTGCTCATGCTCTCGGCCCCACCCGCGACCACAACATCGTTGTCGCCGTTGGCAACTTGCAGGGCCGCCTGGATGACTGCCTGTAGACCCGACCCGCAACGACGGTCGATCTGCATGCCGGGAACCGTCACCGGCAGGCCGGCGTCCAGCGCCACTACACGCCCTATCGCCGGTGCCTCGCTGCTGGGATAGCAGTGGCCGAGAATGACGTCCTCGACGGCAGCCGGCTCAATTCCGGTGCGCTCCAACAGACCCTTGAGCGCGGCGACACCGAGGTCGACGGCGGTCAGCGACTTGAACATGCCGCCATAGCGGCCGATCGGCGTCCGAACCGGTTCGCAGATGACCGCGTCGCGCATCAGATGTGCCTCCCACCCGTGACCTCGAGGACCGTCCCAGTCATATACGACGACAGATCGCTGGCGAGGAACAGCGCGACCTTGGCCACCTCGGCAGGCTCACCGGCACGCCCCATCGGCACCTCGGCCAACTTCTGGTCCCAAATGTGTTGCGGCATGGCCTCTGTCATCGCAGACCTGATCAATCCCGGTTGGATCGCGTTGACCCGCACACCAAGGTGGGCAAGTTCCTTGGCGGCGGCCTTAGTCAGACCGACGATGCCGGCCTTGGCCGCCGAGTAGTTCGTCTGGCCGACCAGACCAACCTTGCCCGAGATCGACGACATGTTCACGATTGCTCCGCGTTTGTTCTCGCGCATGATCGCCGCGGCCGCCTTGGTTCCGTTCCACGTGCCCTTCAAATGCACCGCGATTACCTGATCGAACTGCTCCTCGGTCATCTTGCGCATCGTCGCGTCACGGGTGATCCCAGCGTTGTTGACCATGATGTCCAGGCCGCCGAACCGCTCGACGGCGGCGGTCACCAGAGCATCGACCTCGTCGGCCAGAGTCACATCACAGCGCACCGCCAGCGCGACATCATCACCGCCGAGTTGCTTGGCCGCCGCCTCCGTCGCACCCAGGTCCAGATCGCCCAGCACCACCCGCGCGCCCTCCGAAATGAACCGCTCCGCGATGGCCAACCCCAGACCCTGCGCACCTCCGGTAACAACCGCGGTTTGACCGGTCAGCAACGACACCTGTTCACCCCTCTTCGCTGGTCAGGCCCCAATCAAGGCCCTGTCAATCGAACATCATATTTCATATATGATTTCTCGAGCCCCTGGCCCCACTCGCCGCAGAGGAGCGCCGATGACCACCGAAGTCAGCGACGACGACTTCCAGGAGATCCTGGCCCAGACCCGTCACTTTGTTCGCAGCGCTGTGGTCCCCCGTGAGCAGGAAATTCTGGCCGAGGACCGGGTGCCCGACGATCTGCGCGAGCAGGCCGAAAAGATGGGGCTGTTCGGCTACGCGATTCCGCAGGAGTGGGGCGGCCTCGGGCTCAATCTCGCCCAAGACGTCGAGCTCGCGATGGAGTTGGGCTACACATCGCTGGCACTGCGCTCGATGTTCGGCACCAACAACGGCATCGCCGGGCAGGTGCTCGTCGGGTTCGGCACCGACGAACAGAAGGGCCGATGGTTGGAGCCGATGGCGTCGGGGCTGGTCGCCTCCTTCGCGTTGACCGAACCGGGCGCCGGATCGAATCCGTCGGGGTTACGTACGAAAGCCGTTCGCGACGGCGGAGATTGGATCATCAAAGGGCAGAAGCGCTTCATCACCAATGCGCCGATGGCGGACCTGTTCATCGTGTTCGCCCGCACCCGGCCCGCCGACGACGACGGGCCCGGCATCGCGGTATTCCTGGTGCCCGCCGACTCGTCGGGTGTCGTCGTCGGGGCGAAAGACGCCAAGATGGGCCAGGAAGGCGCCTGGACCGCCGACGTCAGTTTCGACGACGTCCGCGTGCCCGATGAGGCGCTGATCGGCGGAAGCGAAGACATCGGATACCGGGCCGCGATGACCTCGCTGGCGCGCGGCCGTGTACACATCGCCGCACTGGCCGTCGGAATCGCGCAGCGCGCCCTCGACGAATCCGTCGCGTACGCCGCCACCGCGACACAGGGCGGCACTCCCATCGGGAACTTCCAACTGGTGCAAGCGATGCTCGCCGATCAGCAGACCGGCGTGCTGGCCGGGCGAGCCCTGGTGCGCGACACCGCGCGCCTTTGGGTAAGCGGTGAGGACCGCCGGATCGCACCGTCGGCGGCCAAGCTGTATTGCACCGAAATGGCAGGCAAGGTAGCCGATCTCGCCGTGCAGGTGCACGGTGGCAGCGGCTACATGCGCGAAGTTCCCGTCGAGCGGATCTATCGCGACGTGCGGCTGCTGCGCTTGTACGAGGGCACCAGCGAAATCCAGCGACTGATCATCGGATCGAATCTGGTCAAGGCGGCGCAGAAGGAGCAGAAGTGAGCGGACGGCTCGAGGGCAAGGTCGCGTTCATCACCGGCGCGGCGCGCGGCCAGGGCCGCGCCCATGCGGTCCGGATGGCCGCCGAGGGCGCCGACATCATCGCCATCGACATCGCGGGCAAGCTTCCACCCTGTGTCCCTTATGATTCCGCCACTCCCGATGATCTCGCCGAGACCGTGAACTTGGTTGAAGCCACCGGCCGGAAAATCCTCGCCTCCGTCGTCGATGTGCGCGACGTCGCGGGGCTGAACGAGGCCGTCGACGACGGCGTTGCCGCACTGGGCCGGCTGGACATCATCGTGGCCAACGCCGGTGTGTCCGCTCCCCAGACGTGGGACAGCATCACCCCCGAAGACTTCCGCGATGTCATGGACATCAACGTGACCGGCGCCTGGAACACCGTGATGGCAGGCGCCCAGAAGATCATCGACGGCGGGCGTGGCGGATCGATCATCCTGATCAGCTCTGCCGCCGGGATCAAGATGCAGCCGTTCATGGTGCACTACACCGCGAGCAAGCACGCGGTGACCGGGATGGCGCGCGCGTTCGCCGCAGAATTGGGCAGGCACTCGATTCGCGTCAACAGCGTGCATCCCGGAGCGGTCAACACGCTGATGGGAAGCGGTGACATGATCGGCTCGCTGGGCCGTGCGATCGAGACCTATCCGCAGCTGGCCCAGATGATCACACCGTTTCTACCCGCCTGGGCGGCGGAACCGGACGATATCGCCGACGCGGTGTGCTGGCTGGCCAGCGAGGAGTCGAAAAACGTGACCGCGGCGGCCATCTCGATCGACCAGGGCATGACGCAGTACTGACGCGCTCAGCCGATGAAGCGGACGATCGACTCCGCCACGGCCGCCGGTTTGTCCGAACCGTCGATCTCGACGGTCACCGTAACGGTCGCCTGTACCGCGCCTTCCAGTTGATCGACCTTGGCGATCTCCGCGCGCGCCCGAATCTTGGACCCCACCCGCACCGGAGTGATGAAGCGGACCTTGTTGTAGCCGTAGTTGATGGCCATCGCGATGTTGTCGACGGTGTAAAGCTGGTGTGTGAAGTGCGGCAACAGCGACAACGTCAGTAGGCCGTGCGCGATCGTTCCACCGAACGGGCCGTTCGCCGCACGCTCGGGATCGACGTGGATCCACTGATGGTCATCGGTGGCGTCCGCGAATAGGTTGACGCGGTCCTGAGTGACCTCCAGCCAATCGGTCGGACCGAGCTGACTGCCCTGGGCAGCGACGAACTCGTCCAGTCCGCTGAACTTCTTCACCACTTATCTCCTTA
>Ga0075428_100001457_pt1 | contig 25311 bp, 14 predicted proteins | sample RhiMetdeltSRZDD2_FD_75291 | JGI IMG/M metagenome (GOLD analysis project Ga0075428, IMG submission 75291) | Populus rhizosphere microbial communities from Tennessee, USA - Rhizosphere MetaG P. deltoides SRZDD2 | ecosystem: Host-associated > Plants > Roots > Rhizosphere > Soil | place: USA... | reverse complement strand
GTTGGGGGCACAGCCTGGACTGGAACTCCCTCTCCTTCTTCGGCTGGCAGTTCCTGTTGTTCGACATGGCCCCGTTCTTCGATCCCACCTCGACCCAGATCCAGATCCGCCATCGCACCTCGGACTGGCAGTGGATCGCCGGGGCCGCCCCGCCGGTGCCGTTCATTCCCGGGCCGGGCCCGTACGTCGATCGCACCCGTATCGGACGCCGCGTCCTGAGCGGCCCTGTGATCGACGAGGGCATCGATTCCCGCTTCCAGGGCCAGGATGCCTTCGCCTGCGAGATCAGCCCCCTGGTCACGCCAGCCGGCCAGCATTTCCGGCCGACGACGGATCGCTTCGGCACCTGCGCCTTTTCCGAGGGAACGGAGCTCGGCATCAACAAGCGCAGCCCGAACCTGATCACCGGGGACTCGATCAACGTCACCGTGCTCGCCCTGCGCCCGGTGCCGGGGGGCAATGTGGTGAGCTCGGTGAATTTCCTCGGGGCCGTCGTGGCCGGCCCGCATCAGGGCAAGGCGGTGCCGACCACCATGGCCACGGCACCTGCGCCTTGGGTCATCGGCGCGAACGGGTTCTTCTCCTTCGCCGCCGATTCGTCGCGTTCCTCGAGCGGTGCCCCGCTGGCCAACCTCTACTTTGCGGACCTGAACGACTTCTACTTCCGTGGCGGCGATGTGCTGCACTACCTGTGGACGGCCACGGACGCTGCCGGTGGCTTCACCTCGGATCCTTCGGGGTTGTCGGCGCCACCGACCTCCATCGCCCAGGCCCAAGCGGCGACGGGTGGCCTCTTCGAGGTGAGCTTCCTGCCGGCGATCAACTGGGATCCGGCGTACCGGACAGCAATCCTGGCAGACGACTACGGGGACATCGCGCCCACGGCGGGACAGCTGGCCAATTCGACACAGAAGAGCTGCATCCTTTACGTGCAGAACATCGCGACGCGGCGGCGAAGCGGCCTCATCAACCGCACTTCCTTCATGTATTCGCTGGATCGCCTGGGGTACGGGCCGACGGCGAGCGATCCCCTCGGTCACTACGACGTCTACGACCACCAGGGCATGGGGAACACCAATAACCAGCTCGGGAGTCGGGCGACGATCCAGCAATGCCAGGGCTACAACTTGATCGTCTACGACAACGGCAACGGGACGCCAGGGAGGCCGCTCCTGCCGGGCGGCGTCAACATCGACTCCGAGAAGATCGACCAGGCCACGTTCTTCCGCAACTGGCTGGGGCAAGCCACGGTCAGCTCTGCGGGCTTCGCCACGCTGTGGATGCTTGGCTCCAACACGGTGGAGGAGAAGGCCACCAATGCCCTCATCTCGACGAACATGGGTGTGACCTTCAGCGCCGCCGATCAGGGCCTCGCCCTCTCGCCGCAGGTCGATGGCGTGGCCAGCTTCACCTTCGACCGCGGGGTGGGGACGGCGCTGGTGGACTTCAACAACACCCTCTACATCTTGAACGGCGGCTGCCCGGTGGTGCGGAACTACGACGCCATCGACCCCAACGGGACGGCGGTGCGCACCCACCGGTACCGCAACCCGACCAACGCCGCGCTCGGCGGCGGCGCCATCGTCATGAACCGGAACGACTCGGGAGCCTACAACACCATCCAGCAGACGCACCCGTGGTTCGACATCCGCGACAACGCCGGCCTCCCTGCGGCGGCGCAGCCAGAGCTCACCCTCCTGGGGCAGATTCTCGCCGCAGCCCTCCCGGCTCCCTGCCTGCGTTCGCCGAACCCGGCCACCGACGTCGACCCCGAGGACGAGCTCGACACACCACGACAAACGGCGCTGCACCAGAACGTCCCGAATCCATTCAATCCGGTCACCGAGATCCGCTTCGACCTGGCCCAGAGCGGGCGGGTGCAACTGCGCATCTACGATGTGGCCGGGCGTCTGGTCCGCACACTGCTCGACAAGGACCTGTCCGCCGGCCGGAACCACACGGTGGTGTGGAACGGGCTGGACGACCAGAACCGGAGTGTGGCGAGCGGTGTCTACTTCTACCGCCTCGACGCTGCGGACAAGCTCCTGACCAAGAAGATGGTGGTCATGAAGTAACGGCTCCCTACGGCGGGGCGTGCGCTGCACGTCCCGCTCCTCCTTCCTCCCCTCGACGACGAGTCTTGCAAAGAAAGTATTTGACCGACCCCACGACCGGAAGTATTCTTCTCCTTGCGATCGGGCCGCGCCGACCGTATTCAACGCCCGCGGCAGGCGTCCTCCCTCCTCCCGCCGTAGACGCTCGAACCCCGCTCCTCTGCGCGTGCCGTGACGGAGACGTCGGAAGACGCTCCGCTTCCGGTTTCCGTCCCGGGGGAATTCCCCACGCTCGCATCTATGCGGTCGTTCAATGGGGGGGTACCCATGCGTCATTCTCTCTGGCTCAAGACTCCCGCCCTTTTCTTCCTCTGCTTGGCTCTGGTAGCCGGAGCCGCCTTGGCACGGCCAGCTAGCCGGGTACAACGGCTGGCCACGCCTAACGTCGAAGTCGACCGGGTCGGCGACGTCGACGGCACCAACCCAGCGCCACAGAAGGCGCTGCAAGACACGGTCTGGATCGCGAACTGGGACTTCGACTCCGGTTTCTCGTCCTGTAGCGGGACAGGATGGACACACGTCGACAATCACATCCTGAACGACGGGGCGAATTACTGGCACATCGAAACCGGGTTCAACACGGCCACCGGGATGGCAGGCAACTCGTTCGCCGTGGGCTACCACGCCAACGTGTGCTGTGTCGATGCCGATGGCTACGACAACAACTGGTACCAGGCGATACGGATCCCCTACGCGGACGTGGGTGGCGCCGCGCACCCGACCGTGTCCCTGGACTACATCGTCGACAGCGAGATCGATTTCGATTTCCTGCAGATCGAAACCGATTCCTTGTGCTCGTCGTTCGCCCGCGTGGACTACGACAGCGATCCCACCGGGGCGGCCTTCCTCTTCCGTACCCTGGAAGACCAGGTGGACGGTCTGAACACGAACGGCGAGCTCAACAACCTGGCCCTGTCGGAGTACGGCCCAGGAACGCACTGCCTCTATATCGCCTTCTTCGCCGACGGCGGCTTTTCGCCTTGCGATGGCTTCCAGCCGACGACGGTGGGAGAGGGCCTCGTGGTCGACAACATCGTCGTCGTCGACGGCTCCGGCACGCGGACGGAGAACTTCGAGGATGGTGTCCTCAGCTTCGGGACGGCGCTCAACATCGCGGAGAGCGTGCCCTTCGGCACCTGGTCACGTCTCTTCCTGCACGTCACCGACAACGACCGCTGCACCGAGAACACCACCTGCGCCTGGCTGTGGACGGATAGCGTGACACCGACCATCGCCAACGATCCGAGCATGGCGTTCGGCCCCAGCGAGTTCGTGATCCGGAACTGGCTCGACGACATCATCGTCAGCCCCTGGGTCAACCTGGCGGGCACGCCGACCGCGAGCGGCACGGTGGTCGAGTTCCGCCGCTTCCCCGGCAACTTCTTCAGCACCAGCCGCATCGTGCAGAACTGGTCGGTCCGGGGAAAGGTCGGGACCTGCGTCAGCGCCTGGGGGCATGCCTTCGACTGGAACTCCCTGTCGTTCTTCGGCTGGCAGTCCCTGCTCTTCGACATGGCCCCGCACTTCGATCCCACCTCGACCGACATCCAGGTGCGCCATCGCACCTCGGACTGGCAGTGGATCGCGGGGGCGTCCCCGCCGATCCCCTTCGTACCGGGTCCGGGGCCCTACATCGATCGCACCCGCGTCGGACGCCGTGTCCTCAACGGGCCGCTGATCGACGAGGGCATCGATTCCCGCTTCCAGGCCCAGGATGCCTTCCCCACCGAGATCAGTCCGGTGGTCACGCCGGCGGGCCAGCACTTCCGGCCGACCACGGATCGGTTCGGTGCTTGTGCCTTCTCCCAGGGCACGGAGCTGGGTATCAACAAGACGAGCCCGAACCTGATCACTGGTGACTCGATCAACATCTTCGTGCAAGGCGTGCGCCCGGTGCCGGGCGGCAACGTGGTGACGTCCGTGACCTTCTATGGCGCGATCGTCGCCGGCCCGCATCAGGGCAAAGCGGTGCCGACGACGATGGCCACGGCGCCGCCGCCCTGGGTGGTGGGCGCGAACGGATTCTTCGCCATGCCTGCCGATACGGTGCGCTTGTCCAATGGCGTCGTCCTGGCCGACAACTACTTCGTCGACCTCAACGACTTCTACTTCCGTGGCGGTGACGTGCTCCAGTATCTCTGGGCGACGACAGATGCTGCCGGTGGTTTCGCCTCCGACCCCGCGGGGTTGTCGGCGCCGCCGGTCTCCATCGCCCAAGCCCGCAGCGCCACGGACGGTCTCTTCGAGGTCAACTTCCTGCCGTCGATCAACTGGGATCCGGCCTACCGAGCCGCGATCCTGGCCGACGACTACGGGGACATCTCCCCGACCGCCCCACAGCTGGCCAATTCCACCCAGAGGAACTGCATCCTGTACGTGCAGAACCTCAACATCCGGCGGATGAGCGGTGCGACCAACCGTACTTCCTTCATGTGGTCCCTGGACCGACTGGGGTACGGTCCGTCGGCCGCCGATCCGCTCGGTCATTACGACGTCTATGACCTCCAGGGCGTGGGAAATACCAACAACCAGCTCGGTGGCCGTGCGACGATCCAGCAAGCTCAGGGGTACAACCTCATCGTGTACGACAACGGTGATGGCACTCCGGGCATCCCGCTGCTGCCGGACGGGGTCGATCTCGACTCCGAGAAGGTCGATCAAGCCACCTGGTTCCGGAACTGGTTGGCGCAGGCGAACATCAGCTCCGCGGGCTTCGCCACGCTGTGGATGATCGGTTCCAACACGGTGGAGGAGAAATCCACCAACGCCCTCATCGCGACCACCATGGGGGTGACGTTCTCGAGCGCCGACCAAGCGCTCAACGTCTCCCCGCAGGTCGATGGCGTGACGAGCTTCACCTTCGACAAGGGGGCAGGGTCGTCGCCGGTGGATTTCAGCAGCACCCTGTACACGCTGAAGGGCGGCTGCCCGATCGTGCGTAACTACGATGCCATCGATGCCAACGGCACGGCGGTGCGGACACACAGGTATCGCAACCCGCTGAATGCGTCCCTGGGCGGTGGCGCACTCGTCATGAACCGCAACGACGGTAGTGCGTACAACACCATCCAGATGACCCATCCGTGGTTCGATATCCGTGACAACGCCGGGACACCGGCGCCGACGCAGCCGGAGATCGCGCTCCTGGGGCAGATCCTCGGCGCGGCGCTGCCGGCGCCGTGTCTGCGCTCGCCGAACCCAGCCACCGATACCGGTGGTCAGGACGAGCTCGACGTGCCGCGGCAGACGGTGCTGCATCAGAACGTCCCGAACCCGTTCAACCCGATCACGCAGATCACCTTCGACCTGGCCCAGAGCGGGCGGGTGCGACTGCGGATCTACGATGTCGCCGGGCGTCTGGTACGGACGCTGATCGACAAGGATCTGTCGGCAGGCCGGAACCACTCGGCGGTATGGAACGGGATGGATGACCAGAACCGGAGCCTCTCGAGCGGTGTGTACTTCTACCGCCTCGAGGCCGCCGGCAACAGCCTGACCAGGAAGGTCGTGCTCATGAAGTGATCCGGGTCCGCGTTCAGCGGACGAGGACGAGCTTGCGGGCGGCGGTCGCGTCGGCGCTATGCAGGTGCACCACGTAGACGCCGCTCGCGAGCTCGGCACCGGAACGATCGCGGCGGTCCCAGGCGAGGAGATACTCGCCTGGACCCCGCGGTCCATCGCTCAGCACCCGCACCAGCCTGCCGCGGACGTCGTAGACACCCAGCATCAAGCGCGGCACCGGCGCCCCGACGCTGAAGCGCACGTGCACCGGTTCCTGCGCCGTCGTTTCGTACACCGACTCGAGCGCCGTGGTCAGAGCGCCCGGCTCCACTTGCACCGCCGGCGAGGCGATCCGCTCCCCGCCGAAGCCGAGCAACGCGAGACGGTACCAGGATGTCTCGGCCGCGGCGCCCGAAGCATCGACGTACTCCCGCGCTCCCGACTCCAGCATCGCCCTTTCCTCCCAGGGACCCGCCGCCTGCGGCGCCCGTTCCACCGCTACACCCGCCAGCTCCCGTGCCGCTCCCGCGGCCCACTCCCAGAACAAGTGCACGGCACTCCCCTGCCGCTCGGCGGCGAAGGATTGCAGCGTCACCGGCAGCTGTTCGGCGCCGGCAAGGGTGGCAACGAGGGCCAGGGCGACACGGGTGGACTGGTCGTGCAGGACCGTGTCGTTGTAGCTCACGCCGGTGATGTCGGAAGTGGTGTGGAGAAAGGGCGAGGGAGTGTTGGAGTCCTCGAAGAAGAAGATGGCCGGGTAGCCCTGGGCCCAGAAGGATTCGTGATCGCTCCGTCCGATGAGCAGCTTGCCGTGCACCACCCGGAGCTCCGGAACCCACGCCGCCGCCGCGTCGAACGCTGCCTGCATCAGCCAGGTGCTGGCGTCGTTGGTGATGATGTCCAAATCGCGGCGGTCGTCCGCCTGCCGGTAGCCGACCATGTCGAAGTTGATCATGCCCTGGATGCTCTCACCGCGCAGCGCGGCCGCCGAGGCGTAGGCGTCGCTGCCCACCAGCCCCCACTCCTCGGCGCCGAAGGCGATGAAGCGCACGGTGGAAGCGAGGCGCTGCCCCGCCAGCAAGCGCGCGATCTCCAGGAGCGTCGCGGTGCCGGAGGCGTTGTCGTCCGCGCCGGGCTCGAAGTCGCCGCCCGCATGGACGATGGAATCGTAGTGTCCACCGAGCACATAGATCGCCGCGGGATGGTCGCTCCCGGCAAGGGTGGCGACGACGTTGCCCGCGTAGACCGAGCTCCACTGCTGGATCTCCACCTGGGTGATGCCGAAACCGCGGAAGCGCGCTGCCAGCCACTCCGCGGCCTGCTGACCGCCGGCTTTCTTGGCATTGCGCGTCCCCATGCCTTCGAGCCAGAAGACGTTGGCGGCGAGAGACTCGGCGGAAACCTTCGCCACCAGCGAGGCGAAGTCGATCCCGGCGGCGAGGTGCGGCGCTCCCGGCTTCAGGGCGGCTTTCGAGGGCAGCCGGATTGGGCGCGGGTAGAGCCGGATGAATTCGCGGCGGAGCGCGAGAACGAGATCGGTCCGCCCGGCTGGAACGGCCACCACCACGTCTTTCCCCACCCTGGAGGCGAGGCGGCACGGGGCGGGCAAGGGGCCGAGAGCGCTGGCCTCTGCTCGCACCAGGAAGTGCTCCCAGCCGTCCGTTTCCCGATCCAGGAGGTGCGAGCGGCACCCGAGCCGCTCGGCGACTGCGGCGACCTCGGGGCTCCCGAAGACGAAACAGGCCTCGGGCAGGCGGTGCGAGACGGTGAACCCCTGCGCCAAGAGCGCGGCCACCACGGCTTCCGAGCCGGTCTCCACCACATAGAGGGAGTGCGAGCCGGCCGCGGACGCGGCGAGAACGGCCGTCGCGATGGAAAGCAGGAGGAAAACGACGCGCTTCGACGCACCCATGCCTGGCTCCTCGTGTGGACGGTCCTCGACGCTCCAGTGGAATCTACAGAAATGCCTCGGCCCGGGTTGCGCAAGAGGGAGGGTGTAGAAATGCGTCGCGGCGGCTCGCCTCGCCAGGGGTGAGAAAGCCCCAGGCTCTCTCTCAGGCGGCCCGGAACTGTTGCCAGAGACGCAGGAAGCGGCTTTCGTACACCAGGTCGTAGACGTGCATCTTGTCGGGGAAGAGCTCGCGGCAACGCCGGCGCAAGTCGGCGCGGATGATGTCGACGTCGATGCGCGGCGTGTCCGTCGCCACGATGAGGAAGGAGACCCGGTCGGCGAGAAGGCGAATCTCCTGCAGGGCTTCTTCCTCCTTCTGCACCGCCTGCGGATCCGGGGCGGTGGGCCGGGAAGTGGAATCGGAACGGGCGGGGACGCCGGCGTCATTCGGGGGGAAGGCAGCGGGTTCGACCGCCGGGGCAGCCTGCGAAGCGGGATGGCCCTGCGCCGGCTCGAGCGTCAGAAAGGCGCCGCAGCGACAGAGACCACCGCTCGCTGGCAGGAACAACCGAGCGTAGGAGCGACCGCAGTGCGGGCAGGAGAGCAGGAATTCCATGCGCCTCTTTTCGGTGCAACCCCAGTGCCCGCGAGGCGCTTCCAGACTCAAATCCCGGCAGCCTCGGGGGGCCTCGGCTCTCCACCCGCAGCGGGCGCTTCCAGCGCCGCGAGGAGCAGCTTCTCCAGTGTGCCGGGATGCGCCTGGCCCCGACTGGCCTTCATGATCTCGCCGACGAAGTAACCGAGGAGCTTGGTCTTGCCGGCGCGATACTTCGCGACCTCCGCCGGATGCGCAGCGAGCGCCGCGTCCACGAGACCTTGTAACGTCGCCGTATCCCCGATCTGCTGCATGCCCCGCCGAGCGACGATCACTGCCGGGGCCTCGCCGCTCTCGGCCATGTCAGCGAAGACCTCCTTCGCCATCTTCCCCGACAAGCTGCCGCTGTCGACGAGGCGCACCAGCTCTCCCAGAGATGTCGCCTGCACCGGGGAGCTCTCGAGCTCGAGCCCCCGGGCGCGAAGCAGACCCAGGAGCTCCGTCTGCACCCAGTTCGCCACCTTCTTGGAATCGCCGCCACCAGCCACCGCGGTCTCGTAATAGTCGGCCAGCGTCCGGGTGCTGGTGAGCACGAGGGCATCGTAGCGCCCCAGGCCATACTGCCGCTCGAAGCGCTCCTGCTTGGCATCGGGCAGCTCCGGCAACGCCTGGCGTACGGTTTCGAGCCAAGCCGCGCCGACGACGAGAGGCAGGAGATCGGGCTCGGGAAAATAGCGATAGTCGTGCGCTTCTTCCTTCGAGCGCAGCACGCGGGTTTCCTGCTTTTCTGCATCCCACAGGCGCGTCTCCTGGACGACGCGGCCGCCTTGCTCGAGAAGTGCCGTGTGCCGGGCGATTTCGAAGTGCAGCGCTCCCTCGACGCCACGGAAGGAGTTGAGGTTCTTGATCTCCACCTTGACGCCGAGAGTCGACCGCCCCTGCGGGCGCACGGAGACGTTGGCGTCGCAGCGCAAACTGCCTTCTTCCATGTTGCCGTCGCAGATTTCCAGGTACACCAGGATCTGGCGCAGTTTGGTGAGGTAGGCGTGGGCTTCGGCGGGAGTGCGCAGCTCAGGTTCGCTCACGATCTCGATGAGCGGCGTTCCGGTGCGGTTGAGATCCACCAGGCTCGAGCCCGGGTCCTGATCGTGCAGCGTTTTCCCCGCGTCCTCTTCCAGATGGATGCGATGGATGCGGATGCGGCGTCCGTCGCCATCGATCTGCAGCCAGCCGGCCTCGCAGAGCGGCTCGTCGAACTGCGAGATCTGGTAGCCCTTGGGGAGATCGGGGTAGAAGTAGTTCTTGCGCGCGAAGCGACTCCGCGGGCGGATGGTGCAATGGGTGGCGAGCCCGGCGCGCAGGGCGAACTCCACCACCTTCTCGTTCAGCACCGGGAGCACGCCGGGAAAACCGGCGCACACCGGACAGGTCTGCGTGTTGGGCTCGGCACCGAAGCGCGTACTGCAGGGGCAGAAGATCTTGCTCGCCGTGCGCAGCTGCGCATGCACCTCGAGGCCGATGACTGCTTCGAAGTCCACCTTCAGCCCCCCTGACCGTTGCGGCGCTGGCCGAGGGGGACGAAACCCACCAGGCTCTCGAGCCAGGCCGCGGCGCGCAACAGCCGCGCTTCTTCGAGTGCCGGGGCAAGAAGCTGGGTTCCCAGTGGTAAGCCGTCGCTCATGCCGGTGGGGACGGAAATGGCAGGCAGGCCGGCGAGGTTCGCCGGGACGGTGAAGATGTCGGAGAGGTACATCTGCAGCGGGTCGCTCGTCTTCTCGCCCAGGCGGAAGGGCGGAGTCGGCGCCGCCGGCACGGCGATGATGTCGCAGCGGGCGAAGGCGGCGTCGAAATCGCGCCGCAGCAGTGTGCGCACCTTCTGGGCGCGCAGATAGTAGGCGTCGTAGTACCCCGAGGAGAGGACGAAGGTGCCGAGGAGGATGCGCCGCTTCACCTCGTCGCCGAAACCTTCCCGGCGGCTGGTCTCGAAGAGCGTGGCCAGATCGCTGGCGGCGCCAGCGCGGCGTGTGTAGCGGACGCCGTCGAAGCGGGCCAGGTTCGACGCGGCTTCGGCGGTGGCGACCACGTAGTAGGAAGCGACGCCGTGGGAGGCATGCGGGAGCTGCACGTCCACGAGAACGGCACCTGCGTCGCGCAGCCGTTCCAGGACGCGGTCGAAGTCGTGGCGCACCGCGGCGTCCAAGCCGTCGCCGAGCCAGTCCCGCGGTACCCCCACTCGCAAGCCAGGAAGCGGCTCGCCGAGCCCGGCGTGAGCTGGCGGAGCCAGAGGCAGGGAGGTGGAGTCGCGCCGATCGTGCCCGGCGATACATGCGAACACGAGCGCCGCGTCGCCAACGCTCTTCGCCAGCGGGCCGATCTGATCGAGGGAGCTGGCGAAGGCGACGAGCCCGTAGCGCGAGACGCGCCCGTAGGTGGGCTTGAGCCCGACGACGCCGCAGAAAGACGCGGGTAGGCGGATGGAGCCGCCCGTATCCGAACCCAGGCCGAAGCCGACGAAGTCGGCCGCCACCGCCGCCGCCGAGCCGCCGCTCGAGCCGCCGGGGACGCGCGACGCATCCCAGGGATTACGGGTGGGACCGAAGGCGGAGTTCTCCGTGGACGAGCCCATGGCGAACTCGTCCATGTTCGACTTACCGAGGAGGATGGCGCCGGCCGCATCGAGCCGCTCGATCACCGTGGCGTCGAAAGGACTCTCGTAGTGTTCGAGGAAGCGCGACCCGCAGGTCGTGCGTCCGGTCCGCGTCGACAGGATCTCCTTCGCCACGTAAGGGATGCCCCAGAGGGGCCCTTGCGGTGCACCGCTCTCCAGCGCCCGGGCGCGCCGGCGCGCCTCCGGCGCGAACACCTGCGTCATGCAGCGGAGAGAACCATCGTGTTTCTCGATGCGTGCGAGGGCGGACTCGACGAGTGTCGTCGGTGTGAGCGACCCGTCGCGGAGCTTCTCCCCCACCTCCGTCACCGTCCACGGCGTCGGGTCCACTAGGAGTCCTCCCCGACGAAGCGCGGCACGCGATAGAAGCCAGCGCGCGGCTCGGGAGCGTTGCCCAGCATCTCCTCCCGCGGGGTCGAAGGCTGCACGGCATCGGCTCGGAGCGGCTGGGGCAGGTCGAGCACGTGCGTCGTCGGCGGCACGTCGGACACGTCCAAGTCTTCCAGCTGGCGCACATAGTCGAGGATGCGGGCCAGTTGCGGCAACAAGCGGGCACGCTCTTCCGCGCTCAGACGCAGCGCCGCTAGCGACTCGAGACGACGCACGAGCGTGTCGTTGATCTCCATCGTGCCTCCGAAATCCGCGCCGATCTTTTCCCTTGTCCGTGCATGCAGGGTAGCATACGGTGGATTGGGCTTCCGTCATGCTTCGTCGGGAGGTCGGCCATGCGTCGTGCCCTCGCGTTCCGCCTCGCTCTCGCCTTCCCTTCTTGCTTGCTCGCTCTCGCCTTCCTTGCCTGCGGCCGATCGGAACAGGCGAACGAGGAAGGCGCCGCCGCCGGACGCGCGGCGTCCCCCGCGCCGAGCGCTGCGGCGCCTGCACCTTGGGAAGTCCCGGCCGACTTCGAGCCCGTCCCGATCCCGGCGGACAACCCGATGACGCTCGCCAAGGTGCAGCTGGGCCGGAAGCTCTATTTCGACCCGCGTCTGTCCGGCGACGGCAAGCTGGCCTGCTACACCTGTCATGTCTGCGAGCATGGCCTCACCGATGGGCGTCCCACCGCCGTCGGCGCCTTCGGCAAGACGATCACCCGTTCCGCGCCGACGATGTGGAACGTGGGTTACCACGACTCCTTGTACTGGGACGGCCGCTCACCGACCTTGGAGAAGCAGGCGGTGGCGGCATGGAAGGGCGCCAACATGGGCGCCAAGCCGGACAGTGTCGTCACGGCTTTGCAGAACGACCCCGACTACGCCCGCGCCTTCCAGGAGGTGTTCGGCGGGCCCATGAGCGTGGACCACGCAGGGATGGCCCTCGCCGCCTACATGCGTACGATCTTGTGCGTGGACACACCCCAAGACCGGGCCCTGCGGGGCGACGCCACGGCTCTCGACGCGGCGGCGCGCCGCGGCAAGGAACTCTTCTATGGCAAGGCTCGCTGCGGCGCCTGCCATCTCGGCAATCTGTTCACCGATCTCAAGTATCACAATGTGGGCATCGGCAAGCCCGACGCCGACCCGGGGCGCTTCAAGGTCAGCCAGAATCCGCGCGACACCGGCGCTTTCAAGACGCCGACGCTGCGCGACGTCACCCGGTCGGCGCCGTACTTCCACGACGGTAGCGTCGCCACCCTGGAAGAAGCGGTGGACATCATGGCGGGCGGCGGCATCGCCAACCCGCATCTCGATCCGCTCCTGCAGGACAACAAGGTGACGGCGGCGGAGAAGAGCGACCTGATCGCTTTCCTGCACGCTCTCACCTGTCCCTGCGATTCCCAGGCGCTGTCGCTCGCCCCGCGCTGACGGCGCGGCTCGGGTCACGAGGACTGGCGTCGTCGAGCCTCAATCCTTGACGCAGACCCAGAGGCCATCGCCGATAGGGACGATGACGCCTTGCAGGCCCGACTGGGCGGCGAGGCGATCGTTGAAGGCTCGAATTGCGGCCACATTGGGATCCTCCGACTGGGTGTCGAAGAGGTGACCGAAAGCGAAGGCGTTGTCCACCATGATGAGGCCGCCAGGACGGACGATCCGCAAGCACTGCTCGAGGTACAACGCGTAACCCGGCTTGTCGGCGTCGAGGAAGGCAGCGTCGGCGGAATTCGTGGCGAGCTCCGGCAGGATGGTCGCCGCGTTGCCGCGGAGCACCTCCACGCGGCCGGCGACGTCGCTCTTTCCGATCCATTCCTCGGCGAAGTCGGCGTGGGCGGGATCGATCTCGATCGTACGCACCCGCCCGACCGATCCCAGCCCGCGCGCCATGGCGATGGCGGAATACCCCGCCAGGGTCCCCACCTCGACCACTTCTTGCGCACCCATCAGGCGCAGGAGGATCTGCATGCAGCTCGCCTGTTCGGGCGCGATCCAGATGGGCGGGATGCCGAGGGCCAGCGCCGCGGTCTTGAGATCGCGGAGGAACGCGTCCTCCTGGCGCGTGCGTGCTGCCAAGTAGCGAACGTGTTCGGTGGTGACGAGGGTGGTCTTCTCCGACATGGTTTCTCTCCTTTCTGCGTCAGCGCACCGGGACGAGATGCGCGTAGCGGGCGACGAACTTCTTCACCGTGTTGCGGCCGAAGAGGACCTTCACCTTCATCATCTCCCCGCGCCCCTCGACGGCCTGCACGACGCCCTCGCCGAAGCGCGCATGGCGCACCCGGAGCCCCGGCACCAGGTGCACTTCCTCCTGCGAGAACTCGTCTTCGAAACCCACGGGTTCCGGGGCGCGCTCCAGCTCCGGCGCGAGACGTTGCTCCTGCCAGAAGCTGTCCGGGTTGCCCTCCGCATAGCTCCGCCACGACGGCTGCTCCGGCGCCCAGCGGGGGCGGCGCGCCGGCGCCGGCGCTTCCATCACCTCGACAGAGGCCGCCGGGATCTCGCCCAGGAAGCGCGACGGCATCATGGGCTCGTAGTTGCCGAAGCGACGGCGGTGGTGGGCATGGAAGAGATGCAGCGCGTCCCGGGCCCGGGTCATCCCGACGTAGAAAAGCCGGCGCTCTTCCTCCAGGCTGGCGAGCTCTTCGAGATTCGAAGCGTGCGGCAACAGGCGCTCCTCGAGGCCGGTGATGCAGACCACGGGGAACTCGAGGCCCTTGGCCGAATGTAGCGTCATTAGGATGACTTGATCGCCGCTCGACTGCAGCGCATCGATGTCGGTGAGGAGCGAGATCTCCTCCAGGAAAGCCCGCAGGCTTGGATCGTCCGATTCGTCCTTGAAGGTTTGCGCCGCCGACACCAGCTCCTCCACGTTCTCCCGCCGCGCTTCGTAGGTGGCGGGATCGCTCTGGCGCAAATAGGCGAGATAGTTCGTCGCTTCCAGGACCGCGTTCACCACGGCGACGCAGGTCTCGCGCTCGGCCAGTGCCCGCAGCTCCGAGAGGAGCCTGGCGAAGTCGCCGACGCGCTTCGCCGCCGTCGCCGCCAGACCCGCCTCCGCCGCGTGTGCCAGCGCCGGCCCGAGGCCGATCTCGCGGGAAAGCGCCAGGGCCTGCAGCTTCTCCACCGAGGTGTCGCCGATGCCGCGGCGGGGCACATTGAGGATGCGCTGCAAAGCCACCGCATCCGCCGGGTTGTCGATCGCCTTGAGGTAGGCCACCACGTCGCGCACTTCGCGGCGCTCGTAGAAGCGGGTGCCGCCCACGATCTGGTAGGGCACGTTGGAGCGCCGCAGGGCATCTTCCAAGGCGCGGGACTGGGCGTTGGTGCGATAGAGGACGGCCACATCGCCCCGCGGCCGGCCGTCGCCGCTCAAGCGTTGCACCAGCTCGACGACGCGCGTGCCCTCTTCCTCCTCGTCCGCGCACGGCCAGAGCCGCAGCAGCTCGCCACCCTGGCGTGCCGTCCACAGGGTCTTGCCGCGGCGGCCCCGGTTGTGGGTGATGAGCCCGTTGGCGGCGCCGAGGATGCTGGCGGTGGAGCGGTAGTTCTGCTCCAGCCGGATCACCTGCGTCCGCGGGAAGCGGCGATCGAAGTCGAGGATGTTGTCGATGCGCGCCCCGCGCCAGCCGTAGATGGACTGGTCGTCGTCACCGACGACGAAGAGGTTGCCGTGCTTCCCGGCGAGCAGCTCGATGAAACGCAGCTGGATGCCGTTGGTGTCCTGGAACTCGTCGACCAGGACGTAGAGGAAGCGCCCCGCCCAATGCTCCAGCACGTCCGGCTCGGCCTCGAAGAGCTGCACCGGCCGGACGATGAGATCGTCGAAATCGAAAGCGTTGCAACGGCGGAGCGCCCGATCGTACTCGGCGTAAGCCGCCGCCATGACGCGCTCCACCGCGTCGCCGGCGGCCTCGGCGGCCTCGCGGGGCCCGAGGCCTTCGTTCTTCCAGCGGCTGATGCACTGACGCACTTCGGCGGGGCTCACGTGCCGCGGCAAGGCCCGGGCGCCGAGGACCTCCTTCAATACCGCTTCGCTGTCACCCGTGTCGTAGATGGCGAAGTTGCGCTCCCAGCCCAGTCGCTGGGCCTCGCGGCGCAGGATACGCACTCCCGTCGCATGGAAGGTGCCGAGCCAGCAATCGAGGGCTTGCGAGCCGAGGAGGCGCTCGACGCGCTCGCGCATCTCCCGCGCCGCCTTGTTGGTGAAGGTGAAGGCCAGGATGCGATAGGGCGGTACCCGGTGCTCCTGGATGAGGTGGGCGATGCGCGTGGTGAGCACGCGCGTCTTGCCGCTCCCCGCTCCCGCCAAGACGAGCAGCGGCCCGGCACCGGCGGTGACCGCCTGCTGTTGCTCGGCGTTCAGCTGCTCCAGCACGGGAGAAGCTCCTCTCGGGTCTCCGGCTCTCTCGGGGAGGGAATGAGGCAGCGGGTCTACACTCGCATCATTCCATAGAACGCCACGGCTGTCGAGGGGCGAGAGGGGCGGAAGCTGCGGCTCGAGGCTCAGTACTCGTGGCGGAACTTGACGTCGACGTTGAAGGCGTTCTGCGCCGCGTCGGAGAGCAGCTCCGGGCTGGGGATGTAACGGATCTCCCAACTCGACGCCAGCAGCAGGCCGCGGAGCACGTCGAACTCGACGGCGACACGCTGGTTCAGATCGCTCTGGTTGAGGCCGCGGGTGTAGGTGACGAACACCCGATCCGAGACCGCCCAGCCGGCGGAAACGTTGTAGGCGCTGATGAGCGGTGCCTGCTGCCCCTCCGCCACGGGCTGGCGCGAGCTCGCCGGATCGATGCTGATCGAATCCAGGTAACCCAGATCGGTGAAGACGTTTTCCACCACCGTGGTGGCCACGTTGGAGGGATCGTTGCGGATGTCCGCCATGAGGATCTGCTGCAGCTCCGCCGAGGTCTCCCGGTTGTCGGAGGTGAAGACGAGCTGCGGCTGGCTGGGCGTTCCGGTGAGCTGGACGTAGATACGCTCGTTCACCCGGCCGCGCCGCGCCTCCAGGTCGAGGTCCGGTTCCCAGCCGGGGTTGCGGCTGAAATCGAGCTCGCCCCGGGTAATCTCGAACTTCTCGAGGTAAGCGGAGTAATGCCCGCGCTTGACGGTGGCGCGCCCGGTCACGTCCAGCCCCGCGGTGGTGCGCAGCATCTGCACGTTCCCCGCCAGCTCGGCATCGGCGTTGGAGTTGTGCACCCAGACCCGGCCCGGTGCCTCGATGGCGACGTCCGCCAGCCACTCCGGCCGGTCGGTCGGTTCGAGCAAGCTGCCTTCCCCGCGCCCTTCGGTGAACTCGCGGGTGATTTCCGCGTCGCGCACCTGCAAGGAACCCTTGAACTCCGGAATCGGCGCCGCCGTTTCGAAGAGATGCACCGCATGGATGTCGATGTGGCCGCCCACGATCGCGGCGATATCGGGAATGCTGTAGACGGGGACGTGGTCGGCGTCGAAGGCCAGGGCGTAATCGGAAACGGCGAGTCCGGCGAAGCGCACCCAGCCACTGCCCCGCACCCAGCCATTGGGACCGGTGCGGCCGTGGATCTCCCCCAACTCCAGAGTGTCGTCGACGAAGTTCCCCGTAGCGTTCACGTCGTAATAGACCTCCTCGAGATTCGCCAGGGTGAAACCGGCACCAGCGACCTGCAGCTTGCCGTTCAGCTTCGGCTTTGCCAGCGTGCCTCCCAGGTGCAGCGTCGCCTCCACCGTCCCCGGCGGCACTCCCTGTGGCGCCGGTTCGAAGAACGAGATGAAGCGGGGCACGACGGCGAAGCTGCTGCTCAGCAACACCAGATCGGCGTCGACCGGCTCCTCGCGCCGCAGCTTGATCCCGCGCAGCAGATGCAACGTGAGCGGCAGCTGCCCTTCGACATCGACGCTGGCCCCAGCGGCGTGTGCCTTCAGGTGCGGCACGCGCAACGAACCGCCAGCGTACTGGGCCTCGAAGCGCAGCGAATCCACTTCGATGCCGCGCCGCAGGTGCAGTGCGCGTGCCGCGCCGCTGGCGCCGAGGCGTGGATCACCGAGGCTACCTTCCACATCCAGCTTCGTGGTGAGCCGCGCTTCCCAGGGTGCTGGGGCCTGGAGGCCGCGCAAGCCGCGCCAGAACGGCTCCAGAGCCAGGTCGTCCACTTCGACATGGAGCTCCAGCGCCGCCTTGGAGAAGGCTTCGGGTTCTCCGGGGCCCGAAGCGCCGCGCAGCCAGCGCGAGAGAGACGGGAGGTAGGCGATGCGCCCGTTCACCCGGATGCCTCCGAATGGGGTGTAAGCGCTGACACTGCGGAGCGAGCTGCCGAAGGCGTCGCTCTGCAAGTCCACCCGCACGCTGTCCACCTCCAGCGCCTGCCAGCGACCCGCGCGGACGGCGAGACGCGAATCCACCTGGGTCGCGTCGAGCCGGCCGTGCACTTCGAGCCAGCCGGTCCCGGTGCCGGCGAGGGGTTGTTGCGCCCCCGCCAGCTGCGACAGGAAGCCGAGGTCGAAGTCGCGGACTTCGGTGCGCGCGTCCACTCGGTTGGCGCCGAGGTCGAGCACGCCGTCGATGCGCGCGCCGCCGCTCCGTGACAGCAGCCGCAGCGAATCGACGCGGGTCGCGCGCCCGGACCACCACAAGCTCGCCGGCTCCTCGACGCGGAACTCCTGTCCCCCGATCTGGATCAGCGCCGTATGCAAGGACAGGAGCTGCGCCGGGCGGGGATCGCCGTTCCAGTCCCGCGCCAAGGTGCGGAACGAGGCAGCCACAGTGACCGAGGTGTCGACTGCCGCTACCTCGGCGCGCTCCAGATGCAGCGCCTCGCCGTCATAGCTCATGAGCGAGGTGAGTCGACCGAGCTTCCGCCCGCCGAGCGCCAGGCCTTCGGCGCGCACGTCCATCTCCACCGCCGGAACGGGGAACAGACGACTGGCCTGGAGATCGATCACGCCACGCTCGGCGGCGAGACTGCCGTAGCGCAGCGTGGCGAAGTCCCCCGCGGCGATGCAGCCCAAGCTATCGAGGGTGCCCTCGATCTGCCCCTGCAGATCCGCTGCGGCATGCAAAGACCCGAGGCCGAGAGGCTTGGCGAAGCCGGCGACGTCATCCGCCTCCAGCTCCCAGGAGAAGGAAACCGCCTGGCCCTGCAGCGTCCCCTCGCCATGCAGCACGCCGCGCGCCGTTTCCAGCTGGATCTCGCGGCAGGAAGCCGACCGGCCGAGGATGGCAGCACGACCGTGACCCTTGGTGATGGCGACACCGGCCAGGTCGCTCGGCCCGAGCGCCGCTCGTAGCTGCAAGGAATCCCCTGGGCTGCGGCGCGAGAACTCCAGCTGCGCTTCCAGGCGGCTCACGGGAAGGTCCGATCTCCAGGCCCGCAGGTCGAAGTCCTGCAGCTGCGCGCGGCCGTGGAGCGCCTCGTGCTCCGCTTCCAAGCTGAGAGCGAAGCGGCTCGTCTGCAGGCGACCCTCCGCCCGGCGGAGGGTGAATTTCGCCGGCGTCCAGCGCAGATCCACCTGCACCGAATCCAAGGCATGGGCCGCGTACTCCCCGGACCATGTCCCGGTGAACGCGATCGCCTGCGGACTCCACTGGAGTTCGAAGGGACCGGTGAGCGTTCCCCCCACCGGCAGCTGCACCAGGCTGTCGAGATCGGCGAGGTCGAACTTCGTTGCCTCGCCATTCAGGTGCAAGGTGCGCGGGCTGCCCCGATAGGTGGCCACACCGGTCACCTGCGACCGCGACGTCTGCAGGCGCGCCGCCTCGACCTGCAACCCCTCGGACCCGTAGGTGAGGTTTCCCGCGCCTTGAAGCACGACCAGGGATTGCAGGGGCAAGCCAGCGCTGAAGCGCTCGACCTGCAGACGGCTCGAGCCGCCTTCCACCTCCAAGGCGACCTCGGTCTCGAGGTCGACGAGGCGCAGCGTGCGCAGCGAGTCGAGGGGAAACTCCACTCGACCGCCCACGATCTCCACACCCGCGAGGTGCAGCGGCGGCGGCGGGGGCCCGCTCGGCAAGTCCTTGCGGCGTTGCCAGTGCAGGTCCTCGGCGCCGAGCTGCACCACGGGCTCCAGGAGACGCAGCCGGTGCACCTTCACCCGGCCGCGCAACAGCTGCCAGAAATCGAGACGCAGCTCCAAACCACGCAGGCGCGCCACCTCGGAGGCACCCGGCCGGTCGCGCAGCAGTCGCACCTCGTCCACCGCGATCTTCCCCAGCGGATTGCCACGCACCCGCCCGAGCACCAGGCGGTAGCCGCGCTCTTGCAGCAGATTGCTGGTGAAGGCGCGTCCCACCTGATCGGAGACGATCGGGGTGAAGCGCAGCAGGTACCACAGGGTCCCCAGCGCCACCACGGCGGCGAACAGGACGACCGCATGCTTGCGGCGCAGCCTGGTCACGACGTCTCCTTCGCTGCTTCAGAATGCATGGCCGATCCCCAAATGCACGATCCGCCTGCCATTGCGCTTGATCGGGAACCCGAGGTCGACGCGGATGGGCCCGAAGGGGGTCCCGTAGCGCAGACCGAAGCCGTAGCTGTAACGCATGTCTTCGGGCCCCGCATAGGGGTCGTCGAAGTGGAGTCCGAAGCGGGCGCTGCCCAGGGTCTCCGTGTCGCGCCAGACGTTCCCCGCATCGAGGAACACCACGCTCCCCAGGTTGATCAAGCCGAAAAGCGGCAAGGGCACGCGCAGCTCCGCGTTCCCGAGAAGGAGCGTCGTTCCCGCATGCACCTGGAAGGTATCCACCACGGCTGCTTCCCCGGGTGCGGTCACCCGGGTGATGGTGAGCAGAGGGCCGAGGGAATTGTTGTCGAAGCCGCGCACCGTGGTATTTCCCCCGGCTTGGAAGAGGAACTCGAAGGGCACGCCAGCGATGCCGATATCCGCTGCCGACGCTTCCCGGCTCGGGCCGAAGGATTCGACCCAACCAGCCCGCAAGCCGAATGCCAGGACCGTGGGACCGAGGCGCTGGGTGCGGGTGAAAGAGCCGGTGACGCGGTTGAAATGGTTGTCGCCGCCGAAGCCGGCCCGCTGCAGCGACAGGGAGCGCACGTCGCCACGATGGGGATCGAAGAGGTTGTCCGTGCTGTTCCGGGAGACCCCGAAGGTGAGCGCCCTGGTCTCCAGGAGGTCGTCCGATTCCTCCTCCAGGGTCGTGGTGGTGAAGGAGGCGAAGGGACCGAAGGAGAGCTGGGTGTAGCGCCCGCCCTTCCAAAACGCCGGCAGATCGAAGCGTACGCGGTTAAGCTCCACGTCGTCGCTGCGGCGGTCGATCGAGTAGGCCAGCTGCGGCACCAGGCGCACTGGCGCGCCGAAGAAATAGCGGTCCACGTAGCGCATGCGCTGCTCGACGAAGTAGTTGTCCCCTCCCTGTTCCAGGTCGTAGGAGACCGTGCTCTGCCATTCGAGGGCATGCCCGCGGCCCCAGAGGTTGCGCAGGCCGAAGCGCCCGATGGCGTGGGCTTCGTAATTGTTGCGTCGGCCGATGCCCACGGAGCCTTCGACGAAGGTCATCTTCCGCTCCTCCACGCGCACGGCGATGTCGACGCTGCGCCGGGGTGCATCCAGGCTCTCCTCACGGATGGTGACGCGGCGGAAAAGCACAGTGCTGTAGAGGTTCTGCTCACTCTCCTGCACCCGGGTGTAGTCGTAGACCTCACCGGGCGCGAAGGTGAGCTCGTGGTGGATGACGTCGGCGCCGGTCTGCTCGTTCCCGGCGATGCGCACGTTGCGGATGTGGTACTGCGGGCCCGGCTCGATCTTGAAGTAGAGCACGGCCTCGGTCGAATCGGCGGCCAGAATGGTGCTGTCGGCGACGGACACCCCGAGGTAGCCTCGCGACAGATAGGCGATGCGCAGCGCTCGCGTCAGGTGGCCGCGATGGGCGGCGCCGAAGGGATAGGGGTGCCCCGGTTCGATGGGAGTGGAGCGACGAAGCTCCTCCAGACTGAGCACTTGCTGGGGCGTGTAACGGACCTCCCGCAGCAGGGTCCGAGGCCCCTCGCGCACGCCGAGGACGAGGGCGACTTTCTCCTCGCCCCGGGGCTTCGTTCCCGGCTTCGGCGGCTTCGACAGCGCGATCAGGGAGTCGAGCCAGACCGAAGCGCCGCCGAAGCCTTGCCGGCGGTAGAAGGCTTCGATCCGGCGCATCTCCTTGGGGAAGACGTTGCGCCGGTAGCGCGGCTTGGAGCGGAAGGGACGGAGCCAACTGGGGAATTCCAGGAGCATCTGCGCCTCGAGCGTTTCGTCGTCGAAGGCCTGGTTGCCGACGCATTCGATGCGCTCGATACGGGGTTCCTCGAAAACCTGAGCCCCCGCCGGCGGCGGCGGGAAGCTCCCGAGAATGCATGCGAGCAGGAAAACCGCACGGCACCCTGACCGACCCATCCACCCGCGGGGATGCGGCAATGATGTGCACCCCTCTCACATGCGGAGAAGCTCCCCCGAACCTCGCCCATTGCTTACACTAGGCCAACCAGGACGGTGCCGGCAAGCCAGAAGCCGTCCCATGAAACGGAGTCAACCCATTGATGGGACGTGGCTTGCAGCTCAAGAGGAAGATTCGCTCGAGGTCGCTGCGAGGGGCGTGCCGGATCGTCGGGGTCCTCGCCTGCCTGCTCTCCTGCGAGGCCGAAAAGGCTCCGGCACCCCTCGGACCCGAGGAACAGGCCTTGGTCCAGACATACGTGCGCCTCACGGTCTTGCAAGCCCTGCACGCCCGCACCCCGGATTCCACCGCGGCGGTGCTGGGGCACCTCTCCTCCCAGGTGGACACCGTCGCCGTCCGGCAGGCCCTCGAAGCTCTGTCGCGGCAGCCCTTGCGCTGGGAGCTCGTGTACGGCGCCATCACCGCGCGGCTGGAGGAGCTGGAGGCGACACCCTCGGTGTGGTGGAGCGTGGCGCGCGGTGACACCCTGCTGCCGCTCCTGCCGCCGCAAGCGCCGGAGCCACCGCCCAGCGCCCGCACACCCGTACCCGGCCGTTGAAGCGGTTCAGTGCGTGAACACGCGCACGAGATCATTGAAGACGACGTAGCCCATCAAGGCGAGCAGCGCCGAGACCCCGATCTTGAGCAGCACTTCCTGCGTCCGCACCGAAAGCGCCTGGCCGCGCACGGCCTCGATCAGGATGAAGAGCACGTGTCCCCCATCCAGCACGGGGATGGGCAGGAGATTGAGCAGGAACAGATTCACGCTGAAGAAGGCCAGGAAGTAGAGCAGGTTGGAGGCGCTCCAGCGCAGCGCCGAGCCCGCCACTTGTCCGATGCGGATGGGGCCCCCGAGAGCGTCCTTCGTCGCCTTGCCCCGCACCAGCACACCGAGGAAGCGCAGCGTGTCGCCGACGAAGTCGGCGCAGCGCAGCATGCTCTCTTTGGCGGCCATGCCCCAGCCGACGGGAAGCGCCAGCTGATACGGCTCGATCTGGATGCGCCCGAGAGTGCGGGTTTGTGTGTCGCTGCCTTCGACCAGGACCTCGTCGCTTTCCGGGACGACCTTGGCGCTCAGGCGCTGGCCGTCGCGTTCCCAGACGATGAGCAGTTCCTTGCCGATGGCCGGATTGATCAGGTCGGCGAGCTGGTCGTAGAAACGCACCGGCTGGCCGTCGATCTCGACGATGCGGTCTCCGGCCCGCAGTCCGGCCCGCCACGCCGGTCCATCCTTCTTCACCAGGCCGAGGCGCGAGTCCATCCGTGTCGGCAACAGCGGGAAGACCACGGCATCGCCGTCGCGCTGCACACCGGCGAGGGTGAGCGTGGTGTCGCGCCCGGCGCGGCGGAGCGCCACGGTGAAGGGAGCCTCGCCTTGAACGTCCAGGGCCTCTTGCAGGTCCAAGGCGTGCGTCACCGGGCGACCGTTCACCTGCAGGATCTCGTCGCCGCCGCGCAGACCGGCGGCGTACTCCTTGCTGTCCGGCGCCAGCTCGCCCAGCGTCGTCGATGGCGGCACTCGCAGGCCCTCGTGATGCAGCACCGCGGCGAGGACGACGAAGGCGAGGACGAAGTTCGCGATCGGACCTGCGGTCACCACGGCGAGACGCACGGCGAGAGACTTGTTGCGGAAGTAGCGATGCTCCGGAATGGAGGCGTCGTCGACCTCGTCGCGGGCGTAGAGCATGGCCTCGCCGGCGGGTTTCGCTGCCGCCTTGGTCTCCGCCACGGCGCCGGCGGCGGTCCCCAGCGTGTCGCTCGACTCCGCTGTCCCTGTCGCCGCGCCTGGCGTCGGCTGCGGCGCCTCGGCGGTGTCGCCGGCCATCTTCACGTAGCCGCCGAGAGGGATCGCCGAAATGGCGTACTGCGTCTCCCCGAAGCGCAGCTTGAGCAGCTTGGGCCCGAAGCCCACCGAGAAGGTCTTGACGTAGATACCCGCCAGCTTGGCCACGAGGAAGTGACCGAACTCGTGGAAGACGATGACCGGCCCGATGACGAGGGCAGCGGCGAACAGCGTGGTCAGCATGAACGCTCTCCCGTGGAGCAAGCTTGCAGGACGTAGCGAGCCGCGGCTTCACGCGCCCACGCATCGGCCCGATGCAACGACTCGAGGCTGAGCGCCGGCGGCAGCGCCGTATTCGTCTCCGCTTCGCGCAGCACCGCGGCGATCAGCTCCGGGATCTCCAGGAAACGGAGGCGATCTTCGAGGAACGCCGCCACGGCCACCTCGTTCGCCGCGTTCAGGATACCCGGGAAGACGCCGCCGCGCCCGCCCGCCTGCAGCGCCAGATCGACGCAGGGGAAACGCTCGCGGTCCAGCGGCTCGAAGTGCAACGCCCTAACCGCCGCCAGGTCCAGCCGAGCGAACGCCGCCGGCGGCCGCTCCGGCGCATGCAAGGCGTACCAGATGGGTAGACGCATGTCCGTCGCCCCCAGTTGCGCGATCACCGAGCCATCCTCGAACTCCACCAGGGAGTGCACGACCGACTCGGGGTGCACCAGGATGTCGATGCGGTCGTAGCCTACGTCGAACAGCCAGTGCGCTTCCAGGACCTCGAGCCCCTTGTTCATCAAGGTGGCCGAATCGATGGTGATCTTCGCGCCCATGGACCAGGTCGGGTGCCGCAATGCCTCGGCGGGCGTGATCCCCCGCATCTCCGCCCGGCTGTGCGTGCGGAAAGGACCGCCCGAAGCCGTCAAGACCAGCCGGCGCACCTCGTGAAGCTGGCCGGCGCGAAGGCACTGATGGATCGCGCTGTGCTCGCTGTCGACGGGAAGGAGGCGGGCGCCCGTGCTGTCCGCCGCTTGCCGCACGAGCTCCCCGGCTACGACCAAAGTCTCCTTGTTGGAGAGAGCAACATCCGTTCCAGTCTGGAGAGCCGCAAGGGTAGGACGGAGACCGGCGTAGCCGAGAAGCGCGTTGACGACGATGTCCGCCGGTTGCGTGGCGAGAGTGCTCACTGCCTCGGCACCGAGGCCGAGGCAACGCGAGCGCCACTCGGAATGGACCGCCAAGAAACGCTCGCCGGCTTCGCCATCGGCGATGGCGATCTGCTGCGGCTGGAACTCCTCGACCTGGCGCGCGAAGAGCTCCACGTTGCTCCCGGCGCTCATCGCCACCACCTGCAGGCGGTCGGAATGCTCGCGCACGATGTCGAGCGTCTGGCGACCGACGGATCCGGTGGCGCCGAGGAGAATGATGTGCTGCATGGAAACCTCACGACCGCGCATCAGAACACGAGAGAGCGCAGCAGCCAGTATAGCAACGGCGCCACGAGCAACAAACTGTCGAAGCGATCGAGCACACCACCATGCCCAGGAATGAGATGCGAGGTGTCCTTCACCGCCGCATCCCGCTTGAGCAGCGAGGCCAGCAAGTCTCCCACTTGACCCACGGCGCTCGCCAGGAAGCCCAGCAGCGCCCCGGCCCAGGGAGCGAGGAAAGCGCGCAGGAAAGTCGCCGCCGCGATGCTGCCAGCTGCCGCGGTGCAGGCGAGAGCGGCGATCGCCCCCTCCCACGACTTGCCCGGCGACACCCGCGGCACCAGACGGTGGCGGCCGAACAGCGTGCCGAAGAAGTACGCCGCGGTGTCGGACACCCAGGTGAAGAGGAGCGCCAAGAAGACGAAGCGGAAACCCTCGACCGGGTCGCGTCCGAGCCACCCCGGCAACTCGCGCAGGCGCACCAGGTGCGCGCCCAGCCAACCCACGTAGAGGACGGCGAACAGCGTCGCCGCCAGGCTCGGCATGGCGTTCTGCGTCTTCC